>Ga0222712_10000468_pt1 | contig 53105 bp, 53 predicted proteins | sample C33_657DmetaG_FD_165043 | JGI IMG/M metagenome (GOLD analysis project Ga0222712, IMG submission 165043) | Estuarine water microbial communities from San Francisco Bay, California, United States - C33_657D | ecosystem: Environmental > Aquatic > Marine > Unclassified | place: USA: California... | reverse complement strand
ATATGATTTGGAAAAGGACGAGGACGTCTCAAAATTAAAGACTGCTCTGACCAGAATGTCAAAATCATGCGTTGATTATTTAAAAGGTAAAAAGCAACAGACAAACACCGACGAAGCCAGATCAGACAAAGAAGCTGAGGACATGTCAAAAGGAGCCGATGAATTTCAAGACCTATTAGTTAAAAGTTTATCATTTACGGCAGTTTCACTAGCGTCACCGCCAAAGATTTCAGTATTTGATCCAACTAAACCATGTTGCGAAATTCCAGCAGAGTCTCTATTTAAAGGAGTTCCGCCTGAAGTGCTTGCAGTCCTATCTGTTTTCTCTAGCCTATCTGCTGCGCTAATTCAAAATCTGTCAAAGGACGATTTAACTAATCTATTTGGTGGAGTTAAACAAGTGAGCGCTGATCTTGTTCAAAGCGCATTCGACTCACTGATTTCAATGATTCCAGATATTCCAATTCCAAAATCATTTGATCCAGTCGCAATGGTGAGTTCACTGATCGTGCCGATATTATCTGCGATTTCTCTACCTGAAGCGCCAGATCCAGCTCGCCCAATATTACCTATTCAAATTAAAATACCGCTCGATGCGATCTTAAAACCGCTATTGAAATTAGCATTAGCTGCCTTGATTAGAGCAATTTTACGAATGTTAGCTGACCTATTCAATAAAAAAGACGGAGCTGGCGCAAATTCTGGACTAACAGCAGATGACGTCATTAGAGAAATAGACTGCGGTTCAATTGGCATTGTTACCCTAAAGAAAATCAAGGAAAATCAAATAGAGATAACTTTGCCTAATGGTAAAAAGGTAAAGCTACCAACTTTCCCAGATCTGCCTTTAGATATTTTAAAATACTTTGCACTACTTGCATCAACGGACATAATCTCACTATTTAAGAAATTAATCTTATCTGCTCTTGATTCAATACTTGATCCAATCTCTGCAATCGTTAGACCGATCCTAAGTCTAGTTCCATCTGGCTCTTGGGAATCATTAAGTGTTCTTGACCTAGCCAATCCATTAACTGCAATTATCAAGACAATTAAAAAGAAGATCAAAGACGCTCTCGGTAAAGGCCTTAAAGTTAATCTGCTTAATTTGGAAATTTATCCAATTCTACTAGCCGTTGCTCTACCCATTCTTGAGAATCTCGAAAAGTATCTAAAAGAGATTGCATATTTGGGTACGGCTGTGCTCTGTGCAACTGGCGGAGCTGGTGTGCAGATCGCTAGATTGGCGCACCCAATCTTTAATCAGGACGACTTACCGCCTTGGGAAAGATTGACCAGAAAGAATCCACTATTTGCGATTTTCTTAGATGAGTTTTTACATAAGTCAACGATAATGTCATTAGGCACTCTAATCTTTTCAACTAAATTGCCTGGTATGTATGGCGTGACGACTGTGCCTAATTTATTTGTCCCTCCGCCTAGACTTTAATGAAACCTTAGAATAGTTTTTGATATAATTCTATTATATCCAGAAACATATGAGTAACTCAATTAGATTTTCGGTAGATGCCGATCAGGATGCGGAGATCCTACTAAATACTCCAATGACAAAGTACAATACTTCAATCGTTTTAACGCCTGAAGATAAAAGAGCTGGAGTTAAGATTCTCTGTAAAGAACCTTACGCTCAGGAGCTTTATAATTTATACGCAAACTACTCAGGTGGAAACTTACCAGTTTCATCTAAAGATTTGACAGTCGGTCAAATTTGCGAAGTTGTTGCAAAACAAGTAGATTTTGAAGCAAAGCAGATCATTGCACAAGACGAAGCAACTCTGACAAGCATCTACATTCCATTTAGAGAATTCTCACAAGAGCCTGCCTTGTTAATTCATGGCGAAGCTGATCGAGAATTCAAAGTAGTCATCTATAAAAATGACAATGGAGAGTTCCTAGGTTCAGAAAGACGTTGCTCAGCAATCTCTCACCGAGAAGATCTTGAAGAATTTCAAAAGACAGATCAATGGTTCTACATCAAAGTTAACTCACTGGTTAAAGGCGGTTACTTGTGTACATACAAGAGCGGCGTAAAATGTTTCCTACCAGGTTCACATGCAGCTGCTAACGTTATCCGAGACTTTAATGATTACTTGAATAAGGACATTCCAGTAATGATTGAAAATTACGATGCATCAAACGATCTATTCATTGTTTCTTACAAGAAATACATCAAGCACACGTTACCGGAAAGAATTCACGAACTTTCATTTAGCGAAAAGTATGTTGGCGAATTGACTAACAAACCATACGATTTCGGCATGTTCATTGAATTCCAAAATTACTTTACTGGACTCCTGCATAAAACTGAATTTGCAGACTATGCAAAAGAGACAGCAAATTATAAGTCAGGCGATAAGATAGAATTCTACATCAAGGACATCGTTATCAAAAAGGGCGAACCTAGAATTATCTTAACCACTTCTCCAGAATTAATAAATCCGGAAAAAGCAACTTGGCAGCAGTTAAAGATCCAAGCCGAAGGAAAGGAGCACGAATTTGAATTTGACAAAGAGGATTTCACAGTTAATGTGCTAATTTCTAATAGTCACGAGACATTTAAGATTGACGTATCTCATCTAAAGGGTCGCACAAAAATTCCAAACTCTGGATTGTTGAGAATCAATAAGGTAGATGCAATCCGTAACAATATCAAGTTTGATTTTTTGCAAGACTAAACACCTCAGCTAGTGTACTTAGATAAATAATCAAGATGCTGTGGCCGAGTACTTATATCAATTCCAGTAATCAACCCGAAGCCGGTTCAACTATCCAATTATTGAGCCAACCTATTAAAAATAGTAACCGACTGGGTCAATTGCTCGCCTCAACATCGCATTACAAACCAACTTATTAAAAAAAATTATTATGATGGAGCCTATTTTAGTAGAGAATCCAAACAGATTCGTCATCTTTCCAATCCAGCACCACGACTTGTGGGATTTTTATAAAAAAGCCGAAGCTTCCTTTTGGACAGCTGAGGAAATTGATCTAGCCGCCGACTTAGTCGACTGGAGAACTAAATTAACAGACGATGAAAGATATTTCATCAAAAACGTGCTAGCTTTCTTTGCGGCGTCTGACGGTATCGTCAACGAAAACCTAGCTGAAAACTTCGTTAGAGAAGTTCAATACCCAGAAGCCAGATTCTATTATGGCTTTCAAATCATGATGGAAAATATCCATTCTGAAACCTATTCTCTACTAATCGATACGTATATTACTGACCCTGAAGAAAAGGATAAGTTATTTAATGCAATTGAAACAATCGATGCTGTTAAAAAGAAAGCTGAGTGGGCTCTGCGCTGGATTACTCAAGCTTCTTTCCAAGAGAGATTGATTGCGTTTGCTGCAGTCGAAGGCATCTTCTTTTCAGGTTCATTTTGTTCCATCTTTTGGCTCAAAAAACGTGGGCTAATGCCAGGTTTAAGTTTCTCAAATGAACTTATTTCTAGAGATGAAGGCTCGCACTGTGATTTTGCTGTGCACTTACACAACAATCACCTAATTAATCCAGTATCAAAGGACAGAATCAAAGAAATTATCCTGTCTGCACTGGAAATCGAAAAAGAATTTATTACTGAGGCTCTACCAGTTAGATTGATTGGTATGAACTCTGATTTGATGAAACAATACTTAGAATTCGTTGCTGACCGCCTACTGTTTGATTTAGGTTGCGAAAAAGTGTTTAATTCAACCAATCCATTTGATTTCATGGTGAATATTGCACTTAAGGGTAAAACCAATTTCTTTGAAAAGAGAGTTGGCGAATACCAAAAAGCTGGTGTAAAAACCGGCAATGACTCCGCGTTCTCAACCGATGCAGATTTTTAACCTAAAAAACAGTAAACAAACACATGAAAGTATTAAAGAGAGACGGACACTTAGAAACGCTAAGACTAGATAAAATCACAAATCGTATCAAAAAACAGACATATGGCCTAGATACAGACTTTGTTGATTCAATGGAAGTTGCCACTAAAGTGGTAGCTGGAATTTACGATGGAATCAGTTCAAATGAATTAGATACGTTAGCTGCTGAAACTGCTGCTGCGTTAACATACGTTCACCCAGATTATTCCATTTTGGGGGCAAGAATAGCTATCACTAGACTCCATAAAACCACGCAGAAATCATTCAGTGATACGATTGAGCATCTGTATACGTACATTGATCCCAAGACAAATAAACCAGCCGGCTTAATTTCTGATGAGACGTACCACGCAGTTATGAAGCACAAAAACGTGCTAAATGAATCAGTTATTCATGATAGAGATCTAAACTTTGACTACTTTGGTTTTAAGACTCTTGAGCGTAGCTACTTATTAAAAACTCATGGCCAAGTTGCGGAAACTCCACAACATATGTACATGAGAGTTGCGGTAGGTATTTGGGGCAATAATATCAATCAAGTATTGAAAACTTATGAGCTTCTATCGACTCATAAGATGACTCACGCAACTCCAACCCTATTCAATGCAGGTACCAAGAGACCACAGTTATCCAGCTGTTTCTTATTAATGATGGATGACGATTCAATCAAAGGTATCTACAAAACGCTAAGCGATGTTGCCGCAATTTCTCAAAATGCTGGTGGTATCGGTTTAGCAATTCACAATGTTAGAGCAACTGGTTCATACATTCGTGGAACTAATGGTACCTCTAACGGCATCGTACCAATGTTGAGAGTCTTTAATGAGACTGCTAGATACGTTGATCAGGGTGGCGGTAAGAGAAAGGGATCCTTTGCAATTTACCTAGAGCCATGGCATGCCGATATCGAAGATTGGTTAGATCTTAGAAAAAACCACGGTAAAGAAGAACGTCGCGCCCGCGACCTATTTTTGGCACTCTGGACGCCAGATCTTTTCATGAAGCGAGTTGAAGAAGATGGCGATTGGACTCTATTCTGTCCATCTGAGATCGGGACTCCACTTTGGGAAATGCACGGAGCTGAATTTGAAGAAAACTATACTAGATTAGAGGCAGAGGGTCGCGGTCGTCAAGTCGTTAAAGCTAGACAACTATGGCAAAAAGTATTGGAAGCCCAAATCGAAACTGGCACTCCATACATTCTATTTAAGGATGCGGCAAACCATAAATCCAATCAAAAAAATCTTGGTACAATCAAATCATCAAACTTGTGTACAGAGATTATGGAATATACGTCGAAGGACGAGCAAGCAGTTTGTAACCTAGCATCAATTCCAGTTAATCAATTCGTTAGTCTAGGCAAGCGCACTGGCAAATTGAAAAAGCCTAGCGCTGAATACGATTACCAAGCTCTATATGATGTTGCTTATCAAACAACATTGAATCTAAATCAGGTAATCGACGTAAACTTCTATCCAACTGAAGAGACTCGTAACTCAAATATGAAACATCGCCCTATTGGGATCGGTATCCAGGGGCTAGCTGATTTGTTCGCAGTTATGGGATTGCCATTCTCAGGCGAAGAAGCTCAACAGATGAATGCTGATATCTTTGAAACAATCTATTTTGCAGCAATGACAGCTTCAGTAGATTTAGCTAAAAAAGAGGGTGCATACGAATCGTTTGAAGGTTCTCCACTAAGCCAAGGCGAATTCCAATTCAATCTTTGGGGTTTTAAAGATGATCAGTTATCGGGTCGTTGGGATTGGGCAAAGTTGCGCAAAGCAGTTATGAAACACGGTGCACGTAATTCATTATTGCTCGCACCAATGCCGACTGCTTCAACTGCACAGATCATGGGCAACAACGAAGCGTTTGAGCCATTTACTTCAAATATCTACACGCGTCGAACTCTATCTGGCGAATTTGTCCTAGTTAACAAGCACTTAATTAAAGACTTAATTGCGCTAGACTTATGGTCAGATCAAATGAGAATGCAGATCATTAAAGCAAACGGTTCAGTTCAAGGAATTCAAGAAATTCCACAAGAGATCAGAGACGTCTATAAAACAGTTTGGGAAATCAAGCAAAAAGACATTATTGATATGTCTGCTGCTCGTGGTAAGTTTATCTGCCAATCTCAATCTCTAAATCTATTCATCAAAGACGTAAACACTGCAAAGTTAACGTCAGCCCATTTCCATTCATGGAGATCAGGTCTTAAGACTGGTATGTACTACCTACGTACTGAATCTGCTAACGACGCAATTCAGTCACTGGGTGTAGATATTTCAAAATTAAAGGCCCCAGAACCAGTTAAATTAACTGAGGTTTATGAAGAAGGCTTAGACAACATCTCATGTTCGCTTGATAATCCAGAAGATTGCATTGCATGTGGATCTTAATTATCCAAAACAATTAACAGTAAAGGGGCAAATCTGCCCCTTTTTTTATGCAGCACAGCCATTCGAATAAATAACCTTACAAAAAGTATATCAGGATGAAAATTTTAAAATTTACTGAATTTTCAGCAGTTTTCGAAGAAGAATTGCCTATTCCAGAGATTCCGATGGATCCAGCAATGGGCGGCGAAGCAGCACCAGCCCCAGCAAAGAATGGCGGCTCTTATAAAATACTATTCATTACTGCCGATAAGGAATGGGCAGCAGAATATCCAACTGGTGGCGGTATTAAAAAGTACAAACACTACGAAATTAAACCAGAAGACCTTGACACTTGGATTAATGAAGTTGGTTTAACCGCACATGACCGAGACATAAAGGACGGTCTCTCTGGCAAAAGTGAATTAACTAAAGATCACTTCTTTAAATTAAAACAGGGGCTCAGGGATAAAACTCTTAAATACAAAGAGCTAGCTGAAGTTGAAGTAGAATACGATGAAGATGGTACTCCATATACTTCAGATCTTAATGTCACTTTCTTAAAACCAACTTCGGATAAAGCAGATGATAAGGATTAATCGCTATTCAGAATACCAATATCATAATAAACCTGAACAGAAAAAGCTAGTTGTTTTAGGCAAATCTGCCGTGATTCAGGAAACTCGAAAATATTGGAAAACTGGTATAGTTCTTGAAAATTCGGAAATAGCTTGGCTAAATGCCTATTTAGATAGAGCGGAAGCCGCTAATGGTATTGCAGGCGATGTCATTGCATATTTAGGTCACCAACCACAATCAATTAACGAAAATAGTGCACCAGACTGGTTAAAAACCTTGTCGACTGACATTATTGATTGGCACAATCAATTCTTCGATTTGGGTGTTTTGCAGACAATTCAACCTTACGTTGATGGCATTGAATTAGAATATACCGACTCACAATATTCGGAAAAGCTAGACGATTTAGGTTTTGATCACACCTTAGATTCTGAACTCTATATTGATATTGTATTTAGAGGGATTCCTGAAGATACTGAAAGGCTAATAACAATGGGTCTACAGGAAGTACCAGACGATTACGAAATTCAAATTTTTGCAGAGTATTCAGCTGAAAATAAATCAATCTTTGGATTTAAGTATAGTGATTCAAAGAAATGGTATTTTGACCAAGAGGACTTAGCTGAGTCAACTAACGGCGAAACTACAATTAACGGCATAATTAGATGGGCGATTACTACTCTAGTAACTCGTTGGTATTGGAGCAAACAGATCCTTGCTCTGAAAAAGCTTGAAGGCCTAGCCGCATCTGTCCGTAAAAACCAAGACTAAATGCTAATCCGGCACACCGGGTAAAACTTTATTCAGGACTTAGATATAATATAAGAAAAATCTATAAAGTATGACTCCTGAATGGTTATCAAACATGAAGGCGGCTCTAGCTTCTTTGGAAGAAGAGACTACCAAATTCTATGAAAAGGGAAACAAGTCAGCTGGAACTAGAGCTCGTAAAGTGCTACAAGACATCAAAACTCTTAGCCAAGAGGGTCGTAAGCATATCCAAGAAGCTCGTGTAACTGCTGCTAAATAAGCCTTTCATAAGTTCACAATCGGGCGGGTTTTAATTAACTCGCCCTTTTTTTATGAAAACTAATTAGCACTATCTTAGTACAATTCTATAAATTAAATCTTTAAGAACAATGGAAGATCTATTCAATCTAAACCCAGATGATTTTTCTGGAAAAGCAGCAAGTCAAGCTAGAAAAGTTGACGAAAACGTTTATAACCCTGGCCCAGATCAAGGCCAAAACGGTGTGTACAAATCAGTTATCAGATTTGTGCCATGGGTTGGAGATCCAGCAAAGAGTAAGTACAAAAAGTACGCAGCTAAACTGGTAAATCCATTAACTAACGAAAGAATTGTCGTTGATTGTCCATCAACTATCGGCAAATCTTCAATTCTCTGGTCATTAGACCTAGAATTACGTAAGCTCGCAAACGAAGAGCCAGATGTAGTAAAGGAAATCCAAAAGTATTTCAATCGCTACTACAACTACTATTCGTTAGTGTACGTTAAGCGTGATCCACAGATGCCACAGCTTGAAGGCTCAATCAAAGTTTATTCTTACGGCTACACGATCGATAACTTAATTCAACAAGAAATCAGTCCAGAAGCAGAACTCGGTATCGTCAGCAAAGTTAATCCATTCTCTTTGACTGAAGGTAAAGACTTTGTACTGGTAGTTAAGCGTAAGACCAAGGCTTGGAGAGACTTTAGTGCATCTAAGTTCATGAATGAAGTTAGTCCGCTAATTGTTAAATCGCCAAATGGTAGAGAAGTTAGTGTAAATGATGACCCAAAAGTTCGTCAATTTATTTCCGAGTACCTCAAGCAAAACTCTCCAAATATCGAGCAGTACCACTACAAAGAATGGACTGATTACGAATATGAAAAAGTAGCAGAGTACATCAAGGCAATCGTACCTTACAAGCAAATCATCGATACACTAGTCGGTGGCTTAAAGGATGAAAAAATGAAGTCTCTATTTACAAATAGTGGACCCGCTAAATCCAAAATGTCTCAAGCTCCATTGGGAGAAGACTTGGAATTTAGTCCAGCTCCAGCTAAATCGACTTCAATTGACTTGGACGATGATGATTTTGGCTTGTCTTCAGCGCCAGCCTCTCCAGCTGCGCCAGCACCAAAAGCATCTTCAATTGATCTGGATGACGAGCTATTTAGCGACCTATAACAATTAAAAAAACCATATACATAGATGGAAAATCAAGCACAGACTCAAGCTGAGCAACCGCAACAAGATTTACCTAAGGTAACTCTGCTGTCGGCAATCAGTTATCAAAATAGAGAAGATTATGACATCTTTCTAAAGACGATGACTGGCGAACATGCAGTAGTTACTCTAATTGCGGCAGCTAATCATGCACAGGGTAGAGGCGCATATAATCTAGATGAAGCTGAACTTATTGCAAAAGCAATTCGTAAGTTGACTGTAGATCCAAGCGCAGCTCAACCAACAGAGGGAGAAGCCGCACCAGTTCAAGCGGAAGAGGCTCAACCTGAAAAGAAAACGACCAGATCACGTAAAAAGTAATCATGAACTTAGTCATTGATGGTAACGCATTCCTTAACGTTGCAACAAGCATTGTTAAAAACATTCTTCTCTCAGACAAAAGAGTTGGAGAAAAGTACTATGTGAATGATTTAACCGACGATGACAAGTACATTCTTAAACAGGCAAGCAAGGATTCCTTTCGAAGTTTTTCTCTGAATTACTTGGGAAGCATCCTTGCCCCGTTTAAGGATAATATTACTTCAGTGTTTTTCGTTTTTGATTCCAAAAGCTGGCGTCGACAATTTATTAGACAGCATTTTGAAAGTCATGGAGATGGAGACTTTGAATACAAAGGTAATCGCAAATACGACGAAAAGATCTATTTGTTTTTTGACTTTTTTCAACAAGAAATCCTATCCGAATTGTCTGCCGAATATGGCATCATTTCAAACCGTGTACTTGGTGCAGAAGGCGATGATTTAATCGCATACATCTGCGAAAATATCCAAGAAGACATTTGTATTTGGTCAGTTGATAAGGACCTAATTCAATTATTAGAAAGCGGGCGTCGTAATATTATTTTGATTACGCCAAAGATGATGACTAAATTTAAGAAGATCTATACGACTGAGGATTTTGATAAAATCGAGACCAAATCGATAGACCTATTCAATTTAGAAATGTCCGATATCGACAACTCATCAATAATGAACGTTCTACAGGATCTAACCAAAAAAGACTTTATGCATTTTATGGTCGATCCAACGCTAGAATTGCTCACTAAATTCTTAGGCGGCGACGGTTCTGACAACATTCCAAGAATTCATCCAAAAATGACGGCGTCGAAGGTAACCAAGACGATTGAATTAATTAAGGAGAAATTTGATTGGAAACAAGTTAAATCCGCAATCGATTCGAATGATCCAGAGCTCATCGACTTATTAATCAATAGTACATGTGATTCTCTCAAGATAAATGATCCAGGTGAACGCAGTACAATACAGAATAACTTAACGCGTAATCGTACTATAATTAGATTACACACTAGTGTTATTCCAGAAAAAATCAAATCGGAGATTATTTCTCAAGTAAAATTCGATAAGCGTCGTCGATTTGATTATCTAAAATTCAAGAAAAATTATAAGCACTAAATGTCGCAATTAGCATTAGAACCACTATTTGAAAGAATAATGATCTTACCAGATAAGGTCGAAGAAGTAACTGAAACTGGTATTGTTTTACCAGTAGAGGCTAGAAAAAGACCAAATACCGGTATTGTCATTTCAATCGGCCACTTAGTTGAAAAAGCTTGTCCTATTAAACCCGGAGATCATGTTTTATATCAAAGATATTCAGGTTTGGAAGTTACTAGTGGCGGTACAATGTATCACATGGTATTAGCCAATGACTTATTAGGTAAGTTTACCTCGCCAGAGGCAATCAACGGCCTACAAGTAAATCAGCCCAGTTAAATAACTATATGAATAGGACACTACCATTTAATTTATTTTTAGAATCAGAATCTTCAGTTCGAATCTTTTGTGATTTAGATGGAGTGTTAGTTGATTTTGACCGAGGTTTTGCCGAATTGCCGGAAAATTCTGAAGAGCTATCTCCAGCCAAATATGAGGAAGAACACGGTAAAAATTCAATTTGGCCGCTGATTGATAAACGCGGCGACGAATACTGGTCTGAACTCTATTGGAAAGGAGACGGTCGTGAACTTTGGGATTATTTGGAAGAATATAAACCAACTATCCTAAGTTCTCCAAGCCGCAGTCAATCATCAATTCGAGGCAAAGCCAAATGGGTTAAATTGAATCTCAGAATCAATGAAGAGCCTGTCACTAAATTATCCGATTATACTGGCAGCAATCGATTAATCTTAATGCAACAAAAACATCTCTTTGCAAAATCAGCAAATGATATTCTAATTGATGATACTCAGGCTAAGATTGACAAATGGACTGAAGCTGGTGGTACCGGTATTCTGCATAACGATGCAACTGATACTATTAAAGTATTAGAAAAAATTCTCGAAAGACTTCGAGGCGGTTCTCAGACCTAAACTGAGTGGTGGAGTCGACCTCAAATCGGTCATGCCCAAAAAGAAAAGGACCTCAATGAGGTCCTTTTCTGATTTAGGTAGTTCCTTATCTTTAGAATGAAGGAGTAAATCCGCTCGATTGAGAAGATAACTGGCCTCCAGCTCTTGTGATAGTGATACGGTTGACAAACTTGTGAATTCCTCTTGGGAAATCGATGATAATATCGATAATTCCAGCATTGTTCTCAAGTACTTCTGGTCCGTTATTACTCTCGTCAAAGACAATATCGTAACTTGAAATTCCACGAGCATCTTTCACAGCCTCTAAGTAGTTTCTAACTAGAGTCTTAACTCGAAGTCTAGTGATTTCATCGTTAAAGTCGAATAGGAAGTTTAGAAGAATTCTTTCAACGTCTTTCTCGATTGTTACTAACGCTTCTCTAACATGGATATTATTTAGAGCTGACTTAACTCTTTGATATGCTGTGTTGTTTGAGAATACCATGATTCCAAAACCACGGCGGCGTACAATCAAGTTATGACCTGCTGGCTCTAAGAAATCTCTGTCCTCGTTAGTTAGATCGTATTCTACACCAACTACTTCTGGATCAGTGATTATGCCTCGCTTACCAGCTGCAATTGAGAATGTGTTACCACTACGATACTTTTTCATGAACAAGTTAGATACGTAAGCTGCCGGTGGAACTGATTTATTTCTACCATTTTCTTGAATAATCAAGTTAGGCATAAAATAAGCAGCGTATGATTGTAATGGAATACCATTCTTTTCACCAGCTGCAAATCCAGCTTGGAAGCTTGGATTTTGAGTTAAATCTCCACCAGTCGCAATGTATTCAGCAGATACTAATTTAGTTACTGGGTTTACAAAGCTTGGGTCAGTTGATCTTTCTAGTTGAGCAAATGATGGGTTATTTAGAATCGCTAGTGCTTTACCGTGATCAGCTGCCAATTGAACTAGTGCCGATTTTGCATTAGCTGCGATTTGACCTTCGTACGAATCAACAATGTAACGATAATCTAGAGTTTCACCATCGGCTAGAGTAGATGCGATATTGTATTCATACATGAAATCTAAGATTTCGTCCTGTCTAGCAGAAGTCCCGTTAGGATATAGATCATTCTCTGCCCAATCTAATCCAGGTAGTTTAACGCCAACTGCGTGAGAAGAGAAATTCTTGATTCCTTTGTAAACGCTAATGATGTTTGAAGTTAAATCAAAACCTAGAGTATTTGCTGCAGTTGGGGCTGCAGTTGTAACTGTGTACTTCAACGTGGTCGAAGCGTTAACCGTTACTTTTTGTGCAACAACTGAAGTAATCTTTAAGAGACGACCTCTACCTGCTGAAACTCCAGCTTTAATGTATTGACCTACTTTAAAGAATTCATCAACCTCAGTTCTCTTAGCTGAATCATAGTTACCGTTTACTGGTTCTCCTTTTGCAGTGTTACCGTACAAGTTAGGATTCAGTGTGAATGTAATCTTGTTAGGCGCAAAGTATTGATATGCTCCGCTAAAGTAAGCAGTATTAGTTAAATCAAATTGATTTTTGAACTTATCGCCGCTTGTTGTAATGTTTAATACATTAAGTGTGTTAACCGTAGTCGCTACTGCATTTGTCTGGTTAGTTAAAGTTGCGTCGTTGTAGAAAAGAACTTCAATGTAATTAACTCCCTGTGAAGTTTTAACTAAACCATCAATTTTAATGTACAATGCGCTGCTTCTATCGCCAGTTTTGATAATGCCTTTTTTCCAAGCATTCCAAACTTCTCCACCGTCGTATGCAGCTACATATTTGTTGTTCTGTGTAATTACTTGAGTGTATACATCAAATCCACCAGCTACATAGTTAACGTTTCCACCAGCAATGATTCCATTACCGTGAGTAATTGTTAGTACATCATCGTCTGCGCCAGGAGCACTTTCTGGAGTATAACTTCTTGCTGAGATTGCAACGTAAACACCAGCAGTAGTTGTTAGTAAGTATTTACCTACTGCAAATGATGTTGATAAATCTACTCCTGCTCCAGTAACAGTTAGAGTTGTGTTATTAACTCTAGTTACAACTGCAGTTAATGGAGTAATTGAAGTTGCTGTGTATGAAGTAGTAGTTGAACTTGGGATAATGTGTGATTGGCCAGCAATCGCATCTCCGAGTACTGCATCAATATCGTGAATTCTAAATTGGAAATTAGCGTCAGCTGCTTTTCTGTGACTTAATACATCGATTAGAGGAGTTTTAACGGTCGCATTTGCATCTAACCAATACGCGTTCTCATCAAATCCATGACCTACTAGATCAAGACGATGAGTTCTAACATCTTCATTACCCGAAGTATTATCAAACTCGTCTTCAGTTAGGTCCATAATGTCAACTTTACCGAAGTCTAATGCACAGAATACTCCAGATTGAGCAAATGCTCTGTTAAAGATACGATCAATCGACACATTTGAATTTGTAAGATCTCTAAAGTCTGGGATAATGCAGCCAGTTGCTTTATTAAGTAGAGTTACTTCGCGAAGAGAAACAAAATCATTCAATTTAGAGATGATTAAGCCGCTTTCAGTAAAGTACTGACCATAAACTGGATCTTTGCTAAGTTTTAGGTAATCAGTCCAATCGCCTTCAACTGCAATCGCTTCAACAAAGAAGTCAGATACAATATCGTCGACGTGTAGATATTCTGGAATTTCAACATTTTGACCAAGTAGCTTGTAGTACTCAGCAACAGTTAGATCATAACCTGTTACACTAGCGATTCTAGTCCAAACAGTTACGTCTTTTTTACCTAAGTTAACAAAACTTAAGATTTTGTTTGCATCCTTATCTAGTGCACCATAAGTTGTGCCTGAATTTACATAAAGATCACCGAGCGCAAGGTTTTTAGTCTTGTTTAATTGATCAATGCTCGCAAACCAAAGCTTCTGAGTATTATAGTAATCAGAAATTTTGCTTTTGAATAAATTTGGTGCCCAAGTTGAATTGTTTGAAGCTGATTCAGTGTTAAAAGTTCCAAAAAACGCCTTATCTGTGTCACTAACTGGCACAAGGTTTAGCGCGAAAACCGGACCTTCTCTTAGAGCAACATCAATTGTTCTGTGAAAGTAGCTTCCGTTTTTTTCCAATTTTGTATCAATCTCACCATACACAGCAAGTCTCGTTCTAAGATCGTTTACTGCAACTACTGAATTGATAGGGCCCTTCTTACTCGAACCAACGATTAGACGTCCTGTTGAGATAGGAAGGCTCAAATTGGTGCTTTCGTCAATTTCTACAGTATAGACTCCGCTTGATTTGAACCTATTCAGATTTAATTTTTCTGCCATTGCGGGTACTTATTATTTTTAAAGTTATTTATTTATCAGCTTCTGCCCAAATTTCACATATTTATAATCCGGGCGATCTGCTGTCTAACGTTATTTATCAGCCAGTGATCTACAAAACCTAAACTTTTTCGGCTTTCTGGGTAAAAGACACCTAGATATACGAAATTTATGGCAAATACTGATAATACCTGTTCACAATTGGAGATCAAAGACTATTGGTCAGATCGAGCTGAGCCTAGTGAAGATACGCTTGGCGATATTCTAAATCTGCAGGCCGAGACACAGAGAGATGTTTACGGTTATGACTTTAAGAACATGGCCCTCAGGGAAGTAATGGACTTTTGGCACATGAACAATCACGCAATGATTGATGAAATCCATGAGGCAACTGACGCGCTTGGTGGAATCAAAGATGGTTCAGGAAATGCCATTTGGAAAAGATGGAAAAAGGACTATAGTTCATTTGGATCAAAAAAATTCTCGGATTTGTCAGAAGCCGACCAGTTAGAGTGCAAATTTGAAATTGTCGACATGCTTCACTTCTTTATGAATTATGCAGCTTCGATCGGCATGACTTCTCAGGAGATGTACAATATGTATATGGCAAAAAACGAAGAAAATCGTCAACGTCAACAACGAGGATATTAGTTTAAAAACGAGTTAATACTTATACTTAGAGTATAAAAAAAGGAGCGATTATAAACCGCTCCTTTTTTATTTTAAATAAGTTGAACTTATGAGTTTCGCTTAGATACTCCAGTTTGACCTCCAATTACGATAATCGAATCAAACGCGCCGATTGCATCGCCTGCGTGAGTTAAACTTCCGTCTACCGTTACTGAATATGAACCAGATACGGCTAATGTCGCTGAATCTATACGGTATGCATCAGTTGATCCGTCGATAATAACGATCAAGCCACTTGTTTTAACTGCTGCTCCCTTGATCGGCAAGGCTGTACCATTAATCTGGTTTTGAGTCCAAGTTGAACCCGCTGCAACTATATCGGCACACAAGTTAATTTGGGTTTCAGAACTAGCTGTTGCTACAATTTTAGTCGCAGCTAATGTGATGCTTGCACTAGTAAACTGTTCTCCAACTGGTAAATTGGTTGCCACGTGAATTGTATCCCATGCCCCACCAAAGTTACTTGTGTATGCAACTTTGTTAGCTGATACAGCAATCAGATGATTTCCACTTGCTCTTTCGATCGCAATCTTATTAACTGATGAGTTTGTTACCATATTAAGAGTAGGTAACCAGTTAGCTCCAGAATCAGTTGTTTTGTAAATGTATCCGTTCGTTGCGCCAACTAAGAAGTCAGTTAAACTCACTCTAACTCCAGCAGTTGGAGTAAAGGCTAATCCGGTTAATACTTCCCAGCCAGATCCATCCGATACTGCAACTCCAAAGCCGGATGTTGCAATCCAGCTATCTTGTAGCATGTTAATACCATTAATTCTACCGCCTCCTGGGATAACTGCGGCTGCGTTCCAAGTAGATCCAGCGTCGTTTGATCTCCAAATTTCTCCAGTATCAGTACCTGCTAGGATAATATCGCTGTAAACGTCGATTGCTGTGATATTGCCGTCGATTGGTGCACTGTACGATGTATACATAGGTGCAGCTGTAGTAATCGGTGAAGTTGTAGTCGTCGTGCTAGTTGTCGTAGTAGTTGTGGTAGTTACTGCTGGGTTAGCGACTTCATTTACTTTATCACCATAGTAAAGCACAGTAATAACGTCACTAGATTCCAATGGGAATCCAACGCCAGTGTAACTGCCGCTTGTGTTGGAACCAGCATAAACAGTTACTGTGCTTGAACCAGCAGTCCATTGGCACTCATAATATTTACACTTAACACCATTAATGAATACTTGTACGTATTCGCTATTTGCTAAAATGTCTTTAAATTCTCCAGTTGAAACTGCATAACTTAATGTTATTACTGCATTACCGCTACCGTCTAGGGTAAACTTACCAGCCGCAGCCGATGCAGCGTATACGACATCTTCATGGATAGTACCACGAATAATTACTTTAAGAGCTTCAACTCCAGTAACTTTCTTAACTAGAGCAGTATCTGAATCACTAAATACCAAACTTTCAGAAAGTAGGTTGATACCGTATTGGTTAGGCGTTGCACTGTCTTCGTATGTTTTAACTTGTAAATTAAATGCTGCTGCAATCTCATTAATGTCTACTGCGATTGCAATCGTTCCAGCTCCTGCTGCGCCTGCATCAGTGTATGTAAGATTAACACCATAACCCTCAGTTAGAGTAGCACTCATTAGGTCTTGAATAGCTTCTTTGGCATTATTACCTAACGAAATAAATTCAACATTGTTTGCATCAAGGCCGTAAATCTTTAAGTTTGCTGCAGTTAAGGCACTCATTGCCGTAGTTGTAGTTGGTTCAACGGTAGACGTAAACAATCTAAATTGACCTTCTGTTGAATTATAGATTAAACCAGCATAAGCACTTGAGCCAGTTTGTTGATATAGACCAGTAACTGTGACACTACCGGTATTTCCATTTGCGAGTTTGATAAATCTGTCCTGTACAATAACATCATTAACTGCAGTCTGTGTAATGTTTCCAACAACGTTAAAGTTACCTTGAACGGTTAAGTCTCCAGGAACAGTTGCGTTATTTCCAGCAAAATGAGATCCTTCAATGTAAACCTCTCCATTAGTTGAAGAGATTGTTAAGTTACCTGTACCTGTGTGAGTTACGGTCTGGGAGTTTCCAGATAAAGTAACGTTACCTACTAATTCAGTAGTAGTTGTAACCTTTAAAGAACCTGGCGCGATTACTGCAGATGGCAAGCTAAACGTATACTCGACACCATTTGTTAAATCCGCCTTTGAAACGCTAACCTGATTCGCAGTACTCTTAAGGTCAATCGTTGCTTGCTTAGTTAAGTTCTTACTGCCTGCTCCGTTTACTAAATACGTAAAATAGAGACCGTCGATCTGATCTGCGATATCATCAATTGCTCCAACAATTTTGTCAACGACAATTTCGTATTGGTCGCCGGCTGTAATCGAATACGCGCCTGCTGCAATTCCAGCTAAGTTATCAATACCGAATACGTTACCCGATACGTTGCCAACTGGTGTTTTAATGTACAGATCAATCTGTTTACGTTTAATTAGTGCCATTTGTGCTTACAAGTTCTTTGTAGTTATTTATATCGACCCCAGCAAAGAACTTTAGCCGATTTTTTAGTAAATTAGATAGACCAAATATCTTTTCATGATAATAAGTACAGAATTTAACCAAGATACCTCAGAATTAATGGTATCATACTATGATGCAAACGGCCAAGTTGCATTTATCAAAAAATACATTCACGATATTGACCAGTTCAATTGGGTTTTAACTCCAAGTCCAACTGAATATCGTAATTGGGACAATCGTTTTCTAAAAAAGTCCAAGAATAAGTGGCTTAGTCGTTTTAGACTCGAAGAGCTCATTCAGGAGAGATTTACCCCAGAAGAACTCGCCTTAATCTACTCAAACCAGGGCCCAAAGAAGTATTATCTCGATATTGAGATTCAGTTAACGTCAAACGAGTTCCCAGATCCAGCCAAAGCTGCGATGCCTGTGAACTTAATAACATTTGTGAATGAAGAAAACATCTGCTATGTCATGTCGACCATGAAAGACTTAGAAGCGGGCGTAGTTTCACAGCTAGAAACTGAAGTTAACGAATACTTTGCGGCTCACAATCAGACTTTCTCTCTCAAATACCTATTCTTTGATACCGAGGAAGCCTTAATGTCAACCTTCTTTTTGAAAGTCTTACCAAAGATTCCATTTTTTACTGGTTGGAACGTGATAGGCTTTGACTGGATCTATTTGGTCAATCGAGCCAAGCGCCTAAAGATTGAAGCGATGGAGAATATGCCAAGCGATAAGCTAATTGGTCAATCCAAGATGCCACTCCACATCGGCCTACTCGACTACATGGAAGTATTTATGAATACTAAGCCATATAAAGTTGTCGAAAACTATAAACTTGACTATATTGCTAACCTTGTTTTAGGCACAACGAAACTTCACAGTGAATATGCAACGATGATCGAGGCCCAGCAAGACGTTGAGAACTTCGTCAAGTACAACATCATTGATACAATCCTAATCAAACTAATTGAAGATAAGTTGGGCTTGTTAGACGTTGCCTTCTCTATTTCTCAACTTGCAAAGGTTGATGTATCTAAAGTATTCTCAGCTGTGTATATTACTGAGACGCTGATGTGTCGAGAATTCTTGAGCAGAGGTAAACTAATGGCCAGCGACCGACGAGACATTGAAAATGAGGCAACTTATGACGGAGCCTTCGTTGCAACTCCAGTGCCAGGCTATTATAAGTATGTTTCATGCTTTGACTTTGCCTCAATGTACCCGAATTTACAAATTCAATTTAACATTTCACCAGATTCATATTTGGGTAAATATAATCCGGCTCAGCAGGTGCCAGATGAAACTATTTTCACCAAAAATGATACAATATTCACAAATAAGTTCGACTCAGCCGCTAGAGCTATTCTAAAGGGTCTGTACAATGAACGATTTGAAACAAAGGCAAAAATTAAGTCGTTAGAAGACGAGCTAGCGCATGAAAAAACTAATTAACCGAATAAAAAAAGCATTAGGTATGGATATCGAAGCATTAATGTCACTAAAAAATAGCTTTCAAAACCAAAGATTTCAATTGGTTAAGGGCAAGCCATCGCCAAGATTAGGCAAAGTATTTGAAGTCATGGACATCGGCCAGAGCCGAACTGGCTTCTATGCAGAATTTAGCGACGGCGTCAGAGTTCCAGTCGATGCTCTATCTAACGACTATATGATGTTGATGGACGATCAAAAGCCATTAACACCTATGGAGATTCAATCGATCAATATCGATTACGCTCCGTCAATGAATACTGTTAATGCAGCGGAAATTAGTCCAGATTTACAGATACCTGAGGAACTTAAAGCTGAAATAATTGCACCAGCACCAAAGGTAAGTGCACCAGCTCCGCAAGTTAGTGCACCGGCTCAAACGACTGATTTATTTGGCATGTTTTCGTTAGAGGAAACTCAGCTCAATATCTCAATCAAGGTACAACTGCCAAATAAAACTCTACTTAAGGCAATGTATCAGAATTCTCAAAATCAATCAGACTTTGTCAATAAGCTCTCTAGTCATATAAATAATAGTGTAACGGCAGATTCCATTAAAGAATCTTTATGGAAAATGCTCGATCCAGACAAAAAGAAGCAGCTTAATGACAAATCGACCAAAGATTGAATCTAGAGTTCCATTAATCGATACTCGATATGAAATGGTCTCAATTCACAGAGACCAAGATCAGCTTAACCAGTTAAACTATTTGAAAACTGGCGTAGCAGTTTTACCTTTTACTAGATCACAAGACGGTAAGATCTCAAAGATCTATGCGCTGTCTCAACCTAATTTTATCAACGACCAAGACTCAGTGACCCTTATTACTGACGAATATGATAGCGAGCTTGATGCTTCTCCATTTGAGTCAGTTGGTCGTTGCATGATTGAAGAATGCGGCATGGACCTGTCTAGATTTGACCTAAATGAAGACTCAATGTTCTATTTGGGAGATCTATCTTCAGTCAACCCAATCTATTCAACTTACAAGTGTTACGCAATTGACGTAACCGGTGCTTCAAGCAACACCAATTTTGCTTTCTCTCGAGTTCTATCCAAGAACCCAGTTACCAAGGACAATTCTTCAATCGAAGAAATTGGTTTTTACAAAATCGTTAACGGCGACCATTCGGACACTCTGCTCCTAGCTGCGTGTTTTCTACTTGTTTCATATTTTTCGTGAAACCAGGTTAAAGCTCAGTGTACAAGATACTGAACTTTAAAAATATTAAGGATACATGGCTAAATCACCGTTAGATGCGTTTGCAAAATTCAATGACATATTAGATAAGCGAGTAAAATCCAAAGTTGAGATCAGAGGTTTTTCTGATATCGATGAGTACATCTCAACTGGTAACTACTTACTCAATGCCCAAATGTCGGGCTCAGTATTCGGAGGCTATCCAAATACCAGAAGTATTGGTATTGCTGGAGACTCTGGTGCAGGTAAAACATTCCTCTGCCTAAACGCAGTTCGTGAATTACAAAAAGCAGGCTATTACGTCTTCTACATCGATACTGAAGGCGCAATCGACTCGTCAGATTACATTAAATTTGGAGTTGAGCTTGAAAAGCTGCGTTATCTGCGCATGGGACTAATCAGCGAAGTTAAATTCTTTATCAATGACCTTATTGAAACTATTCGAGAAAATGCTGGCTTAAAACTTGCAGTGTTTGTCGATTCAGTTGGAATGTTGGATACGGATAAAAGTAAGACCGACATGGATAAAGGTAAGAATGCAGCCGATATGGGATTGCGTTCTAAAGAGATGAGAGCCCTATTCAAGTCTTTCACATTAGACTTATCGAATTACAAAGTACCATTCATCTTTACAAACCACACCTATGCTTCAATGGATCAGTATACGCCAAAAGGCATGTCAGGCGGTGGAGGCCCAGAGTTTTCAGCATCAATTATCTTAATGTTGAGCAAAGGAACTTTGAGAGATGAGGCAAAAACAACAACTGGCATTATAGTTAGGTCAAAGACGAAAAAGAATCGTCTTGCAAAGCCTCTCGATATTGAATTCCATATTTCATTTCACAAAGGTATGAATCCATTTGTTGGTCTTGAAAATTATGCAACTTGGGAAAGCTGTCGAGTTGGTCGAGGTAACTTGATTACTCAAAAAGAATTTGATAAGATGAAGCCTGCCGAGCAGGAGGAGTGCATCGCATTTGATCTTAAAGGCGAACAACACTATTTTCAACCCAAGAAATTAGGCAAATCATACTTGAATGGCTTTACTGGAGAATCAATTCCAGTTAGAGAGTTCTTTTCGCCAAAGCTGTTTTCTGAGGAAGTATTAAGAGCACTTGATGAAAACGTAATCAAGCCAACCTTTAAATACCCAGAAACTCAATCAGGTATTGACACATTAGAAACTGACGAATTAGAAGACTTAACCGACTTTGATAGTGATGTACAAGATTAATGACCAATTGCCCGTCAAATATCATTTCTCTGTGCACACATCCATGCCAAGTTATCCAACGTATTCTGATTTTGTTTTCGACGTTTGTTCTTATCTACTGAGAGTGCATGGCCAAAAGAAGCCTGTGCTTACTCAACACGAGTTAAAGTTCTCAGTCAAGACTCTAAAATACGTGTTTGGTACTAACATGGAAAATGAGGATTTTCGAATTCGCCTCAAAGAGCACCTAACTGATGGAATAGGTTTAGGTCATCTACAAAAAAACGGAGAATTCATTTTTATTTCAGAAGAAGCGTTTACCAATTACTTTTCCATAGTATAACTTTTATATGATAGACTTTAAAGAAAATATAGATTTGCTTGAGAAGATCATCTTCAATTTTGCATTGACTGAGGATGATAATGATCGAGTGATTCGACCAAAAAATTACGAAGGTGTTGAAAAGAGAGAAATAATCCCAGCGATTAAGGCTCACTATTTCAATGATGACTCTTTACAGAAAGTCTATCGTGAAGCAAAGAAGTTTTTTCATGAGTACATGAAGATCCCGACCCGTACTGAATTAAGAGAAGTCTGTAATCTGACAAATCTCAATATCCCAGACGCCAAATTTAATTCTTTGTTTGAGGTTGACCTTTCTCAATACAATTACGATTTTCTGTATAAGTACACAAAGTCATTCATATTCTATAAAAATCTTAACGAAACAGTTATTGATGTATTGTCTTTCTTAAAGACGGCTGACATTAATCCAGGCAACGTTGAGCTTATTACAAATGATGTTAGACAAAAGTTTAATGATAAACTAAACGTCAATTTTGCAAATGCGGCATCAGGACTAGACTTCTTTAATGCTGAACACCACGTCCAATTATCAAAGATCGGTACACCAACTGGTTTTCCATACTTTGATAAAGTATTAGGTGGAGGTTGGAACCCAAAAACACTAGTCGTTTTCCAAGGCAGACCAAAGGTTGGTAAGTCAATGGTGTTATCAAACATTGCAACTCGTGCCTTTCTAGCCGGTTGTGAAGTTGGAGTTGCGACGCTTGAATTATCTGATGCCAAGTACATGAAACGTATAGGCTCAAACGCCCTCAACATCGTCTTTAAAGAATACGATTCTCTCCTACATAGGGATCAAGTTGGCGGAGTCAAGGAGAAAATTGAGATACTGAAAAAGAATAATCCCCAAATGGGACAAATGATGGTAAAGGAATTTCCAACTGGAACTGCCTCAGCTATCGATATTGAAAACTACTTCATCACTGTTCAAAATAACACAGGTATAAAGTTTAAAGTAATAGTCGTCGACTATATTAACCTGATGAGACCTTTACGTGAACAGGGCAATGTATACGAAAAAATCAAAGTAATTTCTGAAGAGCTACGTGCAGTCGCGATTAGAAACGAATGGTGTATTATCACAGCAACCCAAATTAAAAGAGACGCAGTTGACGACCAAGACATTGGCATGAGTGATATTGCTGAATCTTTTGGATTAGTTCACACAGTCGATTCTCTGTTCGGTCTAATTAGAGGCCCAATGGAGAGACGTATGAAGATCAAGCTAATTGCAAACCGTGATGGAGGTTACACTGAAAGCTTTAAAATGTACCGAATGGATTATGATTATGCTAGGTTAGTTGAAGAAACTGATCCAGCCAGTCAATATTACTCAGATGATGACGATACTATTTCGCTAGAGAATGAAATGCGAAATCAATATCAAAGTCATTCATCACAAAATGGCATTCAGCCTATTACCGCAACAACGCTACCACCAGTCCCAGCTGGTGTATCGCCACACGATGATATTCTAAATTCCATTAATTAAAAAGACACACTATGAATTGGAACCATTTAATAGACTACCCGATGAAGATGACGATCTAACTCAATACAACGACAGCGATGAAATTGAGGAATTAGGTCTTGAACCAGATCACTTTGATCCGGACTTCGATGATCATTATGACGATGATTTAGACGAAGACCCAGCTGAGCTAGAAAGACGTCGACAGCGATATGCTGAGCTCAAAAAAGACGACAAGATTTTCAATAACACCTATAATATGGGTTATGAAAATCCAATGGACGAAGATGAGCCAGACGAAAATAGCCGAGGAGGCCGAGAAATCAAAGTAGATTCGTCGTCGCCTGATTTTTTCTTGTATGATCAAGACAAATATTCAGAATATGTCGATTCGCAAATCATTCAAAAGGAAATCTTTTCCTATATTGAAACAAGCGAGGAGATAAATCAGATACTTGGAACTGAACCTGAAAAAAAGAAATTTGTAAAGACTGAAATAAACCAGATTTTCTCAATCTTATGCAAGAATCTAATAACTCGAAATAACCGAAACTATTTTATAACACCAATCTATGTGCTTGATGCTATTTCAATAACTGTTGCAATGGACTATAAAAAGCTATTTGATATGCTAAGTTATGAAAACAAAGAAGTGTTATTGTTGGAGTTAAATACTAAGTACGGATTCTTGGATAAGATCATGAAATCCAATAAAATGTTTTAATGACGACCTTAAAAGACATTCGAAAAATACACCTAGTTGGTGACCTACACTTAGGCATCAAAAACAATGCAATAGAATGGCTTGAAATTCAAAAAAGCTTTTTATTGGAAGACCTTATTGAAAAGGTTGACTTTGACTTTGATGAAGCTCGAGATATTCTAATTTTTGAAGGAGATATTTTTCACTCTAGGGAATCAGTAAACATTCGAATTCAAAATGAAAGCTTTGCAATCTTTGCACAGCTAGCCAAAAAGTTTAAACGTGGTGTCTATATTATTTTGGGCAATCACGACGTCTACTACAAAGATAAGAATACAGTCAATTCAGTTAAGTCACTATCTTACCTATCAGACAACATTCATGTATTTGAGAGATCTGAGATTTTATCAATAAACGGCAAGCATAACTTTTTAATGCTACCGTGGGTTGACGATTATACTCGACTTGCTGGTATAATTGAAGATAATCGTGATGATGCAGACTATATTATTTGTCATGCTGACATCAAGGGTTTGACACTAAACAAGTGGGCCAAAGTTGAACACGGTATCGAACTTAGTGCTTTATCTACATTTAAGAAAGTATATTCTGGCCATATTCACATTAGGCAAGAAAAAGCAAATTTGCTCTATACTGGTACCCCATATCAAATGGATCGAGGCGATCGTGATAATCAAAAGGGCCATTATGTTTTAGATGTTACAGGAGATCAAATCGTCGAAGAATTTTTACCGAATGTCAAGTCGCCAGTCTTTTTAAAGCTCAATATCTTTGAGATCTTGGAAATGCCGTTAGCTGATATTGAGAAAATGTTCAGAAACAATTTCATTGATGTCATGATAAGCGTCAGTTTTGCCAGTAAGTTGTCGATTACCAGTTTTTTAGAAAAAATTCAGGACACAGGTTATCGAAAGATCGAGTTCTTTACTTATGTTGATGCTAAACCAGAAGAACAGACGACACAAGTTGAATTTGATCTACAAGACAATTTCAACATTAATGATATTTTCTCTCATTACCTAACGATTCAAAATTACACAGAACCAGTTAAAGAGGCCTTAACTGAAAAATTCTTGGAGACTCTACAAAAAGTTAGAGAACTTGATAAGTATGCATAGACCGTTTATTCATAGAGCAATTGAAGTTAGACCAGTCGGTCCAAACCGGTTTGCAGTATTTTCAACTGACAATATTGGTCGCGGTACTCGAATCGAGGCTTGTGCAATTATCCCAATAACCAAGCAAGCTCACACAGCACTGACTAAAACTAGAACATCGGCAGCTGATAGACTAGTTCAGAATCCAGACGGTATTCTGAAAGAGCGCAATATTCTAAATTCAATTGCGGAAATGGAATTGGAAAAGCGCTTTGACGCGGGCCTAGTTTCAACCGAAGACATTAAGAAAATCCTATTCGAATCAGGTAACCTAACTCAAGTACTCGATATTGAAACCCACGGCTTTTTATCGGGATATGGCTCATTCTATTCCAAGTCTCAGTATCCGAATGCCTTGATTGAATATGATGCTGAGTCTAAACTATATAATGTCACAACAGTAAAAGATATTACACCTAACACAGAGATTACCTATTTTACTCGATGAGAATAGAAGAATTTGCATTTAGAAATATATGTTCGTATGGTAACAAGCTGCAGCAATTCAAGTTTGATGATTTGCCGAAACTTGTGCTGGTCCAGGGTAAGAACGGTGGAGGTAAGTCATCTATTTCAGATGCACTGACTATCTCGATTTATGGTAAATCAGCAGTTCGTAAAACCAAAGAGATTCCAAACCGCATTAATAAGAATGCCTACACCCAAATCAAGTTCAAAACAAATACTGGCGATACTGTTTCGATTGAGCGTGGACTTGAACCAAATTTTTCAAAACTTGAAATAAACGGAGTTCAACATAATTTACCAGATAAGAGACGAGTCGACGAATTTATTGAAGACGAGCTGACTCAAATCCCATTCAACGTTTTTTCAAATACAATCAGTTTATCAGTAAACGACTTTAAAAGCTTTGTTAAGTTAAGTCCACAGGACAAACGTAAGATTATTGATAAAATCTTTGGACTTGACATTCTAAATGAAATGTCGACCTTAACCAAAGATGAGACTAGAGAAACTCTTGCTCGTAGTCGAGCTTTACAGGCATCAATTGATCAAAATACGACACTCCTACAAAATTCGACTGAACAGCTAACTGGCCTAAAGACCGATGTCGTAAAGATTAATCAAACTAGGTTAGATGAAGTTATCGAGCAAATTGCAAAGTTAGAGACTCTGCAAGCAACTTCAAAAGAGGAATTTTTAAGACTTAAGGGAGATGTTCAAAAAATACAAGCTGAATTAACTACCGTTACTGAACAAAAATCCAAGATTAGATTCACAGTTGACGAGATCAATAAAAAGCTCACAATCTACGAAAAGAATAAGTGCCCTCACTGTTTATCCGATCTAACTGATACAGTTCATCTTGAAATAAAGACTAAGCTTGAAGCAAAACGTCAGGTAGAGCAGGACAAAGTGCCTGCCATTCAAACGCAAATCAACGAGTTGGCTGCTAGAATTAAAGAGTTTGAGACTTTACAAAACGATGCAAAATCAAATCATCAGACAGCAACTGCGCAAATACCAGCTCTAACTCGTGAAAAGACTCAACTGTCTAACCCAACTACGACTGATTCAGCTGCAATCGAAAGAATGCAGACAATCATTGATAATATAGGCACCAAGTTAAAAGAGTTATCATCTGAGAAATCCGAGCTTGATGCTAAATTGAAACTTAATCAAGAATTGGACGTCATACTGGGTGACTCTGGAATGAAGAGACTACTAATGAATCAGATCATTCCAATCCTGAACAAGAAGATCCTAAAGATTGCAAAACTGCTAGAGTTTAAGTTTGCATTTGAATTTGATTTAGAGTTTGATCCTATCATTACTCATCTGGGCGTACAAGTTTCGCCAGATTCGTTATCGACTGGCGAGCAGAAAAAGATGAATTTGATTGTACTGCTGTGTATACTTGAACTAATCAAACTTAAGCATCACCGAGTAAACCTATTATTCTTAGACGAGGTCTTTTCTTCGCTTGATGTCGAATCAATCTATCGAATCGTTGATCTACTTAAGGAATTTTCAAAGAAATACAATATGACAATCTTTGTAATTTCTCATGACATGCTACCGGAAGAGCTTTTTGACATGAAGATCTTTGTTGAGAATAACGACCATTTCTCTGACATGAAAGTCGTTAATTGATAAACTAAATTCACTTTACATAGTAAAATACTTATATGCTAGTTTTTAAAGGAAAGACTTTTGCCCAAGCCTATTGGATTTCAATTAAGGCTTTGATGGAATTAGGCAAGACTAATAATGCCAGAGGCACAACCAGTAAAGAATTTCTGGATGCATGCCTTGTAATTGAAGATCCAAGCCAATGCTTATATGAAAATCCAGCTAGAGGCTCGCAGTTTAAATACTTGGCGGCTGAGTTCTTTTGGTATTTTCTAGGCCGAAATGATGTAGACTATATCGCAAAGCATGCCAAATTCTGGAAGCAGATCCAAAACGAAGATGGAACTGCTAATTCTGCATACGGCAACTTAATCTTTGCAACCAAGAATGAATTTGGTACGTCTCAATACCAGTGGGCTCTAAATAGCCTAATTGCAGATTCGAATACCAGACAAGCAGTAATGCATTTTAATATGCCAAAGCACCAATATCCAAATAACAAGGATTTTGTGTGTACGATGTATGCGAATTTCCACATTAGAGAGAATAAGCTCTATATGAGTGTCTTTATGCGTAGTAATGATGCAATTTGGGGAACACCAACTGATGTTGCGTTTTTCTGTGCTCTCCAAATGCAGATGCATGCCCATCTTAAGGCAACTTATCCAGATCTAGAGCTTGGCACCTATTCTCATACTGCAAATTCATACCATATCTACGATCGACACTATGAACTTGCTGAAAAAATGATAGCTGGTCATTTTAATCCAGTTACACTACCGCCAGTTAAAACCGATTTAATTGACGCAAGCGGTAGAGCTACTTCTGATCTACGTACCGCTTTTCAATTTGTTGAGAATCCGACTCCTGACTCTACATTAATCTTTCAAGAAAAAGACGATCTACTACACTGGATTTACGAAAATTATCCGAAGGCTTCTCAAGATATATGAAAATACATCCAAATTCAGAAAGGCAACATCAATATGATGTAACCTACATTAAAATGGCCTTGACCTGGGCAGAACTATCTAAAGCCAATCGTAAAAAAGTTGGTGCATTAATAGTTAAAGGCACTACAATTATTTCAGATGGCTACAATGGTACTCCATCTGGCTTTGAAAACGAGTGTGAACTCCCAGTATTTGACCAAGACAATAATTTCGTCGATTACGAAACTAAGTGGTATGTGCTGCATGCTGAGTCTAATGCAATTGCTAAAGTTGCTAGATCGACGCAAAGCTGCGAGGGCTCAACCTTGTATATCACTTACTCTCCATGTAGAGAATGTAGCAAATTAATTCTGCAATCGGGTATTACTCGAGTTGTCTATCTTGAAGAATACCGAGATAAACAGGGACTTGATCTATTACGTAAAGCTGGAATCGATATTAAAAAAATCGAGCTAGAATGATAGAATCAGAAGACAGACTACTTGAAATACTATTTGTTAGAGACCAACGCCAATTCGTTAACAAATTCTCAAAAAAAGCCAAAAGCGATTATTTACTAAACGTAAATAAGATTCTAAAGGAGAAGTTTGAACAGGATATAGTGGTTCCAAACAAAATTCAAGCGTTTTTAATTAACTATGAGATTAAGAAATTAATCGATAAAGCAGTCAATGTTCGTAACCGAAAGTACAGCCGAATTATCTATGTGAATGGTAATCTAAGCCTAACTTCAATTATCAATACTTTGGAATTCTTAAATCAATCGTATTTAACAGTTAAGTTTTATGCTAAAGTGCTGGATCCAGATGACGAGTTTGAAACAGATTCTGCCAATATTACTATTATAAAATAAAAAAAGGAGGACGCTAAGCGACCTCCTTTTAGGTTATTGAGAAATCTATAAGTATTACTTATCTTCGTCTTCTTCTTCCTTATCTTCTGAATCTTCGTTACCTTCTTCTTCGTCTTCAGTTTTGCAAACCTTTTCGATAGTAGCGCAGATGTAATCGCAGCATTCAGCTTTATCAAGTTCCATCTTTTCGCAGATTTCGTCGATCATCTCTTTCATCTGATCTCCGAATTCTTCCATAAGCATTTCGAGTTTTTCCTCGTCTAGCTCAGGTTTTTCGTCCATCGGCATGTCATCATTTGGCATGTCTTCGGTGTCGTTCATCATCTCTTCGAAGTTTTCATTTACGAATTCTTCAAAACGGAAGATTCTACCTTCTTCAATTTTGGTAGAGTTTTTTGTTGCAGGAGTAGAGTGCATTGGGTCAAATGGTTTTTTTCCAGCTTGTCTAGACACAACGTCTCTTGAGACTGCCTTCCAAGTGGTATCGTAGTTATTTATAGTCTTACCGCCTTCAAAATCAGCATTTCTATCAACTACGCGCTGATAGCCTTTTAAAAATTCTCTTTTTGACTTATCAAAATCAGTCTTTTCTTTTGGGCCGCCGAATTCTGGCTTTGAAAGATCCATCCAGTTATCCATCTTTGGATTTCTACGAGATTTTGCATTAAACATATCCATGATTAAATCTTTCGTTATTTTATAGTGCGCCTAGGCGATTTTCAGTGTAAGTATCAGCTGAGAATGTTGCAGTCAATCTGTAAATTTCGTCAGATGCATAATCTAATTTCATTTCAGTTAACTTATCTGGACCAATAAATACTGGTTCAAAATTGAATTCTCTAAAGATCTGGCCTGAGCGATTAAACACGTTTACTGTGATAGCTGCATCTGCATAATCTCTTTTTAGACCTTGTGCACCAGTTAGTGGATTGTAAACTAGATCTGCCCAAGCTCTCAATGCATTGTACGTATACATATCATTGTTCTCATTTAAGTTAACCTCAAAATCGATTTTAAGAGTCGCAGTAGTTGCTTCAGGCTTTGCTGCTGCATACAATCTCTTAGCGAACTTATAGAATTGTTCAACTAGTTTTCCAGTTCCAGATTGTTCTGGTAAACCTTCAATCTTTTTAACATGATCTAGCATCAAGGTCCCACCGAATCCAATCGCAGCTGCTACTGCAGGCGGTGGAGTGATTAGTATCTCAAACTGGTTAAGATAGATCGGTTCGTATTTCTCCTTCGATGCGAGTGAATTTCTCCAATGTGGTAATCCAGCCATTTCGTGTTTATACTTTTTAGTTATTTATTAGAGTCAGATTTGCTTGCTTGCATTTCCTGCGTTTTCTTTGCAGTTCGGGTTTGTCTAATTCTGAGGATCATGTTTTCAATCTCAGATAACTTTTCTTCTGGTAACTTTTCTAAATCTGCTCTAACTGCTTTTGTTACTTTAACTTCAGTCGATTCTTGATCATCGTATGCGTAAACGTCCTCTTTTGCTTTAAACTTAACCTCAATCGATGGTAGTGCTTGAATGACTAGGTTTCCACCAAATTTAGTTACATCTTCCTCAAACTTACTTAATTCAAATACCTTTTGAAAAGGTTTACTGTTTAATAAGTAGGAAACTTGCACCGAGATCTTATCTTGATTAGTTAAGCCGCCACGACCAAGTTCTGGCTGTAAATTTTCAGAAATTTTAAATAGTAATTCAGCATTAGCCGTTGTAGTATTTCGCTGACCTTCAGTAAATCTGATCTTATCAGCGACGATCAATACTGTATAATTACCTAGAACCTTTTTGTCTTCATTCTCGGTCACCCCAGTTTGATTAGTATCGGTATCATTAGGTTGCTTATATTCTTCAGGTTTAGGTGACTCTGGTTGCTCTGATAGGATTAGAGCTTCAATCTTTTGATTAATTGCAGCTAACAATTCGTTGATTCTTGCGGCTGATACGTATTTAACGTACGTTGCTCTTGCACTAGCTTCAGTATATTCTAAATCAGGATACACGTCAGCATCGTGGATAGTAATCTTTTGGGCATTCTGATCCCATTTGATTTCGCCATCCACTTTTTGCCAAGTAGTTTCAAAACTTGCAGTAGTCTCAATAATTACACCGCGTGCGTTCAAGTGTTAACCAACAGTTTTTTCACCTTTGAATTCTTTACCGACGTTTGCTTTCTTCTTAGTTGGATCAACTGGCTTATAGTTTGCCCAGATCTCATTGTAGATTCTGCAAGATGCGCCCATAAAGTTAACGATACCGATATACTTTTTACGGTCCTCGCCCTTCATTTTGGTAATCTTTTTACCGATTGCTCTAGCATCATCTAGATCAAGTTCTTCTTCGTCAGTCTTGCCGACTAAATCCTTTAAAGAATTCTCTTGAATATAAGATGAAAAGCTCTCAGCAACATAGCCCATTTCAAGGCTGCTATTTGAGGTAGCTTTTTTCATTATTCAATAATTACTTTTTAGGCATTTTAGCCATTGCAGGATCAACTGACTTCTTAGAAGTAGATCCTTTAACTACTAGGTTTGCAAACTTAGAATCAACAGATTTCTTTGGTGTGCTGCCCTTTGCAGTTGGTAATTCTGCTGCACCAGTCTTAACAGACTTAGATGGCATAGAACCCTTACCTTTTGGAAGATCTGCCATTTCAGGTTTAACTGATTTGCCAGCTGACTTGCCTTTAACGTCTAATTTTGCCATTCCAGCATCTACTGATTTGCTAGGAGCAGAACCTTTTGCTGCAGGCAACGCTGCTAGGTCTTGATTAGCTTTTTCAGCAATGTATTCGAAATAGTTTAATACAGGCTTAGTGCTCATGTGATGTATATTTTTTTCTGTAGAGTTATTTATTTGCGAACAGGTTAAAAAAAGAAAGGCTTTCCTTTCGGAAAGCCTCTCAATATTCGAAATCAGTTACGATTACGCTGTTAAGTAACCTGGGTTAGTAACAGTTAATGTGAAGTACTGAGTTTCAGGGTGCCATCCAGCTTCAGTGATAGCATAGCGAGACTTCATACCGATCTTCGGAGAGAAAGTACCCTCAGAGATAGTTTGAAGAGATTCTGCCATGATATATGGAAGGAATTTAACACCTGGTTCTTCGTCTGCACCTTTACGGCCGATAATGATACGAGAGTCGTTGAACTTCATGTTAGGATCAACGTATACAGTTAAGCCGTATACTTTACCAGCTGGGTACAACTGACCTGCTCCAGCAGGAAGATCGTTGTTGAAAGGAGCGATAACGTAGCCAGATACGTCTGCAAGAGCAGAAGCGATACGGCCGTTAGTTACTACGAAAGTACCTGCACCGAAACGTCCTCTGTGGTAGATTAAGTTTGCGATTTCAAGGATCTTAGTAACAACTTTACGTTGGTTAGCGCTAAGAGTGAATGCATCAGCAGCGCCTACAGGGTTTACTAGAGATGCTAGAGTAGCTCCAACACCTTCTATGTCTGATGCTTTAGTTGCGTGAGCTGCACCAAGCTGAGCAACACGGTCAACCAACTTCTTGTTGATAGACTGAGCAAGTTCGTTAACTGCTACGTTCTCCAACATAGAGATTACGTCGAAGTTCCATACGCGGTTAAGATCTTGGATTTGCTCAACAGAAGCAGAGATAGCAACTTGGTCGCCTTTTGCTTCGATGAACTTGGTGAACATTCTTAAGCCCATTTGACGGAACTTAGATTGCTCAGCTGCTTCTCTAGTCATGCCGAATGCAGACTGGTTACCAGTTGTATCAGCGAAAGGACCGTTGAAGTCAGTAGCTGCATAATCAGCATCAGATACTGAAGTGAAACCAGAGATGTGGTTCTCAAGAGCAGATACTAGAGATACAACGTTAGCTGCATCAAGAGTAATGCTGTTTAGAACGTTACCTGCTGCAATGTAAGTTGCAAGGGTAAGAGACTCGTCAGAAGAGATCACTTTGAAGATAGGATCGCCATCAACACGTGAAGCACCTACATACTGAAGAGTAAGAACTGCTGCAGTACCAGCACCATCACCGTCAATAGTGTAGTTTGAACCAGCTGCGAAAGTTGCTACTTCAGCTGCGGTAAAACCAGCAATTTTGATTAGGTAAGGCTCGTACTCAGAACCTAAGCTACCACCTTGGTATACATAATCAAGGTAAGGAAGGAAACCTACAGGAGAATCCATAGGAACAACACCAACTAGGTCGAAACCAATAGTTTTAGCTGCTACTTGAATTGCAACTGGCATAAGTGATGGGAATTTATCACCTGAACCAGATCCAGTAGTTTTTACACCACCTGCAGTGAACGGAGTCATTGCATTGGTTGGGGCAGCAATTGCGCCCATAGAGCTGATAGAACCTGGTTGTTGGAAGAACAAACCTGGAGCTACAGCTGCTTCGTTGATAGCGCCAGCGTTTTCGAAGATAGCGTGGTTGTGAGCATAGTCAACTAACCAAGGGCGTGCATTTAAGTCTACGCCATAACCTTCTAAAACTGGAGCCCAAGTCTCACGTACGCTTGCGTCGTTGAGTCTTTTGAAAACTTTAGTTGCCATTTTTTAGAAACGGTTTTTTTAATTTTGTGCTCTACGTTTTAGAGCTGCAAGATAGTCGTTTGAGTAACCTCTTAGACTTTCATTGACTTTATTTAACGAGACGTAGCCTTCTGCACCTTGGCTTTCGTTAATTTTTTCTGAATTTGATTTTTCAACAGCTAATCTTTCGTAGATTCCGCGAAGATCACGAGAATCCCAGAATGATTTAACTTGGTAAGCATTATTTAATTGGAAGTTATGCGCTTGAGCTGCAATCCAATTTCTCTCACCATCTGTCATGCTTTCAAATACTTCTTTGTATTTTTCTGGCATAAATCTTACGTATTTAGGAGTATTTTCCTCCTGCTTATTAAGAACTGCCTCCATTAGATTGATAACTTCAGCTTCTGTGAAGTAAACTGCACCTCTTAGAGTTTCTACGATTGCAGTTTTAGTCTCTTGATCTAATGAGAAGAATTTTTGTTTATTGTTTTCGCTTAGAAGCTTTAAGAATGGGTATCTGTTCTCTAGAACTGTATTTGCTGCATTTGATTTAATGTGGCCGATAATGCCGTCAACTGCTGCAACTAGTTCGTCTACTCCAGACTCTTCATTTACTTCGTAATTAACACCTTCATTTAAGGTCTTAACATCGGCTAGTAATTTGCGAGCAGAGATTGCTGCGCTTGGAGAAATCTTTTCATTCATAGTTTCAGCTAGATACTCAGAATACTTGATTCCTTTTTCTAGATTCTCTCCTAAGTAGTCTGCGTATTTAATAGCAGCTTCTAGATTTTCGCCAATGTACTCAGAATAACGAATTCCTTTTTCAGCTTGTTCAGCAACATACTCTGCATACTGAATTCCTTTGTCTGCTTGTTCAGCAACGTATTCGGTATACTTGATGTTCTTTTCAACCTGTTCAGCAACATATTCTGAATAGTTAATTGATTGATTTACTTTTTCGCCTAAATAGTCAGAGTACTGAATGTTCTGTTCTGTCTTTTCTGCTAAGTAATCAGAGTAATCAATTACGTTGTTTACTTTTTCTGCAACGTGCTCAGTATAGTTAATTCCTTTATTCAACATAGTTGAAAGGTAATTAGTATACTCAACAAGCTTTTCCATTTCGCCAGCTAGATAGTTAACATAAGTAACCATCTTTGGAGAATCGTTAGAACTTTCAGATAGAGCGTTGATGCCCTGGTTGTTCTTTGTAATGCTTTCTTGAAGAGCCTCGAACTTTTTCTTAACTAGCTCAGAGTACTGATTAAGTTCTTCTCTACTTACAAACTCATTTGCCATTTGTTTGTTGTTATTTTGAGTAGGTGTATTCATTTCTGAATTATTTATCCTATAGACCTTCACAGAATCCTCGAAATTGAAATTTTCTGAAATATCCATAAGTTTATTTGTAACGGAAGTTTGCTTTAATAGATCTAATGATTCAAACACGCTTGTGAATTGTGTTTGTAAACCTTCGTTTACTGATTTTTGTAAAATTGCTTGCGAGAAACCTGGCTCGGCAACTAGGTCGTAAGTAAAGATTCTGTGAAGTTTTACTTTACCTTCATTCATTACTTGACCAGCAGCTCTAGAAGAACATGAGATTGTGCAACCAGACTCAACTAAAGTCTTTGCGATCTGACCGGCTGGTGTATTTAGGATACGAAGCTTAATTTTTACTGAATTAGATCCTTCGTCATAGCTTAGGCCTTCAACTACGTGTGAAACGTTCTTAAGCGAAACGTCAAAGCTTTGTGGGTGATCAAGTTCTCCGAAAAGCTGACCCTTTGAAATTTTTTCCTGCAGATAAGAAAGGTGAGGTAAATACTCCTCCTTCTCATAAACTCGGTTGTTATTATTCTTAACTCCGAATACTGCAGCAGTACCTTCTAATACAATGTCTCCATTCTCATTAGATACATCAAGTCCCTCATTGATTCTCTCAACGATGAAAACCTCATTCTCAGTTGGAACCGGCGTGCTCAAATTGATAAGTTTAGTATTCACTAAGCCATGTAAATTTTTTATTATTTATACAGGAATAACCCGCCAAAACGGGCGATTTCCGTATACCGTTATTTATTACGGCCGACTTAGTAAATTCACCAGAGTGGCGATCTCTTCATCGGACAGAGCCGACAAATTTGGTTTGATGACATTTAGCTTAAAGCAGTATCTGCCAGGCTGTCCATTTTCCTTCAATAGGCCGTTGCCTGGAATGTTTAGCGTAAGTTTTGCTAAGCTATTGCTATTAAATGACTTGATTTTAAATTTCTTTGAGTCAATCGACTCAAATATAAACTCTTCTGGAAAAAGAGCTTCAGTCAATGGAATATCGACTTCATGTATGATATCGCCATTTTCTATCTCAACTCGATCGGTTGAAATAATCAAATTTAGCAGTAAGTCGCCGACCGCTCTCTGAGTAGAGCCGTTTAATTGATTAATATAATCAACTGAATCTCCATATCCTCTAATTCTAAGTTGAACTGTGTAGAGACCATTTCGCTGTTTTACAACTGGAAAATATCGTTCCCGCAAATTAACGTTTACGCTAAGAGTCTTATTTTCTCGAGTTGCTTTACCGTTGACATCAGTATGTGTCTGTTCAATCAAGACTTCAAACTTTTCGCCAGTTAGAGTTGAAAGAAAGGGCAGCTGAAAATTACTAACTATTGTTAGATTGTGAGTTGACGGTCGACTGCCAAACCCATTAAAGTCTTTCCATGTATTGAATGGATTTGATGAAAAGTTATTAAAGCCAAAATCTTCAAAAGAAAACTTAGTCCGCTTAGGCGCATCATAGTCAGCCTTTTTCTTTTCATCGCCGAGTATTGAATAAGCTTCTGCAATCTTTTTAAATTGCTCAGCTCCGTCTGGATTTTTATCCGGATGATATTTGGTTGCAAGCTTACGATAGGCTTTTTTAATTTCCTCTTTCGTTGCTTCCCGCTTAACGCCTAATATGTCATAGTAATTTTCCAATACTATCTTTTATCCAAAAACCTGGCTGAGTTTTATTTACCGACAATAACTGTCTCGGATAGACTAAGTACCTTGGCTGCTTCGACCACTTGTTGTGCTGCACCTGGCGTGGATGGGAATTTGGCATCAATCATACCTGCTAGAACCTTTAACATGGCAAACAATCTATCGCCCAATACAGCCGGTCCAGTTATTGGGCTATGACCAACTCTAGTTGAATCACCGTCTAACCAAATTTGGTCAGCGGTTGCTCTAACTGAATTTGAAGTGATATTGACTTGGCTGTCTGATACTATTCTAACCGTGGCTCCGTCCAATTCAATTATTGACAGCGAGTCCTCGTGTTCAAGCGTAATTTTTGAATTTTGATCAATATTGATTCTTGAATTCTTAAGTTGTAGAGTCAAACCCTTTTTAACAGTAAACCATAACTTTAGCTCTTCGTCACCGTCGAAAAGTACAAAATGCGAACCTGCATATTCTCCCTCTTTTCTTAACTCTTCTTTAATGTCATCACCGATCTCTTGGATCTGTTTGTATTCTGGCGAATAGAGGTCGCCATGGTTAAATCTAACTCCAACGATTGAACCTAGTTTCGGAATAGACACTGAACCAGCCTTGCCGTCTTGGCCAAAGAAAGCAGGTTTATGAATTGGAATTGCCCATGGAATGTCTTGTGTTTCCAAGCTATCGAACACACTAAATACTTTAACTCGGCAACGGCCCTCTTTTAATGGGTCGTTAATATCAACAACTTCTCCTAAATATTGAATACTTAGCAAGTCTCCACCGAGCGGATCTTTAGTTATATCGTGTTCAGAATTAAATATCATATCTGCTTATTATACATTAAATTATTAACCGGAACGACGGCCTAATTCGTCTCTGTCGGTCGGAGCCGGCCCTCTTGGCGAAACTCTACCGCCAGGTCCTTCAAAAACTTGCCCAATTGCCCTAGTCGCTGGATCAATATTGATAATGTCTCGACGCTGGCCGGAATAGGCGTTACCTAATGCTAAATTCGTTACGGTTGACTGAATTTCATTGATTACTGAACCAATTATTCTGGCAGGAATTCTAGTCAAATTCGTTAGCTGACGACGACCTTGATTTACTAAACTATCAACTGCTCCGTTAAAGATTCCAAAGTTTGGAGTTGCTGGGTCAAGTCTAATTAGGTCGACTGCTTGATATTCAGAGTCTTCTCTAACCCAGTTTACATGAATCTTAAAGCTTGTCGAAAAAGGCTTGTCCTCAGTGTATGATTTTAGATCAATAGGAGTATTGCCGCCAGCCAGAGTTTCGCTAAAGTCAAATTCGCACATTTTACACTTAAATTTAATATAGTGATTACCGCTTGTAAATTCAGATGTGCTTCGCGAAAAGGTCGAAAAGTCCTTTAAGTTTCTAATCTCAAAAAGATATAGATCAAATGAAAACATTCTAAGGTTTTCTGGCAATTTATAAGAACGAGTTTCAGTATTGTAAACTGCTTTTCTATAGTAATCAGCCATTTGTAAAATTCTAAGATCAACTGATTCTAGACAATTGACCGTTAGCGTCACCTTTTTATTCACGTCAGTTGTGGATGTTGCAATCTTCCACAGATCAGATACTCCAGAAATTGACTGGAAATACCATGGAGCAGCGCTATATGTATTATTTAGAATGACTTGAAATTGTCTAAGCAGATCGGCTGAGCTTGATCCTCCGCCCGGTTTAACATTTTCTAATCTAGACAAATATTCAATTGCACTAATTTCTAGCTGTTGAGGCACATTTTTAATATCCCAAGTGTAAGTCGAGGTTTCCATGTCAGTCAACAGCGAATTAAACTTGAATGGATCTCCAACTGGATGACTCGTTTCAGTAGTAGATGGATCAAAGTCCATAAAAAAGGTCAAATAGACAGGATCTTCGTTTGAATTGATAGAGCCCTTTCTGAATCTATTCATCTTTGAAGGCATCGCTGTGCCTTGGCCTAAATAGTTAATGTGAGTCCTATTACTCATTTGGAGTCAATAATTTTTCTGGAGTAGTAAACCAATTTCGTTTTGTCAACATCATCTCAGTATAAAAGGCCGATTGTGGATCAGCTAACGGCTTATACTTAATTACGATATCTTTGACATAATAAAAATCGCTTAAGTGCTCATCGATGTATTCATTATTTACTCCAATCGGCACGTTAACGTCGCCAGGATTCTTAAATCCAGGTTCAGCATCACCAAAATAGGCATCGCCAATTATGTCATATGCCGCATCTCCAATAATTTCAACTTTAACTCGGCTGCCTCTTAAAATTGAAAAGTTTGCGCCATTTAGTACAACTCTGAGCATGTGTTTCTCAATCTCTTTCTTATTGTGAGTATTGATTGCTCTTGCGAATTTATAGTTTGAGTGAGCATTTTGATAGTCAACCCCAATCCACTTAACCACTTCGCCATTTTCAAATTCAGTCAATTCTGGTTTTTGATGAACTGATCCGTTCTCTGGAGACAAGTCTGAAATAGGTTCAATAAAGTGATCAATTGGTTTATTTTCACCGTGTGGATACCAGTATAATCTTTTACGAAAAGATTCAGTTTTTAGAATATCGCCATTTTCAGAAACCATTGCATAGTCATAGATTGATAAATCTGATGTGCCGGCTGACTGTGAATTAGTTAAGATCATTGGTACTTCAACCAATTCGTCAACTGGTTTATTATCATAGTCGAATCTGATAGGATCTAATTTTTGAACCATATTACCTGCATACGTAACATCAACTTCACTTTCTCTTGAAAACTGCTTTTCAACATTAATAAAATTTAGGATGTAGTTCTTATCAATAAAGCAAGTATAAAAAGACTTTTCGTTAGTGTAGGCTCGACTAATCACTTGTTCAATAAAGGCCTTGTAGTTAAGATTTGGATTTATCCACGTCATTGTGTCATTGGTCTTATCTTCATTTGTTGCAAAACCAAGGCCAAGTTCGCTCGCTATCTTTCGCATTACATCAACTGAACTCATTGCTCGATAGGCAGTCGATTTATTGCTGTAGATTCCAGGTATATGTAATTCGCCAATCACATCATATCTAACCGAATCTTTAATCGGCAACGCTTTGATGCTAGTAATAAAAAAGTCAGCGGCAATTGATTTCAATTGCAGGTTGGATGGTGCTAAATACATAGTAACCAAAGGCTTCATGATTGGAAATTGGTGAGACGTAAAGGCAAAGTCATTATCCATAAAACTCAAATGAATCTTTGGAATCAATTCATTCTGAAAAATAATGAGACTCATTATGTTACTAAGTTCAATCTGATAGCCTGAAATCTGCACAAACGGCTGACCCTTACCAAACTGTGAAATGTAACCGGTTCCTGATGGATCAACTGCTTTTACTTCAGCATTTCTTGATTCCATATCCAACCTTTCCAATCTGGTTGGCGTTAAAGTCGGTGCGAATTCAACCAATACTTGATTTACTACCGACATTATTTAAATATTTTATTTTTGAGTAAAGTCTCTTTCAATTTTGCTCTAGAAATAGGCTCTGGACAATCTTCTTTTTTGATTGAAGTAACGTCTGCTCCAAACACAATACGACCATTAATTACCTTAACTCCATCATCAAGCGCAACGTTAGGCGGTACTGCAAGCGCACCCTTATTCTTCAAGTAGTCAAGTCGTTTAGCATCCTGTACAGATTTAGGTTTAACTAAGTCGATTGCTTCTCTAACTCGATTATTCGTAATGTTTTCCGGCTCAGCTAGCAAGTTGTCAAGGTCTTCCGCTTTAGGAATTCGTAGGATCTGGCCTTCATCTATTGAAAATGGATTTGAAATACCATTGTACTTCATCAATAGGCACGCATTTGCGCTATCTGATAAAAAGCTGTTTGCAATTAGATCTGGTCTCATTACAACTTCTGGCTCAACTGCATAGAGTTCGCCACCAATTTTATCAATTCCCAAGAAAGAAATTGATCTCCGAGTTAAATCAGTCACCGTATCAGTTGCTTTGGTAAAAAACTTTTTGGCTTGTAAAACTTTCAGTAGTAACATTAAGACTTAGTCATATTTTTTCTAAAATATGTATTCAACACAGCATCGATATTATTAGTAAATGCTGCATCTTTACTCTGTATTCGGTTTGATTGGCGGCCGCTTTGACCAGCTGAACTTGAATTCGTTTTATAATTATATGCTAAACCAACACGATCTTTATATCGTTGTAGAGCCGGATCAGCTGTTTCATTTGAAAAATTAGCTTGTGTAATCTCTTTGTATCGAGCATTATTCTCCTCGCCAAATGTATCATCAGCTGATGAAGGCGGGTTTAGTCTGGTTGCAGTTAACGAGCCAACTCCACCATTCAACATTCTTTCAATTGCGCTTTTATCTCTAGGTTTCGCTTGTTGTAGAGTCACGTCAAATGTTATGCCGGTTGGAAAATCATCCGGTCCAATCTCTTCATCAAATGTTGCGAGAGTCTTAACACAAATTAGATCGCCCATAACAAAAATAGGCTGCATTGGATTACCGACGACTAGGTGCCATTCACCAACTGGTCTATCAGACAGAGCTGATTTAACACTTAGAATTTTTGGAAATGAATCTTTAAACGTACTTAGTGCAAATGCATTGAGTGCAGTACCGCCAACCTTTAGCGGATCCTTAACTAATTGATTCTTAAGGTTTCCAAAAACGTTAGCCTCTGATTTAACAATTGCATTGATTCCAGTCAAAGCATCCTTTGAACTGAGCTCTCCCTTACCCCATTTTAGTACTAGGTCGGTAAGAACCTGCGTAGTGGTCGGTGAGAATTTGAGACCAGTTTTTGGAAAATACCTGTTAAGTTGTCCCAAGAATTGAGCGTCATTAAAGGTTAACGACATAAAGTTTGAGATCAAATCAAGTGCTGCCATTTTTGGGCTCATACCCGAAAACGATCTAAACTGATAGTGAAATTTTAGCGTGAATTGTGTACCCCAAGCATTTTGAATACCTCTAGTTCGGCGCGATGACTTGTGAATAACGTTAACTGGGCCATATATTCTATTCCAATAAGGTCCTTTATCTTTATCGTATAGGCTCTTAATGTATTCTTGAATCTTTACATCCATGCCGGAAATTTGACTGGCACTTGATGCATTATTATTTAAAGAGGCAGTTTCATAAACCTTTTTAAGCAATTTGCTTAGACCAGCACCGAATTTACCGCCGACTCCATCAATTATCTTAATTAAGTCATCAACTATAACTTCATTTCCGTCAATATCCTGTAAAGTAACTTCGAGCGATTCCCAAGGCATATCCCAAGTCCAGTTGCCTAAACCTGATAATTTATTGCCAGTTTCGCCGCCAAACCAAGTAACAGCTTGTGCCATTGGAACAAGTGGTGATTGATCTGCTCCCTTTAAGATATCCGAAACAGGAAATGGATAACGTCTCAATGTGACCAGTCGGTTATTTGGAATTTTACCGTAGTGTTTGCAATACGCAAAGTCAGTCCATGAATATGGCTGATAGCCAGTTGATGTTGCATTGGATGCAGTTGAGCTCCATTTTATAAGTTTATCAGCCGTTGGATTTGACATCGCTTGTCTTGCGGCAAATTGTCTAACTGATGCATTTGTAATTGATCGTTGAATGCCGTTTTGTAACGCATTAAGCTGAGCAGCCGAATATTGGTTTGAACTTCTAGCTGCGTCAATGCTATTATCTAAGTCTTCAGTATTTCTGCCAAAATTGTGTCTAAGCTGATAGCCGACAAAATGAGAATCTGGTTCGTACTTGTCTAACAGATTATCGACATATCTAAAAGTGGCAAAGTGATTAAATAATGAATCAACGCCAGGAGTTAACTGATCAAATTCGGTTTTGCTCTTTAAATCGCTTAGCGGGCCACTATGCTGCAAATAGTTAACTGAGCTAAAAAATTGAGCAGTTGTTAATTTTGTAGTATCAACTCCGCCATTAAACGCAACCTGTTGAGCGGCCTGCTGAATTCCTTCCAAGTTAAACATGTACGCCTAGTTCTTTTTTGTTATTTATAGTGGGCAATAAAAAAGGGAGACTTATGCCTCCCATCTCAGTGTATGCAGCCTACCAACCAATTATTCACCGAAACGAACTTCGTATTTCCAATTATTTGGATCCCAACTATTGTTCATTGTGATCTGAATATTTTCTGCCTCAAATGGAAACGATTTGCCCATCTCATATTTCATTTTATCTCTCATCATAAAATTACGATTGTCAGATCTTTCGATCAGCCCATTCCAGCCCTCTTCATTATCGTCTTTATCTACATCCCAAATGTCAAGACTAAATTTAATTTTAATATCTAGGACAACTGCTTCAATAAAATCAATTCCATAATTTCCATATTCTGCACCCATCCAGTATTTTATAATACATTCTTCGGGTCTCATGCTTTCCAGCACAAAACCCTTAGTCAAGCCAAGTTCAGTTAATCTTTCCAGATCCGGATATCTCTTTGCAAAATATGCCTTAACTTCTGGTGGAAAGTCCTTTGGCTCATCGTAAGTGTCAATATTGATGTATTTAAGCTTCTTTGTAAAGATTTGACGCTCATCGCTTGGCTCCCAAACAAATTCATCATTTGCTCCATATCCAATAGCCTCATTGGTTTTTCTAACCTTTTGGGCAAGATCTTTATCGGCTTTGCCCCAAGTTCCCTTGCCTTTAGTTGCAAACGAATTAACCCGAGCCATTGCCCATTGGTGCTGGGTTACTCCAGGTCTGTGACCTGTTCGCCAAGCTGCCAAACCACGATTATAGACCTTTCTTAGAATAGTCTTTGAAATTCCAGTAGATTCTGCTTTTTTATCTAGTGCTGAATCCACTTGACCCTCTGAAATCTGTTCCATAAAGGCTTCACCAAACATTTGATGAAATCTCTTAGTGTGTTGGCTAACTTTGGTTTTGTAGGGTTTACCACCCTTATCGTAATCAGCTTTCCAACCGCCTTCTGGGTGGCTTGTATATGCAGACGAATCATTTGAATCCTTTTTTGCGTGCTTTTTAATCTCGTCCTTCATTGCTTTCGCGTTCTTGGTGAGATATTTTGGGTTGATTTTGCCCTCGTCCTGTGCCTCCATTTTTTCAAGCTCATCACTGAGCAGGCCTGAAATAAGTACAATGTCTGAACCGTCAATTGAAACTGGCGTTTCTAGCTCAACTTCATAAAAATCAACACCAGGTAGGTGAGACTGTGAATATCTTTCAACGACTGTTGCAAATTCACCATCGGCTGCTCTAAACAGAGTAGACGATGCTCTTCTATCATCGGAAAAACGTAAAATTACTTTGTCGTCGATGTCGAATTTCATTTCTTTTTTGCTTTTTTACCGCCTTTCTTTTTTGGAGCTTCTTCTGGTTCTAATTGATCTCTAAACTTTTTGATTTTAAGTCTAGCTTCAATTGCCTCTGCTCTAGCATCACGACGCTTTTTTAAGTATTTGTCAGTCTTATCAACTTTGTTGTCATTGTTGATGTCCTCATCTTCTTGTCCAACCTTATCAAGTTCGGCTTTTGCTTTCTTTGCCTCATTGATGTATTGGGAAAATTTGTAGAGTTTCATGATCTTAAGCTTTTTTATGAATTTTAACAGTCAGAGTACCGGATCCTTTAATCAGGCGATGCCATTCATATTTCGGAATCTCAATCCTCTCAGTTATATTTATAGGGAGTCTATTGTCTAGTTGAATCATCCAGTCAGTTTGATGCAGAGCCTCAACTAGCCTATCCTCTTCATCTCGATGCCACATTAATTCGATTGGATTAATAGATTCATCAAATTCACGGATTAACCAGTCAGTCGTTATTTCAAGGTCTTTATATGGAGTCATTACCAAAATCCGGGATAAGTTTTACCGCCCCAAAGGTGAGCATACTTATTAATTCGACATGCCCAATAGCCAGCTTTAGTCTTATCTGTTTTTAAATGGCACTGATGCCTAGCGGCAAATGATTTTCTGGCCTTTGGATCACTAACTTTAGCAGTTAGTCCACCATGTACATCGCCGAACGCCAACTTCATTACAAGTTTTGTCTTTGGATTCATGACGTAGACGTGATATTTCTTTGTGCCTCCGCGTTTTGGATAACCCAGCTTAACGTCTCGACCTTGATATTCGGCCTCAAACATACTAATGTCTTCCAAAGGTAAATCCAATGGCACAATTTGATCCAAATAGACGCCGGTCTTTCCTAGATCGGACGTTTCAAACAGCTCTTCTGTGACTTTGTCTATTTGAATCGAACCTGCCATCCATTGGGTTCGAGCTTCAACTAATAATGCAATGTGAGATTCACTACCTGGTCGATATACTGATTCAGCTATACACAGATCTCTATCTAGATGATATCTGAGACTCTCTGAGATCATCGAATCGTGGCCATGAATAGACCAATTCTCATATAGTTGAACGTATCTCAAGTGAACCTGTGTGATTTTAGATGCCTTGTTCTCTTCTAAGCATCATCTCATCATGCTCCATCTGATCCTTAGTCATTTGGTCAAGCTCTTCTTCTGAGTACTCAGGCATTTTGTATCTAGCACTGTCCTTCTCATCTTCAGCTGGCTCATCAATCTCATTTTTAACAAAATTGAATACTTCTTCAATATCGTCCTTTGATGTTGCAATGTGATCAACTGCCCAACTGTGACCGCTCTTTAGAATATTGTCAACTGCAATTGGATCCATTTCCAATAGAGTTTCGCAAAGTCTTTTAATTGTTTCTAAGTTGCCAAAGAACATATAGTTTTCAGTTTGATGCTGTGCATCGTGATCAATGTTCTCTTGAACAAAATTTGTAAACTTTTTAATGTGTGCCATTTTTACGAATTTTTATTTTTCAGGAATTCTGAAAATTCCATGATTCTTTTTTTCTTTTTCTTTGGGTTAAAATCATCTCCTGAACCCAAAGTAGTTTGAGTCGGTGGTGTAATTGGGCCCATTGAACCAATTGAACCTGGTACCTGTAATGCAACTCCAGGCGCAACTGCCTCTTCTGCAACCTTGTCGACCGCATCCAAGTATTCAGTAGTTGGCATAAACATTCTAGAGATAGCATCCGCTTTTATTTCTCCTTCTCTGCCCTTTACTGCTCGACCGATCGCTTTTGCAGTTCGGTTAAGCGCGACTGAATATATTGTTGAAATTCGTTTACCAAATTCTCTAGAAGCTGCACCCATTTTAGTGTCTGGCTCCGAACTGTCGCCAAAAATGATCGACATAACTTCCGTAAACTTCTTTTTTGCTTTTGCAATAAACGTATTATCTGCAATTTGTTTGCCAGTTACTGGCAGCATGACAGTTTTGAACAGCGGCAACTTAACATTAAAATTATAGTGAATTCCCTTATTCATTTCAAGTCTTAGTGACTTGTTCTGTGCCTTTCTAAGTAGCTCAGCTTCAATTTGATCCACCCAAGCACTTAAGTACGCTTTAGAATCCGCATCCAAATTATCATTATTCGCAATTCTGACATTACGTAATAGCCGAGCAGTTTCTTTAATTTCAGCTTCTTGTGCATATAGTTGCTCAAACTCAAGAATATCTTTAACGATCTTTGTGAAAAAGATATTAGCTATTTTACGATTGCGAATCTCTTCAAGTTCTTCTTCAGTAAACTCAGACTTTAATTCTTCTTCAGCATCTGCCTCTGCTTTTTCTACGCCAGCTTTAATTTCCTCAGGATAGTCTTCAGTAACTTCTTTAATCTCTTCAAAGTCGATATAAACTTCTTCAGCCGCTTTATATTTAGCTGGCTTTTGTTCGTTTGACTTAATAATCTGTAGAGACTGCTTAACCTCTTCCGATTTAACTTCAATCGGATGCATATAGAAATTATTGATGTCTGCTCGGATTTCGCTTATTGTAGAAATTAAGCTATTTGCTCTCTCAATTTTAGCAGTTCGGTAAATTTGATCCAAAACATCAATTCTGTCCTGAATTTTGGCAGTATCGGCGTTGACTCTTCTGATTTCATCAGCGTTGAAGGTCTTGCTGCGAAGTAGATTACCGACTTTAACTTTATTATCGGCAATTCTCTGCTTAGAATACGCTAAGTATTCTCTCATTGTGTTAATGATCGTATCTGCAGTGAAAGAGTTGATAAAATTTGGATTATCCAAATACTGCTGAATGTCCTTATCGATCAAGTCATCCAATAAGTAGTCAACCTTATCGAATGCATCCTGCTTGTCTTTGTCAGACATATTCGCAGCCTGATCAACATCATTGCCAATCTTAATGATGTCTGCCTCTAACAGCAGCTCCTCAAACTTAGCGAGTCTTTTTACTTTAAATATCATTCTTGTGAAAGTAAGTATTTTAATTTGTTGCGTAATACCTTGATGTTGTCAAGCTCGTTATAAAGCTCTGAATCTTCCTGTGGATCGAATACTGCATAGAATATTTGGCAAGACTCGTCAAGCATTTCCATAAATGAATCGTAATTACCGGTGTAGGCAACTAGGCCAAGGGCAGCTTCTTCAAACGCAAGTGCATCTGAGCCGTATTTACCAAGAATGCTTTCAACTAGAGCATCGACAAGCACTAAAAACTCTTCATAAAACATGCCAAAGTTGCGATGTTCAGCTTCAAGCTTGGTTTGCCAGTGAATAATGTGAGCTTGATCCCTGATCTGCAATAGACTCAATATAAATTGAGCAGGAGTTGCATCAGGAGCTTGGTCCATTTCAAGTTCTTCTAAATTCATTTCTTAAGTTTTTGTTTTTTGGCCCAATCATTGAACGGAATAACCCAGAAGTTTCGATTAACCTGACCCTTTAAATAATCGTATTCCTTATTTCCAACTGGATGTTGAAGAACTGCGTTCTTTAAAGGCTCTTTGCCTCTTCTGTGATTTTCTGCGTTTTTATGAGAGCTTTCCATACCAAAGTTATTTATTCAGCAACTGGCCACATTTAGAGTAGGTAAAACTGTAGTATATTGGCTTAGTATAATGTTATCCATTGATTATCGTAATGTTAACTTAGTATTACTAAATCTGGGATAAATAATAAAAAATGAAGATTAGAAATGAAGAGATTGATTTTACTAACGGCTGTGCTAGTTGCTTCTAACTTCGCATTTGCCCAAAACGCACTCACTCGATACGTGTATTCTGATACAGAGTACTTATTGGAGGAGAGAACTCCAGCTGGAGTATTAGTTCAAACAACAAAAGGCGATCACTCGTTTAAGACGATGAAATCATATTATCCATGTGGCAAATTACAGGCAGTCGGTTATATTGCTGGTAACACTAAAGTTGGCAGATGGGTATTTTATTCTGAAACTGGCGAAGTATCACTAGTCTTAACCTATCGAAATAACCGAGTTGTTCGATACGACAAACGGCTCAGTCCACCAACTAATTTAATAGCAACACGTTAAAGGGAGATTTTCTCCCTTTTTTTATGAACGTTTGCTAGCCATCTGAACCGTATTTCCAAAACTTAATCATTCTGGTGAATATAATCTTAGAAAAAATCACAACTTAGTGAAATTTGAAGAGATAACCCCGGAGGATGTTGAAAGAGTCTCCGAAATTTATTGGAATAAAGATCTCAAGTGGGATGATCGAATGGATCAACTAAAGGCCTACTTTGGTAAATCCAGCCGAACTGTCCAAAAATGGCTTAGTGAATTAGGTATTAAAGAAAAACCTGATCAAGAGTCTCCGCAATTAATTAAAGCTAAAGAACGAGTACTTGATCCGAAAAAGACCCGGTTCATTATTACTTGGGCCCAAAACGATACTCCTGTCCATGAAGCTTTCATTTCGAACATCGAATCGTATGCTAAACAGATCAAAGCCGGCATTCACGTAATTGCAGGTCGCTATAAAAATCCAACTTCAGTCTTTACTGATAAAAAGTATGAAACTTGGTCAGATCGTATTCTAGACTATTTGGATGCAAATCGTCATGAAGTCCACAAGTACATGTGGATTATGTCTGACGTTAAAATTCAGCCGACTGCCGTAGATCCAATGACTGGTTTGCAGGGCATGTCAGGCATTAATTCATGCATCTTTGGCTCTCCAAAGGTCCAGCTTGAAACTATTCCAGTGCTAGAAGGCAACATTCCAAAGATGATGCTGACGACTGGTGCATGTACCGTTAATAATTATACTGACTCAAAGGCTGGTAAAAAGGGCGAGTTTCACCATACATTAGGCTTCGTCATCGTCGAAATCAAAGATGATGAAGTATTCTTTGCTCGACAAGTGACTGCCCTGGATGACGGCAGTTTCTCGGATCTATATTACAGAGTCAATTACAATGAAGAAACTGGCTCCAGCGAAGTTACTCGTCAATCCACGATGGCCGCAATAGTACTTGGAGATTTGCACTATGGTCAACATGATCCACGAATTATTAAGAGAACTCTAAAGTTATTTGATAAACTTAAACCTGAAAACGTCGTGCTACATGATGTATTTGATGGGTTATCAATCAACCACCATGAGCTCAATGATCCATTCATTCAATTCCAACGAGAAATGGATGGTAGTAACTCGCTACGTCATGAGATTGACGCAATGCTGATAGGCCTTGAAGACTTTAAAGACTATAATGTCACAGTTGTCCGCAGTAACCATGATGACTTTTTAGATAGATGGTTAAAGAACACTGATTGGCGAAAAGCTTCAACTCTTAGAAATTCAATTGAATACATGGAGTTTGCTGCACTATTGCTTAAAGGCGAAGCTCCACAAGGAATTATTCCTCACTTAATCAAACAGAAGTTTCCAACATTTAATACTCTAGGTCGAAGCGATTCGTTTATTGTCAATGACTGGGAACTTGGTCTACATGGTGATGTCGGCTCAAACGGTTCGCGTGGCTCGCTATTGCAATTTAGAAAATTAAATCGCAAAATGGTAGTCGGCCATTATCACTCGCCAGGCCGTAAAGATGGAGCCTTATCAGTTGGTACAAGTACCAAGCTTCGAGTTAATTACAATGTTGGCCCAAGCAGTTGGCTACAGAGCCATGTCCTTATCCACAATGACGGTAAGGCTCAACACATTTGTTTTATTGAGGGAGATTTTACAACCTTAACTTAAGTCTCGATTGTAAGTAAAGAATTCTGAATGTAGTGAGCGTGGAACTAACGTTCTGTACGCTGAGAAATCCTGTGCACGAATTGCAGAAATTGCTTCATTTGCGCTCGGCGAATATGGAATCTCCATTAGCAACAAATTTCTCTTTAAGTTGAGATCTCGAGATCTCTTTTTGGCGTGTTCAAGTTGTAATGCCAAATCTGCAAGTCTACCTTTTTCTGCAACGATTGAAACTGGCTCGAAATCAGGCTTAATTACTGATAGCATTCGACCGATATTTGCTTCATTAATTACAAAAATGCCAGCAATCTTTTCTGGGTTAGCAGCGGCATATTTCTTAAGAGTCGAATTAACTGTTTCATTTGAAATTGGAAATCTCTTAGACTTTGCACCTGGATGTACTGCAATTAAGACAGTTGGAGTATTAGACTCAGTCCACAATTTTTCAATGATTCTATCGTGAGAATTAGTTATTGGCTGAAACTCCGAAATGACTAGGTTAACTTGCTTGGATTGACGCTTGTCGGCTGGTACTTCAGCAAAAGTATCAAAATAACCTGGCTCTTCAGGTGTTCCAACAAATTCACTAAATGTTGGAAAGTAATTTTCAAACAGTTTGTCTTCGTTCACGATATTCATGATTTTGTTAATCTGCGAATGCAGAATCTGCTTCATCGGCTGAGTAAAGAAACTAGCACCGATCCGAATATTCTTTTTTCTAAAGACATTTAAAAGAATTCGATAAATCTCTTTGTAGTTTGGATTTGACTCAATTAAATCTATTACTTCAGGATCGCTAATCAAATCAAAGTTAACATTGAATTCGTCTTTAGTTAAGTATTCCGGAATTTTAATATCAAGTTCTGAGTATTTACCGCCAAATTCCTGCACAAATCCCTTGTAAATTGAATTTACCAGGCTAACATATCTTTCATCAGACGTTTCGCCATCAGCTGGTAAGTTTCGAAGTTCAGCATTATTGAATCGTTCGATGTAATTCATTAAGTCGATAACTGTAATCCAAATATAATCATCACTCTTTTTCGCTTCAGCTCTTTGATTTTCGGCACGATCTATTGCACTCTGCTGAAACCATGGATCAATTAATTTTGCCAAGAACACCGACTCTTCGCCAGTTGATTCAGGCTCATAGAACCTAAAGACTAGGCCCTCAATAGACTTATCCATATCATCGTTTAAAAAGCTAGCCTTTAACTCTGGATTGAATACTGATAGAATATACTTGGTAAATGAGGTTGTTTTGAATTTCTCCAATAACTCTTCAATCGGAGTATAGACGAATTCCATTATTTGAACCTTTTGCTCGTCAGTAAGTTTACCTTCAAAGACGATTGGCGGTCTTTCAACTTGTAGTTTGTCGGCCCAAGAGTTTAGACTTTTACCGTCTTGTATTGTTTGAGTTGGCTCGCCATTCTCGCCCAAAATATGAATGTAACTTAAAATCAAGTTATTTTGAGGCAGTCTATCATATTCAACCCTTTGCGAGTTTTTATTAACAAAATACTCAAATCCAAAATAATGGTCGCATGGCAAGTCAATTTGACCAAGTTGATTAATGTGCTGGATTGCAGGCTCGTAATAACGGCTTAAGACTCTATCAACATATGATAGCTTGCCGCCCTTTTTGTAAAACTCGATTTCGCCGCTTTCGCAGTTCTTTCTAATGCCAAAGAATGCACCGTCCATCTTTTCGTTAACGATGACGTGCTTGTTTAGGAGGTCGGAAACGAACTCCTTACCTTTCTTCTGATACAGATCTTTAATATGTGATAATCCTGCCATACTTGGTTATTTATTCAAACCAAGTGCGGAATTACAAGATTCTATAAAGTGATTGATCGCGACTTGGTCGAATTCATTTTTTATTGAGTAGAAACCATTGCCTTTGTTTATGTCAGCAATGTCATATATGTTAGACTGAATTAGGTCCAGCATCAAGTGAGTTTCATCGCCAGTTTTAACGGCTCCATCCCAATGATCTTTTTGCCTAGTTGAGTCTAACGTATTGCCATCAGCTGATACAAAGATGGTTTTACAGTTTTGATATAGGTCCAATCCAAAAACTCTACGGATTTCACTATAGGCTTTAATATGAGATAATCTTCCACGTAGAATTGCCCAAGCGTATGCTGAGATAATAGCTCGATCAAAGATCCAAATTTTATCTCGATAAGCTTCGCGCTGATTCATTTCAAGAATGGTCATGATATTGCCTAGGCTAAAATAGTGCAGTCCAGGTTGATCTTCTTGCCACTCAAGGTGCAGAGTTTTTAGGTGATTTGCAAAATAGAACTTATAATATTCTATTCTCGGATCATTACACTGTGCAATGAATTGCTCAATCAAATACGTTTTACCGCTGTGTCTTGGTCCTTCTACAAATAGAATCATATAATGTTTAATCTAGTAATATTTGAATAATCTTCGAGTTCTCTAGCAGTTGCCATGTCAAACTCAATTAACTTATTTTTATCAACGAATACAAAATTAACGTTTCCGTCAAAACCATAATCACGTAATCCACTAGTATATTCAATTATTTGATAAAGTGAATCTTCATAGATAACGAGCTGGTCAATTTCATCATCTGCTCTGAGCAATTCAATCACTTTATCGACCTTTTTACCTTCACGGCCTAAAAAGTAAAGTTTATCGAATCTAACGTTTTGCGTACTGAGTACATCAATTACCGCATCTCTAGTTTCAACAACTCTATGTGTTATTAAAACATTCATTGATGACTTGTCCCGAGTTCTGGAAATAACACTCTCAATTCCTCTAATGTTAAAAGATGAATCTAGAGATTTTGGCGAATCAAACCACTCGTATGGAGTTAAACCGGCTGCTTCTTTGCAGACATAGCCTGGTACTCTAAATAGAGTTTCATCAAAATCAAAAATTTGTAGTTTTGCCATAACCAGTTATTTTACTCAACGAGCGCAACTAGTTTCTATTAATCTTCATCTGGAAATTGAAAGGTTTCACCAACTG
>Ga0222712_10000467_pt1 | contig 53266 bp, 43 predicted proteins | sample C33_657DmetaG_FD_165043 | JGI IMG/M metagenome (GOLD analysis project Ga0222712, IMG submission 165043) | Estuarine water microbial communities from San Francisco Bay, California, United States - C33_657D | ecosystem: Environmental > Aquatic > Marine > Unclassified | place: USA: California... | reverse complement strand
CAAAGTAGATCCTTTGAGGAAAGCTTGAGAAAAATGAATATCCCCTATAAATTATATGGTGGCGTTTCCTTTTATCAGCGTAAAGAGATTAAAGACCTATTGGCTTATCTCCGTATAGTAGTTAATCCTAATGATGAAGAAAATTTAAAACGCATCATCAACTATCCCGTTAGAGGTATTGGAAAATCAAGTATTGATAGAATGGTGCTTGCCGCTAATACCAATGCTGTGAGTATGTGGGATATTTTACAAAACCCAACAAATATTGGCTTGAAAGGTGCTGCCCTTAATGCTGCAGAAAACTTTGTCATCATGATTAAAAGTTTTCAGTCGATGCTAGAAAAAGAAAACGCCTATGATATTGCCTTTGCAGTTGGTAAGCAAACAGGATTGGTTGCTGAATTATACAATGATAAATCAGTAGAAGGACTAGCGCGCTATGAGAATATTCAAGCTTTGCTCAACTCTATTAAAGAGTATACAGAAACGCCAGACGAAGAAGGAGAATTACAAGATAAAAGCTTAGGTAATTACCTACAGCAAATTACCTTACTTACAGATGTAAATAATGATGATGCCGATAAAGATGCGGTTAGTCTAATGACCATACATGCTGCTAAAGGCTTGGAATTTCCTTGTGTATTTAGTGTAGGCTTAGAAGAAAATTTATTTCCAAGCGCCATGAGTTTATACGACCGTGCAGATTTGGAAGAAGAAAGAAGATTATTTTATGTAGTAGTTACAAGAGCAAAATCTAAATTATGGATTTCATATGCAAACACGCGTTATCGTTTTGGCTCTTTAATACAAAATGACCCTAGTCGCTTTTTAGATGAAATTCCAGAGTCCTTTTTAGATAAGACCTTTACAGGCAGTGCCTCTAAAAGTAACAATAGCGGCATGGGTATTCAATTTAAAGCAGATGACAAAACGCCAAGCTCTTTAAAAAAATTATCTGAAAAATTACAACAGCAACATATCCCAGCTCATACACCTTCCGCTAATTTTACGGTTGCCGATCCATCAGAGATTGCAGTTGGACAAAAAGTAGAACATCAAAAATTTGGTATAGGAACGGTTAAAGCTATTGAAGGTGCTGCTAACAACAGAATAGCACAAATAGAATTTGGTGCTGGCAATGGACTTAAAAAAATCATGCTCAATTTTGCAAAATTAAGTATCGTTAGCTAGGCGAATAAAATTATATACGCACTAAAATCTTAGTATTACCATTGGCAATCAATAAGTAGCTGATATTTATTGTAATTTTGCAGTATGAAAAAGGCATTACTCATAATTATGGATGGATGGGGCAAAGGAACCCGACCTTCAGCAGATGCAATTGCAAATGCACATACTCCTTTCTTTAATTCCTTGCAAGGTCAATACCCTTATACTACGCTTACTACATTTGGTGAGGCGGTAGGGTTACCAGAAGGTCAAATGGGTAATTCGGAAGTTGGTCATTTAAACATTGGTGCCGGAAGAATTGTATATCAAGAACTGCAACGTATCAATGTAGCTATAAAAACGGGTGAGTTATTTACTAATGAAGTATTAGTAGCTGCTATGCAAGAAGCTAAAGCAAAAAATAAAACCTTGCACCTCATGGGCTTAGTTGGCGATGGTGGCGTTCATGCTCATTCATCACATTTAAAGGCATTAATTAGCTTAGCCCATACGCATCAAATTGAAAAAGTTGCTATTCATGCATTCACCGATGGTAGAGATACCGATCCTAAGAGTGGATATGCATTTTTGAAAGATATAAAAGATTTTATTAGCGATAAAAATGCACAAATAGCTTCCGTTACTGGTCGATATTTTGCAATGGATAGAGATAAGCGATGGGATAGAGTAAAAATAGCTTATGATGCCTTAGTGAATGGCATTGGAACTCCTACTCATTCGATTTTGGATGCTATGCAACATGCCTACTCCGAAAATATGACAGATGAATTTATTAAGCCCATCATCGCTACTGATGCAGAAGGTAAACCTATAGCTACGATACAAAATGAGGATGTAGTTATTTGTTTTAATTTTAGAACAGATCGTTGTAGAGAGATTACTGAAGTACTCACCCAGAAAGATTTTCCAGATTATAACATGAATGCGTTAAACTTGCATTATTGCACGTTTACAGAGTATGATGCTACCTTCAAAAACGTAGCTGTTGTTTTTTACAATGATAATTTAAACAATACCTTAGGGGAAGTATTAGCCAACAATCATGTGAAACAATTACGCATGGCGGAAACAGAAAAATATCCGCACGTTACCTTTTTCTTTTCTGGTGGAAGAGAAACGCTTTTTGAGGGCGAAAGTAGAATCATGAAAGATTCACCAAAAGAAGTGGCTACCTATGATTTAAAACCAGAAATGAGTGCCATTCCATTAAAAGATGCACTGCTTGAAGCAATTGAACATCAGTCTGCTGATTTTATTGTAATCAATTTTGCAAATGCAGATATGGTTGGTCATACCGGCGTATGGGAAGCAGCAATTAAGGCTGCAGAAACAGTAGATTCTTGTATTGCAGAAATTATTCCTTTAGCCCTTCAAAAAGAATATGGAGTTTTTCTAACAGCAGATCACGGTAATTCTGATTGCCTAATTAATGAAGATGGTTCTCCTAATACCGCACACACCATGAACCCGGTTCCTTTTTATGTGATTGATAATGATTATAAAGGCACGCTTAAAGAAGGTGGTAAATTGGGCGATTTAGCCCCTACTATATTACACTATATGGGATTGTCAATTCCTAAAGAGATGACGGGAAGCGTATTAATTTAAATACTAGAAAGCACCGCTTTATCTTCAGTAACAATTAATTCATAGGGCATTCCTAAACGGAGTGCCCTATTATCGTATTGATGACCACAAGGCATATTAAAACAAACCGGATAACCATAGCCCGCAACTTTATCCCAAATTACTTCTTGAACAGATTGTCCAAACGGACGTTCAGTATCTTCAATATCTGTAAAACTTCCTACCAACAATCCTTTCAATTGGCTTAATTGTCCGGAGCGTTGCAAGGTATAAAGCATTCTATCTATCTGATAAACATGCTCACCAATATCTTCAATAAATAGTATTTTATCTTTCGTATCGATTTGTGAAGAAGAACCCGTTAGATGAGCTAATATGGCAAGATTGCCGCCCACCAAAGGGGCTGCTGTTTGCCCAAGTACATTCATAGCATGAGCTGGCATTTCATAACGTAATGGCTTTCCTTGAAGAGCATTTAAAAAAGACTGAACTGGTTCTTTTTCCCAATTATCAGCCGCAACACTTCCACACATTAAAGAATGTATTGTAGGTATACCAAAATGGGCTTGAATATGGCTATGTAAAACAGTTATATCACTAAAACCGCATATCCATTTCGGATGTTTTAAAAATTTACTAAAATCAATTTGATCAATTATTCTACTCATGCCATAACCTCCTCTTCCCATCCAAATTGCATGGATACTTGGGTCGTCCATCATGGCTTGCAAATCTACTAAGCGTTCCTCATCAGTACCGGCAAAGTAGTGTGCTCCCAAACCAATAGTTTTCCCTACAACGGTTTCATACCCTTGAGCATGCAATAAATGAAGGGCTTGTTCGATACGACTATGAGCTACATATCCTGATGGACATGTAATGCCTATTTTCATTCCTGCTGATAGATATGCTGCTTGCATAATAATGTTGTTATTTACCAAATACCAATAAAAATAATGTTTTCCTCTATTTTAGTTGGATATATTTTTAATTTATAACCTTCGCCAGTGGTATTTCTGCCATTTACAATATCAAAACGATATTTGTGTAAAGGGCATACCAATCGATCATGAGCATCGAGCCAACCCTCACAAAAAGAAGCGCCGGCATGCGGGCAAGTAGCGGCAAATGCATGAGCTTGGTTGTTTTTTTTAACTACGATGAGTTGCTTATCCGCTAATTTAAGAGATTCGAATTCCCCTTCTATTAGTTCGTCCCACAATAAAGAAGTACTTAGAAACTGATACATGCTTAGCGTTTAGTAGAAAAAAAGTCTTTCATTAATTGCGCACATTCATTAGCCATTATCCCCTTTGTTAAACTTGCTTTGGGATGAAAAGGCCATTGTTCTTTTGTATGTTTTTGATAACCATTTTTCTCATCTGAGGCACCAAAAACTATATGTTTTACTTTACTCCAATAAAGCGCGCCTGTGCACATTAAACATGGCTCTACGGTAACATAAACTGTTGCTTCACTTAAGTATTTACTTCCTATTTGATTACACGCAGCAGTGATAGCAATCATCTCAGCATGTGCCGTTGGGTCTTTTAATTGTTCTGTTTGATTATGACCTCGAGCTATAATTTTTTGATCCCAAACAACGACAGCACCTATGGGAATTTCTCCCAAATCAAAAGCTATTTGAGCTTGTTCTAGCGCGGCTTTCATAAAATAGGTATCGTCTTGCATTATTCTTTATTTTTAGTGTCCATTAAAATGGTCACGGGACCATCATTTTGTAAAGTTATTTGCATATCGGCTCCAAAAATACCCTGTTGAGTAGGAATGGATGTTTGCATTTTTTCAATAAACAATTGATATAAAGGTTTTGCGTGATCGGGATGAGCGGCATTGATAAAAGAAGGCCTATTACCTTTCTTATAATTGGCAAATAAAGTAAACTGACTCACTACTAATACAGCGCCGTTCACCGCATTTAAATCTAGATTCATCGCTCCTTGATCATCTGAAAAAACACGAAGTTTTTCTATTTTTTGCACTAACCATGTTACATCCTCTTCTGTATCATCGTGCGTAATACCCAGCAGAATAAGAAATCCTACTTGAATAGAACCTACTATTTCTTCACCTACGGATACTTGTGCTTTTTTTACGCGTTGAATAACTGCTTTCATAGCTTAACCATATAATTCAAATTCAACATCGGTTTTATTATAGCCCAATTTAATAATACGCTCTTTAGCTTCGTCTACCATTGGTCGCCAACCGCAAAGCATAAAATGCGCTACCGGCAAATCGTTACAAAGTGCTTCATAAATACTATGCACATAACCTTGTTTTGATTTATATGCGGATCTTGAAGTTATAGGATGATAAAAAAACTGGTCGTTTTGTAAGGCTAAGGCTTCCATTTCATCTTTGAAAAGCAAATCCTCTTCTGTGCGACAACCATAAATCAAATGAATATCTAAATGAGGTAATTGTTCTTGCTGAATATATTGTAGCATACTTCTATACGGAGCAATACCTGTGCCTGTGCAAATTAAAAATAGGGTTTTATCTAATTGCTCGGGCAATACAAACACCCCTTGTGCAGCTCTTACTAAGAATTCAGTTCCAATACTTGCTTGTTCAAATAAATAAGTAGTGCCCGCTCCTTGTTCAAGTTTTACAATTACTAATTCAAAAATATTACTTTGATTAGGCGCATTGGCAATGCTGTAACTGCGCCAGCGCTTATTGCGGCGTTCGGAAATGGGTAAATCGAGTGTAACAAACTGTCCGGGAATAAAATGGAACTGCTCTAATTCAGGCAATTGTATCCAAAATCGCTTTACAGTGGGCGATTCTTGTTGGATCTTCAATATTATACCTTTATGCCAAGCTAATACCATAACGCAAAGATACTATCGACTTTCTATAATTTTTATAAAAGATTACTGAATATACTTGTATTTTTGCTGAAATCTAAAACACCCCTTATGGCGAGTATATTATTTAATAATCGAATTGCAAAAGAAATAGAAGAAATCAAAGCAGCTGGCTTATTTAAAGAAGAGCGCATTATTGCTTCAGAGCAAGGTGCAGAAATTAGTGTAAATGGGAAAACGGTTTTGAATTTTTGTGCTAACAACTATTTAGGCCTCTCTTCACATCCAAAAGTTATTGCAGCAGCACACGAAACTCTAGACTCTAGAGGTTATGGCATGAGCTCAGTTCGTTTCATTTGCGGTACGCAAGATATTCACAAAGAATTGGAGCAAAAAATCTCAACTTTCTTAGGCACAGAAGATACTATTTTATATGCAGCTTGCTTTGATGCTAACGGAGGTGTATTTGAACCTTTGCTTGGAGAAGAAGATGTAATCATTTCAGATGAATTGAATCATGCTTCTATTATTGATGGTGTGCGTTTATGTAAGTCTAAGCGTGCTCGTTACAAACATAACGACATGGTGGATTTGGAATTACAATTGCAACAACATAAAGACGCTAGAACAAGAATCATTGTTACCGACTCTGTTTTTTCAATGGATGGCACCATTGCCCAATTAGATAAAATTTGTGATTTAGCAGACCAATATGATGCCATCATTATGATGGATGAATGTCATTCTTCGGGTTTTATGGGTAAAACAGGTAGAGGCGTTCATGAATTGTGTAACGTAATGGGTAGAATTGATATCATTACCGGTACTTTAGGAAAAGCACTAGGTGGCGCTTCTGGAGGTTTTACAAGTGGTAAAAAAGAAGTGATTGATATGCTACGTCAAAGAAGTAGACCTTATTTATTTTCGAATACTTTAGCACCTTCTATTGTAGGAGCTTCTATTGCAGTATTAGATTTATTAAGTGAGTCTACCGCACTTAGAGATAAATTAGAGCACAATACCAACTACTTTAGAACAAAAATGACCGAAGCAGGATTTGATATCAAACCAGGCATACATCCTATTTGTCCGGTTATGTTATATGATGCTGTATTAGCTCAAAAATTTGCAGCGCGTATGCTTGAAGAAGGCATTTATGTAGTAGGATTTTTCTACCCAGTAGTAGCTAAAGGCTTAGCAAGAATAAGAGTTCAAATCAGTGCGGGCCATGAGCAAGCACATTTAGATAAAGCCATTGCTGCTTTCATAAAAGTAGGTAAAGAACTAGAGGTAATTAAATAATAGCATCAGCGCAAGCGCTCCAGAATAGAATACTATGCAAGAAGAAAAATCACTCAACTTTTTAGAAGAAATAATAGAAAATGATTTAGCCGCAGGTAAATTTCCTGATGGCATACAAACTCGTTTCCCACCAGAGCCTAATGGATATTTGCATATAGGCCATGCTTCTTCTATTTGTTTAAATTTTGGATTAGCCACTAAATACAAAGGGAAATGTAATCTTCGTTTCGATGATACCAATCCTACAACTGAAGAAACGGAATACGTAGAAAATATTAAACAAGATATTGCTTGGTTAGGCTTCAAATGGGATAAGGAATTATATGCTTCTGATTATTTTGAACAACTTTATCAATTTGCTTTAGCTCTTATAGATAAAGGATTGGCATACGTAGACGATAGTAGTGCAGAAGAAATAGCTGCTATGAAAGGCTCTATACAAAGTCCTGGGCAAAATAGTCCTTTTAGAGATAGAAGTGTTAGCGAGAACAGACAACTATTCGAAGCTATGCGTGCTGGCAACTTTGCGGATGGCGAAAAAGTATTACGTGCAAAAATTGATATGGCGCATCCAAATTTATTATTGCGCGATCCAATCATGTATCGAATTAAACATGCTCATCATCATCGCACAGGTGATGCTTGGTGCATTTATCCTATGTATGATTTTGCACACGGACAAAGCGATAGTTTAGAAACCGTTACCCATAGTATTTGCACCCTTGAGTTTATTCATCACAGACCACTTTATAATTGGTTTATTGAACAATTGGGCATCTACCCAAGTCATCAATATGAATTTGCTCGTCGCAATCTTACCTATACGGTAATGAGTAAGCGTAAATTATTACAATTAGTAACGGAGGGTCATGTAACCGCTTGGGACGATCCTCGTATGCCTACCATTAGTGGTATGAGAAGACGTGGTTATACTGCAAGAGCATTACGCAATTTTGCTGATACAATAGGCGTTGCAAAGCGTGAAAATATTGTAGATATTGGATTATTGGAATTCTGTGTTAGAGAAGATCTTAATAAAATAGCACAACGTAGAATGGCTGTTTTAGATCCTATAAAATTGATCATCACCAATTATCCAGAGACAGAAGAATTATTGCATGCTGAAAATAATCCAGAAGATGCTACTGCTGGTCATCGCATGCTACCATTTTCAAAAGAGTTGTGGATAGAGCGCGAAGACTTTATGGAAGAACCACCTAAGAAATTCTTCAGATTAGGTGTGGGTTTAAAGGTGCGCTTAAAACATGCCTATATCATTGAATGCACTGATTATAAAAAAGATGCGGCCGGAAATGTTACTGAAGTATATGCAACTTATATTCCTGAAAGTAAAAGTGGACAAGACACTAGTGGCGTAAATGTCAAAGGCACCATTCATTGGGTAAGTACAAAACATGCTGAAAAAGCAAGTGTTCATTTGTATGATCGTTTATTTAAAGTAGAAGATCCTAGTAGTGAAGAAGGTGATTTTAAATCGTACTTAAACGAACATTCTAAAAGTATACTTGAAACAGTGTATATAGAACCCGCTTTAGCCAATGCAAGTATAGGAGAGCATTTTCAATTTTTAAGACTAGGTTACTTCTGTGTAGATACAAAGAGCACTAAGGAGCAAATCATTTTTAATAAAACAGTAGGTTTAAAAGATTCTTGGGCTAAAGAACAAAAAAAATAATGAACTTACGAAGCTATAACAAACATCCCCTAATTATTGGCATTAGAAACCTTACCAATAGTAAATATTTAGATGTAATTGGGGTAATGGTTGTATTAATCGGTGCAATCTCCTTAGGATATCACAAAACTGAAGTAGATTTAAACCCCTATCATATACCCTTTATTTTACCCTTAGGTATCATATCCATTATTAATACTTGCTTAAGCATGTTAAGCACCAGAATGGTGACTAAGAAAAACAATTTGGGTAATTTAATTGGTACGTTTAACACCGCTTTAAGTGGTGCAGTAGATTTCTTATTAGGTAATTTTGCGGCTATTATTACCTATCCTGTTTCTTTTATAGCCAATTATTTTTGTTATCGCTCTTGGAAAATTAGCAAACACCTACGTGAGGTTGATTGGGTATTTTATAGAAATATACTTTTGGGTTTTATTGTTTCCTTTATACTCAACTATATTGGCTTCAAAAAATTTGATATTTTCAGTACAGAGCCTATCGACTTGTTAAAGTTTTTTGTAGTAGCCATTCCAGCAGGTATTACTTTTGGTGCCACTTTTAATACCGCCCGATTATATCCTGATAGTTGGTTAATGTGGCAGAGCTATAATTTATTTAAGCTCATTCAAAATGTATTATTTAAAAACTACGCCAATGTATTTAAGTATATTTTCTACTTATTTAATGCTATCATTGGTTATATCACTTGGAAATCTGAGGACAGCAAAGAATTTAAATTGTCCAACAAATAAGTTGACAATTTCTTATCCTTAAATACAATAATCTAAAGGACTACGACTAATCTAAAAAATCGTCGCTCGGCTTTTGGCTCGCTAAAAAATTATCTAAAATTGGGGCAAATTGAGGTGGCACCTTTTTAAGGATATAGGCTTTTACTGTTTCTAGAGCCGCCTTTGCTTGTTCTGGAGTCAATCCAGCATTGGTTTCTAATTCTTTAAGTAAATCGTTCATAAACTATGCTGTTTTTTGTGATTGTAATTTTTCTACTTGCAATTTTTCTTTCGTATAGGCTAAGCTAAGATGAAAGGTAGTCACTCCTTTTTCGCTTGGCAAATCATACATAGCGTCACGCAAAATCATTTCACAAATACTTCGTAAGCCTCTTCCACCTAATTGAAATTCAATTGCTTTTTCTACCATAAAATCCAAAGCATCTTCATCTACCGTTAAAGCTATTTGCTCAAGGGCAAATAATTTTTTGTATTGTTTGATTAAGGCATTTTTAGGTTCTGTAAGAATTTGTTTTAAAGACGTTTTGTCGAGTGGATTTAAATAGGTAACAATAGGTAAACGACCTAAAAGTTCTGGTATTAAACCAAAGCTTCTTAAGTCTTGTGCATTTACATATTGCAATAAATTAGCCCTATCTAATTCTTGTGTAGCTGTAATAGAGCGATATCCAATGGCCGAGGACTGCATTCTTCGTGCAATCATTTTATCGATACCTTCAAATGCACCACCGCAAATAAATAAGATATGTTGGGTATTTACTTTAACCATTTTTTGGTCAGGATGTTTTCTACCACCTTGAGGAGGCACCAATACTTCCGATCCTTCCAGTAGTTTTAGCATTGCTTGTTGCACGCCCTCGCCACTCACATCTCTGGTAATCGATGGATTATCACTTTTTCTACCAACTTTGTCAATTTCATCGATATATACAATTCCTTTTTCAGCTAAAGCAACATCATAATTACAAGCCTGAAGTAAGCGCGATAAAATACTCTCTACATCTTCACCTACGTAACCCGCTTCTGTAAAAACAGTAGCATCGGCGATGGCAAATGGCACTTGCAATAATTTTGCTATGGTTTTAGCTAAAAGGGTTTTACCGGTACCCGTTTCGCCTACCATTATGATATTTGACTTATCTATTTCTACCTCATCATCTTCTTGATTAAGACGCTTATAATGGTTGTAAATAGCTACTGCCATAGTTTTCTTAGCATCTTCTTGACCAATAACATATTGATCCAGAAAAGCTTTTATTTCTTTTGGCTTATGTAAGGACATAGCAGCCGGCGAAGTTGTTGCTGCTTTGCTCGACACACTTGCATCTTGCAATAAAACATGTGCATTTTCTATGCAAGCATCACAAATCATTCCTTTAGCACCTGTAAATAGGATATTAACTTCACTTTCAGCACGTTCGCAAAACGAACATTTTTTTTCTGTAGCCTTTGCCATTCAAAAATTATTAGTTGTCAAAGGTACGTATTGAAAAGGAAGAAATAAGAAATCTACCCTTATAAAAAATTGCCTAAAAGTATTAAAGCTATCTAGTATCTTGCAGATAGAAATGAATACTAATTTATTTGCCACTTCATCCGATACAGAAAATAGATTTGTAGAGGTGGTGGTGCCACTCAACCTACCGCAAACCCTAACTTATGGCATTCCGCTAGAATGGCAGGGAAGTGTATTGCCCGGTATGCGTGTAGAAGTAGTATTAGGTAGAAATAAATTATATGCTGGATTGGTAGTTGCTGTTCACAACAACCAACCTACCACTTATCAAGTAAAACCAATTCGATCTGTTATAGACAGTATTCCTATTATAAGTGAATTGCAATTAGCGTTTTGGTCATGGATATGCCAATACTATATTGCCAATCCGGGTGAAGTTATGCAGGTAGCACTACCCACCCATTTAAAACTCTCTGGAGAAGCCATTTTTGAATTACAAGAATTAGATGCATCAATTGCATGGAGTGATGATGCCTATATAGTTTTAGAGGCGCTAGAATTGAAAGGTAAGCTTAGCCTTAGCACCATCAAACAATTAATTACACCTAAAAAAATTGCACTTACGCTTCAAGAGCTAATGCATCATAATGCAATTCGCATTATTGAGAAATTAGAAGAGACCTATAAGCCAAAGACAGAACGTATTGTAAAAATTAATCCTGAATTTGATACAGAACAAGGCCTGCATAGCATTTTAGATACTTGCAAAAAAGCGCCTAAACAAGAGCAAATCGTAATGGCTTTTTATCAATTATATAAAAAAGAAGCAGTTGTTACGGTTAAAAACCTGCTGGCTAGTACACAAACTACTAATGCACAGTTAAACGCACTTATTGATAAAGGATTTTTTTATACCGATGAGATAAAGGTAGACCGACTAGCCTATATAAAAAATCCTGATGGGCTTGCAAGTATTAACTTAAGCGATGCACAACATATTGGACAGCAGGAATTAGAAAAAGAGCTGCAGCAACATGATGTAGTATTAATAGAGGGCGTAACGGGAAGCGGTAAAACGCTACTCTACATAGAGCAAATAAAAAAAATAATTCAAGAAGGCAAACAAGTTTTACTCTTAGTACCTGAAATAGCATTGAGTACCCAATTAGTTGCTCGACTCTATCATTATTTTGGAGAGGAATTAGGCGTATACCATTCAAAATTTTCAAATAACGAACGAATAGAAATTTGGAATAAAGTAAGTAGTCAAGCCTACAAATTGGTTGTTGGTCCACGCTCAGCAGTATGGCTTCCTTTTCAACAATTAGGTTTGATTATTGTAGATGAAGAGCATGATGGATCGTATAAGCAACAGGAACCTGCACCACGTTTTCATGGAAGAGATGCTGCCATATATCTAGCGCATCTACATAAAGCAAAAGTCATTTTAGGGTCGGCCACACCAAGCATGGAAAGCTTGTATAATGCCCATCAAAAAAAATACGGTTATGTTCAACTAAAAGAGCGCTATCAAGGATTGGCTTTGCCAAATATAGAAATTGTTGATGCGCGCATCACTCAAAAAACAAGTGCTAGTAATCCATTAATAGCTCCAGTGCTTATAAACAAAATAGCTGAAGCACTAGCTAATAAAAAACAAGTCATTCTTTTTCAAAATAAAAGAGGATACGCTCCTTTTCAAGTATGTACTACTTGTGGCTGGGTGCCTAAATGTAAATACTGTTCTGTATCGCTTACCTATCATAAGATAACAGATAAAATGCATTGTCATTACTGTGGTATGAAATCGAAAGTAATGCATCAATGTCCGGCTTGTGGTAGCGATCATATTATCAGCAAAAGCTTTGGTACAGAGCGTATAGAAGAAGATATTAAGCAACTCTTTCCAACGGCAGCTATTGCCCGTATGGATACCGATAGCATGAAAGGAAAAAATAATTTTCCCGATTTATTTAAAAAAATGGAGTCGCGCGCTATTGATATTCTGATTGGTACACAAATGGTAGTGAAAGGTTTAGATTTTGCCAATGTTTCATTGGTAGGCATTTTAAATGCCGACAATTTACTTACCTGGCCCGACTTTAGAGTTAATGAAAGAGCCTTTCAATTAATGGAGCAAGTAAGTGGACGAGCTGGAAGAAAAGAACAACAAGGAGAAGTGCTCATTCAAGCCATACACATAGATCACCCCGTGCTGCAATGGGTTAAAGATCATAGCACACAGGCCTACTATGAAAATGAACTACAATTTAGAGAATCGTTTGTATATCCACCTTTTTGCAGAATGATTAAAGTGGTATGTAAGCATGCTGCTGAAGCGATGGCTCAGCAAATGGGCGCACACATGGCTGATGCTATTCAAACGCACAAAATGGATTGTATATTGCAAGGTCCTGCGCCTGCGCTTATCAATAAAATAAACAATTTATATTATTACGAACTTTGGCTTAAATGCCCTAAAGACGGAAAAAAACTAATCGATATCAAACACGTACTGAAGGAACAAAAAAGTAGGATTTTAGCGATGAAAGCTTATAGTTCCGGAATCATTACACTTGATGTAGACCCTCAAAATTAAGCTTATATGATAGTGCAAGAAAATGTATCCTTAAAACACCTCAATACGTTTGGAATAGACTTTAGTGTAGACCACTACGTTGTAATTGATTCATTAAGCGTTTTAAAAACACTTAGTGAAGAAAAAAAATTATTAAAAAATAAAATACAAGTTGGGGGTGGTAGTAATATTTTATGTATAGATACACAGTTACATGCTACTCTTATTCACAATCAACTAAAGGGAAGAAAAATAGTAAAAGAAAATGATGCGCATGTATGGGTTGAAATAATGGCTGGTGAAACATGGCACGACTTTGTATTGTATGCCATTGAGAATAACTGGGGCGGAGTAGAAAATTTATCACTTATTCCCGGAACGGTAGGAGCAGCGCCAATACAAAATATTGGTGCGTATGGAGTAGAAGTAAGTCATTGTATAGAAGAAGTACGTGCTTGGAATTGGAATGATAAAGAATACATAAAATTTAAAAAAGAGGAATGTAAGTTTGGATATAGAACCAGTATTTTCAAAGAAAAATGGAAACAAAAAATACTGATTACTTCAGTAATCTTTAAATTAGATAAGCAACATCATTTCAATACTACATACGGAGCTATAACACAAGAATTAGATAAAATGGGAATCACCACTTTATCTATTAAAGCTATTTCTGATGCAGTTATTCATATTAGAAAAAGTAAATTACCAAATCCAGCCGAAATAGGAAATGCTGGAAGCTTTTTCAAAAACCCTACTATAAAACTTACTCAATTTAAAGAACTACAAAAAGAACATACACTAATACCATCTTATGCTGTAGATGCACAACATGTAAAAGTACCTGCAGGCTGGCTAATAGAGCAATGCCAATGGAAAGGTAAAAAAGTAGGTGCTTGCGGTGTACATAAAGATCAGGCTCTAGTTTTAGTAAACTATGGCAAAGCGAACGGAAAAGAAATCTATAATTTATCTGAAGCCATCATACAAGATGTTCAAAATAAGTTCAATATTTTACTAGAACGAGAAGTGCAAATACTAAGCAATAGTATCATCTAAAAAAGGTAAAGCTACATAGAAGTCAGTTCCTTCATTTTCTATGGACTCAAACCAAATTGACCCATGCCAGTACTCCACAATTCGTTTGGTCATTGCCAGACCTATTCCACTTCCTGCATTTTTTGTAGTAAAATGAGGAATAAATACATTCTCTCTAATAGATGAAGGAATTCCACTTCCATTATCTTTAACTTGAACAACAGCAAGTTGATTTTGAATATAAAGATTCACCTGTATCAATCCTTCCTTTCCCTCTGGTATAGACTGGACAGCATTTTGCAATAAATTACTAAATACGCGCAGTAAGTGACTTTTATCTGATTTAATAATGATGGGCCGAGGTGGTAAGGATAAAGATATATTTATAGTACTTTCATTTCTATAAATAGAAACACTAGATTCTAATATAGTATTTAAACTAAACACAGCAATTTGAGGATCTGGTAATTTAGCAAAATTGGAGAACTCACTCGCTATATAATTTAAGTTATCTATTTGCTCAATTAAAGAATCGGTTACTTTTTTAGTAATCTCCAGTGTATTATCCTGTTTGTTTTTGATAGCATTTTGCAAAAATTGCAAATTTAACCGCATCGGTGTTAATGGGTTTTTAATCTCATGTGCTACCTGTTTTGCCATTTCTTTCCATGCATCCTCACGTTCTGTTTGCGCCAATTGATGAGCACTTTCTTCAAGCTTTTTAACCATTTTGTTATACTCGGCAACCATTAAACCAATATCATCGTCATATGGCCAATCTAGTGTTTCGTTCTTTTGAAGATTAACTCTTTGAAATTGTTTGATAATTAAATTAAAACTACTTGTTAAGCCGTTTGTTACTACAAAAGCCAACAAAGTGGATAATACGAAAATAAAGGCATATAAATTAGTCATAGCGATTATCAAGTAGGTAATCTGATAACGAATTTCCTTCTCTGATGTATAAATTGGCATACTAAGATATGCAATAGTGTTGCCTAATTCGTCATATAATTTCATATAAGCAATCTTGAATTGTAGTAAGCCAATTTTATCATCTAGACATAAAATTGAAGCAGTATTAACGCTTAATAAGCGCATAGCATCTCTTGAAAGCACAGGAGCTACAATACCTTGGTTGATTAGTTTTAAATTTGAAGAGCATAGTAATTTCCCCGATAAATCAAAAAGATTAATATCAGCATGCGTATTTTGATTCGTATTTCTTACCAAACTTTCAAGTTGTATACTATCCATAACAGAAGCATCTAAACCATGGAGATGTTTGTTAAAAATATATTGTTGAATTGGTTCTTTTAACTTTTGAGCTGTAGATAATAAGTTTTTATTATTATTTTGTTCGAAACGTAAAAATAGAAAGGAAATAGTAACTGAACCTAAAATCAAGAAAGAGACTAAAACTAAACTTAACATTGCATAATGTGTCTTTTTTCTGAAATTAAACGCAATTAAATGACTTTTAAACTCTTTTAAAACAAATAGCGAAGCAAATAAACGATATAAAATTATAAATAGAATAATTATTATGCTTATTCCAAAAAGATAAGAAAATATAATTACTGCATCAAGCCAACTTATACCATCTTGAACAATGATAAGTTCTGAGTGATTGTTCAAACGATGATAACTCCAAAATTTATTCATTCTTTTAAAAAATGAATTCTTGCTAGTATATGACTGTATATGATTTGAAAAAAGTGGAAATTGTATATCACCCTTTTGATACTTTAATTTTCCATTTACATAAATTGCAGTTGCATAATTTGGATACCTATTAAAAATATCTAAATTAGGAGTAGTTAGTAATTCAGGGAATTGCGAATCAAGATTAATCTGAAGTGAAATATCATTATTAAATTCGACTCTAGAGTTTTTTCTTCCTATCTTAATACCAGTGTCAATTTTTTTTGGGGCAGTATCGATAAGATCTTCCGTTAACTTACCTAGTTGAAGTATTGAAAATTCCTTAACAAAACTGATTTTATTTTGTTGTTCTCGCTGCTTAGTGAAATACAAAAGCAATACCGTAAATGAAATACAAACATAAAGTAACCAAAAAATAGTGCTTAATTCAGATACATCTGTAGTTATTTTAATATTTACATAGTCTAATAATAAGTAAAATAATACCAACCATATACTAATAAAAAATATAGAAGTAAACGATAATACATCTGGAAGTATACTTCTAAATAGCACTAAAAAAAACCCTATTAAAAGATACTTAAATAACTTATTTGAGCAGAGATTATTAATTAAATAATTGGTCAAGTTAAGCGTTAATGCAACACCACCTGAAATTAAACACATAATAACAAGGCCTGAAAAATTCAATACAGTTACATTTTTTATATTACTAACTTCAAATGAAATGGTCGCATCAATAATCAAACTGTGTGTTATAAAGACAGCTTGATAAAATATATAAACAGAAAATGCAACGGAGAGCAATAATGCTATTCCCTTTAAGTATTTATGATGTAGCTGCTTGAAAGCAATGGTGTAATCAGTATACTTATACACATAAGATACAATCCACATAAAACCTAAAGCATTAAAAAAAACATCACCCAGGGAATACAGTACAGCGTCTTTGTGATAAATTAAGGGGGAAAAGAAATCTAATTGCCTTGCATTGAATGGAATTCCAAAAACATAGAGCAGTAACCTAAAAAATGAAATGACAAAAATGGAAAATAAAAAGCCTTTCCATTGATGCTTTTTTCTCGAAAGGCCAATATTAGAAATATTAATGCTAGCATAAAGAAAAAAACAGCTACAATAACTAAAATGATGTCTATATAATTAGGAACAATTTTTTTTATTTCTTTTGGATTAAAATAAGCATACGCAATTACGTTTTGATGATTATCTTTTAATACAAAACCTCCTTTTTTATATTTTTCTTGTAAAATCGTATTAACAGGAATGTATTTATTTGCTATGAAATGACTCTGCAAATACTCATTTTCTATTGCATAAGATATACATATAGGTATTAAAAAGATTAATTTTTTATTACTATCAATCCTTTGTGATTTTATTAAATACCTTGAGTTATAAAGTGTTATTAATTGATACTTATTTTCACTTGCGTGCTGATATTTTGGCAAAACAAAATTTGTATTCCAATCAATTAACTCCTCTTTTTGATAAAGAAAATAATAAACATTTTTTGGTAATAACTTTGAAAAATTACTGCTATAGCCTATTCCTATTGCTTTTTCTATCTGACTTGTTTTATTAAAAACATCTTCTTGCAACGCTTTTTGCAATTGCAATGGATTATTATTTTTATAACTATTCCAATAAAAACGAATAAAAATAAATACCCAAAATAAAAGGGTAAATATAATTAAGGAACGTATATAATTCTTCTTAAGCATAATGGCAAACCTTTTATACTACGATAATAAGTTATCGTTTACTTTTAACGTAATTCCATAGTGCATCCATCTCCTCCAAATTCATGTCTAATAGAGATTTCCCATTTTCTTCAGCTAAGACTTCCATTTTATTAAAACGATCCATAAACTTACGATTTGTCCGTTCTAATGCTAACTCTGGATCTACATTTAAAAACCTAGCTAAATTTACTAAAGAAAATAATACATCCCCAAATTCTTCTTCAATATGGTCTTGATTGTTTTCTTCCATCGCTTCTTGTAATTCATCTAACTCTTCTTTCACTTTTGCTTGTACTTGCTCGGTAGTATCCCATTCAAAACCTATTTGTTTTGATTTATCTTGAATACGCAAGGCTTTTATCAATGCAGGTAAAGCATCTGGCACACCTGATAAAATAGATTTATTTCTTTCTTTTTGTTTTAATTTTTCCCAATTTTCTTTTACTTCTTGCTCATTACTAACTTTTATATTACTATATATATGGGGATGACGATAAACTAATTTATTACAAATTGCTTCAATAACATCATTAAAATTAAATTGATTTTGCTCACTAGCTATTTTAGCATAAAAAACCAAGTGTAGTAAAACATCTCCTAACTCTTCCTTCAATCCATTCCAATCTTTTTTTATAATAGCATCACATAATTCATACGTCTCTTCAATGGTTAAAGGACGTAAGCTTTCAATAGTTTGCTTTTGATCCCAAGGGCATTGTGCTCTCAGCTCTTCCATGATTTGAAGAAGACGATCTAAAGATTTATTATACTGCATCAGAAGACCCCCATTTAAATGTGTCTATCGGAATGCCAGCCAATTGTAATACTCTGTCTACAATGGTTTCTACAAGAGCATCAATACTATCAGGATTACTATAAAAAGATGGGCTAGCCGGACAAATAATTCCACCTGCCTCCGTTATAGCGGTCATGTTTTTTAAATGAATTAAATTATATGGCGCTTCTCGAACGACACAAATTAATTTTTTTCGCTCTTTCAACAACACATCAGCTGCACGTGTGATCAAGTCATTACTTATACCGCTAGCTATTCTTCCTAGGGTACCCATACTACACGGACAAATTATTAGCGCATCAAAACCGGCACTCCCCGACGCAAAAGGCGCCATAAAATCATGATTGCCATACGTTGTAAATGCATAATCATTCCTTGATGCTCCTCGCAATTCTAGATCCCAAACCATATGTGCATTACTCGACCATACCAATTGAATGGTATGTTCTCCTTTAGGTAATTTGCTCAATTTCTCTAATAAAACCTTTGCGTAAATCGACCCACTTGCACCTGTAATGCCAACAGCTATTTTCATAAAATGATGTTTAAATAAGGATATCTTTACAATAATTACAAAGTTAAATTGAATTTGTTGTAATTTGGGCTTAATAAAAAATATCCTTATGAAAAAATGGAGTCTTGTTTTAATTTGCTTCTTTTCCGTTTTATGTATAGCCATACCTTCTTGTTTTGCAAAATCAGGGAGTGCTGATAAAAAAGAAGCTAGCAACAAAGAAATTCAATGGCTTTCTTTCGATGAGCTACAAGTAGCTATGAAAAAAAATCCTAAAAAGGTGTTTATGGATGTATATACCGATTGGTGTGGCTGGTGCAAAAAAATGGAAAAATCAACCTTTACAAATCCAGAAGTTATTAAATATATCAATGAACATTATTATGCTATTCGATTCAATGCTGAACAAAAGGAGCCTGTAAGATTTATGGGTAAAACCTATGAAACAAAACCAGGTAGCAATACTAATGAATTAGCAATTGAGTTGCTGCATGGACAAATGTCTTATCCAACAACAGTTATTTTTGAAGAGAACTTTCTTAATCCGCAACCAATACCTGGATATTTAGATGTGCCAACCTGCGAGATGATTGTAAAATATCTAGGAGAGAATTTATATAAAACAAAAGGCTTTGCTGATTACCAAAAGGAATTTAAAGCTACTTGGCATTAAGCTTTTCATAATACTTACAGTACATTTTAATTCCACACTCCATACATTTTGGCGTTCTAGCTAAGCAGGTATATCGTCCGTGTAAAATCAACCAATGATGGGCAATATGTACTTTTTCTTTGGGAATATGCTTAATTAATTGCAGTTCGGTTTGTAAGGGCGTTTTAGCATTACTCGTCAATCCAAGCCGAGCAGATACTCTAAATACATGGGTATCTACAGCCATGTTGGGTTGCTGATCTATAACGGAGGTAATTACGTTTGCTGTCTTTCTACCCACTCCTGGCAATTGCACTAATTCTTGCACCGTATGCGGCACTTCACCTTTAAATCGCTCTAAAAGCATAGAAGCCATGCCTATCAAATGCTTGGTTTTATTATTAGGGTAGCTAATGCTTTTAATGATTGCAAATAAATCGTCGAAAGTCGCTTGTGACAAGGCTACAGCATCTGGGTATTTCTCAAAAATATAAGGCGTAGTTGCATTAACTCTCTTATCGGTGCATTGCGCCGATAAAATAACTGCCACTAATAATTGAAAAGCATTTTCATAAATAAGTTCTGTTTCTACTTCCGGCACATGGTTTTCAAACCAATCTATTATTTTTTCGTATCGTTCTTTTTTAGTCATCTTATTGCTCTGCTTCAAAATCTAATACGATACTATTCATACAAAAACGTTTATAGGTAGGTGCCGGACCATCATCAAAAATATGACCCAAATGCGAATCGCATCGACCACACAATACTTCTATGCGCTCCATACCATAAGAGTTGTCAGGTTTATACTGCACACTATTTTGATTTATAGTTTCAAAAAAACTAGGCCATCCACAAGCACTAGCAAACTTAGCAGTAGCATTAAATAAGGGATTTCCGCACACCGCACAATAATACGTGCCTTTAATATCTTGCTTCCAATATTTACCAGTAAATGCATATTCAGTATGCGCCAAACGGGCTACATCATACATTTCTTTTGGCAGTATATGCTTCCATTCTTCATTGCTAACCTTTAATTTTCGCGCATCGGTTCTAGAGTAATAAGGATTTTTTTGCATAGCTGATTTTTGTTGTGCTGAAGAACAAGAAATAATAAACCAATTTAAAACTATAATCGTATATAATACAAATTTACGCATGGCTCAATTTTAAACAAAACTACGGATACTTGATTTGGTATAACAAAAAACAAGTCAATAAGTTGCCAAATAAAAAAAGACTACCTTTGCCAAGTAATTGATTTACTTAAAAAGTTCTTCTCCCATTTTTTTATCTGCAATTACATATTACAAAATCTTTGTGCCTCCTCCATATTGGAACCGCGCATACTAACAAATCATCATGTCATTTAAATCATTAGAGGTCATAGAACCTATATTACAAGCCCTTGAGGATGAGGGTTACTCGCATCCTACACCTATTCAGTCGCAAGCTATACCTATCGTTTTACAAAAGAAGGATTTGTTAGCTTGTGCTCAAACAGGCACAGGTAAAACAGCTGCTTTTGCAATTCCCATATTACAATTATTGGCTGCAAAACCTAAAGACCCTAAACGCAGAAAAGTAAAATGCTTAGTGCTAACACCTACGCGTGAATTAGCCATCCAAATTGGAGAAAGCTTTGCGGCTTACGGGAAAAATGTAGACTTATTACACACTGTTATCTTTGGTGGGGTTGGTCAAAACCCACAAGTAAATGCTATTAGAAATGGTATTGATATCTTAGTAGCTACGCCAGGTCGTTTATTAGATATCATTCAACAAGGTTTCTTATCACTTCATAATGTGGAGCTCTTTGTTTTAGACGAGGCCGACAGAATGTTAGATATGGGTTTTATACACGATGTAAAACGCTTATTAACCTTATTGCCTGAAAAAAAACAATCTTTATTTTTCTCTGCAACGATGCCTAACGAGATTGTAAAATTGGCGAATACCATTCTCAAAAACCCAAGCAAAGTAGCGGTGACTCCCGTTTCTTCTACGGTAGAAATTATTCAACAATACATTTATTTTGTTGACAAAGGCAATAAACAAAAGTTGTTATTAGAGCTTCTTAATAACGAAGCTATTAAAACAGTTTTGGTATTTACAAGAACTAAACACGGTGCCGACAAAGTAGTTAAAGTACTTATAGCTAACGGCATAACTGCAGAAGCTATTCATGGTAACAAAGCGCAAAATGCACGTCAAAGAGCCTTAACAAATTTCAAAAATCAAACCACACGCGTATTAGTGGCAACAGATATTGCGGCAAGAGGTATAGATGTTGATGAGCTTGCATATGTAATCAACTATGAAATGTCGAATATTCCTGAAACCTATGTTCATAGAATTGGAAGAACGGGTAGAGCTGGTGCAGCTGGTACCGCTTATTCCTTTTGCGATGCAGAAGAAAAAGCATACTTGAAAGACGTGGAGAAATTAATCGCTAAAAAAATACCAGTTATCGATAATCACCCTTTCCCATTAATCGATCATCATCCGGTTAAAGAGGTTAAACCTGCTTTTGAAAAACGCAAGTTTAATCCCAAATTTAAAAATCAAAAGAAAGCAAAATAAAAAAAGAGGCTGTCTAAGGACAGCCTCTTTTTTTATAATTAGTAAAGCAATTAGTGATGAATACTTAAACTTGCTTTTTTAATAATAACCTTATCCTTGTCTTTTATGTTATAAACATAAAGTCCATTAGCTAAATCAGCAATGCGTAATTGTATTTCTTTGCTGAATGCTTTAGTTTGAAGTAATTGTCCATCTATTGAATACAATTCTACCACTAATGCATCTTCAGTTGCAGCTTTGATAGTCACTACTTCATTTGCAGGGTTTGGATATGCTGTAATTTCAATATCATTCATTAAAGCTTCTGTAACACCGGTAGTTGTTGTATAGGATACATCATCTACATATAAAGTGCTAGAATTCTGAACTGTATCATTTGAATTAGTAAAGAAAAAACGAATTAAATTAGCACCTAAAGTTGTCCCGTTATAGGTAACCGGTACTTCTATTTTTGTAAAATTAGATATAGCACCAAATTGCACTCCACCAGAACCAATTACAGAATCTATACCAAAAGTTCTATTGATAACTTCAACTAAAAATGATCCAGAATCTGCTGTAGCCGGAGCATATCTGATAAATGCAGCCGCTTTGCTTACACGTTGAGTTATTGTAGCGCCTCCAGAAAAAGATATATCCATCGTTGCGTCTAGCGTAATAACAGCGTTTGTAAGAATTCCTGGTATAGCAACATTAAGTCCAGGAAAAGTCTTAGTAGTCAACATAGCTGAAGCAGTTCCTGTATTTTTAATCGAAGTATTTCTAGTTACTGTTTTTTGAATGGCAGTGGATTGACCAAATAGAAAATTCAAGTTATTAGCTAAAGAGTCAAAAGTAGACCAAGAAGTGGGTACTTCAATAGGAATTAAGGGGTTGAATAACAATGTTCTATTTTGCCAAGTTTCAAAGCCACCATTTGGAGGAGTTGTTTGTGCTTGAGCGAAAGTTGCACTTGTAGCAATCGCTAAAATAAAGAGTACTATTTTTTTCATATTGCTTAGTTTTCTTAATTTTTTAAATCATTTTTACAACGTAGCTAGACATGCTTGTATAGCCTCAAAGTTGGGTAAATCGCCTGCGCTTTCTAAAACTTCGGCATACTGAACGGCTCCTTGTACATCAATAACAAATGCAGAGCGTTTACTCACACCCTTCATATCTAATACAAAGTTTTCATACAAACATCCGTAAGCGGTAGACACTTCTTTATTAAAGTCGCTTAACAGGGTGAAATTCAATGATTGCTCCTTTTTGAACTTATCTAGCGTAAACAAAGAATCAACAGAAATACCAATAACTTCGGCATTCAACTGATTGTAAGTAGCTATGCTATCTCTTAAAGAACAAAGCTCTGTAGTGCAAACACCCGTGAATGCTAATGGAAAGAATACTAAAACGACCTTTTTGCCAGCAAACTGACTTAAGGAAACTTCGTTTTTTTCGGTATCTCTAAGGGTAAAATTAGGGGCCTGTTGGCCTAAAGTAATGCTCATATGATTAGTTTTTTTCAAAATTACAACTATGTATGCAATTATGACAAAATGATTGTGAAATGATTGCTAAAAATTGAAAAAATGGCGCTTGATAGGGCTCTGAAGAGCGCAATAATCGTACCTTTCTGAAAATATGTCTTATTTTTAGTCCTGGCACAATTTGTGCAATAAGTAAGCATACGATTCGAATCTATTTTATTTAATTTTTTAAAAACTAAATGATATGTCAAAAGTAAACATCACCCCCTTGCACGACAGAGTAATTGTATTACCTGCTGCAGCTGAAGAAAAAACAGCTAGTGGAATTATCATTCCAGATACGGCAAAAGAAAAACCACAAAGAGGCACTGTAGTTGCTGCTGGCCCAGGCAAAAAAGACGAACCGATGACCGTTAAAGCTGGCGATACCGTTTTATATGGTAAATACGCTGGTACTGAAATTAGTATCGAAGGCAATGATTACTTGATCATGAGAGAAAGCGATCTTCTTGCAATTGTATAATCAAATTAAAAAATAAAAAATAGACATATGGCAAAACAATTATTTTTCAACATCGAAGCACGCAACAAAATGAAGCGTGGTGTTGACATCCTTGCGGATGCAGTAAAAGTAACTTTAGGACCTAAAGGTAGAAATGTAGTTATTGAGAAAAAATTTGGTGCTCCAAGTATCACTAAAGATGGTGTATCGGTTGCAAAGGAAATTGAATTAGAAGATGCCATCGAAAATATGGGTGCACAAATGGTTAAAGAAGTAGCTTCTAAAACAGCAGATGTTGCTGGAGATGGAACTACTACGGCTACCGTATTAGCACAAGCTATTATTGGCGAAGGATTGAAAAACGTAGCGGCTGGCGCAAATCCTATGGATTTAAAACGCGGTATTGACAAAGCAGTAGTTACGGTTGTAGAAAGCTTACGCAAACAATCTGAAAAAGTAGGTAACGACAATAAAAAAATTGAACAAGTTGCTACTATTTCTGCTAATAATGATAGCACTGTAGGTAAGTTAATTGCTGAAGCTATGGCTAAAGTAGGTAACGAAGGTGTTATCACCGTTGAAGAAGCAAAAGGTACAGACACTACTGTAGCTGTAGTAGAAGGTATGCAATTTGATCGTGGTTACTTAAGTCCTTACTTCGTAACGAATACAGAAAAAATGCAAACGGAGTTTCAAAATCCTTATATTTTAATCTACGAAAAGAAAATAAGCACTTTAAAAGATATCTTACCAATTTTAGAAAGTACTGTACAAACAGGACGTCCTTTATTAATCATTGCAGAAGATGTAGATGGTGAAGCTTTAGCTACTTTAGTAGTAAATAAATTAAGAGGTTCATTGAAAATTGCAGCCGTTAAGGCTCCAGGCTTTGGAGATCGTAGAAAAGAAATGTTGCAAGATATCGCGGTATTAACAGGCGGTACGGTAATCAGCGAAGAGCAAGGTTATAAATTAGAAAACGCAACAATCGAATTCTTAGGTCAAGCTGAAAGCATTACGGTAGACAAAGACAACACAACTGTTGTAGGTGGTAAAGGTGAAAAAGATGCTATCACTGCTAGAGTGCATCAAATTAAAGCACAAATGGAAACCTCTACTTCTGATTATGATAAAGAAAAATTACAAGAGCGCTTAGCTAAGTTAAGCGGCGGTGTAGCGGTATTATATGTAGGTGCTGCAACAGAAGTAGAAATGAAAGAGAAAAAAGACAGAGTAGATGATGCATTACATGCAACACGTGCTGCTGTTGAAGAAGGTATTGTTCCAGGTGGTGGTATCGCTTTCATTAGAGCCACTGAATCTTTAGAAGGTATGACAGGCGATAATGCTGACGAAACTACAGGTATTAAAATTGTAAGAAGAGCCATTGAAGAACCACTTCGTCAAATCGTAGCAAATGCTGGACTTGAAGGTTCTATCATCGTTCAAAAAGTACGTGAAGGTAAAAACGACTTCGGATTTAATGCACGCACTGAAACATATGAAAATATGTTAGCAGCGGGCGTTTTAGATCCTACTAAAGTAAGTCGCGTTGCTTTAGAACACGCAGCTTCTATTGCGGGTATGTTGTTGACAACAGAATGTGTCATTGCAGACAAACCAGAACCAAAAGGAGCACATAGTCATGCACCAGCAGGTATGCCAGGTGGTATGGGTATGGATTATTAATCTAATCATTTCCCTTAATAAAAAAACCGAAGTCATTGACTTCGGTTTTTTTATTTGTTTTGATAGGTATACGTTTCAAAATAGGCACCCTTTAATTGCATAAGTGCTTCGTGTGTGCCTTGCTCTTTAATAGCACCCTGCTCTAAAAATAGTATTTGATCAAAATCCCAATGATTAAAAATACGATGCGTAATAACAATTGTGGTTTGGTGTTTTGCTTTTTCTTTTAATACCTGTACAATATGTTGCTCTGTATGGGTATCTACTGCCGATAAACAATCGTCGAGTACCAATATGGGTGCTTTTTTTAATAAAGCTCTGGCTATACCCAATCGTTGTTTTTGTCCACCCGATAAGAGTACTCCCCGCTCACCTATAATGGTATTGAATTGATTAGGCATGTTTAGTATTTCCTCATACAAACAAGCATCTTTACAAGCTTGCTCAATTGCTTCTTTTGTAGCTGAAGTATTTGCTAATAATAAATTCTGATAAATGGTATCTGAAAAAAGCAGCGGCTCCTGAGATGCATAGGCAATTTGAGATCGAATACTCTTTATGCTAATATCTTTTATTGGGTTTCCATCTAACAAAAGAGTTCCATTCTCCACATCATACATACGTTCTAGCAATTGAATTAAGGTAGATTTACCAGCGCCAGTTTTACCTAATATGGCTATGCCCGATTTTGCGGGAATATGCAATGAAAAATTATGTAATGCTTGAATGCCGGTATGCGGGTATGTAAAATTAACCTTATCGAAACTGATATCACCATTAAGCAGTTGTTCTTTGGCTAATGGACTATCATTAATAGTAGACTTAGTTTGTAAAAAATCATTTATTCGCTTCTGAGATGCAGCTGCTCTCTGTATAATGGATGCTACCCAACCTATACTCGAAATCGGAAACATCAACAAATTGATATACATAATAAACTCTGCAATATGCCCAGCACTTGTTTTGCCTTGTATAGCTAAATAGCCGCCCACTAAAACAGAGAAGAGCATACTGAGGCCGATAAACAAATTCATAGAAGGAAAATAAATAGATTCAATCATAGATAACTGTAAGGCACTATTTTTGTAGGCATTCGATTCTTTTTTAAAAAGCTTTTCTAAGAAAGTATGCTGAGCAAAGGCTTTCACTATTCTAATTCCGGCATATGTTTCTTGTGCACGTGCGGTAAGGTTAGACAATTGAGCTTGAATATGCTCGCTTTTTTTATAGATTTTCTTATTTACTAAATATAAGGTAGTAGCTAAAAAAGGAAAAGGGAGTAAAACCCAAAGGGTAAGCATAGGATGCACCTGCCACATACCCCATATACACATGCCTCCCAATACACTTAAGTTTACGGTATACATCAAAGCTGGTCCGGTATACATTCTTACTCGAGCCACATCTTCAGCAATGCGATTCATTAAATCTCCAATGGTATTGGTTTTATAAAAATGCACATCTAGTGTTTGATAATGCTGATAGAGTTCGTTTTTTTGATCGTATTCTATCTTTCGAGACATTACAATTAGCGTTTGTCGCATTAAGAACATAAAGAAGCCACGCAAAATGGCTAAGCCCACCAATAATAAGCCATTTGTCAATACCCAATAAGCAATAGTTTTTTCAGCTGTCTTCTGCTGAGATACATTAGTAATCGATTTATAAACTACTACTTTTTGCTGTACGCCATCTAATAAATTTCTGATGATAGCTGGAGGCAATACTGCAAAATAATTTGAAATGGCAACAAATAAGATGCCTAATAAAAAAGAGTATTTATATTTTAAAAATAAAGGATGGAGCGCTCGAAGGGATTTCATAAATAAATCTAATGAGTAATTTGCATCTTGTCTAAAAGAGCATTAAGTGCTTTGCAAAAATTCAATTCTGCGGTGCTTTCTTTTTGCTGAACTGCCTCTATTAAAACCCAGCCTTGTGTTTCTTTTCGATAATAAGAGGCCCTTGAATTTAAACTACAATAGCTCGTTGTTGTAATTGAAGGATTATTGCATGCTTTTAAAATAGTATCTATTGGGAGTGAGCCGTGTTCTTTTTTAACAAAAATAAATAAGCTGTTATGCGTTTTATCTTTCAATAGATAGGGTGTCAAACAAGTAGAAAATACCAATGCATCAAGATTATTTTCTTCTACAACAAAGACCCTAGTTGCTGTTGCCTGTTGATTGAAAAGCATAGTTTTAAAAAAACCTTCATATCGAGTAGGTTGAAATTGCACCTTCATATCGGCATACACATATCCCAATGCGTTGTCCTTATCTTCTGCTTGAATGTTTTTACCAAAAGGCTTCTGCGCAACTACCATTACTGGAATTGTTGCTTTTTGATGGGTGTCTAAAGCGTTGAAATAAAATGCTTGATTATGTTTAAAATTGGTATAAAAAATAATGCCTGTAGCACCTTGTTCAGCAGCTGCTATAACACGCTCAAAGCATATTTTCTGCAAAGGAAATAAAGAATCCTTGGCTTGCTCTTCATCATCGTGTAAAGGCAATATCCAAATATTATTTTGTTCCATAACATCTGGTATGCAATTACCACTAACTTGTGCATTAGCTGAATACGCAAGCGGAAAATTAGCATCATCTAACACTATTTTTTGTCCATTAAATACTAAGTAGGAAGAAGTATCCATTGTAATTCCATAATCAACGGCATAGGGAACAGTAGTAATGAGGCCTTTGTTTTTTATACAGTATTGCTCCCATTTATTAAAGGCTACAACGGGTGAAGTAGTAAAGATTTTTTTAGAAACTTTTTGTACTTGTCTGCATAATAGAAGACTTTGCTTTTTGGGACTACTAGCTAATGATAACTTACTAATGCACAAGAATAAAAGTAAAAACAGCCCGCGTGGCATAGATTTTTTTTGTAAAGGTAAAATTAAATACGAATAGTATTTTATTTTATTTCTACCCAAGTATGATCGGCAAGTAGTTTTACACTTGCAATAAAATGATTAAACGGAAGCGAAGATCCCCATTCTTGAGGACCAATTAAAGAGAGCACAAAACGCTCTTGTTCTTTTTCATACAAATGATAGGTATGACCAATTAGGGGTTTAAAACTCATTTGCGCTTCATAAATCATCATTGAAAGGGCCTTTCTATTCTGAATCGCTTGGGCTTGAGCGGCTAATAATTCTATTTGTTTACGAATTTGCTCTAATTGCATATTCGTTTGCTCTTCCATAGCCAAAAGGGCCTTGTTTTTAATAACACCTTCTTTCGTAGGTCTTACGATAGCGCTACTAGCACTTGTAGCATAAGCGAGCACACTTAATTGCTTATGATAAAATTCAATATTACAATAGGGTCTTTCATATTCATCAAAACCTTGTAAAGTTCTTTTCATATTACCATTGGGTAATAAATCTAATTGAACACGAATAGGTAAATTATTAGAATCGCTATAGGTATAGTTAAATTGCAGGGCAGAGGGTATTTGCACTTGCTGGTCTTGAAAAGAAATTTCAAAAGCCGTTTGTTCTTTTTGTTGATCAATGGTGCGTTCTTCTTTAAAACTAAATGACGCAGATGCTTCTATACCTATAATAGTAAAAATGGCAGCGGTTGGTAGCGCACCTTTTTCATAGAGGCATTGCTCAGGCACCAATTGCCATGCAGCTAAAAAATTATACGCTTGTTGAATCATCACTACTATTACAATTAGGAGCAAAAAAAGTTCATTCTATAAAAAAAAGTGTGCCTGTTAAAGACACACTTTTTACTATAGTTATAGTTCTATTAATAACGATAATGATCAGCTTTAAACGGACCGTATTTAGGAATACCTAAATAAGCTGCTTGCTCATCAGATAATTCATCTAATTCTACTCCAATTTTTGCTAAGTGTAAACGCGCTACTTTCTCATCTAAATGTTTAGGTAACACATATACTTTGTTTTCATAATTAGCGGTATTCGTCCACAATTCAATTTGTGCTAAAGTTTGGTTAGTAAATGAATTACTCATTACAAACGATGGGTGACCTGTAGCGCAACCTAAATTAACTAAACGACCTTCTGCTAATACAATTACTTCTTTACCATCGATAGTATAAACATCTACTTGAGGCTTAATCGTATCTTTAGTATGACCGTAATTTGTATTTAACCAAGCCATGTCAATTTCAATATCGAAGTGACCAATATTACAAACGATAGCTTTGTCTTTCATTAAACGGAAGTGCTTTTCAGTAATCAAATCGCGACAACCAGAAGCAGTTACAACGATATCTGCTTCTTTAACCGCATCTACCATTTTCTTAACTTCGAATCCGTCCATAGCTGCTTGTAATGCACAGATAGGATCGATTTCGGTAACGATTACGCGAGCACCTGCACCTCTTAAAGATTCTGCAGATCCTTTACCCACATCACCATAACTACCTACAACTGCAACTTTACCAGCCATCATTACATCAGTAGCACGACGAATCGCATCTACTAATGATTCTTTACAACCGTATTTGTTATCAAATTTAGATTTAGTAACCGAATCATTTACATTGATTGCAGGCATTGGTAAAGTACCTTTTGCCATACGCTCATATAAACGATGCACACCGGTTGTAGTTTCTTCAGATAAACCTTTGATGCCACTAACTAAATGCGGATATTTATCTAATACCATATTCGTTAAATCACCACCATCATCTAAAATCATATTTAAAGGACGGTCTTCACTTCCGAAATATAAGGTTTGCTCAATGCACCAATCCCCTTCTTCAATAGTTTGTCCTTTCCATGCAAAAACACCAATACCTGCTGCTGCAATAGCTGCTGCTGCTTGGTCTTGTGTAGAGAAAATATTACAAGAGCTCCACTTTACTTCAGCTCCTAAAGCAACTAAAGTTTCAATTAAAACCGCTGTTTGAATAGTCATGTGTAAGCAACCTGCAATGCGCGCACCTGCTAATGGTTTGCTATCGCCATACTCTGCTCTCAAAGACATTAAGCCTGGCATTTCTGCTTCTGCTAAACGAATTTCTTTACGGCCCCATTCAGCGAGACTCATATCTTTTACCTTGTGTGGTAAACTAAAATCAATAGTTGAACTCATATTAAAAAAAATTTTGGCAAAGATACAGTTATTCTATGATATGATAGGCTTCCAAGAGCCTATTTTAAAAATTTTATAGCATCAAGCTACTTTTGTTGAAGCTCCTATAAATAGGTACTTAAAAATCTTCTACTAAATGCTTTTTAAATAGTCTTGTATTTGGGTTTGGGTGGCAGCCGATACATTTACTAGAGGCAAACGAAGGGTGTCTTGCATAATACCCATATCTTGTAATACACATTTTACGCCAGCCGGATTACCTTCAGCAAAGAGTAAATTAATACCCTTCAGCAATCGATAATGCAAACCCTTAGCCGCTTCAAATTGACCTTGACGGGCCAAGTGTACCATTTGTGAGAAATCCTTTGTAAAACAATTTGCTGCAACGGATATTACGCCATGCATACCTATCGCCATTTGAGGAAGTACTAAATCATCATCGCCAGAAAGCACTGCAAAATCTGCTGGTGCTCCTTGAACTAATTCCATGCATTGAGCCATATTACCACTCGCTTCTTTCACGGCCACAATATGCTTAAACTCTTGTGCCAAACGTAGGGTAGTAGCGGGCAACATATTAGTAACTGTTCTGCCAGGCACATTATAAAGAATGATTGGCAATGGCGTTGCCGAAGCTATTGCTTTAAAATGCTGATAAATACCTTCTTGTGTTGGTTTGTTATAATAGGGCACTACACTTAGCAATCCGTCTACACCATTCCAATCCCATGTTTTTAGCTGATGTATAACAGCTGCTGTATTATTCCCTCCGGCACCACATACTAGCGGCACGCGTTTGTTGTTTTGCTGAATAATAAAACGAAGTACGGCTTGCTTTTCCTCCGTACTAAGTGTAGGAGTTTCTGCGGTTGTACCTAAAGCCACTAGAAAATCTACTTTATTTTCGATAACATACGCTACCAATTTGGCTAAAGCAGGATAATCTATGGCACCATCTTTGGTGAAGGGAGTAACTAATGCTACGCCGGTTCCTTGAAATTTATTATTCATATTCGTATAACTTAAACAGTGGGCACTTCGTCATAGAAGCCCATTTTAGAAAATTTATCAATGCGTTGTTGTATGCGGGTTTCAGCATCTAAAGACTGTAAATTAGCAATGGTTTTCACTAAATAGTCTTTTACTATAGCCGCCATTTCATCAGGTCTAGCATGCGCTCCGCCAATAGGCTCTTTCAAAACATCATCTACCAAGTCGAAACCTTTCATATCTTCAGAAGTCAGTTTCAATTGCTCTGCAGCTAATTCTTTATTATTCCATGTTCTCCATAAAATAGAAGAGCATGATTCTGGAGAGATAACGGTATACCAAGTATTTTCAAGCATCACTACTTTATCGCCAATGCCAATACCCAATGCACCACCAGAAGCACCTTCGCCAATAATAATACAAATTAACGGCACTTTCATATTTACCATTTCAAATAGGTTACGAGCAATAGCTTCAGCTTGTCCGCGCTCTTCTGCTTCTAAGCCAGGATAAGCGCCCGGCGTATCTATAAAGGTGATAATAGGTCTATTAAATTTCTCTGCAATTTTCATTAAGCGCAATGCTTTACGATAACCTTCTGGATTAGCCATACCAAAATTGCGCAATTGGCGCGTTTTTGTATTGGTTCCTTTCTGATGGCCCATAACCATTACTGGTAAGCCATTGAGTTCTGCCATACCGGCTACTATAGCTTTGTCATCTTTTACCTGACGATCGCCAAATAATTCGGTAAAATTTTCAAAGATGCTTTCTATGTAAAATTGCGTGTAGGGGCGCTCTGGGTGGCGACTCAATTGTACGCGTTGCCAAGGGCTTAAATTTTGATATATGCTCGCACGTGTCTTCTCTATCGCTGCTTCTATTTCGCGAATAGCAGCCGACATATCGGTATGGCTACTTTCGGCCATTTCGTTTAATTTGTCGAGTTGTTTTTGAAGATCTTCTAAGGGTTTCTCAAAATCCAAAAATTGCATGGTAGAATCAATTTTGTTTAGTGTACAAAGATAGTTTTAAAATTTTTATTTACTAGCTATATGAAAATTGAAAAAAGGGTTTTATATTTGCACTCCCAAACAAAACGCAAGTTTTGGCTTGGATCGGTAGTTCAGTTGGTTAGAATGCCGCCCTGTCACGGCGGAGGTCGCGGGTTCGAGTCCCGTCCGGTCCGCAAAGTCCCTTCCGAAAATTTCAAAACCCTTTAAAATCCTTGATTTTAAAGGGTTTTTCTTTTTCGATGTTTTGTTCTTTTTGGCGTTTTTTAGCCTTTTTCTTAATTTGTTTCAGCAATGTTTCAGCAAAAAATGCTGCTTTTCAAAAAGCTGGATCACTTGTTGCTTCCTCTGATAACCAAATCTAGATTGCAAAAAGCTGAGCATAAATTCTATAAAATAAAAAAGGCAATCTTTTCAGATTGCCTTTTTTTATGTTTTTTAGTGTTTAATTATTTTTCTTAACAGAGTAATAATAGTTACCTGCTAAGCCAATTTCTAAACGAACGGTATAGTTACCAGCAGCAGCGATAGCAATATTATCTCCACCATAGTCAGGTTTGTTATCCGGTCCACCGTTAGATTTGTTATCACCAAAGTTGATACCCCAGTCGTTATTTGCTCTAAATTTGATTTCACCTGCAGTTAAGTCTAAAGTAAGTGAATAGTTACCTGTAGCTGGATCTAAAGTCATAGCTTGATCAGCACCCCAGCCACCTGCAGTAGCCGAACCAATGATACCCCAACGAGTAATTTTAGTTGCAGACCAAGACATAGCACCGGTATTAGCTGTTAAACGGTAGATACCTGCTCCTGCAGATAACTGCAAGTTGTTACCACCATTAGATAATGCTCCACCACCTGCATCGCCATAATCACCAGCACCCCAATTGTCGCCTTTTACCATTTTAAATTCTGGAGTAGGATTATTAAAGTTAATATAACCATCATAGATACCATTGTTGGATACAGAAACAATTTGTGGAGCTGCACCAGGGTTCCATCCTTGATAGTTACCAGCAATATTTAATGCATTAGGGAAGCTATATTTAATAACAGAACGATATCCTTTTACAATTAAATTTAGAGTATTAGAGTAGGTTACAGCAGCAGAATTTGGGATAGCCGCTACGATACGTACGCTAATTTCTCCTAATGCATTTGGCGCTAAGATTTTAACTACTTCAGCGTTTAACGTAGAAACGGTATAAGCTTTGGTTAATAATTTACCCATATTGATTTCAACATCTGGGTTTTTAAAATCACCGCCTTTTTTCACCATTTGTAAACTGTAATTTACATTAGCAATAGGTGATTCATAGACTTGAGCCGTCCAATTAAGCGTTAAAGCTGCTTTAGATGCACTATCTTCTAATAAAACCAAAGTATCATTTGCAGCTACTTTAGTTAAAATAGGTGCTCCACCACCAGTTAATACCACTTGTGTTTCGTCTTTTTTACAAGCCCACAATAAAGCAGAAGCTACTGCTATAATGGAAAGTTTATTAATTATTGATTTCATAATAAAATTTTTAATGGTTTTAATTAGTATCCTGTATTTTGAACTAAGTTTGGATTTGCATTAATATCTGCAGATGGGATTGGGAATAAATTTCTCCAAGACTCTACTGCTTGACCGTTAATGGTATTTCCTTTCCATGGCCATAAATAAGTACCTGTTGTAAATAATCCGAAACGAATTAAGTCGGTACGACGATGACCTTCCCAATATAATTCACGAGCTCTTTCGTCGATGATATAATTTAAATCATAAGAAGCTAAGCTTGCTGTAATACCAGCTCTAGTTCTTAACGCTACTAATTTGTTCAATGCTAAAGTAGCATCACCTGTTCCACCACGTTTTACTGCTTCTGCATAAATTAAATACGCTTCGCCTAAACGGAAGATAGGGAAATCTGTATCTACAAAAGTTAAGTTTGACCCAACAGCTCCTGTAGACGTTACATTTTTGTATTTACCAATAGCATATCCATTAGTAAATTCTCCAATATCAGCAATAGCTTTTGTTTGACCAGCAGTGTGGAAAATAGCACGTTTGTCAGCTGTATCGGTAAACTTATCTACTAATGCTGCAGTAGTTCTTAAACCACCCCATCCACCGTCAACACCATATGCTGCTGCGCTCATAGAACCGCCAACTGCAGCATGAACTAAGAACGTAGTACCACCATAAGTACGGGTATTATTACCGTCGAAGTTAATAGCGAAGATGATTTCGTTTGATTTGTGATTATCTGCTAAGAATAAATTTGCATATTTAGTTTCTAAGCTATAACCTGTTACATCCATTACTTTTTTAGCATAAGTAGCTGCTTCTGTATTTTTTGCAGTTCCGGTATATACCTCTGCATTTAAATACAAATTAGCTAACAACATCCAAGCTGCTGCTTTGTCAGCACGACCGTATTCGTTTGTTTTAGGATCTTTTAATGTATTTTCAATCGCTAACAATTCGCCTTCAATGTATGCAAATAAAGATGCACGATTTGTTTGTTTTGGTAAAGCAGAACCAACTTTATCATTTTCTGTAACAAAAGGAACGTTACCAAACATATCTAATGCATGCCAATAGCTTAAGGCACGGCAGAAGCGAGCTTCATCTCTGTACATTTTAGCTAAATCAGCATTAGCGCCTGTGATACCACGTGCAGCTAATTTATCGTCTTGAGTTTCACGAATAAACTCGTTACATAAAACGATTTGATAAAAAATACGATTATACATAGCTGCAACAAACTCATTAGTCGAAGTCCATTTCATCCAGTGGTAATCTTTAATTGTACCGTCATTCCATCCAATAACTGCCTCGTCGGTAGTTAATTCTTGTGCTTTGAAATATTGACGGATATAAGAAGAGAAACCTTCGTCGATACCAGCGATATCTGGTTTTCCTGCAGGTCCTTCCTGACCACTAACTGCATATCCTGCATAAATTTTTGCAAGAATAGGTTTATAGTTAGCAAAGTCTGAATATACAGATGCAGATGTAATAGCATTTACAGGAGATGTATTTAAATCTCTTGTGCAACTTGCCAACATACCTGTTCCAAGTGCTAATATGGTAAAGCTTTTAATTAATATGTTTTTCATACGTTACTTTTTTTAAAGTTGATTAAAACTGAAGATTTGCACCTAAAGAGAAAATTCTTGGACGCGGGTATTTATTGTTGTCAATACCATTTGCTACTTCAGGGTCAATGCCGGAATATTTGGTAATTACAAAAGCATTTTGTACAATTGCAGACAAGCGTAAGCTTGCCTTTTTATTGAAAACGCTTCCTACGTTATAACCCAAATTGATATTATCCATTCTTAAGAAAGAACCATTTTCAATATAGTAATTAGACCAGTATTGAGGTGCTTGGAAATTAGTATTCAACACACTGCTGTGTACATTATTTAAATACCCTGCTGAATTATAAATATTTTGCATAGTACCTAAGTTAGAGGCATTGTTATTGTACAAATATTGGCCCATATTAGCTCTTAGGGTCATGTTTAATGTCCATTTGTTGTAACGGATATTATTAGTGAAACCTAAGATTTGTGTTGGCTCAGAAGATTTGAATAGCGTTTTATCTTTTGAATCTACTACACCATCGCCATTTTGATCTACATAAAGACCTTCTATTGGTTTACCACTAGCATCATATACTTGTTGGTAAGCGTAGTATGAGTTAATAGAGTTTCCTACTGAATTCATTTGAATAGTATTACCAACGCCACCTGCGATACCACCACCAGCTACACCAAGATAGTTGCTATCTTGTACTTGCAATAATTTAGTAATAGTATTTTTATTTTGAGCAAAGGTTACACCAAAGTCCCAACTAAAATTAGGTTTGTTGATGATTTGAGCATTTAACATGATTTCAAAACCTTTATTCTCCATGTTACCTACATTAGACCACATAAAGTTAGTCAAATTAGTACCTGCTGCTAAAGGAATATAGTTGATCAAATTTTCTGTTTTCTTATTGTAGATATCTACACTACCATTGATACGATTATTTGCAAATCCGAAATCAACACCTATGTTTTGAGTAGTTTGAGTTTCCCATTTGATATCTGCGTTATAGCCTTCTGGACGTAAGGTGTTAATGAAGCTATTACCAAATTGATAAGCTGCAGAAGGAGCACCTGGAGTGTATTTCGCTAAGAAAATAAAATCAACAGGTAATGATGGGTTACCCGTTTGACCCCAACCTAAACGAACTTTCAAGTTAGAAACAGTGTTGCTATTTTTTAAGAAGCTTTCTTCACTCACTCTCCATGCAAAAGCTGCAGATGGGAATATTGCCCAACGATTTGCTTCTGGCATTTTAGAAGAACCATCACGACGAACAGTAGCCGTTAAATAGTATTTGCCTTTAACATTGAAATTTAATCTACCGAAGTAAGATTGAATATTAGGAAAGCTTGGTGTAACTAAACCACCAGTGTTAGGAATCAATACTCCATTAGCACTGTATGAAGGATTATTAGAAGTTTGACTAAAAAAGTCTTGCCAAGAATAACCAGCTGTTACATTTAAATTTGCTTTACCAAAATCTTTTACATAGTTTAAATAGAAATCAAATAGTTTATTTCTACTTACGCCTTCATATTTAGTAGAATAGCCACCTGTAGTAAAATTAGTAGCAGCAGATGCTGGAATAAAAACTGAACCATTGCTTGATTGATTATCATAAGCAAAATTCATAACCATTCTTAAATTAGGCAAGAAATGTGTTTTATAGTCAAACATCACATTACCTAAAGTTCTGTATGTATTACTTAAATCATTTCTTAAGTTTAATAAACCCACTGGGTTTCTAGGTGCAATAGGAATTGGATTGCCACTTTGGTTTAACCATTCGTAGTATCCACCCCATGTACCTTTATAACTATTAATTGGTTTTGTAGGATCGAAGGTAACTGCAGAACCAATAGCGCCTTCATTAGCAAATTGTGTTCCAGTTGCAGAAGCTTTAAAGTTTACATCAACTTTTAAGTGGTTATCCCAAAACATTGGAGTAACATTAAAAGCAACAGAAGTTCTGTTTAAGCTACCGGTTTTTAATATACCTTGTTGACTTAAATTACCAACAGAAAAACGATAAGGGTATAATGTTTTACCACCCGTAATACTTAAGTTGTTATCTGTAGCTAAAGCTGTTCTGAATACTTGATCTTGCCAATTCGTTGAATTTACCGTATCTAATAATTTAATCCAATTTTGATTACCACTGCTTTTTACTAATGCTTTAAAATCATTAGTGTTCAACATATCCAATTGTTTTGGATTGTATGACAATGAAGTTACAGAACTGAAAGTTACTTGCACATTTTCAGAACTTTTACCTCTTTTAGTAGTGATGATAATTACACCATTTGCAGCACGAACACCATAGATAGCAGTTGCAGATGCATCTTTCAAAACATCAATCGACTCAATATCATTAGGGTTAATCATGTTTAATGGGTTGGCAGATCCAGCTACACCCATATCCGAAACAGGTGTTCCATCTATTACAATTAGCGGATCGTTAGAACCCGCAATACTCGCGTTACCACGAATACGAATACGGCTTCCAGCACCAGGAGCACCACCATCTGTAGTGATTTGAGCACCGGCTACTTTACCATTAATTAATTGTTCTGCAGAAGTAACATTACCTTGCAAAAAGTCTTTTGACTTAATAGAAATTACAGAACCCGTTAAGTCTTTTTTCTTTACTGTTCCATAACCTACAACAACAACGTCATTTAATGCTTTTACCTTTTCAGTAGCAGTATCGGTTGTATTTTGCGCAAATGCCGAACTCACTAGAGACAACATTAACGTCATACAAAATGAAATTTTGATTAATTGTTTAACCATAAAAAAGTTGATTTTGGTTTAATTTTGCTTACAAGATATAAATTATTTTAACACAAAGTTAATATTTATTTATTTTTTTATGTTGTTGATGTTATTTTAAAAAATTATTCTACCACTAAAGACTCCCAATAGTTTTGTTCATTCAATTGCAATTTTATAAAATATACACCTGGCTTTTGATCTAAATAATTGATTTTTATAGAGTTAAACCCATTTTCAGTCATTCCTGAATATAAATTTTTGACCTGCATGCCAAAATTATTGTATAAATCTACAAGGACACTACCCGATTGAGATTCAAAATCTACTGTACAAGACCCCTGAGTTGGATTTGGGTAAATTCGTAATCCAATAGCTTCGTTCTTATTTAAATCTGCAACACTAGTTGTAACTACACCTGAAGATAGCGTATCGTTGATAAAAACTTTGTAAGCGCCTGGGGACAAAGTAAAACTTTGATTAATTGAATTTACCTGTAGACTTTCTCCAGTCAAGTAGTTTTTCCATAAACCTATACTCGGAAAATCTATGTTAGTATTTACTGTTGTCACATCAAAATTAGCCAAAACAACAACTTTCATATCATTATGACTGAGTACTAGTTTTTTTACAAAAACTCCAGAAATATCAGTGCCATTACTCACTGTTTGATTACTAAATACTGCTGGCTTATAGGCTCTTAATCTTGAAATGGACCCAACCACTTCTTTTAGCCTTTTACGATAAGTGTTTTGAAGATAATCCCAACGAATAGGTTTTGGATCTAATCTGCAATTATTATTAACTGTACCATTTACACAGGTATTAATGGAGTAATCATAGCCCAATTCACCAAATTGCCAATACATTTTTGCCCCTGGTATCAATAACATAAGTGCATTTAATGCTTCCATACGTTGTAGTCCTGTATTTAGACTTTTTACATCGTAATTACTATTAGTAAAACCATAATTTATGTTCCTATACATCAAACGCTCTTCGTCATGACTCTCTGCATATGAGATTAAACCCAATTTTGTATATCCTTTGTAGGGAGCATATGCTCTATACAATGTGCTATTATTATTATAGCCCATCGTATTTTGATTGGACTCGTAATTTAGATTATTCCATAAGAGCATGCCATAATTGGCTAATTCAATTTCTTCTTGATCTCCTCCAAAATGTTCTAAAATACAATAAGAGCCTGGAGCCACCGCTTGCATAGAATCATAATAGTTTTTCCAAATAGCAATGCGCGATGCATCATAGTTACCCCATGCACCTACATTACTTCCACTATTTACTTGTGTAAATCCTTTAGACAAATCCCATCGAAAGCCATCTACTTTATATTCCGTTAACCAATGACGTATGAAACGATAAACATGATATTTAGTAGCTGCTGATTCATGATTAAAATCGTTGAAAACATTAAACGGATGTTTGGGTGTCTGATTTAACCATGGATTGTTATTGGTAGGCTGATTATTTGTTCCGTCCCAATACAATTGCGCTAAAGGACTATTACCAGTTACGTGATTAAAAGCAATATCTAATATAATAGCAATTCCTTTTTTATGCGCTTCATCGATAAATTCTTGTAACTTTTGTTTGGTTCCATAATATTTATCGGGAGCAAAATAAAAGCATGGATTATATCCCCAACTTTCATTACCATCAAACTCAAAAATGGGCATTAATTCAATCGCATTAACACCTAAATTTTTAAAATAAGATAAGGTATCTATTAGTGATTGGTAATTTTTGAAATTGGTAAAATCACGAATGAGCAATTCATAAATCATTAAATTCTCCTTAGCTGGACGTTGATAGTTTGTGGCTGTAAACGTAAAAGTTGGAGCAGCTGTTTGAAATACGCCAACCATACCGGTTGTTTTTGCTACTGGATAAGGCGGTATATTAGGGTACGTTAATGGTGAAATATACTGATCGTTATTAGGATCTAAAATTAATTCTGAATAGGGGTCAGTAATTTTGATTAAACCATCTACTACATATTGAAAATTATATTTTACACCTGGAATTAAACCGGTTATTCTTGTCCAAAAGCGATTGCCATCGGGAGTTTTTTTCATTTGCGATTGGCAATTAGCTATATAGTTATTAAAACTTCCTAAAACCAAAACATTCGATTTATTAGGCGCAAATAACACTAAAGTAACAGAGGTATCACCTGGCTCATAATTAATTCCATCTTGTAATCCTGAAGGCAATGCGGCCGTAACTGTAGGTGGTTGCACAAAAAAATTAATGGTATCTCTTGACGTTGTAGATGCTGTAGTGAGTTCTGCAACCAATTGATTAGAGCACGATTGAGAAATGGTTGCAGCATCGTCAATACTTGTGGCATTAGCTGCGGTAGCAATTATTGTTCCATTCAACAATAATTTCATGGTGCCGGCAGTTGAAGCTACTGCTTCAATTGGTAATGTCTGACCAATGGCAACAGAAATTGGTTCCAAAAAAGGATAATAACGAGGCTCTGAAAGGGGTTTATTAAAACGCACATATGCACCTGTTGCGGGATATACAGGTATATACATATCACTATTATCGGTATTCGCTTGTTTTAAACTACCACTCCCATTTCTAAATAAAATAGCAATTTTTAAAATAGTCTCCGTTGGATCGACCATACCAAAAAAAGCACGCAAATTACCTGGGAGTGTATATTTCCATTTACTGCCCCCCAATGGTGTACATAAAGCACTGCTAGCTGTACTAGCCCATGTTGTTTGTACATATTTCCAATTGCTAGGACCCGTACTTTGACTTGTGATAACACCTATGTGAACGTATACATCGTTAGTAAAGGAAAACAATCCTTGATTACCTTTACTTGCATCAACAGTTATTACTACATCACTTGGATTATTATCCGTTATAAATTGTGGCGACCAACTTAACAAGCCATTCGATTGAGCATATAATGATGATACGCTTACAAATAAAGAGGAGACGATTGCAAATAGAATTCGTTTCATAGTAGAAAGTGCTTTAAATTAAAAAGAAAGTTACTACATTATTATATTTAGATACAAAATCTGTATTTTGCAAACATACTACAACCTTTATAAAATAGATTCAAGTACATGAAACATTTTTTTACTTTGCTAGCTTGTTTACTTTCCGTTCAAGCGATAGCTCAAGACTTGCACATTCAAGCACCCAATGGTCAAATTGGTCTCAGCATCCATGTTAAAAATGGCAGTGCAACCTATGCAGTTACCTATAAAAACAAAATCGTTTTAGAACCATCACAATTAGGTTTTCAATTGCAAGAACAAGGTTTATTGCAAAATAATTTCGCTCTTGTAAAAGTAGACAGCGTAGAAGTAAATGATAGTTGGGAGCCGGTTTGGGGCGAACAAAAGTCCATTAAAAATCATTTTAAAGAATTAGCTATTCTACTAAAACAAACAAGCAACAATCCTATAGCATTGCGCATCGTGTTTAGAGTATTTAATGATGGGATTGGATTTAGATACGAATTTCCAGAACAAGAGTTTCTGCAACATTTTGTTGTAAGTGATGAATTAACTTCTTTCAATTTTACCAATAATCATAAAGTATGGTGGATACCAGGCGATTTTGACACTAACGAATACGCTTACTTTACATCTAACATTACGGATGTAGCAACGCTAGGCAAAAAGAAAGATGGAAAAATATTTACGGCTACACCTATTCAAGGTGCATTTGTGCAAACACCCTTGATGATGAAAACTGCTGATGGCATTTATATTAATGTACATGAAGCTGCCTTAGTAAACTACCCAGCAATGGATTTGAAATTTGATACGCAAACATTTGAAGCTGTTGCTACCATTGCTCCTGATGCTGTTGGCAATAAAGCATATATGCACGCACCTTGCCACACACCATGGAGAACTTTAGTGATCAGTGATGATGCAAGAGATGTGTTGGCATCTAAATTGATTTTAAATTTAAACGAACCTAGCAAAATTGCAAATCCAAGTTTTATCAAACCTATGAAATACGTGGGTATCTGGTTAGAAATGCACTTAGGTATTTCTACTTGGGATTATGCTGGTAAGCAAGTAGCTTCTGATGCTGAATCGGATGGTAAAACACGTGCAAAAACAAAACATGGTGCTACTACAGAAAACATGATTAAATATATCGACTTTGCAGCCAAAAATGGTTTTGGCGGTGTATTAGCAGAGGGTTGGAATACAGGATGGGAAGATTGGTTTGGAAAATGGAAAGAAGATGTATTTGATTTTGTAACGCCTTATCCTGACTTTGATTTACCGTATTTAAGTCAGTACGCAAAAAATAAAGGTATCGGTATTATCACACATCATGAAACTAGTGGTAGTGTTACCAATTACGAACGTTGGATGGATACAGCCTATCGCCAAATGGTGAAGTATGGTAGTCCAGCTTTGAAATCGGGTTATGTAGGTAGAATTATTCCAAGAGGCGAATATCATGATGGTCAATGGATGATCAACCATTATTTACGTGCTATCAAAAAAGCATCAGAATATAACATTATGGTTGTAGCACACGAGCCTGTTCGTCCAACTGGTTTACACAGAACCTATCCCAACTTTATGGCAGCAGAAGCAGCACGTGGACAAGAATTTAATTTTTGGAGCGAAGGCAACATGCCAGAGCACGAAACTATTTTACCCTTCACGCGCTTAATGGGAGGACCAATGGATTATACACCGGGTATTTTCAAAATTAAAAAAAGTAATTATATCCCTGGCGCTACAGAACAAGTACACACTACACTTACCAAACAATTGGCTTTGTATGTAACCCTATACAGTCCTATACAAATGGCTACCGATTTGCCAGAGAATTATGAAGCTCGTCCAGATGCTTTTCAGTTTATAAAAGATGTAGCTGTAGATTGGGACGATACCAAAATTCTTCATGCTGAGCCAGGTGATTATATCACTATTGCTAGAAAAGCAAAAGGAACAAACAACTGGTTTGTAGGTAGTATTACCGATGAAAACGCTCGTGAATTAGTAATGGATTGTTCGTTCTTAGATGCGGGCAAAAAATATGCAGCTACTATTTATAAAGATGCAGATCAAGCAAGTTGGGATAATAATCCAGAGGCCTACAAAATTGAAAAAATGACCCTTACCAATAAGAGTAAAGTAAAATTAAAATTAGCACGCGGCGGCGGTACAGCAATCAGCCTCTTCGAAATAAAATAAAAAAATAAAAAGCGACTTTAGAGTCGCTTTTTATTTTTTAAAAATTCCAAATACACTACTTCCACTGCCACTCATAGCTGCATATACAGCACCTTGTACATACAAAGCCTCTTTAGCGCTTGCTATTTCAGGATGCATGGCAAACACGACCTGTTCAAATACATTTTCTATAGTGTCTTTCCATTGCTCCATAGGTAATTGAGGAAGGGTTCGCAAATCAAATCTTGCTGGCGCAATTTTTATTTTTGAAAAAGCAAGGGCCGTGGAAACGTGTATACCAGGATGTATAAACTTAAATTCATAGGCACTTAAATCTAGTGCCATAGGAGCTAATATTTCTCCCCTACCACCGGCAAATTGAGGCGTGTTTTCTATAAAAAAAGGACAGTCGCTACCTAATGATAAGGCATAGCGATGCAAAGTGCTTTTGTCTATGCCCAACTGAAATAATTTGTTTATGGCTTGCAATACAAAAGCTGCATCAGCACTACCTCCCCCTAAGCCTGCGCCCATGGGTATCACTTTATGCAAATAAATATGTAGTAAAGGCACTTGCGATGGATAAGCTGCACGTAAAAGTTGGTAGGCTTTCCATATCAAATTATTTGCTTTATCACCCGGCACAGGTAAGCCACTTAAAAAAAGCTCTTCTGTATCTGCAGGAACGATTTCTAATACATCTTGCAAAGGTGCAGGATAGAACACCGTTTCCAAATTATGATAGCCATCGGGTCGTTGCTCCGTTACGTATAAACCGATATTGATTTTAGCATTTGGGAAAACTACCATATCAAATAAATAAAATTTAAGGGCTTTGAATAATTCTGTACTTTTGGCACAAGATACAAAGCTACTTATTAATATACTATTGCAGATGCAAGCCATTATAGAATTACAAAACGTTCATAAAAGTTATTACTTAGGTAATCAGGAATTACCCATTTTAAAAGGTATTGATTTAAACATCTTTAAAAACGAGTATGTGTCCTTAATGGGACCCTCTGGTTCTGGTAAATCAACACTGATGAATATCCTAGGTTGCTTAGATACCCTAACATCTGGCCGTTATCGGTTGAATCAAAAAGATGTTAGTAGCATGCAAGACGATGAATTAGCAAAAGTGCGTAATGAAGAAATTGGTTTTGTATTTCAACAATTTAATTTATTGCCCCGACTCAATGCTTGGGAAAATGTAGCTACCCCATTGATTTATGCAGGCATAGGCAAGAAAGAGCGTGAAGAGCGTGCAAGAGCTATGCTAGAAAAGGTAGGACTCAGTGAGCGTGCTCATCATAAACCCAATGAATTATCGGGCGGTCAAAGCCAAAGGGTGGCTATTGCAAGAGCATTAATTAATAACCCATCGATTATATTAGCCGACGAGCCAACTGGTAATTTAGATTCTTCTACATCGATAGAAATTATGGAATTGTTTAAAACCATTCACCAGCAAGGCAATACCGTTATTTTGGTAACCCATGAAGTAGATATTGCCAATCATACCAAAAGAATTATTAGAATAAAAGACGGAAAAGTAGCTAGCGACCAATCTGTTTTATAAATTTGCAGCACGATAACACAACAATTTGAGCATTTTTTCCTTATAGTAACATGAGCTTCAAAATATATACAAAAACAGGCGACAAAGGTACTACCAGTTTAATTGGTGGAGTGCGTGTGCCTAAAAACCATATTCGCATAGAATCTTATGGTACAATAGATGAATTAAACTCTTATCTAGGAGTGGTAAACGATACTACACAACATGAAAAAATAAGTGTTTGGATTAAAGAAATTCAAGATCGATTATTCACCATTGGTTCGGTATTAGCTACCGCACCCAATAAAGAAATTAGCATGAAACTGCCTGATGTGCATGTTGAAGATGTACAATGGCTAGAGCAACGTATTGATGAAATGAATGAGCAATTACCAGAAATGCGTTCTTTTATTTTACCAGGAGGTCATTTGGCCGCTTCTAGTTGTCATGTGGCTCGTTGTGTATGCCGCCGTGCAGAACGTATTTGCGTGGCTATGCTAGAACTTAATGAAGAAGTACCCGATTTGGTTATTCAATACCTAAATCGCCTTTCTGATTTCTTATTTGTTCTTGCACGTTTTATAGCACACGAAAATGGTGCTGCAGATGTGCCTTGGACTGCCCGCGTTTAAAAAAGATAAACTCATAATATTATGAAATTGGCTATTGTAGGTGCTACAGGATTAGTGGGTAGCACCATGTTACAACTTATTGAAGAATTACAAATTCCGGTAGAAACCTTAATTCCGGTTGCCTCTGAAAAATCGGTAGGCACAACTATTACCTTTAAAGGGGAAAAAATTAAAGTAGTAAGCGTTGAGGATGCCATTGCCTTGAAACCAGCTATAGCCTTATTTTCTGCTGGTGGCTCTGTGTCTTTAAGTGAAGCGCCAAAATTTGCGGCTATTGGTTGTTATGTAATCGACAATTCTTCTGCTTGGCGAATGGATCCAACAAAAAAATTAATAGTACCGGAGGTGAATGGGCATGTTTTAGAAAAAACAGATTATATCATTGCCAATCCCAATTGCTCTACCATTCAAATGGTCATGGCGCTCTGCCCTTTACATAAAGCCTATACGATACAACGAGTAGTAGTAAGTACTTACCAATCTGTAACGGGCACTGGACAAAAAGCCGTAGCCGAATTGATGGATGAAAGAGCTGGCGGCAAAGGTTTTGGTGTATATCCGTATCCTATAGATTTAAACTTAATTCCACAAATTGATGTGTTTCTTGACAATGGTTATACCAAAGAAGAAATGAAAATGATTTTGGAAACGAATAAAATTATGGGCGATGACCGTATTCAAGTAACGGCTACTGCTGTGCGCGTGCCGGTAATGGGTGGTCATAGTGAAAGTGTGAATATTCAATTCAAAAACGATTTTAACTTAGACGATGTTAGAGATTTATTAACTGCTTTTCCAGGTGTTGTAGTACAAGATAATCCTGCAGAAAAAATATATCCTATGCCGCTTGCCGCAGCAGGTAAAAACGAGGTATTTGTTGGGCGTATACGAAGAGATTTTTCTGCACCTAATACCCTAAACTGCTGGATAGTATCTGATAATTTACGCAAAGGTGCCGCTACTAATGCCGTACAGATTGTTCAATATTTATTGCATAAAAACTGGCTTGCTTAAGCAATTGTCATTTGTTTGTCAAAATATAAATTAGGTGCTTGTAATCCCTATATACGAGATTACATTTGTGCAAAATTTATACAGATGAAAAAGAGATTACTTTCGATTTTAAGCCTTTTAATTAGTCAAGTTGCCATTGCACAAACTTGGGTATTCGACTCTGTAAGCACAGGAGCAAGTTATGCCAATGATGTGTACTATAGCATGAGCAACGGAACTACAAAAACAGTAGCTAATAATAATTGGCATATTGCCTTTCAGATGGCGCCTCAATTTGGCCCAAGTGCTAGCGCAAGTATCCTTGCAAATCATGCAGTAAATAATGTACAAGTATTCTCCCTAAACTTAAGTGCTGCAGCAAAATTTGCTAATCTTTCTGCTAGCGATACAATTGGAAAAACTAATCCTGAACGAGAATTATTGGGATCCAACAAAACATGGAATGTGGGTGCCTTTAATAAAAATAAAAACCCATCTAATTTATTTGATTACGGTTGGGGCAAATACAATCAAACAACTAATAACTTGAGCGGCGATTCTATTTACTTGGTAAAAATTGGGAATACCACTGCCTATAAAATTTGGGTGCAAGAATACATCTCCCATCCGGCTGATTCTATTTCATGGAAAGTACGCATTGCCACGTTTTCAGGCAATAGTGACACAACACTTATAATACCAAGAAACAAAGCACCTTTTAATTTTACAGATCGCTTATTTGCCTATGTAAATTTAGGAACCTATGCTATCCTTGATAGAGAACCTAGCAGAAGCAATTGGGATTTATTATTTACTCGTTATAAAGACACCGCTACACAAATGGGCTTAACGCTTACTATGAATGTTTCTGGCGTTTTACAACACCCTAATGTAAGTGTTGCCAAAGTGCCGGGTGCTGGCATGCCTAGTTCGTCGAGTTTAAGCTACCTAGATAGTATTAATACCATAGGTTATGATTGGAAATATTTTCCAGGTTCTTATCCTTTCCTTATTACGGATAACAACTATTTTTTAAAAAATAAAAATAATAATACCTATTCAGTTATTCAATTTACAGCATTTGGCGGTAGCATTAATGGAGTATATACCTTCAAAAAGCAAAATCTAGGTGCAACTTCTATTGAGCAAAACACAAAAAGTAAAAATACCATATTAAGCTACCCTAACCCAGCTCATCAAAGTTTATCCTTACTTCTAGATGTAGACTATCCAGTGGCGCAAGCGCAACTTAGTATTACTTCGCTTACAGGTGCAGTAGTATATCAAGCTCATACTTCATTAGATGCTGGATTAAATACCATTAGTATAACAACAGCTGATTGGGCAAATGGTATTTATCTATTGCAAACAAAAATAAATGAAGAAATACAACAACAGAAAATTCTTATTCAACACTAATTGAAACTTGAAAAAAATATCAGCTATTTTACAATAGCTGATTTTTTATTTTTATGAAACTACTCGCCTACATTTTACCCTTTCTTATCGCCCAACAATCTTGGGGACAAAAAAGTGTTGACAGTACTAGTTATAATCCATTAAAGGAGGTTATTGTTACTGGCGTAAGCAAACCTATTTCAGTACAAAACGCACTGAGTACCGTAAAGATTATAAACCGAAAAATGATTGATGCGCAAGGTGCTAATACCTTAAACGACGTATTGCGCAATCAATTGAATATGCAAGTACAAAACGATGGTTTATTGGGTAGTAGTTTATCTATGCAAGGCTTTAGTAGCGATAAAGTAAAAATTCTATTAGATGGCATTGCTATTAATGGTAGAGAAAATGGTAGTATAGATTTAAGTCAGATTGATTTACAAAATGTAGCACGTATAGAAGTTATTCAAGGACCCATGAGTGTAGTGTATGGTACCGATGCGGTAGGAGGTATTATTAATATTATAACCAATAAAAATCCTCGTACTCAATTTACCATAACCAATCAATTCGAATCTATTGGTAAATACAATCTTCATGTTCATTACAATCAAATAAGAAAACGCTATCATTGGTCTGCAACAGCAGGCCGTAATTTTTTTGGTGGTTGGAACTACATCGATACTGGTTCGGTACAACGACAACAGCTTTTCAAGCCAAAGGAACAATATACATTAAGCACATTTTTAGAATTTAAGATTAAAAAAAGCAACCTGCAATTTTCATCTGATTACTTGAAAGAAACATTGTATAATAGAGGTCCGCTTGCCGCATGGAATGCCTTTAGAGTATATGCCATAGACGAAAAATATCTTACTACACGTTTTAATAATCGTATAAAATGGACAGGTACATGGCGTCAACATTTCGATTGGAATTGGCAATTAGGAATGGCGTATTATCATCGTATTCGTAATAGATATACGCTAGACTTTACTGATTTGAATGAGCAATTAACAAGTGGAACTGGCGATCAAGATACTTCTTCGTTTATAGATTATACCAGCCGAGCAATGCTCTCTAATAATCAACATGCCATTGCTTATACGATTGGGATGGATATCAATACACAGTTTGGCAATTCGCTTAAGTTAAGCAACAAAACATCTAGTGTTCAAGACTATGCATTATTTATTCAGGCTAACAAAAAGTTTTTTCAAGAAAAATTGAAATTACAAACAGGATTAAGAGCCTCGTATAATACACAATACAGCATTCCCCTAATTCCAGAAATTAGTCTCTTATACAATCCTTGTAAAACTATACAAATTAGAAGCTCTTATAGCAAAGGCTTCCGAGCGCCTTCATTAAAAGAACGCTATTTGTCTTTTATTGATCAAAACCATTTTATAGTAGGCAATGAAAACTTAGAAGCAGAAAATAGTAATCATGCGCAATTATCGATATCACATGTTGCCTTTCAAAAAAACACCACACTTCTTCATGTTTTATTTACTCAATATTACAATCATGTATTTAATGCTATTAATTTGGCCTTAAGTAACCCTGGTTTAAGCAATACCCAATACAGTTATTATAATCTAAAGGAATTAAGAAATACCATTAGTAGTTTTGAAATAGATATGCGCTACAAAAATTGCAGTGCTAAATTAGGTGCCTCTATGGAGTACAACTTCAAAAGTATGAGTAGCCTAAGTAGTTTCACTGCTCTTGAGCAAACGCTAAGCTTAGGATATCAACTAAAGCAGTCTGAAGTGCAATTCAATTGTTTTATAAAAAACACAGGGGCTAGACCATTTTTGCAATTAGGAGCTGTTGATGGAACGCTTTCTTACAATGGCGTTCAACCTGCTTTTACCTTAGTAGATCTTACTGCAGATCATTCATTTTCTTTATCTAAAAAAAGAAAAACAAACCAATTAAAAACTATTGTAGGCATTAAAAACTTGTTGGATGTTCAAAGCTTAATTATTCCAGGTGTGGTAGCTATTGGTCCGCATAGTGGTACCAATAGTTTAAATTTTTTAGGTAGAAGTTTCTTTGTAACACTTACTTATCAATTATAAAAAAGGGCTTGCGATGCAAGCCCTTTTTATTATGATGTATATTAGCGTAAGAATAATAATTCTCTATATTTTGGCAATGGCCAGCTTTTATCATCAACCATCAATTCTAATTTATCAGCACTATAACGGATAGCGTCGAAATGAGGTTTTACTGAGTTGCAATATAATGCTGCACGTTTATGCATATCCGGCTCATTATTAGCTTGTTTGCGAGCTTCAATCATCGCTTCTACATGATCATTGATTTTTTGAATATGCTCGCTGATTACTTTAATTAAATTAATTTGAGCTTTAGTAGTGCTCGCATCTAATCCAATTGCTTGTAGACCTTTTACATTATCAATGAGTGTATTTTGATAATTAATTGTAGCAGGCAATATATGATTGGTAGCTAGGTAACCTAAAATTCTAGCTTCAATCTGTACTTTCTTCACATAATCTTCCAACATGATTTCATGTCGTGCATCTAATTCTACTTCAGTGAAAATTTTATTAGACATGAACAATTGCTTAGCATGTTCTGTAACATAAGCATCTAAAGCCTCTGGAGTCGTTTTAAAATTATTCAAACCTCTTCTAGCTGCTTCTTCTGCCCACTCATCACTATAGTTATCACCTTCGAATCTGATTTTTTTAGATGCGGCAATATATTTTCTAAGAATATGCATTACTGCAATTTCTTTTTTCTCCCCTTTTTCAATCAACTCATCAACTTCTACTTTAAATTGTTTTAAAGTTTCTGCCATGATGGTATTCATAACAATCATTGGTGTAGCGCAATTGGCTGTGCTACCTACTGCTCTGAATTCAAATTTATTTCCCGTGAATGCAAAAGGACTTGTACGGTTACGATCCGTATTATCCATCATTAATTCTGGGATTTGTTTATGAATATCTAATTTTAAAATTACTTCATCTTGCTCAGAGAAATTATCTGTTACGCGCTCTTCGATTTCATCTAATACTTGCGATAAATATTTACCTACATAAACAGAGATAATAGCAGGAGGCGCTTCATTAGCTCCTAAGCGATGATCATTACTTGCAGAAGCAATAGATGCACGCATCAAATCTGCATAATCATGAACAGCTTTAATGGTATTAACAAAGAAAGTTAAGAACATTAAGTTTGTTCTTGGTGTTTTACCAGGGCCTAATAAATTAACACCCGTATCGGTAGACATACTCCAGTTATTGTGCTTACCACTACCGTTTACACCAGCAAATGGTTTTTCGTGCAACAATACTTTTAATTTATGACGTTTAGCTACGCGCGTCATCACATCCATTAATAAAGAGTTGTGGTCAACTGCAATATTTACTTCTTCAAAAATTGGAGCACACTCAAATTGAGAAGGCGCCACTTCATTGTGACGAGTGCGTAATGGAATACCTAATTTATAAGACTCTTGTTCGAAATCTTGCATGAATGCATATACGCGTTCTGGAATAGAACCGAAATAATGATCTTCTAATTGTTGTCCTTTAGCAGGCGCATGACCAACTAAAGTTCTGCCGCACATCACTAAATCTGGACGGGCATTTGCTAACGTTTCGTCGATTACAAAATATTCTTGTTCCCAACCTAAAGTAGTAGATACCTTAGAAACATTTTTATCGAAATAATGACATACTTCAACTGCTGCTTTATCTAATGCAGAAATTGATTTTAATAAGGGTGCTTTATTATCTAAAGACTCACCGTTGTATGCAATAAAGATAGTAGGGATACAAAGTGTTTTACCATGACCTGTTTCCATAATGAAAGCAGGCGAAGATGGATCCCAAGCGGTATATCCACGCGCTTCGAATGTAGCTCTAATACCTCCATTTGGAAAACTAGATGCATCTGGCTCTTGTTGAATAAGTGCATCGCCATCAAAAGTTTCGATAGCCGTTCCGTCTCCTTTAATAGTAAAGAACGAGTCGTGCTTTTCTGCCGTAGTACCAGTTAAGGGTTGAAACCAGTGGGTATAGTGTGTTACACCTTTAGATTCTGCCCAATTGCGCATTCCAGAAGCAATTTGATCAGCTACTTTACGCTCAATTTTTACACCGTTTTTAATTGAATTTTGTAAGCTTTTATAAGCTTCGTCACTTAAATATTCTCTAATAACCTTTCCAACAAACACATTACTGTTGAAAATATCGGTAATTCTTTTCCCTTGATAATGACCAATTTTAACTTCATTGGTTTGTACCATTTCTTGTACAGCCGAAAATCTAGTTGTAGACATAAGTGTAATTTTTTTACAAAATTACATATTTATTCTATTTATGATCTATTTTTTTATAAAATTGCTTAATAATAAAAATATATAATTATTTATAATTTGAATAAAGGCCGATTATTTTCTACATAACT
>Ga0222712_10000466_pt1 | contig 53320 bp, 76 predicted proteins | sample C33_657DmetaG_FD_165043 | JGI IMG/M metagenome (GOLD analysis project Ga0222712, IMG submission 165043) | Estuarine water microbial communities from San Francisco Bay, California, United States - C33_657D | ecosystem: Environmental > Aquatic > Marine > Unclassified | place: USA: California... | reverse complement strand
ATTCGTTCCAAACTGCCCGCGCCGAGGGATCCGTCAAGCTGTATGAATACAGCAAAGCACCGACCCACGGCCGAACCGGGCTTGAAGCGCAACGGGCCGCCGGTTTCGACGTGACGGCTTCCCTTGCCGCCGATCGTGCAACGGCCGCCCGTGACGCTTTCGCGGCTGCTAGGGCGGGCTTTCGGATTGCGATTCCGATCGAACTAGGCAAAGCCGACCCGCTTCCCGCCCGCGTCGCAATCTCCTACAACGGCGAAACGATGATCCTCCAAACCGTACCGGGCGACGAAACCGATCATCGGTGGAACGATCCGGCAAAGGTTGCCGTGATCTTGCGGGCGAAACGTTCCCGCGGTGCCGATCCTGCGGTTTCCGGTTTCATCCTGCCCAATGCTCCCGCGGTTCGCTTGCCTGACGGCTTGATCCAGCTATTGCCGAACTGACAGGCGACGAAGCCGAAAGCGAAACGGCCGCCCTTAACCGGGCGGCTTTTTCATGCCCGCCCTATCGGCGGGCTTTCGCTTGCCAGGCAATCCGCGGGCGATCGCCTGGCGGATTGCGGCGCCCGATCGGCGGCCGGCCGGCCCCTGGCCCCACGGCATAACGCTAGCGTGATACTGCAATTGGGTCCTGTTGGGCCGCAGCACTCGTGGGTTGATTCGAATCCCAGTATTTTCCTAGGCACGATTTTTGCAAGTTAGTTCTGGTCTTGTGAGTCTCACGCAAAGACACCCCTTTCCCCGAGAACGAGGCAACCGACCAGACTACCCTTCCAGACTGGGTTTGTGGTCCTAGCGTCAACCAAGACTGTAAACCTGTAACCTTGGTTTACAACTCCGGCAACACCTTGCCGCTGATCACGAAATCAGAAGCAGCCGACGCGCTCGGGGTGTCCCGGACGGCGGTTTACAAAGCGATCAAGCAGGGCCGCCTGCCGGTCGTGCGGACTGCTGACGGCCGCGAGCTGATCAAGTCGGAGACGCTGCGCGAGGACTGGTTCGCCACGACAATGAAGAAGGTCGGCGTCGGTCCCAAGCCCGCGATGGGTGAGACCGCCTGGCCGGAGCCGCGGCCGAAGCGCCAGGCACCAGAGCCCGAGCGCCTAGCCTCGCCCGAGGCTGGCGAGATCGTCCCTGAGTACAACGAGAGCCGTGCCCGCACTGAGTTCCTTAAGGCCGAGCTGCTCGAGCTCGAGCGCAAGGAGAAGGAAGGCCTGTTGGTGCGGGCGGCCGATGTCGAAGCGAAGTGGGTGGAGGTGATTACGATCAGCCGCACCAAGGTGCTGGGCGTGCCGTCGAAAGCCAAGCAGCGGATCCCTGATCTCACTCAGGACCAGATCGCGATCCTCGAGGACATCGTGCGCGAAGCTCTGGAGGAGCTAGCGGAGGCCGATGGCTGAAGTTAGCGAGCTTGCTACGTCTGCGCTCCGGGCGTGGAAGCCACCGGAGAAGCTCACCCTCAGCGAGTGGGCAGATCGGCATTTCTACTTATCAGCGGAAAGCAGCGCTGAGGCCGGCCGCTGGCACACGCTCCCCTACCAGAAGGGGATCATGGACGCGATCACCGATCCGAGCATCGAGCAGATCTCGGTGATGAAGAGCGCTCGGGTTGGCTACACCAAGTGCCTCAACGCCTGCATCGCGTTCCACATCCACCAGGATCCCTGCCCGATGATGCTGGTGCAGCCCACGATCGAGGACGCGCAGGGCTATTCCAAGGAAGAGATCGCGCCGATGCTGCGCGACGTGCCGGTGCTGAAGGGGCTGGTGTCCGACAGCAAGGCAAAGGACGGCGCGAACACCATCCTGCAAAAGCAGTACCCGGGCGGCACGCTTGGCCTGGTGGGCGCCAACTCGCCGCGTGGCTTCCGCCGTGTCAGCCGCCGGGTGGTGATGTTTGACGAGACGGACGGCTACCCACCGAGTGCCGGCCCTGAGGGCGACCAGATCAAGCTGGGCATCCGACGGACTGAGTATTACTGGAACCGCAAGATCGTGGCGGGGTCGACACCGACCCTGAAGGATGCGAGCCGGATCGAGCGGCTGTTCAGCCAGGGCGACCAGCGGCGGTATTTCTGCCCGTGTCCCGATTGCGGGCACATGCAGTACCTCAAGTGGGCAAACATGCGCTGGGAGGATCCCTACTCCCCGGTGCATTACGTGTGCGAGCAGTGCGGTGTTCTGATCCCGCATTCCAAGAAGCGCTGGATGGTGGAGCGCGGCGAATGGCGGCCGACTGCACCGGGCAACGGCAAGCACGCCTCGTTCCACATCTGGGCGGCCTACAGCTACTCACCAAATGCGAGCTGGGAAAACCTCAGGGATGAGTTTCTCGAGGCGAAGAGTGATCCCGAGGCGCTGAAGACGTTCGTCAACACGGTGCTCGGCGAGAGCTGGGAGGACGATTACGCGGCGAAGGTTGGCGCCGACAGCCTGCTCGAGCGTGCGGAGTTCTACGAGGCGAAGATGATCCCGGCCGAGGCGTCAGCGGTGACGATCGGCTGCGACGTGCAGGACAACAGGCTCAGCCTGTCGATCTGGGCCTGGGGGCGCGAGGAAGAGGGATGGCTGGTGGATCGGTCGGTGATCTATGGCGACCCGAGCCGGCCGGAGCCGTGGAAGCAGCTCGACGAGATCATCCTGAGGCCGTTCAAGCATGCGCTCGGCGGCGAGCTGCGGCCGGACGTGGTGTGCATTGACTCCGGCGGTCACCACACGATGGAGGTGTACCAGTACGCCCGCGAGCGCCAGAACCTGGGCGTGATCGCGGTGAAGGGCCAGAGCCAGAAGGGCAAGCCGCCGATTGGTAAGCCCACCAAGGTCGACCTGAACCACAAGGGCCGGGCGCTGAAGAAAGGCGCCGAGGTGTATCCGGTGGGCTCGGACACCGTGAAGAGCCTGCTGTTCGGCAGGTTGAAGCACAACGAGCCCGGGCCGGGCTATTTGCACTTCTACGCTGAGGCCGGGAAAGAGTATTTCGAGGAATTGACTGCAGAAAAGCAGATCACTCGATTCGTTCGCGGTTACCCCGAAAGGGTATGGGTAAAGAAATCAAGCCAGCGAAATGAAGCGTTAGACGAGCTTGTTTATGCGTATGCAGGATTAAATCGGCTGTATCAGCGGTATGACCGCAGAACAATCTGGGATCAGCTGGAGAAACGGCTCGAAAAGCCCGTAGAAAGGGAGCGAAAGGCGCCGCTAAGATCGAACAAGGCTCCGAAACGGAGTTTTGTCCGTCAGTGGTGAGGCCGTGAAGATCCCCTCGAAAATCCGGGCCGGCGACACGGTTGTGTGGGTGGACGATCCCACGGTGGACGTTTTCGGTGCGCCGATTACGAGTGCCACTCACAGCCTCACCTATTTCGTCCGGTTCAACCGCAACAACCACGGCGCCACTGCAGTGGGCGTGGCTGAAGGCAGTGGGTGGAAGTTCACGCTGAGCGCCAATACCACGGCTGGGTTTCACGAGGACGACACCGGCTACTGGCAGGCAACTGCAACAGCACTGGTTGGCGGCGCAAAGACGACGCTGGGTTCAGGCACGTTCGAGGTTGACCCCAATCTCGCCTACACCGGAACACCTGCCGCCGTTGACGGTCGCAGCCAGGCGCAAAAGGATCTGGACTCTGTGCAGGCCGCGATCCGTGCGCTGATGAGTGGCGGTGCGGTGCAGGAGTACCGGATCGGCACCCGTAGCCTGAAGCGTTACGACCTGGCTGAGCTGCTCGCTCTGGAGTCCCGCCTGAAGGCTGCGGTCGCCCGCGAGAACAAGGCGGCGATGATCGCCAACGGCCTGGGTAACCCCCACAACCTGTTCGTCCGCTTCGGTAACCGCTGATGGGCATCCGCACTCGAGTCATGACGGCCCTCGGATTTGGGCCGAAGCCTGCGGCGCCGGAACCGGCTCGGCGCAGGCGGCGCACCTATGCGGGCGCGATCATCAACCGGCTGACGAGCGACTGGATCAGCAACGGCACCAGCGCCGACGCCGAGATCAAGACCAGCCTGCGCAAGCTGCGTGACCGCAGCCGCCAGATGGTGCGGGACAACCCGTACGCAAAGCAGGCAAAGCGCACCACCCAGATCAACGTGGTGGGTCAGGGCATCAAGCTGCAGTCGCAGGTGATGACCCTGCGCGGCAACAAGCGCGACGAGCGGATCAACGCGGCAACCGAGACCAAGTGGGAGCGGTGGTGCCGGAAAGATCACTGCGATGTGGCGGGCAAGAGCAGCTTCCACATGTTTGAGTGGCTGGCCGCGGGCGCCCTACCCGAGAGCGGCGAGGTGCTGTTTCGTATCCACCGCAAGCCGTTTGGCGGCAGCAAGATTCCGCTGGCGCTGGAGATCATCGAAAGCGATCTGCTCGACGATGAGTACAACGGTGCGGTGAGCGCCAAGGGCAACGAGTGGCGCATGGGGGTCGAGATCGACCGCTACGGCCGCCCGGTGCAGTATGCGTTCCTGACCCGCCACCCCGGCGATTACTGGTTCCAAGGTGCGCCGGACAAGTCGACGGTGAAGCACGTCTTCCTGCCGGCGCGGGACGTGATCCACCTGTTTGTGCCCGAGCGCCCCAACCAGCACCGAGGCGTGCCCTGGTTTGCCCCAGTGATCACCGATGCGCACCAGTTGGCGGGCTACGAAGAGGCTGCGGTTGTGCGTGCCCGCTCGGCGGCATCGCTGATGGGCTTCGTCACCAGCCCCGAGGGCGAGCTCGAGGCGGATGACGTTGAGGGCGAACAGCGGATCAGCGAGTTTGAGCCTGGGGTGTTCAAGTACCTAGACCCCGGCCAGCAGGTGACTGTGCCGAACATCTCGTCGCCGGACGACCAGTACGAGGACTTCGTGCGTGCCAAGACGCGCCGGTTCGCGTCTGGCTTCGGCTGCTCCTATGAAACCCTGAGCCGCGACTTCTCGGAGACGAACTACAGCAGCAGCCGCCTGTCGCTGCTCGAGGATCGCGACCACTGGAAGGTGGTGCAGTCCTACCTGATCGAAAACTTCCACATGCGGGTGTTCCGCGAGTGGCTCGACGTGGCTGTGCTCAGCGGCGAGCTGGCACTGCCCGACTACGAACTGCGGCCGGAGCGCTACGACAGCCCGAAATGGCTTGCCCGCGGCTGGAGCTGGGTGGATCCGCTCAAGGAGGTGAAGGCCTACCGGGAGATGGAAGCCGCTGGCTACATGACCAAGGCCCAGATCTGCGCCCAGCTGGGTGGTGATCTAGACGAGAACCTGCAGCAGATCGCTCGCGAGCGGAAGACGGCCGCCGACCTTGGCGTCCAGCTCGATGTAGACATGGCTGCAGCACCAGCATCGCCTGCTCCTTCAACTCCCGAGGAGCCGGTGGTCGACGGCGGGGAGGCGTCTGTTGCCCCGGAGCCTCCCCGCCGCCCGACAAGATCGCGTCGCAAGAAAGCGACTAAGGTGGATGAAGTTCAATCTGAGCGTCCAGAAGGACCGCTTAACTGATGGACGAACTCAAAGAACAAACCAACGAGCAGAAAGAGCGTGCAATGCACGATCTTTCCGAAGAACAAGTAGCGGCTATTGGTGAAACCGTGGCCGAGGTCGTGGCTGAGCACATGGCCGAAGTGGTCGAGGATGTGATCGAGACCCTCTCTGGCGAAGACCCCGAGGCCGAAACCGAAGCTGAAGAAGCAGCCGAGGAAGAGGTGATGCCGATGGTCATCGAGCGAGCCAAGCCTGGCGACCTTAAGACTGGCGATTTCGTCAGCTGGAATAGCTCTGGCGGCCGCGCCCGTGGCCAGATCGAGCACATCATGCGCGAGGGAACACTAGGTGTTCCCGACAGCGAGTTCAGCATCGAGGCCTCAGAAGAGGATCCCGCTGCGCTGATCCGCATTTTCCGCGAAGGTGCAGAAGGTTGGCAGGCAACTGAGACGATGGTTGGTCATCGCTTCAGCACCCTGACCAAGATCGACGCCCTTCGCTCGATGGAAGGAAAATATCAGCGCACCGAAGCCACCGTCTTCGCGGAGGTGGAGGATCGGACTTTCGAGTTTCCCTTCAGCTCCGAATACCCCGTAGCTCGATACTTCGGCAACGAAGTGCTGAGCCACGAGGGTGAAGCCGCTGACCTGACCCGACTCAATTCGGGCGCACCTCTGCTCTTCAACCACAACCCTGACAAGGTGGTGGGTGTCGTCGAGCGTGCATGGGTCGACGGCAAAAAGAAGCGTGGCTACGTCAAAGTCCGCTTCTCTCGCAATAGCTTCGCCAAGGAGGTGATGGCTGATGTTAAAGACGGCGTTCTTCGGGGCGTCAGCTTTGGCTATGCCATCGACAAGATGGAGGAGCGAGGCGACAACTTCGTAGCCACTCAGTGGAGTCCGTACGAAGTGTCGGTTGTTAGCATCCCGGCAGACCCCACTGTGGGTGTAGGCCGGTCGCTTGCGATCGACTCTGCGGCCACCGCCGCATCACCAACCCCTCAAGAACCTGAGGTTCAAATGGAGAACACCACCCCTGACGTGGAGGTGATCCGGTCCAAGGCCGTCGAGGCCGAGCGTAGCCGTATCGCTTCCATCACCGCCCTCGGCGACAAGCACGGCATGACCGAGCTTGCACGTGAGCTCATCGACGGTGGCCGCAGCCTCGACGAGGCCCGTGCTGCCTTCCTCGAAAAAATCGACACCCGCAGCACCAAAGTGGAGCACCGCATCGAATCGACCAATGAGGTCGGCCTGAACGAGAAGGAGACCCGCAGCTACTCCTTCCTCCGCGCCCTGAACTACCTCGCCAACCCTGGCGACAAGCAGGCCGCTGAAGCTGCCGCTTTCGAGCGCGAAGTTTCTGACGCTGCCACCAAGGCCTACGGCAAGCCTGCCAACGGCCTGATGGTGCCCAACGAGGTGCTGCGCCGTGACCTGGCCACCTCCCCCGCTACCGCTGGCGGCAACCTTGTTGCCACCGATCTGCTGGCTGGCTCCTTCATCGAGCTGCTTCGCAACCGCCTCGCTCTGGCTCAAGTCGGCGCCACCGTGCTGAACGGCCTGCAGGGCAACGTCGCTATTCCCAAGCAGACCGGCGCTGCCACTGCTTACTGGGTGGGTGAAGGCAACGCTCCGACCGAGTCCGAGCAGACCCTGGGTCAGGTGACCATGTCGCCCAAGACCGTGGGCGCCTTCGTCGACTACAGCCGTCGCCTGCTGCTCCAGAGCTCCATCGATGTGGAGCAGATGGTGCGCAACGACCTGGCTCGCGTGATCGCTCTCGAGATCGACCGCGCTGGCCTGTATGGCTCCGGTAACAGCAACCAGCCCCTGGGCCTGATTAACACCGCTGGCATCAACACCGTCAACCTGACCGGCTACGGCACTTTCGCCCAGCTGGTGCAGATGGAGACCGAGGTCGCCAAGGACAACGCCGACATCGGCGCCATGCGCTATCTGATGAACGCCTCTGCTCGCGGCGCTCTGAAGACCACCAGCGTGGCTGGCACGGAAGCCAAGTTCGTCTACGAGAACGACGAAGTGAACGGCTACCCCGTGGTGCTGTCCAACCAGCTGCTGCTGGATGACATCGTGTTCGGTGCTTTCAACCAGATGATCATGGGCATGTGGTCCGGTCTTGACCTGACCCTCGATCCCTACGCCGGCGCCACCAGCGGCACCGTGCGCATCATTGCTCTGCAGGATGTCGACTTCGCTGTGAAGCAGGCCGGCGCCTTCTGCTACGGCACCGGCGCTCTGTCCTGAGCATGATCGCTGGTCTGATCCAGGCCAAGCGGAACTACAACCCCTCCCTGGTTTCGACTGGGGAGGGCTTTCTGTTGGCGTACCGTTCTGAGCCTGAGGATTTCAAGGTCAGTGAGATCGTGCTCGCTGAGATGGATCGCGACATGAAGGTGCTGAAAAACCAGCGCTTGAAGGTCGCGGGCTACGCCGGGTGCTCCTTTGAAGATCCAAGGCTGTTCTGGTTCGGCGGCGATGTTTGGATTGCGTTTTCAATCGCCCGCTATGGCGACGAGAAGGGCTGGAAGTGTGTGCAAGCCTATGGGCGGGTAAAGAAAGGCAAGACCTGGACGCTGGCCAGTGTGATCGTGCCGAAGTACGGCGCCAATGATTGGTCAGGCAAGGAAAAGAACTGGACGTTTTTTGAGGCGGAGGGTGCGCTGCGGTGCATCTACGACATGGGCACAGCTGGCTGGGTGGTGCTGGAGCTCGATGGCGATGAGGTGGTTCAGGAATGGCGCCATGCGCCGGTGAGCTGGCAGTGGGGCCGGCTGAGCGGTGGCTCGCCGGCGGTCGACTGGGAGGGCCAGAAGATCATGATGATGCACAGCTGGGAGAAGCATCCTCGGCGGCATCGTCTGTACCACATGGGATTCCTGACGTTTGACGCGGCATCACCACATGCTCCGCGGATGATTTCGCAATCGCCGGTCGTGACGGCGCAGGACGACTGGGGGGCACCGGAACACGCTCAAGGCTGGCAGCCAATGTGCGTCTTTCCCGGCGGGCTGGAGGTGTATGGCAGCAAGGCGCTGGTGAGCTATGGGCGCAATGACTTGGATTGCGCGACGGGTGTGTTTCGAATCGAGCGACTTAAGCAGGTGATGCCACGGCGTCCAATCGGCCGCGAGCAGCGCATCCGTCTGCTGGGCAACGTGATGCTGGGCGGCCGGCAGACTTGGGCTGGAACCGAGGTTTCAGTGCTGGCAGCCGATGCGGCTAGCCTGATTGCACGCGGCAAGGCGGTGGCGCTGTGATCACGGAAGATCTGAATCTGTTCCTCGAGGACTTCGGCGTCACCTGCACCAGTGGCGCCGTGACCGCCAAGGGAATCTTGGACATGCCGTCGCAGGTGGTGGCCGATGGCATGGTGCTGACCACCGACTACAAACTGACCGTGCGGACTGCCGATTTTGGCGGTTTGCTATACGGCTCGCCGATCACGGTCGATGGCGTGAATTATCAGGTACGGGAAGCGATGAAGATCGATGACGGCATGTTCACCGATCTGATGCTGACGAGGCTGGCACCCGAAAGCTCTGCCCCTGGCCAGGATCCGCGTGACTTTGGCCTTGCTGATCTCACCGACGTGAACATCACCAGCGCTCAGCAGGGCGATGCCCTGATCTACAACGGATCAGAATGGGTTGATACCAACGAGATCGACGGCGGAGGCGCGAGCTGATGGCTACTACTCGCCAGCGAATCAAGCTTCGCCGAGACACGGCAGCCAACTGGACGGCAGCCAATCCTGTGCTTGCGGCGGGTGAGATCGGCTACGAGACCGACACTAAGCAGGCCAAGGTTGGCAACGGCAGTTCGGTGTGGTCGGCGCTGGAGTATGCGCCGTGGAATCGCAACCCGACGTTGCAGTCGATCCAGCTGCTGACGACTGGCGGCAACGCAGACACCGCTGGCGAGCTGGCGTGGAACGAGGACGAGCAGACACTGGACATCGCCAAGGGCGGCGGAACAGTGCTGCAGGTCGGCCAGGAGACTGCGTTCCTTGTCTACAACGACTCGGCCAGCACCATTACCGAAGGCACTGGGGTGATGTACGCCGCCGCAACGTGCTGATCTTCTAGGAATGTCCCGCGTTTGCCCGCGCCCACATCACGCAACCCGGCTAATCTGAACCCATGAGCAAGCGCGAACAGATCCTCGCTGCTATCCGCAGCGCATTGACCAGCACCACCGGTGTTGGCACTCGGATCTATCGCAGCAGGGTGGAGCCGATGGCGCGGCAGGAAAGCCCGGCCATCGTTGTTGAGCCGCTCGAGGACACCGCCCAGCAGAACACCAGCCTGCCGACACTTGATTGGTCGCTGACCGTCAGGATTGCTGTTGTGGTGCGTGCAAACGTGCCGGATCAAGCTGCTGATCCGATTGTCGAAAGTCTGCACGCCAAGGTGATGAACGACCTCACCCTTGGTGGCCTATCCATGGACATTCAGCCACTGCGAGTAGAGTTCCAAACAGTTGAGGCCGATCAACCTGCAGGTGTTGTCATGTGCGACTACCTTGTCAGGTACAGAACCTCCATCACCAACTTGAGCGCCTGACGATGGCTATCACGGTCGATGAATACCATGGGCAGGGAGGGTCTTACCTCCTGGACCCCAAAACCGGCAAGCGGAAGCTCATCGAGCGTACTGAGCCGGCCTACACCCCTGCTCACGCAACTCCTGAGGTAACCACCGATGGCTCTGCTGACTCGCAAGCGCCTGATTCTGGCGAAGGCTGAGACGACTTACGGCACTGACAGCACCCCTGTCGGCGCTGATGCCGTTCTTGTCCGTAATCTCGACATCACCCCGCTGGAGGCCGACGTTGTCAGCCGGGACTTGATCCGTCCCTACCTTGGCAACTCCGAGCAGCTGCTCGGCAACACCCGCGTGGGCATCACCTTTGAGGTGGAACTGGCTGGCTCCGGCACCGCTGGCACCGCTCCTCGCTACGGCGCACTGCTGAAGGCGTGCGGCTTCTCTGAGACCGTAGTGGCTTCCACCAGCGTGACCTACGCGCCGGTCTCGAGCAGCTTCAGCTCGGCCACCATCTATTTCAACAATGATGGTGTGCTGCACAAGGCCACTGGCTGCCGCGGCACCTTCACGATGACCTGCAACCTGAATGAGATCCCGGTGATCTCGTTCACGATGACCGGCATCTACAACGCCCCGACCGACACTGCGGCTCCGACCACCACCTACAGCAACCAGGCCACCCCGCTGATCTTCAAGGAGGGCAACACCTCCAACTTCAGCCTGCTGTCTTACAGCGGCTGTCTGATGAACGTCAGCTTCGATGTGGCGAACGAGGTTGTGTACCGCGAGCTGATCGGCTGCACCAAGCAGACCCTGATCACCAACCGCGCCCCCGCTGGCGAGGTCGTGATTGAAGCCCCGACGATCGCTCAGAAGGATTACTTCACGATCGCCAACAACAACACCACCGGCAGCCTGACTTTTGCCCACGGCACTACCGCAGGCAACATTGTCACCTTCACTGCACAGAAGGTCGACATTGGCAACCCCACGTATAGTGACAGCGACGGCATCCAAATGCTGAACCTGCCCTACGTGGCAATTCCGACCTCTGCCGGTAACGACGAGGTCAGCCTCGCCTTCACCTGATCCTGGGAGAACACCTGCATGGCATTCGTCCGCAAGAAGTCTTCGACTTTCAAGTGGCCGGTCACCGTTGAATCCCCTGTCGACGGCGGCCGGTTTGAAAGCGAGACCTTCGACGCAATCTTCAAGCGGATCGGTCGCGCTGAATTTCAGAAGCTGATCGACAAGGGCGACCTCGAGTTAGTCGAGACCGTCCTCACTGGTTGGGAAGGCATTGCGGACGAAGCCGGCAAGGATGTTCCCTTCAACAAGGCGAACCTCAAGGAGTTGCTGGATGATCCCTATTTCACCCGTGGGATCATCGCCGCCTACCTGGCAAGCCTGGAAGGCGGCAAAGCAAAAAACTAGAGGACGCGGCTCAATACTGGGCCGCAGCGGGTGCGGTGAAGGATGAGACGGAGGACGACGCTCGCTTAATGGGCGTCGTCCTGCCTAATCCTGAGCCGGCTGAAACAGATTTCGAGGTTTGGGACGAGAACTGGGACATCGTGATGATGTTTCTGCGTCTCCAGACTCAGTGGAACACCACAATGGGCGGCTTCACCGGACTGAAGTACGAAGCCCTGCGCTGGATGTGCGACCTATACTCAGTTGAGGACCACAAGGCCATGCTGGAGGGCATCCAGGTCATGGAAGCGGCCGCTCTTCAGGTGCTGAACGACAATGGCTGAACAGGTCGCACGGCTTAAGATCCTCGCCCAGATCGAAGGCCTAGAAGGCTTCGACAAACTCAAGGGCGCGTTTAAGGGTCTTCAGCAGGCGATCGGTCCGAGCGACCAGCAGCTGAGCAAGGCGCGGAAGGAAATCCTGGCCTTCGGCAAGGCCGGCGAGCAGACCGAGCAGTCACTGCGCGGCCAGATCGAGGCGCTCAAGGCGCTGCAGGGGCAGGCGTCCATCAGCGGCACTGTCTATAAGAAGCTCGGCAAGGACATCAAAGACCTTGGCGGCGCCTACAAGGAAGCGTCGACGGGCGTCAAGCAGTTCACCGACGCGCAACTCAAGGCGCAGATTGTCGGCTCCAAGCCGGGCACATTTGACAAACAGATCGCTGCGCTGCGCCGCGGTCTGCAGGATCTCAGCGTCTACTCGCGGCAGTACACCGACGCCCTCACCGAAATCCAGCGCCGCCAGCTGCCGTTCAACACGGCGCTGGGTCGGCAGAACGTCATCGCTGGCTTTGAAACGTTCAGGGAGGGCGGCAAGGGTGGAGCAGCGCTGCCGGAGCTGCCGAACACCACGGCCGGGCTGCAGCAGCGGCTGAGCGAGCTCAACGAGGAATTTGTCAACCTGAGTCGCGGTGGCACGGACTGGATCCGGGTATCGCGTGAAATCGCAAACGTCCAGCGCCAGCTCAATCAGGAATTCGCCAACCCGGCCGTCGAGGCAGCTCGTCGGCGCCTCGAGGCCAGCCGCAACACCAGCAGCGGTTTCCTGGCGTTCTCGCAAAGCGCCAGCACGATTGGCGACCGGATCGCGATCGAGAAGTCGATCGCTCGCAACCAGCGCAAGCAAGGCCAGGCAGCCATCGAGCTGCCGATGATGGAGACGAGCGAGCTGTATCGCTCAATCCAAGCGGTTGGTCTGAGCCGCATTGCCCAGCAAAACGAGCTGATGGGCAACAGCTACAAGCAGGTCGCCCAGGACATCCGCGGTGCGACGGCCGCCTCGGACGGCAGCATCAACAGCCTGCGGTCGCAGCGCTCGGCGTGGGAATCGCTGCGCAACGCGGTCAACAGCAGCAGCGCTGAATTCAAGGAGGCCAGCCGCGAGCTGGCCAAGATCGACCGCCAGCTGGAGAAGACCCAGGGCGGTGGCAACAAGCTGGGTCAGCGGCTGCAGGCCGCCGGCGCAATTGCATCGGGCGGCATCTTTGGCGGCGTTGAAGGCGCTGTCGGCGGCACGATCGGCGCGGTGGTCGGCTCAGCCATTCCCGGCATTGGAACCGTTGGCGGCGCGTTTGCTGGTGCGGCTATTGGTGCCCAGATCAGCCTGGTACGCCAGCAGGTCACTGCATCGGCTGAGTACGCCGCCACGATCGGCCGGCTCAATATCGCGCTCAAGGAACTCACTAGCACTCAGCAGGACTACGCCGAGGCGCAGCGTGTCATCCGCAGCGTCACCACCGAACTCAATGTCCCGACACTCGAGGCAACCCAGGGCTTCACCAAGCTGCTGGCCTCGGTACAGGGTGCGGGCGGCAATGTGCGTGATGCCGAGGTCGTGTTCCGCGGCGTCACTGAGGCGATCAAGGCTACCGGCGGCACATCAGAGGACGTGGCGGGCGCTCTGACCGCCATGAGTCAGGTGTTCTCCAAGGGCAAGGTCTCTGCGGAAGAACTCTCTGGCCAGCTCGGTGAGCGTCTGCCGGGTGCTTTCACCCGCTTTGCAGCTGCAACCGGCCGCACCGGTGCCCAGCTCAGCGAAGCGTTGAAAGAAGGCACGGTCGGCCTCAACGATGTCATGAAGTTCTCCATGGCATTGAGCGAGCAGAACGCCGGCACGGCGCTCAAGATGGCCAAGTCGCAGGAGGACTCGACCGCTCGTATGAAGGTCGCGCTGACCGACCTGCAGGCGGCTTTTGGTAGCGCGGTGATGCCGATCACCAGCTCGATCGCCACAATTATCGCCAAGGTCGCTGAGCTCGCCACCCGGACGCTGAAGTCGCTGGGCCTGGTGAAGGACGCGCTCAACGAGATGAACGCCGCCGGCCGCGATGCGGACCTAGCGCAGCGATTGAAGGACGCAAACCAGCCGCTCGGGCTGCAAGGCATAGGTCCGCTGAAACGGCAGGGCTTCAGTGCTGCTGAGATCACCGAGTTCCGCAAGCGTGCGCTGGCGTTGGAGAAGGCGATCACGCCGCAGAGCAACAAGGCCGGGCTTGAGCAGAACCTGCGCTATCTGCAAGAGGTGCAGGAAGTTCTGCGCAAGGTGCCGGCTGACAGCCTGAGCGCCAAGCAGATTGATGCGTTTGAGGCCGACCAGAAGCGCATCCAGGGCCGGATTGACGAAACTCGCGCCTCGCTGGAGCGCCTGAAGGACACGCAGGACAAGACCGGCAAGGGGCTCACTAACTTTGCCAACCCGAAAGACGACGACGGGAAGAGCGCCAAGAAGGCCGCCGACGACGCCGAGCGCGAAGCCGCTCTCCAGCAGCAGCTCAACGAATCCACCGCCCGCGCCGAGATCGCGCTGCAGGACGCGGTCCACCGCAATGCGATGGAGCTGATCCGTCGCCGGCACGAGTATCAGCGCGAGCTGCAAAACATCGAGCTCGACAACTGGGTGAAGGGCTTCACCGGCGCCGGCAAGTCTGCCGCTGGCATGATCGCCGGCTTCCTGAAGCAGATCGGCGACCTGCGCACCCGGTCGCTGGACGCCAGCATCGGAGTGCAGAACGCCCAGCAGCAGCTGCGGTCGGCTCAGTCGATGGCGACGGTCACTGCCGGGGGCGCGTCCACCGGTATCGTGGCTCGCACGGGCAACACCGGCCAAAGCACTGGCGCTCACCTCGACCTGCGCTGGGGCGATGGGCGGCCGATCACCAGAGCTGACGCCGACAAGTATTTCCTAGTCAACGGCAAGGCGCCCAGCTCGTTTGGCGTCACCAGCGAGTACGGCCCCCGCAGCCTGTTTGGCCGCAACTTCCACAAGGGCATCGACTTTGGCACTCCGGCCGGCTCGCAGATCAGCCTCAAGGGCGGCGCCACCTTCGGCCGCGACCTTGGGAACACCGGTGCCGGCGGCTACGCGATCGAGGTGATGACGCCCGAGGGCACCATGCGTGCCCTGCACCTGATGGCCAACAGCGCGATGAAGGGTAACGGCGCGACGGGTGCGGCCGCTCAAGAACGCCGTGCTGTTCGTGCAGCTGGCACTGCTGGCGCCGAGGGCGTTGATCTGCAGACTGCCGAGCAGATCGCGCAGATGACGACGCAGCAGATCGAAAAGCTGAAGTCCGCGATCGGCACCGGCTTCGTTTCCGACTTCACTGAGCAGATTCGCGAGCAGATCAAGGCGCAGGAAGATCAAAACTTCATGCTCGAGTACCGCAACAAGCTCGAGGCGGCAGGCATGCGGCCCGAGCTTATTGAGTATCAGCTCAAGAAGGCCGAAGCCGCTCGTCAGCTCACTGCTCAGGTCAACGCCGCTGGCGAAGCGCTCAAGATCCTTGAGGAGAAAGGGGAAGGCAACAGCGATCAGGCGAACAGGCTGCGAGAGGCCATCGAGGCGCTGGTGAAGCTGTACCCACAGCTGTCCAAGGCAATGGAGGACAACGCCAGAGCTCAGGCCGCCGCTGCGGACAAGGCCAAGGACTTCGGCGAGCGCTTTAAGCAGACCCTGCAGGATGCCTACAAGTCGGCCACTGACCTTGGCGGCCAGTTGGGCAACGTCGTCGTGGGCGCAATCGACGGCATCTCCAATGCCCTTGTGGAGATGGCCTCCGGCGGCAAGGCGGCGTTCAAGGAATTGGCCGCCAGCATCCTCAAGGAGCTCGGTGCGATCTTCATCAAGTACGCGCTGTTCAAGGCGCTGTTCGCTGCCTTCCCTGGCCTGAAAATCGGCATGGCAGCCACCGGTGGCGCTACCGGCCCCAACAGCTCGGCGCCACTGAAGAAGTTCGCCACTGGCGGCGTCATGTCGAACAACGTGGTGCCTATGAAGCGCTACGCGGCTGGCGGCATCGCTCGCGAGCCCCAGGTGGCGCTCTACGGCGAGCGCGGCCCCGAAGCATTTGTGCCCCTACCCGATGGCCGCACCATCCCGGTGAAGGTCCAGCAGCGCAGCGATGCCCTGAATCGTTACCGGCCGATCAGCGCAATGGGCACCGTGGCTGGCGACAACGAAAGCGGCGGCGCCATGTCGGCCGGCGGTGCGGCCACGGGTGGCGCAATCGACGTGCGCTATACCGTCGAGCGGATCAACAACGTCGAGTATGTGACCGCAGAGCAGTTTCAGATGGGCATGAGGGAGGCCGCAGCACGCGGTGCAGCTCAAGGTGAGCAGCGCACTCTGCGGCGTCTGCAGACAAGCGTGAGCACCCGCAAGAGGATTGGCGTCTGATGGATTACGCAGTCGGCAACTACCTGACCCTGACCGCTGCCAAGGGCACCACCTATCGGTTCCAGAACTTCTTCATAGGCAAGACCGTCACCTATGACAGCAACAGCTACGGCTTCATGCCGTTTGGCTTTTCTGGCGTCACGGTGAACCGCACCGGCGACAACACCGAAGCCAGCCTGGTCTTCCCCAACAACAAGCTGAGCAGGCCGTGGGGCGTTGAGGCCATCCAGGATCGTTGGCTGGCGAATATCAAAGTAATGCTGCTCGATCCTTCCGACTCAAGCACCGTCACTTTGCTGCACCAGTATTCAGGACAGGTGGCGCAGGGCGATTGGGACGAGACGGCGCTCAAGCTGGTGCTGAACACCGTGCTGGATGCTGTCGGCGGCGATGCACCGGTGCGCCGGCTGACGCAGAAGCTGATTGGCGCGATTCCGGTGACCAGTGCTGTCAACCTGCAGTGATCTGATTGGGATGCGTTACCGCCTTGGTGCTGACGGCACCAATGGCGAAATCGACTGCATCCACATGGTTTACGCGGTGCTCGATCACCTCGGCATCGACACGCCACCGTTCAATCCGAGCTGGTACGAGGCAAGCAAATGGCAGGTGGTCAGGGATCTGATGGCATGGGGGGATCGGGCAGTCGAGCCCCTGTACGATGGAGACATCTTGCTGTTGGCTCAGGACAGCTGGGCTTTCGCGGTGACATGGCAGACCGGGATTCTCTACATCAACCGGCACCTGGAGAGAGTGGCCTGGTCTTCGGTGCAAAGCGTTGGCAGACACCACTGCTTCCGTACGAAAGGCAGATCATTGAGCTGATTGGTTGCACGGAAGAGGATTATCGAAAGCTTGAAGCTGAAGCGATCCGCCGCGGGCATATTCGCCCGGCGGGGTATGAGCACATCCCTGAGATCCGAATGGGTCCGCTTGTGCCGATACTTATCAACCTAGCAATCGGCCTTGCGCTTAGCGCTGCTTCCTACTTTCTAACTCCAAAGCCGAAAGCCGAGGGCTCACGCGGACGCTCCCGCACGCTGGCCAGCGTCACCGGCTCTAACCGGTTTGCTCCTTCATTCGGCTTTGACACGCAGGCGGAGCTAGCGGACTACGGCGAGCCGATCCCGATCATTTTCGCCCGCTACGACGAGAAGAGTGGCACCGGCGGCCTGCTGTACGCGCCCAAGATGGTGTGGTCGCGCATGTTCAGCTACGGCAGAGAACAAGGCGTCAAGATGCTGTTCGTCGTTGGCGAGCAAGGCGCGTCTGGCACGCAGAGCCCGCAGGGCATTGCGCCGCCATCACTGCGGGGCATTTTCTTAGGCAATGGTGCGCTGGACACGATCTACGAGACAACGTTTGCGTTCTACTGGAAGCGCAATACGACGATCTCAAACACCACGCGAATCAGGGCATCAAATCTGTTTTATGGCACAAGGGGCAAGCTGGCCAGTGGAGACCCCGAAACAGCAGACGACATCTTCTCCTGCCCTACTGCAAACAGCGTCACTGATACCGGCTTCAGCTCGGCGCACTCACTGAGCAATAACTACGAGTTCGGCTGCTACTCGCCCATTGCTAACGGTACGCCATATCGCCTGAACTGGCGTGTCATTTCTATTCCTAAGACATCCGGCGACAACGCCTGGAATGATGACAAGGACTTTGTGCAAACCCGTGAACGCCGCAAGATTGCTGGCGACAAAAACGGCACGGTCGACATGGCCGAGGGCGGCGAGTGGAAGCTTGGCATGGAGGGCACCGGCCGCAACTACAGCCGCCGGATGGGCGTCATCAAGCTCAACAATCAAAGCGTCAGCACCAGCGACGGCGTGGCAGAGCGCACCGCTGCAGTTGGAGATGTTATCAGCTTTAAGATCTCAGCAACTCAAATCCCAGACGACTTTTACGATTACAAAGACAAAAGAACAGGCAAAGTAAAAGACAGCAATGTAACCGTTGATGACATCAATGATGAGCTAAATGAGCAGCGAATTGCAGCCGATGATGCGTTGCAGATTGGCAGCTTGTTCATGATCCGCAAGACCGTCTGGCAGGTCACGGGACGTGAGCTAGCGGCGTGGCGGCCTGAAGACAAGAAAGATCAGATCATCACGCTGAAATGCGTCGAGGTTATTGGGTCCGATCAGATCGGCGTCGTTTCAGACGCCATGCTTAAGCGCAGCTATCTGAGCGACGACAACGGCGAAACCAACAAGCTGCACGCTGGCACAGCCTTCTATCCGTTGCTGCGCATGTCAGTCGCCTTGGCTCGCAACACGCGGCCGTGCGATGTAACTGAAATCGGTATTCGCAGCCGGGTTTACCAGCGACTGAATGGCCTCTGCAATTTCCGCACGATCCCCTCACCTGCTCAGCTGCGCAGCTCAGACAACCAAAGCATTTCAATCACCAACGGCACTATTACGGCCTACACCCGCAGGGCGTCAGCGTTCGACGTGTATGTACGGCCGGCTGGCCTGACATCTTCTGGCGGTGAATACAAGTGGAGCCGCATCGGCGTTCACTTCGTTGTTGTTGGCAACAACCCGGTCGATCAGTACAACTTTATCCGCTTCAAGCACCCAGACCAAAAGCAGTATGAATACAGATTTGTGCCCCGCAACAGCGCCTCTCTGCGTGGAGACGCGGCCGACACAGTGTACTGGCAGCTAAACGCTAACGCATCGCTGGACAGTGCCGCAAACAGCAACATCCTGAGCGACACGTTAAGCACGCGCTATGGATCGTTCACGGTACTGACCGTGGGCAAGAAAGTGCAAAAAAGCGAGATTCGCTACAACGTCGAGTTAACAACCAGCGGCAAACTTACAGGTGGCACTGAGGCAGATGGCTACCCCAGCGCTGTCGGCATTAACTCTTTTCTGCCTGACATAGACCCGGACAAGACAACCGCCTCAGCTGTTGAGCTGCTCGGCTCCTATAGCGAGCCCAGCAACATCACAAGCGGCCGCATTGCCGCCTTTGGATACGAGCTTTTCGGTGACGCCGACGCATCAAAACTACCCCTCGGTGCCGCCGTTTACAGCTTCGTTCGTGAAGCATTGCCCAATGGCCAATGGATCACGATCAACTATCGAGCCACCAAAACTGCGCTGGCGTCTGGTCACTTCAGCGGCAAGTCTTCAATATTTGTCGTTGACCAGTTTGATGTCACCGGCAGCAGCGGTGATTTCAACATCCTGCAGCAGTTTGTGGTCAAGCGCACAGTCGACTCCACCAACCCATTCCGCAATCCACCGGCACAGCCGAGCATGACCGCTGTTGGCGTTTTGCTCAGGGTCAGCCAGGTGCGCAATGGTGGATCAACAGGCGGCCGTAGTCAGGCGGTGTTTGAAGAGATACTCGGTAAGGCCACCTCATACCAAGTCGGTCACCGCAGAACTGTCGCGGTGGACTTTGAAAAGAGCGGGCGCAAACTGCGTGCGTCTTTCAGCCTTTCGGTCATCGCCGTCACAGATCACTTCTCTGGGCGCACCAAGATCTGGGACACCAAGACGATGACCATCACGCCTGTCAAAACCAGTGCCAGCACCACTAACTGGTCCGCTGGCGATCTCGTTAGCAAAAATTACACCGTCAGCTCGGGCAATCCGTTCTACAAAGACGGCGCTGAGGTGGGATTGCAGCTCATCGTCTTTGGTATTGAGAAAAGCATATTTAGAACATCCGAGCTCAATGCCGACCGCCAGTTTGATGGCAGCAGCCAGTACGGAGACGTGAGCTACTACAGCGCGTTGGTCGAGAAGTCGAACCAGAACTCGCCTGAGCACGCCATCACCTATGTCAATCAGATGGTGGCCAACGATGTGAAGCCGGAGTACGACCGGATGAGCATTTGCGGTTTGGCGCTGAAGGCATCGCGCAACTTCAACAACCTTGATCAGCTGCGGGTTTGGCTGGCAAGCGGGCTGCACGTCAAGCGGTTCCACCCTGACGATGACGACGCCTATGGTCCGAGCAATCTGTTCTGCGATCTGGTGTTTCACCTGCTGACCGATGATGTCGCGGGTCTGGGCAAGGTGCTGAACATCGACGCCTCAACGGCATCCGAGATGATCAACACCGACGACCTGGTGCGCACGGCGAAGTTCCTCAAGCGAAACAAGCTGTTCTTCAATGGCGTGATTGGTGAGGCGATCAACGTCCGGCAGTTCATCGCTGATACAGCGCCAAACTTCCTGTGCAACTTCGTGATTAGCGAGGGCAAGTTCAGCCTGGTGCCGGCATTGCCGACCACCAGTGGCGGCAGCATCAGCACCAGCCCGGTGAAGATCAGCCAGCTCTTCACCTCGGGCAACATCATCGAGGACACCTTCCAGGTTGAGTACCTCGGCGCCGAGGAGCGCAAGCCGATGCAGGCGGTGGTGCGCTACCGCGAGGAGCGCCCGAACGAGCTCCCACAGGAGCGCAACGTGGTGGTCAACTGGGCCGATGCCAGCGAGTATGCGCCCATTGAGTCCTTTGATCTGATTAGCTACTGCACCAACCGCGACCACGCTGAGCTGGTCGGCCGTTATTTCCTGTCAATCCGTAAGCGCATCACGCACACGGTTCGATTCAGCACCCTGCCCTATGGCATGGACCTTGCGCCGGGTAGCTACATCCGGGTAGTGACCGAAGCCAGTCCTTATTCTTCAGCGCGTAACGGCGTGATCAGCGACACCGGCGTCATCACCAGCGTGACGCCGCTTACCGATGAGCAGTACAGCATCCTGTACTACAAGCCTGGTTCCGACGATGTCAGCAGCGGCACGATGACCGTCTCCAACGGCCGCGTCACCGATTCCACTCTCTACGGCTCGCTGTTCACGGTTGTTGAGGCAACGTCCTCCGAGAACGTCTACATGGTCGAACAGATCACGTTGAGCGAGGATGGCACCGTGCAAGTCACGGCTTCCGAGTTCCCTTGTGACAGCAAGCTGTCTAGCCTGATTGCGCAGGACTTGATCTCGAACAATCGATCCCGCTTCACCTTTGACAGCTAATGGCTTTCCCGACCCTCAAACCCAGCAGCAGGACGTTTGACGCCGGTGATTGGCCGGTCAAGACCTTTCGCTCGCAGAACGGTTCTGAGACTCGCATCCTCTACGGCAGCAACAGGACCGGCATGAGCCTGCAGCTGTCCTACAACAACATCGCGGACGCCGACGCTGAGCTGTTTCTCGATCACTACAACGAGGTACAGGGCACCTACGGCACGTTCACTCTGAGCACCGGAGTGAGAAGTGGATGGGCCGGCAACACAGATGCGCTGGGTGCAGCCGCTTCTGGCAACACCTGGCGCTATGCGGACGCCCCGCAAGTGCAAAGCGTCAAGCCGGGCATCAGCTCGGTGCAGATAAAGCTTGTTGGTGTTCTCTAGACTGCTGGCAGGGAGGCTGACCGATGGCTAAGGCTTACACCGGACGCGATGGCCGGCTTCTGCTGGGCACCAGCACGCTGGTCAAGGTGACCAGTTGGAGCCTTCAGGCAGACGTAGAGATGCTCGAGACCACCACGCTGGGCGATGGGGTGCGCAGCTTCACCCCCGGCGTGCAGTCTTTCAGCGGCACTGCAGCCCTGATCTATTACAAGTCCGACGACAACAAGATCGACGCAAGCAACCTGCTGACCAGGCTGGTGAAGACCGGCAACAGTGGCGTTGCCGTCTCCGATGACGTGACTCTGACTCTGCGGCTTGCTGATGGCAGCGATCTCAACGATGTCACGCTGACGGCCTACATCACCAGCGCCACGATCGGCGCCGCGGTGGGCGAGATCGTCACAGCACAGGTCAGCTTCCAGGGCACTGGAGCGCTAACCACCGCGAGCATCTGATGGCTGTCTACCTCGGGACATTCGGCAGAGTCACGCTTCAGCGCAAGTCAGACCACGGCGCACTGGAGTCGATTGTGAACCCGTCCGACGTGAACACCACGCGGAAACGGTTCTCATTTGATTTCGACCAGGGCTACCTGATCACTGGCGATCAGATTGAGATCACCAGCACCGACGGCTCCACGCTGTCGTGGATCAGCACAGCCGGATGGAGCAACAGTACGAAGCAGTCAAACGGCAAATGGTTTGTGAATGTCGATGAGCTAGGCGGAATCAGGCTGTATTCCAGCTTTGCCAATGCGCTGAATGGCGGTAGCGCAAACGCGATCGCGCTGGATACCATCAACACCAACATCCCCATCAAGGTGGTGATCGCCAACCAGCAGAGGCGAATCCTGGGCGCGATAACGGGTTACGAGCTGAGCACGCAGCGCGAGTCAGTGGACATCACTTCGCTGTCGGATCAGTTTCGCTCTCAGTGGTCTTCGCTCATGTCAGGCTCTGGCCGCATCAGCTGCCAGTGGGACTACAAGGACTGCTGCGGCAATGGTGAGTACGAGACAGCGCAGTATCTGCTGCAGCTCGCTGTTCGCACTGAAGTCGGCAGTGAGTTCAACGCGCAACTGTTCCTGAAGACCAATGAATACAACCCGAGCGGCGTCGCGGGCCAGGCTGATGATCAAATTTGGTACGAGGTCAGCGGTGTGATCACCGGCTCGGCCGTGCAGTTCACGCCCGGCACGATCGTGGAAAGCACGATTGAGTTCATCACCACTGGACCGATCAGGCTCAAGACCCAGACCGTTACATACGACAAAATTCTGCAGGAGAACACCGATGACATCCTTCTGGATCAGGATGCCACTGCTAGCCTGCTTCAAGAGGTTGACGGCTAACTCGCTGTTGCTGGCATGGCGGACCTGAAGATCAGTGAACTAGCCGCACTAGCCGGCGCCAACCTAGCAGCGGGCGACCTTCTGCCCGTTGTTGATGTCTCTGCGAGCGAGACCAAGAAGATCACCGTCACCGATCTGGTGGGCAATGCCACCACACTGATCGCTGACGCGACCATCCCTGGCGCCAAGATTCTGTTCAGCGCTGGCCAGATTGTCGGCAGCTCGATCGCCACTGGCGGCATCGGCACGACACAGCTGGCGAATGACGGCGTGACCGCCGACAAGCTGGCAGATCAATCCACTGTTGACCTGGTCACCAACCTGCCCGGCTCTGGCGCCTACATAGGCCAGCTGGCGCTCGATACCGACGACCTGAAGATCTACTGCTGGGATGGCTCTGCGTGGCAGTCCATCAAGGCTGCTGGCTCGGTCAACACAGTGGTGGGCGACACCGCCGGCATCGTCAACCTGACGATCACCACCAGCGGCGATCAGGTCACGATCACCACATCGCTGGATAACACTGCGGCCGCAGCACAGTTCTTGGCTGGCCCAGCTGCCAACGCTGGCGCTGTGGCCTATCGGACCATCACCGGCGCCGACCTGCCGACCGCAACCACCAGTGCAAAAGGTGGCGTGATCGTCAACGGCGAGGGTCTACGCCTAGACGGCGACACCCTCGAGGTGGACAACGACGTAACGCTCAGCGCTACGCACCACGTCGTCACTTACAACGCCAAGGGTCTGGTCACCGCTGGCCGGGCAATCACCGGCGCTGATCTGCCGCCTGCTACGAGCTCGGTGCTGGGCGCAGTCATCCCCGGCAGCGGCCTTGCCGTCGATGGCTCAGGCAACCTGAATCACAGCAGCTCAGCCACACCTGGCACCTACACGAAGGTGACGGTTGATGCTCAGGGGCACGTTACCACTGGCGACACGTTGGCCGATACCGACGTACCCAACCACAGCGCTGCCAAGCTGACTTCTGGCACGCTCGACATCGCTCGGATCGCCAGCAACACGATTACCGGTGTGAAGCTGGCCAACAGCTCGACCGCGCAGTTTGGTGCAAGCCAACCGACCGCGGAATACACCGGGCAGCTGTACTTCAACTCGCTGTCCCGCGACATCTACATCTGGGACGGCAACGTCTGGCAGCCCATCGGCATCTCGGTGGGTGAAATCGTCTTCGCCGGCACCTATGACGCCAGCACCAACCTCGTGGCGTCCGTTACCAGTGATGGCACCGCTGTTGGTTTGGTGGTTGGCCAGGCACTGCCTGCTGCCGCTGCTGCCAACAATCGTTATTACTTGGTGGTTGCTGAGGCTGGCACTGGTGTTGCACCTGCTCCCACCGTTGCACTCAGCCCGCCGGACATCATTCTGTCGAACGGCGCTGCCTGGACCGAAATCGACGTTTCGCAGACGATCACCTCGCAGGTGGCTGCGAACGTGTCGTTTACTCCCGCCGGTGGAGTTAGCGCCACAAATGTTCAGGCTGCAATCGAAGAGGTAGATACTGAAAAACTGCCCAAAGCTGGCGGCACCGTCACTGGTGAGTTGCTGATCGGCACCACTGGTTCACTGGCATTTGAAGGCACAAATGACAACGCCTTTGAGACCACCCTGAATGTGGTGGATCCGACTGGTGACCGGTCGATCCTGCTGCCCAATGTCAGCGGCACTGTAATCACCACCGGTGACAGCGGCACAGTCACCAGCACGATGATCGCTGATGGCACGATCGTTGATGCTGACATCAATGCCAGCGCGGCGATCAGCGGCAGCAAGATCGTTGCTGGCACCACCAGCGTGGTGGGCGTGGTGCAGCTCACCGACTCCACCAGCAGCACCAGCACAACAACAGCGGCAACACCCAACGCGGTGAAGTCGGCCTATGACCTAGCTAATGCTGCGCTGCCGAAAGCCGGTGGCACGATGACCGGCACGATTACCTTCGCTGCTGGCCAGACGATTTCCGGTTACGGCGCAATCGACACCGCGCAGACCTGGACAAAGGGCCAGCGTGCTGAGGTGACGGCGTTGACCGATGCGGCGACGATTGCTGTGGACTTTGCCGATAGCAACAACTTCAGCGTCACGCTCGGCGGCAACCGCACACTGGGCAACCCCACCAATCAGGTAGCTGGGCAGTCCGGGTCCATTTTTGTGACGCAAGACGGCACTGGATCACGAACACTTGCGTATTCGTCGGATTGGGAGTTTGCGGGGGGAACGGCACCTACGCTAAGCACGGCAGCCAGTGCCGTGGATCGTATTGATTACATCGTCCGCGCAAGCGGCAGCATCCACGCAGTCCTCACCAAAGCCTTCGCCTGATGTCAGTCTTCCACGAGAACATGCTGATCGGCTCCTCTGGCCAGGGGGGAGCCGCTGCTGCCTATCAAATTGAACGCAGCCTGCGATTCAACAGTAGTGACAGTGCCTACTTGTCCCGCACCCCCGCATCAGCCGGCAACCGCAAGACGTGGACTTGGGCGGGGTGGGTGAAGCGGAGTGCGGCGCAACAGACTTACCAATCGCTGTTCACTACTACTAGCAATAATTTTATTTTTAGATTTGAGAATGATGCGCTAACTTACTACGACTACAACGGATCTTCATTTAACTCCACCCTGCAGACGGCGGCAGTTTACAGGGACTACTCGGCTTGGATGCACGTAGTATTTGCGTATGATTCAACCAACGCTACCAGCACAGAAAGAATTCGATTATATGTAAACGGGTCGAGGATTACTCAATTTGCCAGCGGCACTTACTCAGTAGTATATCCATCCAGCAATGCCGACTCGTATTGCAATAATAATGTTGAGCACCGGATTGGAGGCGAATCGCAATTTTCTTCTCGACTCTTAGACGCCTACCTCGCCGACATCCACTTCATCGACGGCCAAGCCCTAACACCATCCAGCTTCACAGAAGTCAGTGCCACTACTGGGCAACTCGTTCCTAAAGCTTATTCGGGAAGTTTCGGTACAAATGGTTTCTGGCTGAAATTCTCCGATAACTCAGCCGCCACTGCTACCACCCTTGGCAAGGATTACAGCGGGAATTCCAACAACTGGACGCCGAATAACCTCAGCGTCACCGCTGGTGCAGGCAACGATTCCCTAACGGACACGCCCACGAGCTACGGCACCGATACAGGCGCTGGTGGGGAGGTGAGGGGAAACTATTGCACTTGGAATCCTGTTGCCAAAAGTTCTACCGCTTCAACATTCACCAATGGCAATTTAGACATTACTACGCCGTCATCGGGTGGTGGAAATGTTTTTGGTACTTTTGCGCTTCCATCGTCAGGCAAATGGTACTGGGAGGTTTTATACATCTCGGGTAATACCGCGATGATTGGCATATCTCCTTATAGCCCAACAGCAAATAATCAGACTGTTACTGGCGCAATTTTCTACTACACGGACGGGCGCAAGTTCATTTCTGGAACCGGAACAACCTACGGAGCCTCTTACACAACCAACGATGTAATCGGTATTGCAGTAGATGTCGATGCAGGGACGATTACTTTTTACAAAAACGGTGCATCACAAGGCGCAATCTCTGGAACTGTCTCCGAACTTTTCCCGTCCCTGACTGATGGATCGGGTGCTGCCGGTGATTCTTTTGCCACCAACTTCGGCCAACGCCCCTTCGCCTATCCCGTAAGTGGCTTCAAGGCACTGTGCGATACCAACCTCCCCGCCCCAGTAGTCGCCAAGCCTTCGACGGCGTTTGACGTGAAGCTCTACACCGGTAATGGCAGCACGCAGACGATCAGCGGGTTGGGGTTTAGCCCGGATTTGGTGTGGAATAAAAACAGATCAGGGGCTAATAGTCACAGCCTGTTTGACACAATTCGAGGTGCCACTAAACAGCTTAATAGTAATCTTACCGATGCAGAATCTACTGATGTCGATAAGTTGACTGCATTTACGTCTGACGGATTTACGGTTGGCAATAGTCCTGGTGTAAATGCGTCTAGCAATTCCTACGTCGCCTGGACCTGGGACGCCGGATCATCAACAGTTACCAACACACAAGGCTCCATCTCTAGTCAGGTGAGGGCTAATGCGAGTGCGGGGTTTAGCGTCGTCACCTACACAGGAACAGGCGCCAATGCCACCGTGGGCCACGGCCTTGGTGTCGCGCCAGGCATGGTCATCGTCAAACACCGCAACTCCACCGGCAACTGGCAGGTGCGTCACACCTCCATCGCAGCAGCCAACAGCATCCAACTGAACCTGACAAACGCCGCTGCATCTGCAACAACAGTTTGGAACAGCACGGCGCCATCTTCGACCGTGTTCAGCGTTGGCACTGACGCGACGGTTAATGCAAGCGGCGGCACTTACGTTGCCTACTGCTTCGCCCCAGTAGCCGGGTACTCTTCTTTCGGCAGCTACACCGGCAATGGCAGCGCAGATGGGCCGTTTGTTTATACCGGGTTTAGGCCGAGGTGGATTATGTTTAAGTGTTCCAGCACTAATAACGGTTACACATTCTGGGAAATAATTGATACTGCTAGGGACAACACCCTTGCTGCTGATCTCAGTGATGCTGAAGGTTCGTACAATCTTGGAACTGGCCAGGGTGTTGATATTCTTTCAAACGGCTTCAAAATTCGAGGAGCTGGCAGCGGCAAAAATATCAGCAGCGCCACTTACATCTACTACGCCGTAGCCGAAAATCCCTTCCAATACGCCCGCGCACGCTAAACCTGCATCCGATGTTCCGCTTTTACTGCATTGACCTGTTCTACCCGCTAGGCAACTCATGAAAACCAGCCACAAACAATTCATTCGGGCCTTTATCGTCGAACTTCTGGGCAACGAGGATGTTCGCTATCGGCTGGATACGCTTTCCGACTCCGTGAAGCTACGCACTGGCGAGGATCTTGACCCGTTCGACGCGATCCAGTTCTACGAGCAAGAAGTGAGTCGAATCGAAAAGCTCTTTAATTATCCTGAGCTGCCCTCTTAGTGAACACGACTACCAGTCCCGCTAACCTCAAACAAGAGCCCGCCTAGCCATGTTTCTCCTCGACGGCAAGCCACTGAGCCCAGACGTGGCGTTCACCCACAATGGCGTGCAATACCCCGCCAACTGGCTCCGGCTTGCAACCCCTGAGGAGCGCACCGCCATCGGCATCACCGAAGTGCCGGACCCTCAGCCATACGATCAGCGTTTTCAGTGGGGCTGGACCGAAGGCGGCAACCCAATCTGGAAAGATCACGCACAACTGGTCGAGCAGTGGACCCAGCAGACACGCGCCACCGCCAACAGTCTGCTCACCCCAACTGACTGGACTATCATCCGCGAGGCTGATAACGGCAAACCCGCGGATCCCGCCATCAAGACCTGGCGCGAAGACATCCGCCTAGCCACCGGCACCAAGATCAGCGCAATCGCACAAACCACTGACACAGCTGAACTGGCCGGATACATTACAGGCGCCGACTATCCGGTTTGGCCTCGTGATCCCTATGCTCCTGCTGAGCCTGCTCCTGCTGATGGGGTTCAGCCTGTTGTCGATGGCGAGGCAGCCTGATGGCCGTTAAGTCCAAGACCGGCACCGCTCGCATCGAGCACCAGGCTGGCCCGCCAAAGACAACCCGCCAGGGTTTCGGGCAGCAGTCCCGCCCTCGGCGGCGCGGCAAGAAGCCCCTCAGAGGGCAAGGCCGGTAATGGACGCCTACGAGCGCGAAAACTGGCGAAAAGTCAGGGACGCTCTCGAGGCAGCGGGCAAAACCGACAACTGGTACTACAAGCGGGCTGTTGCGATCCTCGCCGGCCGGCCTGATCCTCTCGGTGATGGTCCGTCCATCCCCACTGACTAGGATTACCCAGTCGAGAGGAGACCTATGGAGCGCGAGGTGTCTCACGCCGAAATCTATAGGGAGCTCGGCGTGCTCCAAGGCAAGATGGACGCCATCCTGCTGAGCCAGACGCGAGATGACGACGAGAAGAAAGACATCTTCCAGCGCATCGGAAAGCTGGAAACACGCATGGCGCAGGTGGTGTTGGCCGCAGTGCTCGCCAGCCTGATCCTGCCGCCGTTTGCGTCATTCATTACGGGGCACCTTCGTCTTGACCTGCAGCCGGTCAATGCCCAGCCGCGCTGATCGGGCTAGCCTTTAAGGAGTCCCCTAGTGATCCTCGGCATGGACCCCACCACCGCCGCCATTATCGCGATCATCGTCGCAGCTGCATCTGAGGCCATTGCGCTCAGCCCGCTGCGTGCCAACAGCATCATCCAGCTGATCCTGCAGTTCCTGCGGCTTGCCTTCCCAAAACGCTGACGATCGGGCCGCGGCTTGATCGCGCTATCGAGGACTGGCACGCCACACAGCCACAAAGCGTGCCAGCCCCAGTGATCGAGCATCACCCGATCGACGAAGAGCTGCAGACCGGTGACAGCCGGCTGCTTGGTGGTGCCATGGAAATCAAGTCGCCCTGGAGTCGCGAGTGAGCAACGCCTCCCCGATTAGCCTCGAGCAGCTGTTCCGCTACTACAAGGCCCTGCCCCACCAGGCCGCGGCCATCGTCGAGTTGCAGAACGATCTGCGCGAAAACGGCTACGCCGCTGCGATGCGTCGCGATCGGCCGTGGTTCAGCACCTGGAGCCAAGACGGCAAGCAGGCTGACCTGGCGCCGGCGCTGAAGCTGATCAAGGAGTTCGAGGGTTGCCATCTCGAGGCTTACCCCGATCCGTTGCACGGGTGGGACGTGGCCACGATCGGCTACGGCACCACCCGCTACAACGACGGCCGCAAGGTGCAGAAGGGCGACAAGATCAACGCGATCGAGGCCGACATGCTCCTGCGTCAGGAGGTCGATCGGATTGCGACCAAGCTGGGCAGCACCATTCCGCACTGGAAGGAGATGGGCGACTGTCAGAAGTCAGCGCTGATCTCGTTCGCCTACAACCTCGGCTCGGGCTTCTACGGCTCTTCCGGGTTCATGACCATCACCGCTGCGCTGAACGAGCGCCGGTGGAAGGATGTGCCGGCGGCGATGCTGCTGTACCGGAATCCGGGCAGCTCGGTGGAGGCCGGCCTGAAGCGCCGGCGCACCGCTGAAGGCAAGCTCTGGATGGAGGACATGGAGGAGATGCCGGCTGATGCCGTGCGGCTCACCGTGCCCTACTTCAGCCAGCGCGACAACCAGTCCGGTGAGGGCTACCGCGAGTGTTTCTCGTCGTCCTGCGCCATGATCGCGGCCTTCTACGGCAAGGTGAAGACCGACGACGAATACAACAAGATCCGCGCCCAGTACGGCGACACCACCGAAGCCGGGGCGCAGGTGAAGACCCTGCAATCGCTCGGCCTGAAGGCGCAGTTCATTCAGTCCTGCAACGTGGCGATACTCGAGCGCGAGATCAACGCCGGGCGGCCGGTGGCGGTCGGCTGGCTGCACAAGGGTCCAGCCTCGGCACCGAGCGGTGGCGGCCACTGGAGCGTCGTGGTGGGCCATAACCCGCTGCAGATCGTCCACAACGACCCGTTCGGCGAGTGCGACATGGTCAACGGCGGCTACGTCAACAGCAAGGGCGCCGCAATCGGCTACAGCCGCAAGAACTGGCTTCGGCGCTGGGAGGTTGAAGGCCCCGGCTCAGGCTGGGCGGTGCTGGTCTCACAGTGACGTTTTGCGACTGATCCGGGACCGCCGCTGGAGCTGCCGGTAGCTTGGGGCATCCCCTGCGACCTGCTGCGACCGTGATTTTGCATGATCGAGAGATCAAGCGCCTCTGCGAAGTGGAGCGCATGATCGTCCCGTTTGATGTCGAGCAGCTCAACCCGGCCAGCTATGACCTGCTACTGGGCAACGAGATCATGATCGAAAGCGCCACCACCGATGAGCTGGTGCGTGTCGACATCAGTGAGCACAACAAGGAGAATCCCTACCTGCTGAAGCCCGGCCAGTGGATCCTCGCGGAGACCTGGGAGACGTTCAACATGCCCGACGACATTGCCGGGCTGTTCTTCCTGAAGTCCAGCCGCGCCCGCGAAGGCCTCGAGCACAGCCATGCCGGTTTCGCGGATCCACAATGGAACGGATCCAAGCTCACTCTTGAGCTCACCAACGCCCGCCAGCTGCGGCCGCTGAAGCTCTGGCCCGGGCTGAAGGTCGGACAGATGGTGTTCCACCTGATGGCTGGGGTGCCGGACATCTCCTATGCCGCCGTTGGGCATTACAACAAGCACAACCACGTCATGCCGTCATGGGAAGCCTGATCGACGACCGGTTCCGCGTCGGAATCTTGAGCTGGACCTTTGAACCGCAGACCACCATCTGGCGGGCCATGCACACCGACTACCACGAGGGCTCGGTGCTGGACTGCGAGGCGCCCGAAGAGCGCACCGCTGGCGAGCTGGTGATCAAACACCTACTAGCTGGTGAGCGCGGCCACTACGGTCCGCTAGAGCACCCGAGCATCACGCTGGCCACTGCAGGCTTTCCGCACTCGGTGATGCAGCAGGCACGCACGCATCGCGTGGGCATCAGCTTCGACGTGCAGTCTGGCCGCTACACCGGCAAGCGCATCATTGCGGCCGCGGCGGGTGAGCTCAACATCGAGGACGTGTTCTACCTGCGCCCGGTGGGCAACTACCGCGACCGGCAGGGCAAGCGCTACACCTACACCGCCGAGCAGCGTGAGCGCGACATTGAGGAGTGCTTCATGGCGGCCGGCCGCTACCAGGAGAAGATCAACGCCGGCTGGGCTGAGGAGCATGCCCGCGGCATGATCCCGTTCGACTTCCGGCAGAACTTCGTCGTGTCGTTCAGTATGCGGGCGCTGATGCACTTCCTTGACCTGCGGGCCAAGGCCGATGCCCAGCCTGAAATCCAGGCGCTGTGTGACGGCATGATGCCGCGGTTCCAGGTGTGGGCGCCCGAGATCGCAGGCTGGTATGAGCGGACTAGGCTGCACCGAGCACGCCTAGCGCCATGAGATTTGCCTCTCGCAACGGCGAACTGAGCCCACGCGAGGGGCTGGCCATGGCCTACGAGCTGTTTGCAGACGGCCGCCCAAAGGAGGCGGCCATGATGTTTCTCTGCTACGCCGACCAGGAGAACGACATCGGCGTGGTCGGCCAGAGCGAATATGAGGCGCTGTCCAAGCATTTGAAGGAGGTGATCGCCTACGCGACCCTCTACGAGATGATCATCCAGCGCCAGGTGCAGCCGGTGCTCACCGATGAACTGGAGCCCGGCTACAAGCCGAGCCCCTGGTACACCGAGGAGGATTAGCGCCGCAGCTGCGCCGCCACCATCGCAGCAGCCTTGGCGGCAGCCTCGTCGATCAGGTGTGCGTAGCGCTGCGTTGTCTGCGGGCTGGCGTGGCCCAGCAGCCCACCAACCTCCGGGAGGGTCAGCTTCGCCTTGCTGATGGCGTAGCTGGCGTAGGAATGTCGCGTGTCGTGAATGCGCAGGTTCTTGATCTGCGCGGCGACCAGCAATTTGCTCCACAGGCGGGCATATCCCACCAATGGGTGATCACCATCGCCCTGAATAATCCAGTCAGAATTCGACTTGCGTCTCATTTCTTTTAAGATGAGACACGCTTCGGGCGGGATATGAACTATCCGTGGGTTACCGTCCTGGCCGGTCTTATGTTCCTCAGCGGGAACAGTCAGCACCATTGCTTCGTCGTCGAGCCATTCCCAGCGAGCATTCTTGATCTCGCCCACCCGGCACCCCGTCAGAAGCAGCAGCCGCACCAGTTGGGCAAAACGCCAGCGCACTGGGGTCGTGCCGAACGTATCCAGTGCTTTGAGAAGCCGGTCCAGCTCGTCGCGGGTTAGGTAGCGCTTGATCTTGCGCTCGCCATTGCCCTCGATGCCCTTGCAGGGGTTGGAGAACTTCGGCCGCAGCCCCCACAGCTCGGCCAGGTTCAGCGCCTTGCGCAGCACCGCCAGCGCCCGGTTGGCCTGGGTCTTCGGCATCTTCTTGAGCAGGTCGACCACCTGCAGCGTCTCGAGGCTCGCGACCTTGGTGGAGCCGATCTCAGGCAGGATCCAGTTGTTCCAGAGCACCATGTAGCCGACGACGGTGTTCTTGCGGCGCTTGGCGTAGTGCTCGGCCTTCACCATCTCGCAGAGCTCAGCGACGGTCTTGCCGCGGCGCACCGTGCGGCGATCCTTGGTAGGTGTTTCGCCTTTAGCCACCCCACCGAGCACCTTGTGCGCTTCGTCGCGGGCCATCTCCGGCGGGATGGATAGCGCTGGGCCGATCTTGTGCTTCTCCTGCTTTCCGTCCGGCAGGCGGTAGCGCAGATACCAGGTCGCGGCGCCCTTGGCGGTGATCAGCACGCCGAGGCCGGCCACCTTCTCATCCTTCAGCCAGCCCTCCGATTTGCTCTTGACAGCGGCCTTGATGTCTTCCTTCCGCAGTGCCATTCAGGCTCTCCCATTGGCGCACTATTGGCGCAGAATCGCAAAAAGTTGCGCCAATGAGCGTGAATTTACGGGAAGAGCGAATCGAGGTAAAGCATTGATTTAGCTAGGAATCGGTAATTTCCGTGAACCTGAAATAATAGGAGTGAAGTCCTAAACGTACGACTGAAAATCGCAGTGTCGGTGGTTCGATTCCGCCCCTGGGCACCATTTTCCTCAAAGAAATCAGACACCTAGAACTCCAGACGGCGGGTGTGAAATAAGCCCGCCGACGCCATTGGCGCACTATTGGCGCAGCCCCAATCCCGCAGTGATCCCAAAGAAAACCTTGCCGCGCAGTGCGTCTGGCTACCGTCTATGAAGACTTGGCCCGGTTCCGCCGATGGCGAGCTACCTGCTTGAGGTGTCGGCCAAGGTCGTCGTGCATGCGGACGAAGACTCCGTTGAGGAGTTCATCAAGAACACCTACGCCCGCATCGCCGAGTTCATCCCGTCGGACGAGCACATCGTCCACATCGAGCTGGATGCCTTTCCCCTACCCCCGGAATCAGGTGGATCATCAGATCTCGGAGACGGAGCTGATCACGAGGAAGGAGGCGAGGCTTCGGTTCCGTGACCAGATCCACCTGGCCTGGGACTATCGGTGCGCCTACTGCAACGATCCGCTCGGCCGTAGCCCGACGCTGGATCACGTCGTACCCAAAGCCCACGGCGGCCTGACGGTAAAGGAAAACCTCGTCAGCTCCTGCTGGAACTGCAACATTTCCAAGGGCAAGTCCCCGTGGGTCGACTGGTACAGGAAACAGCCCTTTTGGTCGGCGATGAACGAATGGGCGATCACTCACTGGATCATGGGCAGGCACGATCACCTGGCGTCGTGATCCTGCTACCCTGACGGTTCTGTTGATCTCGGATCTCAGTCGTCCGCTGCGCCCGGCAGCGGTGAGGCCAGCACCTCGGGAGGACTGGCTACCGGGCAACCTATTGCGCCAGCAAGTGGTCGAGGTAGATCTCGGCCTGCCACATGTCGCTCGAGTACCGGCAGTAGCCGTGAGCGCAGCTGCGGTAGTAGATCTCAAAGCCCGGCCGATCGAGCGTCTCGATGTAGCCGCCGTCGCGGTCCATGCGGCTGATCACTTCCGGGTCGGACATGCCTTAAAAACCGAGCACTGCGCGGCGAATCTTCCACCAGTCTGGCGGGCCTCAGGCCAGCCGAAGCTACATCGTGCGTTCAGGCCCTCCCAATGGATGCACTGCCAGCACAATGGCTTGTCGTCCGCTTTCTTGTTCAGCCTGCGCTTCAGTTCGGCGTAGATTCGCTCCGCTCTGAAGATCGCCTCTTCTGCCTCACCCGTCTGCAGCGCTGTATCGATCTGCTGATCAGGGCGCGTGCCAAGTTTGACGCGAACACACCAGACGGAGTGCTCTAGATAGAGCACCATCCGTCCAGCATGAAACCGCATCATCCCCATAAGGCCGCGTCGATCTTGCGACGGAATTGTTCAAGGCTGCCGTCATTTTGAATGATGACATCGAATCCGTCCCAATTGTCCAGTCCGCCTTCAGATGCGTGATCGGTGTTGCGAACAGCCGACGGCCGCACAACCTTCCACATCTGGCCGCCGAGCGCCTTGACCGCTTCTGCTTCGTTGAGGAAACGCACGTCGTCGGTGACAACCGTGTCGAAGCGCCGAACCCGTGTCTCCCAGCACCGAATCCAGATGTCGTCAGCGATGCACTGGCGGCCGAATTCAGTGCCGAGGCGCTGCAGCAGCTCGCGAGCCGTGCAGCCGATTTCAGGCACCTGGCGGTGCTTGTCGACCCACACCAGCTTCAAGGCTTCGTCCTCGCGGTAGCCGAAATCCATCAAAAACGTCACCGCCATGCGCTTCAGTGGCTCGGCAAATGACACCGGCTGGAACCCTTGGTGGGTCAGCACGGTGGCGGTGAACGTCTTGCCGGATTGCGGCGCCGGGCTATAGATCCCGATCAGCTGTTGTGGTCGGTCGCGGTCGTAGTCGTTGTTCATCGATCGAATGCTTCTGCATCAATCTGACGCACGTCCCACCAAGCGTCACGCGCTTCTTCAGCACTGCGTTGCATGAATTCCTGCCAGAGGCCGGTGTAGGTCATGCGCAGCGGGTGGCCATAAGGCAGTTCATCGCGACCGCTCTGTTCATAAAGAAAGTCGATAAATTCGGCCTTCTTCTGTTCTTCGCGGGGGTGGCAGTCAAACATGGTGTCCAGCAAGTGAGCGTGCATAGGTCATCGCCTCCGAGTGTGTCTCGAAGGACGGACCCCAGGTGACCGTGGCGCCGTCGAAACACCACGGCTGGAACGCTAGCCCCAGCCCGCGGTCGACGGGATGAACGCCGTAGCAGGGGTGGTTCTGGCCCTTCCAGGTGCCCTGCTCGGAGTGAATCACCATTGCCCTTCCAAGCCAAGCACTTCGACCTGGCAGGTCGGGTGGAGCTCGGTCGCCATCCAATGGGCATTGGTGGCAGAGACGGCATAGGTCAGCCAGATCCAGACGCTGCCGTCTTGGCGAGTGAGGCGGATCCGGTAGTAGCCGATGGTCATGGCTTACCTCCGGAGCGAAGACGACGGCGCTCCTCGAGCCTTTCCTTGAGCTCAAGCCAGATGTGGCAGGTGATCAGCGCCAGCATGACGAGGATCAGCAGGTAAAAGACTATGCAGCCGCCCAGCACCAGGACGGCAAGCAACGTGTTCATGGCAGGATCTTTCTGCAGATCAGGATGAAGGCGATACAGATCAGCCAGTAGGCACCGGCGAAGTAGAGGGCGGTGGCAAGAGTCATTCAGCGGCGCTCCATTCCGGCTTCTCCATGCCGCCGTACACAAAGCGGCTGGGGTTGTCTGGATCCTGCAGGTAATTGCCGAAGCTCAGACCATCTGGCCCAAAGATCGGCATCTGCAGCCGCTGCGAGCCTTCGTAGTTCCAGGTCACTTCACGGCCATCAGCCGGGCCGCCAATTAGGTGGATAGTGCTCACGCCTCCACCTCTGCCGGCATCAGCATCTGACGGATCCGGGCAGCAGTGAACGGCCCCCGGGCGATCCGATTCCAGATCACCTTCATCGCCACCACGGCCTCCTGGTCGGCCATGCAGCTGCCGCACTCGTTCAGTGCCTTGGTGACGGCCTCGTGGGTCTCGCGGTAGAGCGTCGGGTCGGGCTTCATCAGCGCATCGCGCCAGGCAGCGACCTCGCCCAGTGCCTGCATGCCGAAGCTCCTGAGCTTCATCAGGTCGGCGGTGCTGGCCAGCATGATCTGCTCAGCGGTAAAGAAGCCACCCCGCAGCAGGGCGTTCTGCGTGCGGACTGACATGTACTTGGCAGTTTCCGGGATCAGCCGAAAATCGTCTTCAGTTGGGTGCATTGATTGAGTTGAGATGATCGATGAGGTCTTGACGGGTGGGCCACATCGGCCGGCCGTCGATCTTGCGCTCCATCTCGGTGACAGCGCGGTGGATCCCCTTCAGGAACCAGAACCGGCTGATGGCTGCCACCTTGGGCGCCTGCTCGAGCAGCTGATCCCAGATCTTGTCCGGGCAGCTGTCCCAGTCGATGTCGTCACGCACGCTCATCCATGGGCTCAGCGCTTCGTTCAGCGTCATCCTCCGGGTCGAGCCACTCGATGAGGTTCCAGAAGGGTCCGTATTCGGCGAAGGCTTTGGATTTGGCATCGGTGAAGCTCACGGCGGTGACGAAGTCGTAGACGTTCGACTGGGGGATGGTGAAGTGGTAGTGGCGTTCAGTCATCGTTGGTCAGCTCATCGGACAAAACGTCGACGCTGTTTGCGATTTCCATCAGCCGTGACTCGATGAGCCCAAGTGTGCCGTTCATCGCCACCAACTGGTCGGTGAGGCTGTAGACCGCCGTGATCAGATCAATACTTTGCTTGGATTCCATGGGTCATTCGCAAACAGGGAAAGATCCAGCAGCAGGGTGATGGGCGACTTTGCAGCTGGTGGCGTGCTCGTGGACGATCAGGGCGATCGTGGCCACAGGGATCAAAAAAATCAGAAGGCGCTTCATTTGAGGTGGGGTGGACAGGTCAATGATGCCGGGCGGTCCGGCACCGGGCACGCGGGTTGTCACACTTCGTAAAGATCGCAATCGACGGCGAAACCGACGCCCTCCTCGAGCGGGTCCGGGAAGCCCAGGCCGCAGCCATCGCCTTCCCAGTGGCGGCATTCGGTGCAATCGCGCCACTGCGGCCGCCGCTTCAGGTTCGGAAACACTTTCGTCCAGGTCTTGCCAGCACGAATCTGCTGGATTGCCTGGCGCGACACACCGAGCTCGGCCGCCAGCTTCACATCCGAGGTTTCCCGATCGATCAGCGCACGGCGGACGTGTTCGAGCTTCAGCTTCGGGTGTGGCTTGCCTGGCTTGCGGCGCCGGCGGCGTTTCTTGCGATCAGGCCCGAACACCGTCCAGCGCTCGCCGCAGTCGCGGCACTCCCACCGGCGGCGGATCAGGCCATCAGTGCGAGGTCGCGATTCACGGATAAATCGGTTGTTGTGCTCACAGACAGGCGTGCCTAGCGTTGATAAATCATCGCTGTTGAACTCCATGACGTTCGGCGAGTGGCTTCAAGCTGAAATGACGACAGAAGAAAAATGGGCAGTTGAAACCGTTGCACGCAGGGAGGATCCTCGTACTGCAATGCTCTACAGGCTGTGCTGTCAGCAGCAGTTTCAGCTCCAGCAGGCCGTCAACGAGATTGCCAGGCTGGAGCTCCTGCTGATGGACTACTCAAACAACTGAACGGCCTGCTCGTAGGTCGGTGCCTGCACATGCCGGCTAAGCACCGTGCCATCGGGCTGCGGGATCTCCACCACGAAGGTGGGCAGCTCCTCGCGCCAAAGGCGCATCAGCTCGTTGACCTCATCCACCAGCGTGCCGGCTTGTTCATAGCTCCAGTTGCGCCGGGCGACATTGAAGTGCGCCAGCGTCTCGATGCGATCACACCAGCGGATCAGCGTCACAGCATCCGGCGTCACCGGTGGCGACATCTGCTCGCGGTAGATCTCCCGCAGGCGGTTTTCGGGATAGGTCATCGGCCCTTCAGGTAATAGGTCCAGTCCTTCTTCAGACCGCCGAATTCCTTCAGGTCACCCACCGCGGTCTTCTTGCCGCACACATCACAGCAGCGCAGCGTGTAGGTGGCGATGTGGGTGGCCGGGCCGACGAAGCGCTCGTCGATATAGAAGCCACCCAGCTTGCGGCCGCAGGGTTGGCAAAGCTTTTCGGGGACTTTCATTGCTTGGCTTGGTTGTAGCCCCACTCCGCAGCCTGGAAGGCGACATGGAATGGGATGGTCTCGGCGTCGATCACGCCTTCATGCACCATGTCGATTGCATCTTCGACCCAGTGCTCGATCAGCTCGAGAGGTGGTTCCATCAGGCTGCCACCTCCACCTCAGCGCCAGGCCAGCGGTTCTCCGCATAGCGCACCGCCAGGTTGTTGCTCTCAGCCATCAGGGTGACCTTCATCGGCCGGCCCCTGCCCTGCTTCACCAGCAACGCCACAGGCTTGGCACGCTCTGGTGCAGACGGCCTGCTCACACCCGGACCATGGCTGCTGGTGGGGTGCTCGTGCCACTGGAATGTGATCGGTTCGCCTTTCATAGTCTCGTGAGTCCAAGGATGAGATTGATGAGCTGGATCGCGATGATCGCCATCAGCATCAGCTCGTGACGGCGAAGCATCCGCTTCACCTGCGTGATCTGGCGCAGTGTCGCCAGCTGCTGATCAGTTGTCATTGGCTGCTCTCGTATGCTCAACGACCTTGCGGATCCGGCCAGCGACCTCCTCCTGGCCGTAATGCGTCACCATGTCGGCTGCGCACAGCATGCCGGCCTCAAAGGCGTCCCGCACCGATGCGTCGACTGCCTTGCTGGCGACATCGATGCTCACCAGCCCGGAAGCCGGCTTGAAGGTTCGGTAGATGATCCGTAGGGCGATCGCGCTAAGCGCAACCACGCCCACGATTTCAAGGGGTGTCATGGTCCCTCCTGTGGTGGACCGGCCTATCAAAGCAAGCCGGGCACAAACGCGCTCGGCCGCTGTTACAAACCTTCACGGCTGGTAAACCTGCTCAAACTTTTCGCGCTTCAACCAGGCCGCAAAGTCACCCTCGGCCGCCTCGTGCGCCTCGTCCTCGATCTCCTCGAGCACACCCGGCCCTAGTTCTTCCTTAAGCGCCTCCCGCAGCCGGTCGTGGCGCATCTGGTGGAACCTGTCCCGCTGCTTCTCGTACAGCGACTTCCGGGTCTTGATGTCCTCGATGCCCTCCAGCTTGAACAGCCGGCGCCTGGTCTCGCTGGCAAACATGATCGTTATCCGGCGCTTCTTCCGCGCCTTGTGCATCCAGTCCCGATCGAACGGGATCCCGGCGTCGTGCTCGAGCCGCTGCGCCTCCTGGATGGAGTCATCAAGCCCCTGGACAGCCATCGTCAGCTCCACGTGCAGCTGCCGGGCGTCTTCCAGCTCAAGACCCCACACCTCCCGGAGTGGGATCTGGCGATCGAGTTCGCGGCTAGGGAAAATCAGTGTCATTGGGTAATGAATTGTTCAGGGTCGAGTTGGATTTGCCACTGGCCCAGCAGCCGGTAACACCCGGTCCGCCGGCCCAGAAAGTTCCTGAATGTCTTCAAGTCGACGCCGAGCCGGTTGGCCGCCTCTGCCTCTTTGCCGAGCAAGACCTCCAATGTCCGTATGGCATTGGCCTGCAGCACCCACCGGGGAAACTGCGCAGCCGGGTTCGGTGGTGGAGCATCCCAGTCGGCGATCCACCAGACCAGCCGGCCTTTCTTCGGCCAGCCTTCGTAGCGGATTAGCCCGAGGCACTGCAGCCGGGCGAATGACGTGACCAGAGCACTTTCGCTCATGCCCGTCAGCTCGATCAGCTGCTCGCTCGTGTAGAGGCCCGGCCCGAGTGCCTGCAGCTGCAAGAGCGTTAGGACAGTCTCAGGCCGGTGGCGGCGGCGCAGATCAGCGATCCATGCCAGCCTCTCGCGCATCAGAAGGGGATCTCGGAGTCGTCGTACACCGGTGCAGGCGGGGCCTGCTGGGGCACAGGCGCCGGAGCAGGTGCAGGTGCAGGTGCCGCGTAGGCCTGGCTGGCCTGCGCGTAGCTCTGCTGTTGCACCGGAGCCGGCGCTGCCTCATCACCGCGGGCTTGCCAGCTCTCCACCGAGGCGTTGCGGATCACCACGGCCTTCTTGAGCTCGCCGGTGTTCTTGTCGTTCCAGCTCTCTTCTGCCACCTGACCGGTGACGCAGACGCTGTTGCCCTTCTTCAGGTAGTTGGCGACATACTCGGCCTGCTTGCCCCAAACCTCCACCTTCACCCAGAAGGCAGGCTGGTCCTGGCCCTGCTTCTTGGGCTGGCGCACCGCAAGGGAGAACTTCGCCACCATCTGGCCAGACTGCGTGGTCTGAAACTCAGGGTCGCGGCCGAGATTGCCGGTAAGGGTTCCGTTAAACATGATCAGTTTGCTTTGGGTTGGCAGATGATGAAGCAGCCCAGGCCATCGCGACGCTTGCGCACCGAATAACGGCGGCCTGCTTCGCGACGGCTCAGGTTGCCGACCACCTGAGTGATGGTGCCGGGCTTGTATTCGTCAAACCCGACCTCAATCGCTTCGCCTGGCTCGAGATCGAGAATTTCACTGCGCAGTGGTGCAGTCTTCGATCGACGGCCAACCTGGGCGAGTGCCTGCTCGGCGGTGATGCGATTCATCGGTCTCCGTTGATGTTGTTGGGAAAGCCGCGCATGTTGCGCTGCTCGAATTGAACGACTTCGTTAATCGGGTAGAGCACCCGACCACCAGCCTTGAACCACCGGGGGCCGCGTTGCTGCGACCTCCAGTTGTCGAGCGTGCTGAGCGCAACGACATTACGCCATCGCTCAGCAAGCTCACGGGGTGTCAGGTAGTCACCAGACTGCGTCATCTTGGGAATCCCCCTCGGTCTTAATCTTTTCATTTAGGTCAGCAACAATCGAAGGCGCTTCTTGCACCTCTACTGTCTCAATATCGATGACCTCCTCTTGTGTTTTCATGCCCACTAGAAACTCGGGCACGTAGAGACGGCCCCAAAAGGCAGCCGCCCGATACCGACACATCAGGTCCGGCATCGTTTGCCACTTAGAACCCGACTTAGTCGCCCAGCCCTCACGTTTGGCCATAGCCATCGTGACGACCGGACCGCGCAGTTCTTTACCGGTGGCCAACTCAGTTGCGTACGCGAAGCAGCTGAGAGTGTCTCCTTCCCCGGTTACATTGTAATCAAGCGGTGTAAAACGACCGCAGCCATTGATCATGGCGATAATGAATTGTGACGACCAACTAGGCCGCCCGTGGATAATGTGAAGGTTCTGCATCACCTGCAAGGGTGACAGGTTCATGCGGTTGGCGATCTCCATCGCCACTAGGACATTCGCAAGCCCCTGTTGCCCTTGGTATTCTTTCGGCACCAAAGCGCTGCTGGCGAGCGCCTTCCCTATCCTTTGTGCATTTTCAAATTGTTGAATCCCAGTGAAAACGCCGCCTGAGTCTTGACTCACGGCAAGCGCGTTGCTGGCAGATGTTTGTTCGGTCATTAGAAACCTTCGATCTCGGCAATGTTTTCGGACGGCTCGTCTGAGAGCCAATTTGGGACAGTCAAAGATTGGATTTCGTCGCCGTAGCCGGGCCATCGATTTTCGACCCGGCATGTGGCGATGAGTCGCAGATCTTCCACAGCCTCTTTGAATCCTCGCTCCAAGAGCTCAGGCGGGGTTGCGTATACCGCAACTGCGAAAGGAGGCTTCTTCTCGACTGCGATAAACAAAAATTGATCGGCTCCAATGCCTTGACTGTAAAACGACGCCTGAACGTGATACCGATATTTCATCACTGAACGGATGAATCCACGGGGACTCGCATCCTCGGTGGTCTTCACGTCAGCGATCAGCCGCCGGTCGTCGCTGTGCCAGTCAGGCCGGCATTTGCAGTTCTCGCCGCTGGTCTCATCAGTCCAAAAGTAAGACTGCTCGCACTTGCCCGGCAGCCGCAGGATCATCCGCGCCGCCGGGTGGCGATGCACCGCCTGGGCCATGGCCTCGATCCGGGCAGCATCCTCAGCCTTCAGCACGATCTTGCCGTCAGCTTCGGCCTCGAAATCCGCCCACCGCAGCTTGCCCTCTTTGGTGCGGCGGTCGATGCCCTCCGGTGCGGCGATGTACTCGTCCTCGTACAGATGCGGTTCCAGCACCCGCGCATGCAGGGCAGAACCCAGCACCATCGCATCGGTCGGTGGCTCAACCGCACGATCGGGATTCAGATAGCGGTTCCAGAAATGCAGCGGTGAACGCCGCGCTAGATCGAGCCCACTTTTCGAGACTTCGGGCCTCGCGTGGTACTCCGCATTGGTCAGCCCCATAGGCTGGTCTTGTGTCTGTGGATCAGACTTTACCGCTAGTTCATCCACCTTCGATCTCCCTTGTCGCATTTCTTCGCACTTCACGCCATTTACCGGCTAAGTGTTTATGATTGCTCGACTTTTTGATTTATCCATTGCTGACCACAGCGGTCAAGACCCATGCTTAGACCACGTCAGATCAAGGCAATCGAAGATGTCCGGGCAGCTTACAGAGCGGGCTATCGAGCGCCGCTGCTGTGCGCAGCAACCGGTTTCGGCAAAACCCACACAGCAGCAGAAATCATCAAATCCGCCGTCCAACGCGGTAACGATGTTTGGTTCCTCGCTCACCTGCGCGAGATTCTCGACGACACCGCCCGGCGCCTCGAGCAGGCCGAAATCCCGCACGGCTTCATCATGGCCGGCATGCCCCGCAACCCGTTCAAGCCGGTGCAGGTGGTTTCGGTGCAGACCGCAGTGCGCAGGCCGGTGGTGAAGCCGCCGGGGCTGATCATCGTCGACGAGTGCCACCTGGCCGTGGCTGAGACCTATAAGAAGGTCATCGAAGCCGCTGGCAATCCGCCGCTGCTGGGCTTGTCTGGCTCACCGGCGCGTCTCGATGGCCGCGGCCTCGGGGAGCTGTTCGACACCATCATCCCCACCTGCTCCACCGGTGACCTGATCGCCGAGGGCCTGCTCGCACCCATCCGCTACTACGCCCCCACCAAGCCAGACTTAACCGGCATCCGCACCCAAGCGGGTGACTTCGCCCTCAACCAGCTCGCCGAGGCCGTCGACAAGCCCTCCATCATTGGTGACGCCGTTGCTCACTACCGCAAATACGCCCACGGTCGCCGTGCAGTCGCCTTCTGCGTCAACATCAAGCACGCAGAACACACAGCTGCTGCCTTTACCCAGGCCGGCTACCGCGCTGTTGCAATCTCCGGCAACTCCACCCGTGAAGAGCGCCAGGCCGCGCTGACCGGTCTGCGCCGCGGAACTATCGACATCGTCTGCAACTGCGCCCTCTGGGTCGCCGGTGTGGACTGCCCCGAGATCGGCTGCGTCATCCTGCTGCGACCCACCAAGTCGCTCACGATGTACCTGCAGTCGGTCGGCCGCGGCCTTCGCATCGCACCCGGTAAACCCGACCTCATCGTTCTCGATCACGCCTCCTGTGTGTTCACCCACGGCTTTCCGCAAGATCCCCGCGAGTGGACCCTCGACGCGAAACCCAAGAAGGGCGGCAAGGCCCCAGCCGTCACAGAATGCCCCAGCTGCTACGCCTGCCACCCACCAGCACCCGTCTGCCCCTGTTGCGGGCATGAATACCGACGCGAGGCGGTGGCATCAGGCCCTGAGGAGCGTGATGGCGAGCTGGTGGAGCTCGATCCCGACACCCTTCGCCGGCAGCAGCGCCAGGAGCAGGGCAAAGCGCAAACCCTCGAGCAGCTCATCGAGATCGGCCGGCGCCGCGGAATGAAATCACCACATGGCTGGGCGCGGCATGTGCTGGCGGCCAGACAGCGCAAGCAACGCGCAGCATGATGGACCCAGCGCCCTGCCCAGATCCTTGGCCAACCAGGAAACAGACCTTCAGCAGCGAATCCGCCTCGCAGTTGGGTCTCTTTCCGGTTTCCGCCTCTGGCGCAACAACTCCGGCAAACTCCCCGACCCACGCACTGGCCGCTGGGTGCAGTTCGGTGTCGCCTCACCCGGTGGCTCCGATCTCATCGGTTACCGGTCGATCGTCATCACACCCGACATGGTCGGACGCACCGTCGCTGTCTTCACAGCCGTCGAGATCAAAACCGCCACAGGCCGGGCCACACCAGCCCAGCGCAACTTCATCGATCACATCCGACGCGCCGGTGGTATCGCCGCCATCGTCCGCACCACAGCCGAAGCGTTGCGAATTGCGACAGAGCCCTTCCGAGGTGTCTGAGCAGCTGCGACGCTTCTTCCACCAACTCGCCGTCTGGTTTCCTGAGCCAACCGACGACGAGATGAATCGCGCTCTCAACTCACCACAACGCAAGCATGCACGCTGATTTCGACGCCGCTCGCCAGTTCCTAGCTGCTCTCGGTAAGCCCAAAGGCGCCATCCGCCTGCGTGGCTTCTACGCCAAGACCGATCCACGCAAAGCCGACGATCACGGCGCCAAAGGTGAGCCCACCAAGCAGCTGGTCGAGTCCTGGGTGGCCGACAAGCGCGGCGTCTATGTCGTCGTCAACAACGGCGGTGATAAGGATGCCGACATCACCGAGTGCATCGCCCTGTTCTGTGAGTGGGATGACAAACCCAAGGACTGGCAGGTAACCGCCTGGCAAGACCTTGGACTCCCGGAGCCCAGCCTGCAGGTCGACACCGGTGGCAAGTCCATCCACAACTACTGGATCCTCTCCGAGCCGGTATCGCCCGAGCAGTGGAAACCCGTTCAAACCCGACTGCTCGATTACGCCGACGCCGATCGCCAGCTCAAGAACCCATCGAGGGTCATGCGGCTGCCAGGCACGCCACACCCCGAGACCGGCGAGCAGGCTGCGATCATCCACCAATCCGACGCCCGCTACACCCTTGCTGATCTAGCCGCCCGGCTGCCCGAGCCAGAGATCGTGCAGCGTCACGTCGCGGCCCGGACCTTTACCGATTACGAAACCCAAGGGCTCGACGAGATCCAGAAAGCCCTCTCCTGCATCCCGCCTCGGGTGCCAGGTGGCAACACCTACCCGATGTACCGCAACATTCTCTGGGGGCTGATCAGGGCCTGTCAGGAAACCGGGTCATCGGCTGAGACCGCCATCTCGATGATGGCCAGTCACTCTCCGCAATGGCGCGGCATCGATCAGGTGGCCGGCTCCGGTGGCGCAGAAGTCACCGCCGGCACCTTCTGGTACTGGGCCAAGGAGCACGGCTACCGGGCACCACGGCGGATCATGCCGGGGCCGCCGGAGCTGCGACAGCTCCCACCGCGACCGGCCCCCATCGATCCGCAGCCCGAGCCCGAGCCCGCCAGCAGCCTGCCCTTCCGCCCCCTCGGCTTCGATCACGGCATCTACTACTACCTGCCCGCAGCGGCCTGCCAGGTCGTGGCACTCACCGCGGCTCAGCACAACAAGAGCCACTTCCTGACACTCGCTCCCCTCGAGTGGTGGGCGAACGGTTTCGGCGACGACAAAGGCCGCATCGACTGGGATTCGGCCGTCAATGCCATCCTCGGTTCCTGCATCTCCCAGGGTGTCTATGACCCCTCCCGGGTGCGGGGGCGCGGCGCCTGGGCTGATGCCTCCCGCGTCATCCTGCACCTCGGCAACCGCCTCGTGATCGACGGGCGCTCGCACCCCATCACCAAGCTGCCGGCCGGCTTCAAGAGCTACTACTTCTACGAGAACGCCAAAGCGATCGACGGCCCCGGCGGCCAGGTGCTCTCTGATGACCTCTGCGCCAAGGTGCGCCTGATCGCAGAGCGCTTCCGCTGGGAAACACCCGCCTCAGCCAACCTGCTGCTCGGCTGGATCGTCCTGGCACCCGTCTGCGGTTCTCTTGATTGGCGGCCGCACGTCTGGATCACCGGCGGTGCCGGCACCGGCAAGACCACCATCCTCAAACACTTCATGAAGCCCCTGCTGGGCGGCATGTTCGAGGGTGCAACCGGTGGCACTACCGAAGCCGGCCTCCGCGGTCAGTTGCGCTCAGACGCCATCCCGGTCGTTTTCGACGAGCTCGAGCAGAACGAACAGAAGGACAAGCAGGTCGTCCAGAACATCCTCGCCCTTGCCCGGATCGCATCATCCGAAGGCGGCAAGATCTACAAGGGCACCACCAACGGCGGATCCAACACCTTTGAGATCCGCTCGATGTTCTGCGTCAGTTCCATCAACGTCGCCCTCATTCAGCGGGCTGACCTCGATCGTTTTTGCATCCTTGGTCTACGCAAAGACCACATGGACAAGGACGACTGGAACGAGTTCGAGCAGGAGATTCTTAACGCCTGCACTGAAGAGAACGGCCGGCAACTTGTCGCCAGAACCATTCAGCAGATCCCCGTCATTCGCAAGAATGCCAAGACGCTCGCAGCTGCACTTGCACGGCGCTTCGGGCAGCGATTTGGCGATCAGCACGGCACGTTGCTGGCCGGTGCCTGGACGCTCGAGCCCGGTGGCGGTGGCGAACTTTCGCTGCAGCAGGCCATCGAGTGGATCAACATGATGGACTGGGAAAGCCGCGAGGTGGATGCCACCGACGCGGATGAGATGAAGTGCATCAACCACATCCTCCAGTCCCTGATCCAGGTGGACGGCTCCCGGAAGATGTCGGTGCTCGAGCTGGTGCAGATGGCCCAGCGCGGCGTGATCTTCGCCATCCCCGGCCGTGATCACCCCTCGGACGAGATCGAGACGATCCTCGGCCGTTACGGCCTGAAGGTGGCCGGTGGTGCCCTGGCGGTCGCCAACAACAGCACCAACCTGCAGGCCCTGCTCAAAGACACGCCGTGGGCCGGTAACGCCTATCGGCAGTCCTTGAGGCGGCTAACTGGTGCCTCGGTCAGTAACGGAACGGTCCGGTTCAAGGGCAGCGGCGTCGCACGCGCAACGTTGGTCCCACTTGAGACGCTTGAGACTGTGTAACGGTTTGGGGCTCCGTGAAACAGTGAGCGTTTCGCTGAAAACCCTTGCGGCGCAACGGTTGTGACGTTTGTGACGCTTGTAACGCTTTTTTCCAGGAAAGCCCCATAGAGATATATAGCCCTACAGACCCCCTGAACCCCTACTACTACTATCTTTAAGAGTAGGATTAGTTGTTACAGCGTTACAACCCTTGTCCTGCAAGGGGTTTGGGTGTAACGGTGACCGTCACAAAGCGTCACAGCTGTTACAGGCCCCTCATGGCGCCCGGTTGCCGCATTTCCGCTACGCTTCATCCTGTTTCTTGAAGCGTCTCATGGATTACCAGATCATCCGAGCTGACTCGATCCCCACCAGATCCCGCCGGAAGGTGATCGACTGGCCGCTTGAGCAGCTCGGCGTCGGCGATGCCTTTGTTGTCCCGATGAGCAATGGGCGAGACAAAGACGGCCGTTGTCTTTCTTCGATCCGTGTGACCGCTAACCGCTTTGGCCAAAGACTGGGCTGTGCGTTCAGCGTCAATGTCATCGACGGTGGCGTGAAAGTTTCGCGCACGGCTTAAGCCAAGCCCATGCCGAGCCCTTCTGACTACCAGCGCCTCGCCGCCAGCCCCACCAGGTGGCCGTCCCTGCCCCGTGGAGCGGCCGTGAAGGTCTACATGGGCTCTCAGTGGGCCTCAGGCACCTGGCAGGGCCTCCAGGGCGATCGTGGGGCCGTCTGGGTGGGCAAGGAGCAGCGACTGGTGCTCTGCGGGGATGCGCGGAACGTCAGAACCGCTTAGACTCGCCCTGGATGAGAGGACCACCGGACCCCGATTGCATGGCGGGGTCTTTTCGTAGGAGCCGCCGATGGCGATCACCTTCTCCGGGAGTGGCGTCTACCGCCAGGGCTCGATCACGTTCGACGCCGACGCGGTGGTGAAGAACCTGGACATCGTGCGCCGGGTGCAGATGCCCTTTGTGATGAGCTACGCGCTCAACAAGCTCGGCCCGGTCCTGCAGGCTGCGCACCGAAGCGAAATGCAGCGGGTGTTTCGTAACCCGGTGCCGTTCACGTTGAACTCGATTTTTTATACGAAGTCCGACAAACAGAAGCTGTATTCGTATATCGGCGTCAAGGAGTTCGGTGCAAAGGGCAACCCGGCATCGAAATACCTTTTCCCGCAGGTGAAGGAGCCGGGGGCTGGCGCCAAGCAGGTTTATGACACGCGCTTCAGCAAGGCGCTCGCCCGGCGAGGTTTCACACCTTCTGGGTCGTACATGTTGCCGATCCGCCAGAGCGATGCGGCGCGGCTTAATTCATACGGAAACATCTCGCCGGGGCAGTACACCCAGGTGCTGTATTCGATCGGCGCGATGACCGATTTTGTCGACCGGCGCTATGGCACGGCGAAGCGGTTGCCGAAGAAGGAGTACTTCATGGCGCGGCCTGGCAACCGCTCGGGTTTGAAGCCCGGCATCTACCGGCGCTCGGGCCGGGACATCAGCATGCTGTTCAAGTATTTCCCCAGCCCGCCGAGCGTGGCGACTCGCTACGACTTCTACGGACTCACCGACCGGGTGGCCGGGCAGGAGTTCCCGAAACTGGTGTTCGGCAAGCTGAAGGACGTGATGGGCGGTTGACAGTATTGTGGCCAGCGGCTACACATCTGTCATGACCAAAGAAGAACTCGCTGCACTCCGGGAGCGCCTCGAACTGACCCAGCAGCAGCTGGCGGAGAAGCTCGGTGTCGACCGGGTGACGATCGCTCGCTGGGAGACGGGCACCCGCGCCATTCCGGTTTTCCTGGGCCTGGCGCTGCAGACCGTGGAGCGGAATTTAGGGCGGAAGGTCCGGCGGTAGTCGGGCTTATTACGGGTTGTTACACGGGGCGGAGCATGGGCTGGTTGACGTGTAATTTCGTGGGGCGTTCAGCAATTCACCTGCGCACCATGACCATCTCATCCACCACCCGCCGTGAGCGGGCCTACAGCCCTGCTGGCTCGATTGGCCGCCGCCTCGCCCGCGCCAAGCGCCTGCAGTTGCAGATCCAGCAGCTCGAGGCCGAGCTAGGCAAAGATCGCGAATTTCTGCTGGGGCACATGCAGCGCCACCAGCTCGACCGGATTGCCACCGAGGGATTCCTGGTGGTGAAGAAGGAGCGGCACAACTGGAGCTACAGCGCCGTGTGTGACCACCTGGCCCTGCAGCTGCGGCAGATGCAGCTCGACGAGCAGTCGCTCGGTGTCGCCACCGATCGCCCGAAGTCCTACATCAGCCTGAGCGTGAAGCCATGATCCGACTGCTGTCTCTTGCGTTTGTGTTTGTCTCGTCTGTCGCCATGGCTCAGCAGCCTGTGGTGAAGCGCGGCAGCTGCCCGGTGGGTTATTACCCGCAAGGCGCCTACTGCGTGCCATTCAGCCAGAACCGGCAGGAAGCGATCGCAAAGGTTGGCAACAGCTGCCCTGTTGGCTGGTATCCGCAGGGCGGCTACTGCACCCGCACCCGCCGATAGTTTCAGTTTGTAACGTTCCGGGAGTCGAGGGGTGGGTGGCGGCTTACTGTTCCCTCAGGCAAGCGCCACTTATCCCATGAACCAGTACCTCACCCGCAATTACACCCAGCAGGTCATCGACGCCTTGCATCTGGCCGGCTGGGACCGCGAGGCCTTTGAGCTCCGCAACGAGCTGCTCAGCATCGGCTATCGGCCGCTGCCTAAGGATTGGCTGATGGTGTTCGACAGCGCCGAGCGCCTTGCTGATCAACTGCTGGCCAATGGCTGCGCCGCCCCTGTCCACCCGATGCGCTGACTCGGGGAGTCCCCCGAGCTTTTGAGTCCCCTTTACCTTTTGAGTCCCGTGAAAATCACCGAAGACCTGCAGTTCCCGGCCACGGTCAACGTGCGCCGCAAAGGCGACGACATCCTCGTGCCCAAGCGCCTGATCAATGCCGTAACCCTGCCCGATGGCACGGTTGAGAAGTTCCTGCGTGATGGCGCCATCGGCCGCTTCAGCCGCAAGGACGGCACCAAGGTGCTGAAGCTGCGCTGGCAGAACCGCTGGTGGCCCGTGCCCTCGATGGAGGACGTTGAGCGCTGGACGTTCGACACCTGCTGCGAGACACCCGATGGCGACACCGTTGAGTCAGACGCCGATGGCTCCTGGCTGCGCCTGCTGGGGCTGATCTGATGGCCGGCACCTACATCACCCGCGCCGCCCGCGTGCGGATCATTGACAGCATGCTCGACGCCATGCTCGAGATTGGCGAGATCACCGACAGCCAGATCGCAGACACCGAGGCCTGGCTGGCCGGCTTGAGCAACAGCGAGCTGCGCCGCGAATGCGACGACCGATGCCCTGAAGAATGGAACCGCCTCTCATGACCCAGACCACACTCACCGAAGACCAGCGCATTGACCTGATCGCCGCCATGGTGGCCGCCATGGTGAAGCGGGGCGATGTGTTCGAAGACCAGATGATCGAGACCCGCAACGATCTGATGGCCGCCAGCGACGAAGACTTGCTCGAGGCGGCTGAGGAGCTCGGGATTGAAATGCCGGGGGACTCGCGGCCGGCCGGTTTTTAAGGGCCGGGGGACTTGCAAGGGGTCGGTTCTTAAGGCCCTTTTTCACACACGGCATGGGGCGGTTTTTAGCCCGCCCTATTACACGCTGATTTCGTAATTAGTATATATCTACTATAGTACATTTGTACTATAGTACATTTGTACTATTCGTACATTTGTACTATTTGTATAAAGATCTCAAACAGTGCTGTTTGTAACTAATACAAACCGTGCTGTTTTATTCTTTATACAAACCTCCAACGGTTAGGTGCACTTACCCTGTGCACGGTTAGGTGCACTAGGCGCGGCGCACGGTTAGGTGTGCCAACCGTGCAAGCTAGTTAGGTGTGCCAACTCTGGTGCTCGGTTTCGTATGCTTTCGCCGCGTACGGTTTGGCACACTATCGGCCGCCCGCGGCGATCCTTTCGGATTGCCACAACGGGTTGACGGATCGCCCGGCCGTGTGGTTTCACGCGGGCGCCCGTTTCCTTTCCCTTCCGGGATCGGTTCGCCCGTACCCTCGCAACCGCCCGAAAGCACCGCACAAGCGGGCCGGTTGGGAAACCGTCTACATGTGCCGGGATCCTGGCCGCCGGTTCGGCATGATTCCACCAACGGGCGAAACGGCCCGATCGAAACGCTTTTATCTTTCCGCCATGCTTTCCTTTCGCATCGAAACCTTTCGCGGCACCGCGGCCGGCTGGCTTCCCGCGTCGCCCGCCGTTGTGACTGCTGAAACGGCCGCCCGCCGGTTGCGCCTTTATCGCGCTTGCCGCGGCGATGCCCGCCTGTATCGCATCGCGCCCGTGACGCTTCCCGGTGAGGATCCCGCGGCCGTTGCCGCCCTTCCCGCCTGCCAGGCAACCGGCGCCGCCCTTCCCGCTTTCGTTTGATCCTTTCGCTTTCCTCTCTTATGGCACGCTTCCTTCTTAACGTTAATCACGTTGTTTCCGTAGACGTTGATGGTGCTTTCCTTGCCGAACATGCCGGCAATCATGACGCAATCATGGATGAAATAGCTTCACTCTATTTTGCGGGCGATTGCGAAACGGTAGATGATTCCATTATTGACGCCGTAGAAGAATTTTCATCCGGCAGCTTTTCAGACTCTCCTATTTCTTTCGTTTGATCCGTCGTGCTTTCCTACACTCTGCCCGCCGCGGCGCCGCGTGTCGTCGCGCATGATTTCGCCGAGCATCTCGGCGCCGAGCTTGTGCTCGGCGAGCTTGTCTCATGGCTTCCCGCCGCGACTCTTAACGCTTTCCTTTCCGACTTTGCCTGTCACCTTGAAGCGGGCGACTTTGCCGATCTCATCTCTTAACGCCATGCTTTCCCGCGTTCCGGGCGGCTGGATTGCCGCAACTGATCCCGATACGGCCGCCATGCTTTCGGCCGTGCTTTCCCGATACCTTGAAACCGAAAAGGCCGCGGCCGCCCGTAGCGACGCAATCCGGGCCGGTTTGATCTCACCGGCACCGGCGCCGGTTCGCTGGATTGTTTCCGATCGGGACTAAATTTCCCCTTGCCTTTTATGTCGCCAATGGTTACATCACATCTTGTAACCATTGGCAACTAGGAAAGGCCTTTCGATGTTTCACGTTTCACCCGCCGCCCTTACCGGCGCTTTCCCTTTCGATCCTGACGCCATGCTTTCCGCTTCCCGTTCCCGCGTTTCCCTTCCCGCGGATGTTTCCGCCATGCTTTCCCGTTTCGGGCTTTCGCTTGACGGCTTGCTAACTGACAACAACGCCAAACTAGTTAAAGGTTCGGCGATCGCTCGGGCCGTTATTCATCACACGTTGCCGGGCCGTGCACTTGCCGCGGCGATCGATCCCGGCAACGATGCCGCGGTTGCGCCGCGGGCTTTCCTTCCCGCCCTTGCCGCCCTTGCCGCCAAAACCGGAACGGCCGAGCTCGCCCGCCGTCACAATGCCTGCCCGTGGGCAACGGCCGGTTGCTCTAACGCTTGTCTCGTTTGGGCGGGACACGGCGGGCTTTCCGCGGCCGTTGCAACCGCCCGCGGCCGCCGGACTCTGGCGATGATCGCCGAACCTGAAACCTATTCGCGGGCGATCCTATGGGCGATCGCCCGGCAATGGGCGAAAGCGGCCGCCGATGGCTTGCCGCTTGCCGTGCGCTTGCGCGGCACCGACGATGTGGCATGGCACTTGCGCCGCTTCCCGGCTTCACCGCTTGAAGCGCAAACAATCCGGCGCCGGTTCGGGCTTGTGGTTGACGCGGGCGAAAGCGTAAACGTTGCGGATGCGTTGCAAGCGGCCCGCGCCGAGGGATCCGTCAAGCTGTATGAATACAGCAAAGCACCGACCCACGGCCGAACCGGGCTTGAAGCGCAACGGGCCGCCGGTTTCGACGTGACGGCTTCCCTTGCCGCCGATCGTGCA
>Ga0222712_10000465_pt1 | contig 53393 bp, 54 predicted proteins | sample C33_657DmetaG_FD_165043 | JGI IMG/M metagenome (GOLD analysis project Ga0222712, IMG submission 165043) | Estuarine water microbial communities from San Francisco Bay, California, United States - C33_657D | ecosystem: Environmental > Aquatic > Marine > Unclassified | place: USA: California... | reverse complement strand
CAACGTCTAGGTTGAATGTACCGGCAGTAGCAGTAGCAGGCGAACCTGGCTTAGCAACTGTATAGATTGTACGAACAACTTCGCGGTTAATTTCAAACATAATTTCTTGTGAAAGAATGTTAGACAATTCGCTTTCAGCGTCAAGACCGTGAACAGCTTTCAAGTCTTGAGCAAGTTCAAGAGTGTATTCAGCTTTCAAAGCGCGTGACTGAGCAGTTACTGTAGTCTTGTCAATTGAGAAGCCCATTTGACCGAATGCATTAGATGAAGAATCACCCAAGGCTTCACCTTGTGCAGTAGTCATACCCCTACCAGTTGTGTAACCGGAGGCAGCAACAGGATCTGAACCAGCATGTGTACCATTCAATGGTGTACCATCAGCAGCAAGTGCAGATGTATAGCTTGAAGACGAGAAGTCTGTTTCAGCTTCGTTGAACAACGCTTCAGTACCGTTGGCAACAGTACGAGTGTTACCGTATACGGAACGCATAGCGAAGATCAAGCCTGTTGGGCCAGTCATAGGCTGAACACCGCAGATGTCATAAGCCATCAAGTTAGGCATTGCTCGACGTACAAGACCGATCATAATCGGGTCATACTTAGCAACACCAGCAGTACCGTCACCAATGTTGTTGGCAGGTGCTAGCTCGGATAGCATTTGACGCTCTTCTGCAAGAGCCTTTTCTTGGTTCTCTAAAAGAATGGCTGTAACAGTCTTCTTATAGTTGTCTTTGATCTCGGGAAGATCGGCGTGCTCAAGAATTGCACTCCACTTCTTTTGAATATTTTCTGATAGGTACATTACCTGTTCTCCTTTAGTTGGGAATTGTTATATATTTATAGTTTAACGTGTCTTGATACTTCTAGATAAAGTATCTACGTATCTTGACATCATGCTATTGGTATCGATGAAGGCAGTAGGGTTAGTACCACTTTCTTCAACGAGCATCTTTTCTGGAGATTGCTTAGGTGTCTTAGGGAAATAATTTTCCTTGATAACAGATACTTTCTCGCGATACAGATCCTCAGAATCAAAGTCTACACCCTCAACTAATTTTTTCAGCTTTTCAGCCTCAGTTGCGGCGAGATCTTTTGTTTGCTCGTCAAGGATAGTGGATGCTTTAAGGGCATTCAATTCCTTAGCTAGCTCAATGCTTCGTGTAATAGACTCATCTAATTCAGACTGCAAACCTTCAGACTTGGCTTGCAATTCATCTAGAACGTCGTATTTTTCTTCTGGCACTTCGATAAAGTGCTCTTTGAACAATGTCTTCATGCCTTGGATAAAGTCTTCAGCAATCTCAGTTCTCAAGCCAGACTCTACAGCCAACTTGTTTTCTTCCATGTACTGCTCAACAACATAGTTCAAATAACCATCAACCTTTTCAACGAGAGCTTCTTTAAACTCTACTAGTTGTTCGGCTGTTTGCTCTTCTAACTTAGAAGTAACCTTCTCCATCTCGTTGTTAACACGAGCGATTACAGCGGCTTCGAAAATAGAAGTAGCTTTTGTTCTGAATTCTTCGGAAAGATCTTCACCAAAGATAGAGTCTAGTTGAGATTTAATATCAACAGTCTCTGCATCAGTAATTGTCTCGCCTTCATCTTCTGATTCCTCATTTGCTTGTGTCTTTACAGACTTAGCATCACCCTTCATGGGCAAAGGATTGACTTCTTTAGAAGCTTTGGCTGCTGCACTGTTTTTACCAGTAGCGTCCATTACCTCTTCCATGTCTGCATCTTTCGATGAACCTTGTCTGGGCATAGATGTATCACCTTGACCAGAGCCTTGACCGGCTTTTGAATTATCTTTTGCTGTGTTAACAGTGGGCTTACCATCTGCAACTACTGTCTCTGAAGCTTCATCAAGTGTTGCTTCAGTCAATTGCTCAGTTCCGTTTGCACGGCTTAGCAATTGCTTAATTTTGTTCTCTACTGACATCTTGGTCTCCTAAGAGTATGTTTAACGTTTATATTTATATAAATTAATTACTTGATAGTTCGTAAGAACTGTTCAAATATTTGTAATTTCACTTTATTTAGGTCTGCTTTAGATGCCTTCCTAATAGTACTTTGGGCTTGTTCAATCTGTATTGATTTCCAAACACCGTTTTCTAGAATCCATTCAGCTGATTCCATGATGCCTTGCACGAAGGCATCAGGTGCAGAAGGGTCAGCAACAATATCAACTGTAGCTAAATGAAAGTCATCTTGAACTTCATTTACACCTTCTTTGTTTAACTTAACGGATCCTAAACCTCTAGAAGATACACCTAGTCTAACACCTTCTTCGATAAAGTTTTTAGCAATCTTTCCCATTGGGGTATCTAAGATTTTAGCTTTACCGTAAATATCATTACCTTCAAACTTAAGACCAGTAATCATATGTGATACCTGGTTAAGATTAATTGAAGGGTTAGGAGGATGACCTAATTCGCCTAATGAGCGCTTTTCGTTGATAAGTTCTTGGTATTTTTGAACTTCACGTTCCATAATACCTCTACCATAAATGCGCCCATTGCGGTTTGGCTTCTCTGCTTGCATGAAGATACCTTCGATGTAAACAGATTTTGTACCGTCTTCTTTTTTTTCTGTCAGGAATTTTACATCCTGATTCATTTCTGTAATGAGTTTCATTAACGATTCCTATCTTCTAGAATTTGGCGATCAGGGTCAACGAATCCAGATTCTTTTGAGAACTGTAATATTACTGTACCACTTGCTGCACCTATGTTAACATTAACGTTAGCATTAGCGTCATCAATTAAAGATACACCCATATCTTTTGTAAAGCCAACATAGTTTTGTCCAGCGTTCATTGCAAAAATAATATTACCATTTCTATTTACACTAGCAGCATTACCCACATCATATGTAATATCGGTAATAGGCCAAAGTACGTTACCTTGGGATTGGTTATTTGCAAATTGACCAGGGTAAAGAATATTAGCTAAGAAAACATTAGCTTGTCCAGTTCCTGTAATCTTGACAGCAGCTTGCCGTCTTGTATTTTTTAAAACGAATATATTTGCCATTTTTTAGTCTTCTTTATTTGATTGCATGTAATCTCTTACAGTACTCATGTAATCGGCGCTCAAAGTAATTTTACTTTGTACCCATTCAGCAATATTAGTATCGTCTTCCAACATATCATGAACAGTTTGTGCATTTGCAATAATGGATCTCAATTGAGATTTAGCCATGTCGCCTTCATAGTCGTACTCGCGAGGGTCTTGTTCTTCAGCCACTCTCTTAGCTGTCTTAGTTGCAATAGCCATCTTCATACCCATGGGCATTCCAGGCTTATCTTTTTCAATAGCCTTAGCAACCTCTTCCCGCTTTTTCATTTCAGCGGGTGTAAGAGTTTTTTCTACTAACTTATTCCTCAGATGGAACAGGTTCATTGTCTTCTTCCTTGGTGTAGATGGACTGAGCTAACTCAATTTTTCTTGCATCTAAAGCATCAGTTAATTTATTTGAAAGGGCGGACTCAAAGCCATCCTTTGCATCTGTATTGTTTCCATCAATGATATCATCAATCATCTTGTTAATAATTTCTGTTGTATCCACAATAATCTCCTTAATAATATATTATTTATCCACCAGGAGCGGCGTTAGTCTCGCGACTTAAAGCTGCTGCCTGCTCAGAGCCCGGCATGCCTGGTTGGATCTCAACCTGGTCAGTCTCGTTCTCTTTTTCTATCTGTTTAATTTCATCATCAGACAATTTAAGAATATTCTTGCGAATATAATTCTTACTGTAGTATATACCAACATAAGGTGACATCTGATTGAGAACGTCTACTCGATTACGTAAGTTCTCTGCCAATTTCATCTCTTGGTAATACTGATCTTGGGCGTACTTATAGTCAATTTTTGACTTAATACCTGACCAGTCTTCGGGGGTAATAATACCCTTTAATACCAATTGGGTCTCTAATAAGTCATCAAACAATGCGTTAAACTTTCTACGCAGACGACTGATAAACTTTGCAAACTTAATCTCATCGTTAGAGATTTCAGCCTGTCTACCGAAGTTAAATCCAGAATTCTGTTGGAATCTAGATAACGGAATATTTAACGACTGGTATACCTTGTTCTGGAAGTACTCAATGTCAGCAATCTGACCTAAGTTCTCTCCCCCAGGCAATGTTGTAATCTCTGTACCTCGACCGCCTTCACGTCTAGGTAACCAGAAATCTTCCAACATTGTCATAAACTTACGATCATCTTTAATCTCACCAGTAGTAGAGTCATAGATGATCTTATTACGGTACCGAGCCATGATGTCTTTCATGTACTGCTCGGCTTTCAACTTAGGTAAGTTACCTACGTCAATATAAAATATTCTTCTCTCAGGTGCTCTACTCAATCGATAGATAACCAAAGAGTCAGCCATCATCTTTAACTGATTGGTTGGCTTAATAGCTTTGTTAAGATAACCTAATACTACGTTTCTGTCTAAGTCTAAAAGACCAGATGGAACAAATGTAATTGTATCGGTTGCAATCTTAATTCCGTTGTTGTTATTAGGATTGGTACCTGCAGTATAGTTTAAGCCTTTATCATTATAGATGAAAAACTCATCTATGGACTTAATAACCTCTACACCAGAAGGTAACTTATCTTTCTTTACTTCCCGTACTTTTCTAATTTTACGAGGATCAACGTATCTTAATTCCTGTATACCTTGCTTAGGTTGGGCAGGGTTAATAACCTTTTGATAGTACAAACGACCGTCAATATACCAACGTCTGAAGATGTCATGGGCCTTGTCTTTAAAATCTAACAGGGCAATAACTTCATCAAACTCATCACGAATTTTTTTCTTTATACTATCAGAAAGCTCCAGCTTCTCTAAATCAAGAGTAACTGGATCTTCACTGTCCACAGCAGCAATTCCTTCTGTGACGATTTCTTCAATAGCATTATCTACGTCAGGGTAAGTAGAGATGTCCCTATAGCGTGAAATCAACTCACTCTCCGAGCGAGCGGATGCATCAATATCAACGTACGTGCCGAAATACCCCCCGGCCGAGACCGTGGAGGTACCATCTTCGGCAACCGGAGTTATAAAAGATTGACTTTTTAAATCCGGTTGCTTATCTTCACGTCCAATTGTAAACCCAAATAGATTAATTGCCATTATGTAATTTCAAAGATTAACGATTAAAAATACCACCAACATTAATAATACTACCTAACGGGTTGTTAGATACTGTAAAATGTTGGTATTGGAATGTTACGGTAAATGTAGAGATCTGATCATTAGCACCAAAGTCTAGAGCTACAGGTGATAGATCAACAGGGAAGGCATTAACAATATTATATTGCTTTAATGCGTTACCGTTTCTATCCAACTGAAACACTTGCATGTCGCGTTGATATTCAGCGGGCTGAAGTCTACCGAATTTACCAGCATAATCCTCCATGCCGCCCATCCACTGTTCCATGGCTGAACGAATTGACATTTCAGCGTCATTCAATACAGTAATGGTAAAGGGTGCGTAAATACGATCTCCAACGAATTTTACTTCCCGGCCGCGGTATTGTACAATAGCAGGGTTAACTGTTTGACCAGGCAACTCAGCTACAGAAACTAAGAACGGGGCTCTTGCTACAGCCAGTGCTTGTCCGGCTACATATGTCGGAAATGACAGTTGTACCATGAACTGGTTGGGACGAGCTCCACCGTTGGTTAGTGATGATTTAAAACGTTCTACGTTAAATGTTGACATTTATTCTCTCCTTTATTAAGCGCCGACTTCTTCGAAAGAAATTCCGGTGCGAGTTGCAATAAAGTTGAGCTGTATGAAGTTAATCGCACGAGCTGGCTTGATAAAGATATCAGCAACAAAATTGTTGGTATCTATAACTTGGGCTGTGTTATTTGACTCATCGCAAACTACTTTAAAGTCCGTAATACCACGGCGACCTTGAACGTCACGTAGGAACGGTTCGACTAGATTGCGGAACTGTGCACGTGTGAACGGGTCGTTGAACTCGAACAATTGGAACTTGGCGGCTGTAGCGATTGCTTTCTCAAGCACAATAAACAATCTACGAACGTTGATACGATCGAAGGCTGAAGGCTTGGCTAACAATGTTTTGTCACCGAATAGTACTGTACCGTTACCAGGGAATGTAACAACAGGGTTAACACCCTTTTTGTACAATGTATCACGATCAGTTTTGCTTGGTGAGTAAGCCAACTTAACTACGTTCTTAACTTGACCGCGGTTGAAACCAGCTGGTGAGAACCAAGGATCAGCAACGAAGTCAGTACGAACTGCAAGACCGGCAGTATCACCATTCAGTGGTACATAACGATATACATCGTTGTATCGGTCATATTGGTACTTCCAACCAGAGTCTAGAACAGCATAAGAGCTAGATGTTAGAGTATCGCGGAATGCTACAACATCGGTAGCTTCATTACCTGCATTATTAACTACATCGGCCAGTTCTGGAGAGGCAAAAACAATTACGTCTTTTCTTACTTCTGCCACGCTAGAGATAGCGAAGTTTGCAACAGTAGCAGAAGCACTACCTAATGGAAGCAACGAAATGTCATACAGTTCGTCGTTGGCAAACAAGGCTAAGGCACTTGTAATGTTACCGTCTGTTGGACTATCTGCAGAAACACCGCCTGATAAAGAAATTGTAACGTTAGATGTCAGGTTAGCAAACAAGGATGCATTAGCTGCATTACCCCAGGCTGTACCAGAAGCGGTAACGTTAGATGTATGATCCATCCAGTAAATGTATGCAGATTGTGTGTTTACCACATCTTTATAATATGCAGAAGTTCCATCGGATCTTTTAGCATCAGATGCTTTAGATGTAAAAGCAAACTTCTCAACCACTGAACCTGCTGTACCTGTAAACAAACCGTCCTCATCGATAACAGCAATGTGTAGTTCATCGTGTGAACCACCTAGTGCACTTACATAACCTGATGTGCTAGGGGCAGCATCAAAGTTAGCAGCATAAGACCATGTACTCCAGGCATTAGCATCAGCCATTGACACTCTTAATGAATTACCCAGTGCTCCTGGGTACTTAGCAGCCCACTCTCCCACGGTACCTTCTCCGGCGGAATAAGATGCTGTGTAGTGATCTTGGTTTCTAATAATAACAGCTGTTGAAGCTGCGTTCGATCTTGCGTTTCTTGCGGTTGCTTGGTTTACAACGCGGATCACTTGTAGGTTATTACCGTAAGACAAGAAGTTTGCCGCTGTAAAAAAAGATTGGAATGTATCGCCATTAGGCTTTCCAAAAGTATTTACAAGTGCGTTTTCTGAATCTATCGTGGTAACAACACCAACTGGTCCCCATGCAAATGCGCCAGCAAAGCCGCCGGCTGTTGTAGCAACGGCAGGGACGACCGAGGTAAGGTCCTGCTCCGTTACCAGAACGCCTGGTGATAGCTGAAATGCCATATTTTTTCTCCTTATAATGTTATTCTGTCATAACAAATTTTATACCAGTATATTTATAAATACTGAACTTTGACTATTACCAGTTACGTTCTTTTATAAAATCCGAATAGTCTTTTTGATATTTGTCATTTAGCCAAACATCTCCACCTATTACCTCTACTTCCATCTCGTTAGATAACCCGTTATCAATAAAACCGAATGGAGTTAATTCATCTTCTATATTTTTCATCTGCGAACTATAGAGTGCTTGTCTATTGTTTGCATTCATTAGATCCTTAAACATAGGGTCATTTGTAGCCCATGCAAAAAGAACTAATGTCATGGTCAAATCATCGTTATAGCCTTCATCAGCTTGAAACACCCCATTGTGTTCAATAAATGTTGAAAATTCTGATATAATGTCTCTATCAAAAACCAGTAGTTTATTTTCTTCTACCAAAGATTTTAAAGTTGCACACCCTATGCGCTTAACTTGTTTTGTTGTTCTTACTCCTAGAATAGAACTTCTTCCAGAACTAGATAGAACCTGACCGTATCTGGCATCAGAGCCGACCCAGATCATATTCTCATACTCTAAGTCATTATGAATAATATCGGCAACTTGTTGACCAATATCATTAATCTCAACCAATACATATGCACTGTTATAATCCTTAGATACCTTATGAATTACTGTAGGGTATAGAAGAGGACTAATCTTGTTGTTTCTATATTTAGCTACAACTTTATAGGGGTATTCTGTAGTATCGATTATTGTAAAGGCAGAATAGTCGCCTCCAATACCCCTAGATGTATCAACAGTTGTAAAGTAAACATGCCCAGGTACTGGGTACTCTAAAATATCTAATCCATCCTTTTCATGTATGAAGGGAATTGGAGACATCCTAGCAATTGTATCAGGGGCAATTAATGTATTGGATGAACCAAGGAATGCACATAATACTTCTTGGTTAAACTTAAGTTCACCCAGTACAGATTTCTGATCAGCAGCCCACTTTTCATCTCTACCTGGAATCTTCCAATAAGGTATTTGTAATGCAACAAATCCATTACGGCCTTCTTGGGCATCATTCCAATACTTCCAAAAATGATTATAGCCTAAAGGAGTAGAGGTCAGCAACACCTTTGTGGTTTCACCAGCCATAATAGTTGGGTAAGTAGATGTAAAGAACTCTTCAGCAACATTGTTAGGTATAATAGCTGCCTCATCAATGTACAACCAGTTAACCGATTTACCTCGAATACCAGAAGTTGAGGTGGCAGATGTAAATACCTTTGAACCATTCTCTAGTTCAACGTCACCTTTGTTCCAGGTCTTAATGCCTTGCTGCATCCACAGAGGTAAATTCTCGTACATAATTTGATAACGAGACAATACTTCTCTGGCCGCTGTGGACTTATTAGCTAAAATTGCAACAGTCTTATTAGAACTAAAAATTGTGTAATGAAGGATACAGGCTGCCGATGTAATGGTCTTACCCTGTTGGCGTCCTTCCATTAGAATAACTTTTCTGTTATTCATAATGACGTCTACTTTTTCTCTTTGGCAATCGTATAGTTTAAATAGAATTAAACCTTTATCTAATGAGACAATGTAGCAGTAGTTCTCAATAAAGTAAATTGGGTCTTCTTTGCACTTCATTAACTCCTTTACCTGCTCGGAGGTAAACTGCATCTCAAAGCCAGCTGGCTTGAGTAAGTCATTTCCATTATAACTATTATTTTCCATTAATCATCTTCATAAGATCAGATGTAGAACCGGCAAACACAATATTATTTTGCTGTTTAATATTTTCGTTTTTACCGCTTGCTTTATCAATATCTTTTTTAGTTTTATGAAGCCCGATTAGCTCTTTTGTAATAGCTGTTTGAGCAGATATTAATTGCCCCGCAACTTCAAATGCTCTTGGGTTCTCAGAGTTTTTTGCAATATGAACCAGTTCAGTCATAACATCTTCGTTCTTGTTAATTAATCCACGAAGAGTATTTCGAGCTAATTGGAAGTCATCTTCTTGATCTAACTCAGAAGGATTATACTCAACCGGCATACTGGTTGGAATAGTTAAATCAACAATTGTATCTACATTAAATACATCGTTAATTTTATTAAGGGATTTCATTAAAAGTCCTCAAACGTATCTATAATACCAATTGTATCACCGGGAACGGCGGTACCTGGGCTGACTGTTGCGGTGTATGAGGATTGTTTATTTGTTAGTGCGGGATCTGAGAAGGTTTCGACGTTTGTAGTTCTAATAATGCCCTGTCTGTTAATGGGGCCGTAGAAGTTAAGTTTCATTGTGAAGTTAAGAGTCCAAATTATTGCTCTTCTTTGAGTGAAGTCTCCTTCATACTCATCTTCGTAAGTTATATTGTCTAAGATAATAGGTAAATCGTTCTTAATACCCATTGCCGGGATAGCATTAAGAGTTAAGTTATAATCGGGATTAAAGTAAGGTAAAATTTGTTCAATAATCTGTAACCCATCATCTTGATTCTTTGTATATACGTACAAAGTCATAGCAATGTTATAGGGTGTAGGTGCGTACTGGGCGTTTAAAGACGTAGTTGATGTACCATTTAGTGCTCTATTCTGCTGTACAAGGCTCACTCTTCTAGCAGGATCATAATTCAAGCTTATCATCTCAAACCCAAGTCTTGGAAGAAACGTTTGAAAACTTTGTTCAAACGATTGAGGTTGTGCGGCAATTCTAGCTAAGAACTTTGACTTAGGAGAATAAGATAAAGGAACGCGAAGGGTCTGGGTAATGTTACCACTAGAATCTAATCTATCTATATGGATGTTATTAAACATATTACCAAAAGCTACGATTGACTTTCGTACTGTACCGTGGTAGAATTTATTATTAAACATTTATTTCCCCGAATGGATTTCTTTCGGAGAAATCTAATACAGAAATCTCACCCCTGAAGTCTTCATTATCTACATTAGGGAATATCGTACCTAAGTTATAAGATTGAAGGATAATACCTGCTGGACTATATTCTTCAAGTAACGCTCTATCACCATTCTGAAGTAACAAATTAAATGCGTTAATGTCAGCAGACTTATCAGAAGTAATATCATCAATCTCCGATACCCCGGTATCAAATATTTCAGAAGAATACTGCATCAACTCACATTGAAGTTTATAGACATATAACTTACCAACCTGGAAGAAAGGGTCAGTGGACTCAACAAACTTAATTTCAAAGAATGCTTTTGTCAATGGGAAGTAAATTATATCCCCTTCGGCCGGTCTGGTAGTTAGTACAGCGTCCCCGGATCTTGCAATTACCTCATCCCATCTTCTTCTGGATACAATAAAGGTTGCTGTATCTCTGATCTCAACACCAAACTTTGACATTAAGTCTCCGTCACCCTCGAACCCGGTAACGTTCTGCATATACATCTCTAATGGGAATGCCGATGAATACTTACTAAGTACATCTTCTCCAAGAATATCATCCTCATTGACAGCTTGTCTAGGTATATAATAAGTATCAAACCCGTACATCCTCAGGCACTCTATTATAATATCTTCCATGAGTAATTGCTCTGAAGATCTGCCTCCAGGTATACCAGATTGAAAATAAAAGTTGGTTGCCATTATTCGGTATATCTACGTGGATTAGTTGTTGCCTCGATGGTATAATCCATAGGTGGGCTGATGAGATAAGCTGTAAACATTCTCAACCTGTAAAGAAATCAACAGGAAGTTGGTACGTATCTTGAGCTTCTTGCTTAAGTATAGTTATTTCATCCATTGCTTCATCGAATATCTTTTGTCCATTCAACGTTACACCACCTGGTAATTGAACGCCTTCGAATTTCTTGAGATTAATACCCCATTGGCGCTTTATTAATGCAGTGGTGTATCTCTTTAAATACGCATCATTATAAACATCTGTATACGTATCAGGGTCAAGCATACGATACGCTTCAATAATTATGTAATCTCCAATAGCAAGATCTCCTCCATCACCCCAGGTGAGATCAATAAACAACCGGTTCATATGACGGTTAAAGCGGACTGGTTTTTGTCCGGTCATTAGATCGTTAATCAAGTTAATATGCATCTTCAACATTGTAAAATACTGAATATCTGTATTTGTTAAAGATTGAATATTGTTGAGCATCAGCTGATACTTAGCATCAAAGAAGCTGATACTGTTGGATCTACTTGATAAAGGAAGTGTTCTTACAACACTCAGTACAGAATCATTAAGGGTAATATATTTGTTATCAAAGTTACCAAGTGTCATGGAGGTAACGACAGCTGTAGTGCCTGAAACGGCACCTGTTATCGTTTCCCCGGCAGTAAAGGTACCAGCAGTATTTTTGGTATAGGTTTTGTTAGCGGCAAAGGCGGCATGAACAAATGTTGTTGCACCTGAAGATGCTCCGGTAATCTTCTCACCAATAGAAAAGCTACCAGCATTCATACCTACAATTTGTAATGTAGAAGCTGTAATTTGTTCTTTTAAATATACTGCTTCTACTGCATCGTAGTGATAGTCACGGTAAAATTGAAATGCTTCGTCAACACGATCTTCTAATTGATCATCATCTATGTTAATTTCAATTACTGGATGCCCTAAAGCTCTCAAGCAGTAATCAATAAGTCCCTGCCTTGTCGCTGGAGTTGCCATTTGGTTTCTTTACCTTCTCAAGTTTTAACTGTAGCTCTTCGACTATTTGAATAGCCAATTGAAGCTGGGATTCTAGTACGATTGTCTGAGCTTGAAGCTCATTTAGTTTCTTGTTTGTCTTTTCCATAACAAGAGTCATAAATTTGTTATTATCAATTTCCATCATTACTCCATAAAAAAAGGGGTAGATGTTACTCTACCCCTATATTTATACTAATTTTTATTAGTAAGTGCCGCCATCAATTCCAGCAAAAATTGGAACGCCTGATGAATTAACCTGTAAAACTTGTCCAAAACTTCCAGCAGAAGTTACCTGCAAAGAGCCTGTAGCGTTACCGTAAAGAACACCGTTTGTAGTAAATGTTCCAACACCTGTACCACCATTACCAACAGTAATGTTAGATGTCAAACCAGTGATAGTACCACCAGTGATGTTAGCTACTAAAGAAGCTATTGTATAACTTGCCGTATCAACAACGTTAGATGTTGGGTTAACTGTTAAGTCATTAAATAATTTGAACTTACCAGAATCAGAAGCATCGCGGAACAAACCAGCATACTTAGTACCAGAACTTACATACTCACCAAAGAAACCAATATCCAACGAGTCAGAAGGATTAGCATTACCTAATTTAATCAGAGGATCTTCAATTAATATAGTAGCTGTATTCATCGTTACAGCATTACCACTTATAATAAGATCACCAGTAACTGTTAAGTTATTAGGTATAACTACATCATTAGGTAAACTTAATGTAATTGAACCTGTACTTCCGCTTGTCGCTATTTGATTTGCAGTACCTGTTACTTGAGTAACACCGCTGTTGGTAATTGTAGGGGTTGCACCTTCATTGCCTAAACCGGATAATGTAATCCCTGTACCAGCTACTAAGTTGGCAACATATGCACCCGAAGTCTGTGAGCCCAGAGCAACATCGGTGCTAAGTGCAGATGAAGGTATTGAAATGGCAACGTTGGAGGCAGCAGTAAGTCTACCTTGTTGATCAACGGTAAATACCCCGACACTGGCTGCACCACCATACGTGGATGGGGTAACAGCAGTATTATCTAAATTAATAGTAATAGTATCGGTACTACCACCAACAGATGTTAACCCTGTACCCCCGGCAATCGTTAAGGTATCTCCGCCACTAATAGTTTGATTTGAACCTGAATCACCAGCAGCAGTAAAAGATGTAGAAATAGCTGAGTTAGAAGCCGATGTAATTCTACCCTGGGCATCTACAGTAATTGTTGGAATATTGGTTGTTCCACCATATACACCTGCAGTTACCGCAGTATTGGCAAGATCTAAAGTTGGGGTTGCACCCTCGGTACCAAATCCAGAGCCTGTTAAACCTGTACCAGGAATAACGTTTGCTACGTAATTACCAGTAGTATCTGTACCAAGTGCAACAGAGTTAGCAGCAATGGTTGCAGTTAAGGTAACATTCCCCGACCCATCAAAGGATACATTACCTGTTAAATCACCAGCAAGACCAATGTCTCTTGCTGTAGTTAATCTATCAGCAGAAACGGCAGCACCTGCAAGGGCATATGTAATTTCTTTTGTAGCAGGGTCATAGTAAACTACGTTGCCAGAACTTGCAGCTCTAACAGGGTCAATAAAAAGACCTGAACCTCCACCGGTTATCTTTGTACCACCAAGTGTAATATTACCTGCAAGAGAAATATTGTTAGCAGCAAAGCTACCATTTACATCACGTTGTACTAAGGCACTTGCAGTTGAGGCGCTGGTTGCAGCATCTACCTTATCGGTATAATACTTACCACCAACGGTATGAATTGTCTCTCCTCCGCCTGAATTTTGTACCTCAATGTACAGCTTAGCGCCAGTACCATTATTACTCTTATCATATGAATACGCTAATTCGCCTTCAATAATGTCTGATGTAGTAGGAGCTGCTACATTGGGCGAGCGTTTAATTTGGATTGTGGTTGCCATGTTTGACCTTTATTATTTTTTATTAGTAAATACCGCCGTCCACAGCGATTGCACCCGCCGAGATTGGTTGAGCTACCCATTTATTTACTTCTGTATCGTAAATTATCGTATAACCATCTTGTAAACCTGTTGTAACAACATCGGTTAAGCCTTGAAGCCTTCCCCCTGTCGATTTATTAACTGTAATACTACCTATAGCCCCTGCACCTTGAGTTACAGATATACCGTTATTAGGATTAGTTCTTACCGTTACAGCCATTATTTCGTAGCCTCAGGGTAAATGGTAACAATTCCTTCAACAATTCTTTCAACCGATGCAACATTAGAAACTAGCTCTACATCGTACACATATCTACCTGCTTTCAATGCAGATGTTTGGGTTGACGTAAGATCTAATGAAATAGTTCCATCAGTAGGACTAGACACGTTAGCAGTAAAAGCAGTATTTGAAGTCGTGTAATACGATCTCCTCATCTGCGATCTAACAGTATAATTCGTCAGATTTCTAGCCGACCCAGTATCATCCGTTACTGTAATAGTAACGCTGAATGTTGTTCCTTGATCGATAGCTAGGTTTGATACGGCTGCCATGTTAGTCCCTATACTTACAGTATATTTATAATTTTAAAATGTTACGAATATTTATATCGCCTGTACCCAGGTGTTTTCTTCTTGATTCCAATTATAAACTAAACCATCATCGGGTCTTACAACAGGAGGCTCCCATCTACATAACTCTTCATTCAATACCCAGTTATCATACGGTACAGGGGCAATAAATGCGTTCCTTACCGAATCATATACATCACCTCGCCCGGCAAAGTTTTTGCGAGTTCCTTCTCCATTACAGTAGGTTATAACCCATCTTCCAGTCTTATTAGTAGGGGGAACACTATCTGTAACCATGTTGCAAAAAACACAACCTATTTCCTCAGAAATATTGCCATTTTCATCCGAACAATCTTTATCATCTACAACAATGACTCTTAATACAGTATTTTCATCATCTAATTCTGCAAAATGCTGCATGCTATCCTCTTACAAACTCTAAATTAAATGCTATAGAAATTCTATCTTCTGAAGACAGATTCTCTTCTACGCTGTGTCTAATATCAGAAGGAAATAAAATCATTGCACCCTCTTCGGGGTTAAAATAATATGTTGGAAAATAATTAAACTTACTAGTAATATCCAATTTAGTCTTTTCCATTAATTCTTGCTGCGTATAATCAACCGGAGATTCAAAAACTATATTACCACAATTCTCTGGACATTTAATCCACAACACACCAGATATGGTTGATTGTGGATGTGTATGAGTCGTGTTATATGTACCTGGTGGGTTAACGTTAATCCAAGCGTTCTTTAAACTAAATTTAGTTCTTTCTGAATAAACCTTACTATATTCTTGCAATATTTCTTCTACATATTTAAAAAACGGGCTAAAACTGTTATCCTTTTGAATAAAATATGCATCCGACTGCCAGCCTCCTTTGTTAGACTTTGATTCGCTGGTATTCTTACTTTTATAATCATATATCCAATCAATCAGATTATTTCTTATTTCCGCAAAATTATCACCTTCAATCATGTGAAAAAGTGAGGGAAATAAACTCAAACTATTCATTTTCATAATATATTCTTTATGCTGGATATCTAATTACCACTATACCTGACCCGCCTGTACCACCAATACCAGGGCCACCGTTTTGGCCTCCTCCTCCTCCGCCAAGGCCATCTACCCCAGCGCCACCACCTATAGTTCCTCCCCCACCAAGCCCCTCGGTCGCTGGGGATCCTGAATTATTTCCTGCAGCTGCCCCACCTCCAGCAAAATAACCAGAATACGGGTTAAGTGGAGCTAGACCAATCAATGGACCTGTAAACTGTGGATATTGGTAGCCTGCTCCTCCTGGACCATTTACACTTCCACTTCCATTTCCCCCTGCAGCTCCAGCGCCTCCTCCACCTCCCCCGCCATACACAGGGGCGTTGTTAGCTGAGCCTCCTCCTCCAGGATTACCTCTGTTCGTTGTTCCTGCTGGTTGGGGTTGAGCTGGTTGAGTTGATGAATACGTAGAGCTAGGTGTAGGTTCTTGAGAACCTGCTCCTCCTCCTGATCCCCCAGGGCTTCCGGGTTGATTTCCAGGAGCACGAGACCCCCCTCGGCCTCCCCCCTTGGCTGTTATACTAAATGCTGTTGAATCATTACCAGTAGCAGAACCACCGTTGGCACCAGGGCCCCCCGATCCAACAACAATAGGGTAAGGTCCAGAGGTGACCGGTACTGCAGGGTTATATGCTAACCCACCTGCACCCCCTCCCCCGGACTGAAAATAACCTCCGCCTCCGCCTCCAGCAACTACTAATACTTCAATATTAGTTGAGCCTGTTGCTGTAAAAGTGCCTGAAGCTGTAAATGTATGATACTTAAACCCGTTGCCTGGAGCAAGACCATCAGCTGGACCTCCTCCGGTTGCAGAAAATGATGGAGGAGGGGGTGCAGCCGGTAACGTACGTATCCAATTACCTGCACCATCTGCTTGTTGCTGCTCATCTAAATACCAAATACCTACAGAAGATGCATTATTAGCTTTAAGTTCCCTGCCGATTATTCTATTATTAACTGCCATTATAGGATCTCAATCTGTATGAGTGTTACGGGGGGTGCTGGGGTTGTCTCATCCCAGAGTTGTTGTTCTTCTCTCCACTCCCACGTTCTTATATGCTTGGGGTCGCCGGGTTTAGTTACAGGTGGATCCCAATCATGTGTTACATTATTAAGTGTCCAAGAAGGGTAAAGATGTGGTGGAATAAATACATCTTTTACACTATCATATACATGACCTATACAGGCAAAGCGTTTTCTTATTCTGTTATTAATACTAGTTTGAACCCAGTTACCACCGTAGGTATTAGTAAGGAATTCTTTACCTATAGCTTCTACTTCTACGCCGTTTTGGTCTTGAGTATCTTTATCATTTACCACAATAACTCTTAAGACAATGTTATTGTCATCTAATTCTGCAAAGTGTGCCATTTATGTTTAATGTTATCGATAACTTTATTCCTAATAAACTTCAAGATCAACTTGAAAACATATTAGTAGGTAACAAACAATTTCCTTATTTTTATTGTCTAGATACTGTAGATTCTTACGAAGAACAGAAACTTTTTAATACCAGTAATGTATTACACCAGCCGCAATTTGTACATACCTTAATGATAGATAGTAACCAAAAATCTGACGCTTTTGACCTGATAATATCTTTTTTTGATTTTAGTCAATTTTATAATAAAAGCTACAAACTATCTCGAGCAAAAATCAATCTACTCACCCCACCAATAAACGCAACTAAAAAACATCATCACGTCCCTCATTTTGATTCTAAGAATCCAGACGATATTACTGTTATTTATTACGTCAGCAACAGTGATGGAGATACGATACTATTTAATGAAATGTATGAGAATAATACTAGTATCTCACCAACCATTAGCAATACTGTATCTCCACAAAAAGGTAGAGTAATAATCTTCCCTAGCAACTTAATACATGCAAGCAGCCCACCGTTAAATATAGATTACCGTTGTGTAATTAATTTTATATTTACGTTAGATAACCTATAACAACAATACCAGATGAGCCTGGATCGGAATTTGTTACCCCAGCATTTTCATTACCACCACCACCACCTCCACCGGTATTAGAACCACCACCAGGTGTTCCTACGGCTGTCCTTACTCCACCCTGTCCGCCTTTTGAAAAAAACCCTGACACTCCGAGGGATGTAGGCATAAATGGTCCAAAGGTCGGAGGACCTAGACCTGCGCCTCCATTACCAGATTGTGCACCAGGTTGACCTGCACCCCCGGCTCCTCCGCCTCCCCCGGCACGATACGAACCACCTCCCCCAGGGGAACCACCACCAGGGGTACCCCCAGTATTACCATAACCATATGTACCAGATGGCCCGGGCTGTGCAGGTTGGGTACCAGTTCCACCTGCACCCCCATCGCCATCAGCGCCTCCTCCCGAGCCCCCGGGATTTCCTCCACCACCGGCACTCGTTCCACCACCCTTGGCAGTTATTGTTCCTGAAGGTAATGTACTAAGTATTGAATCATTTCCAGCCCCAGCTATACCACCCCCACCACCTACAGTAACAGGGTATGTTCCAGCCCCGACAGCGCCAGCAGGAACAGCAGAGGGTATATAAACAAGACCCCCCGCGCCGCCACCTCCAAATCCACCATTACCTGTACCACCCCCAGCGCCCCCGGCTACCACAACAATATGCATTGCTTTAGGTCCTCCAGATACAGTAAACGTACCCGGAGATGTAAACGAATGAATAGTAAACGAACCGTTAGTTGTTATTGTTCCACCGGTTGCTGAGAAAGGAGGAGGTGGAGGAGGAGGCGGTGGCGGAAATGTTCTCCAATTGCCTGCTCCCTGAGCTTTTTGTTGTTCTTTAAGACCCCATAGACCTACTGAAGAGGTACTGTTTGCAAATCTCTGAGGTCCTTTTACTCCACCGTTCTTTGGCATTTTTTTATTTCTGTGTTGCTAAACTTAAACGCCCATCAAATAACTTATCTCTGAAGGGCCCCTCACTGTTTACATAGTGTAGAAATGCTTGAAGATACCATGTTTGCTTAAACGGCTCTCTCCAATGGTAAATGTCTGTACCTTTATATATACAAATGTCACCAATTTCTAATTTTAATTCTGCTGCACCAAACCCGCTTTCATGTTTACTCATAAAAATAGAGCTATTGCCTTGATCTTCTGGGTATCCAAGACAGACGGTGGCTGAGTATTCACACTCAGGTCTATCTAAATGTTTTACTAAATGCTCTTTTAATGCATATACTCTAGCGTAAGAATACGTGGGTAATAGCTCTACACCAATTGCATCTGATATCTTTCTGCCAGACGTTACCATCAGTGTCTCAATTAAAGGATCAGCATAGAAACTTTTTGATCGCGGGCATTGAGGATCAATGGTATAATTTAAAGAATCTTGTCGTACTTTGAAATATGATTGTATAAACTTACAAAAATCTTTAGGTAAAAAATCTTTAATTACTAAGTAGCCTTTTTCTGAAAATTCTTTTTTCATAATATTATTTAAATTTAGGACCAGATACCCAGCCCACCAAACAATTCCTGTAGCCTTTTGTTATAGGAGTTACTTGGTGTAAAACGTAGGAGGGAAAGAAGTTTATTGTACCTAATGTTTTTTTAGCTGTGATAGGAGCCTTTTCACTATACAGCATTAAATCACCTCCTTCATATAAAGAGGGGTCTGTTAACTGAACCGAAAAACTTAATTTGCGATGAAAATTAGGGAAGTTAGATGCTTTAAACTGGTCTTTATGCATGTCATAGTGACCGCTGTATTCTTCATCATATTCGGTGTATTGAAGATTTTCTAAAGAATGAAGTTCATAACAAAAATATTCATTAGCATCTTTGACAAGTTTCTGTAGTTTTACATACAAACTATTTGAAACTTTACAAGGTGGTATCCAAGAATTATAACTTCGTCTAATATCTGAGTGCCCAGTACCGTCGGCAGTTAAAGATTGATTAACAAAGAAGGATCTACCAATTTTTATAACTTCATTAACTTCGGTTGGACTTAATGCATTTTCAAAACAAACATAATCGTGGTTTGTATCATCGATTAAATTCCAATAACTGTATTTGTGATCGTTAAGGGTAGGGGGTTGACTAAGATCAATTTCAGGTAGTACAAGATTTTTCATAATTTAATTTCAAATAAAAATATTTTAACTGATTTCCTCAAAAGTAACCACTGCAGTCATACCTACTGTAGCAGTTGCATTACATCTTAAAGAATCACCTTCTAGCAGATACATGCTAGAATCCTTACTGATTACTACCAAAGTAGCGCTGGTTGGTACAGTAACGTTACCAGCAAGAGGGTAAAAAATCCCGGCTTTTTGGTAGTCAACAGATACGTTAGCAGTGGTAGTTGTATTACCGTTAGCAACAGTTAAAGCATTAATTTTATACACTTTATTGCTTGCAGCCGGGTTTGAAATAATATTAGCCGCCGTAGTAGTGACGGTTAATACTGCAGTGTTAGCGTTAATAGTTGCAACGTTAACGATATTAGGGTTTGCCATTTAATTTATCCTCCGAACACAATAGCCATAGCGATTGCTTTTCCTGTTGTAATGCCTGATGAACTGATAGTCGTATTAGATGCTGATGTAATCCTACCGAAAGTATCGACAGTAATAACCGGTATGATTGTTGCATTACCGTATGTTGAAGCCGAGACCCCAGATGGAATTGTTTGAGCCGGGGTTATAAGACCGGTAATATTAGTATTTGCAACTTGTGTTGTTACATTAGATGCTGATGTAATCCTACCAAATGTATCAACAACAAAAACACCTTCTTGTGTTGCACTACCATAAGTACCAGCAGTTACCCCTGATACCAATAAACTAATAGTTGCTGTACCGCCAGTTGTTGTTGCCCCTATAGGAGCAGTATTGGATACTGTAGTAATTGCATTTTGAGATAACCCAGCAACCCAGGAGCCCCCATTCCATGTCCAGGTAACATTACCTGCAGAGACCGTATTACCTACAGTAGGTGAGTTTGTAAAATTAATCGCCATTTATAATTCTCTTCAGTTCATTTATCTGCTCTTGTTGTTCTTTAATAGCTTCAATTAGCAAACCAACCATAGAACCGTACGATACTGTTTTATTACCATTACCATCTGTTTCAACCACCTGTGGTATAATCTCCTCCACCTCTTGAGCAATAACACCAATACTATCTTTACCAGATTTCTTCCATTGAAATGTTACCCCTCTTAACTCTTGTACAGTATTTAGAGGTGTCTTAATAGTCTTAATATTCTTTTTAAGTCTCTTATCTGATGTTGAAAGAAGATCCAGGCCCGATACCACGCCTCCGGCATACACATTTCCACTTAACCCCAAACCACCAGTAAGGATAACAACGCCTGTTGTAGTTGAGGTTGAAGCAGTTCCCCCTGGAGCAACTAAAGATCCTGTAAACGTTGTTGCCGCTACGTTTCCTGTTGAAGGGTTGTATTTGAGCTTAGTAGAAGAGACTTTTGCGCTTGTAAGTGAACCCGATGTTGCCGTGGCAAGAAGCGGGTAATAAGTATCATTGGTTGCTGTATCATCGCTTAAACTTGCTAATGAACTTGGAGTAGCAGGTACTGCGTCTACCCATTGGGCAGAATCAGCATCGGTATAGTATACTTTAAGAATACCTGTATTACTCTGCCACCATAAAGTATTACCTGTAGGTGTTGCTGGGGCTCCGTCTGAAAACTGAATAGTTGCAGAACCGGTAGAGCTGATTGTTACGTTGGATGCACTTGTAACTCTACCAAATGTATCAACCGTAAACACCGGAATGTTTGTAGCATTACCGTATGTGGCAGGTGTTACTCCTGACGACAACATACCAACAGTAACTGCTCCTGTTGTTGTAGATATGGAAATAGGTGCAGTATTAGATACAGAAGTTACTTTAGCATCTGTATATGTTGTAGAAATACTTGAACCATTCCAGGTACCAGATTGAACTGTACCGAGAGAAGAGGCCGTAGTTACTCTTAAGCTACTTGCATTAACGTTACCTGCAGTTTGAAACGTTCCAGCTGTAGAACTACCAGAGGTTAATATAGACGCAGCATTAATGTTACCTGTAGTCTGCAGGGTACCAGCAGTTAATGCATTTGTAATTGCAGCATTTCCAGCGCTAATATTACCTGTGGAAACAACGTTGGCGGCTGCAAAACCTGCAGTATAGGTTAGAGCTCCTAGCCCATTTCTTCCTAGGGATGCCCCATCACTTGTACCGAAAGAAATGTAAGCCTGAGTGGCGTCTTGAATACCTTTAATTTTAAGCGAATTAGCGATGTTATAATCACCAATCCATGCATCATCTCCGACTCGGTAATTTTCACTGTTACCATTATTATTACTAATAAATCTATCTGCGGTTACGTTTGCAGAGAATGTGGCATTCGTTAACGTCTGACTGGTAATAGTAGCAGTTGCAAGTTGAGCATTAGAAACCGCACCTGAAGAAACACCTGCTACACTGGTAATCGTACCTGAACCACCTAATAAATTAGTACCTGCAGCTGCAGCTGTTGTAGATAGATCAATGTATACACCACGATTAGTTCCAAGCTTTTCAAAAATTCGTAGTCTGTTCTGGTTTATATCAATTGCAATTTGACCAGATAAACTCGTGTTAGTTACCGCAGGTGCAAGGGTAATTTGACCACCTTCATCCGCGCTTGCACCAGTTACAAATAACTCACCCCTAACATTAACATCACTAGAGAATGTTGCGTTTCCAAGCGTCTGGGTAGAGATTGCGGTACTGACTCTTGCATTGGTAAAATATAAATTATTTACCTCAGTTACATTAGCAGTAGTTAAGTCAGCAATATTGGCTTTAAGTGCTAAATTTGCTGTAGTAGCATATGATAATAACTGTGCATTAGTTGCGTACAGAGCTAGTTGGCTATTAGTAGCATACGAAGCTAATTGAGCATTAGTAGCATAAGTTGCAAGCTGCGTGTTAGTTGCATACACACCAAGTTGGGTGTTGGTAGCATAACCCGTTAAAGCCGAACTCGTAATATAACCTAATTGGGTAACGTTAGAGTAGACTCTTGCATTGGTAAAGTATTGGTTGGTTCCTTCAGCAATATTAGATGTTGTACCGGCGCCTATAACAATGACGTTACCTGTACCATCTTTGGTGTAAAGTATTTTATCGGTTAAATTGACTACTGGTTCACCCACCAGAACGTTCGCGGCATCTGGAGTTTTACCAGTGACCGAGGAACGCTTTAATTGAATGTCATTTGCCATATGGCTGCCTTGAAACTATTTAGTTATAAATATTGCTGTGGATATATATCCATGTTATATTTATAATAGAGAAAAGTGTAGAAGAAAATATTATGGGACGTTATATATCAATTCCTGCCAGTGAAGTACCAAACCAGACACAACCAGGTGTTCAGGGTCTTTGGCCAACCTTATTTCCAAAACAAACAATTGGTATAGACCGTAACGGTATCATTACATCTAATACAGGTTCTATTATCCAACCTGAACAGATTAGTATTATACCAGGTTCATTGGAAGCAATTCGTCAAATGAGAATAAAAGGTTATAAGGTCGTTATATTCTTTAATGAACCAGCTATTTCTGCTAAAATTACCACTCCATCTCAAATAGATACTATTAACCAACGAATGATGGAATTATTCGGGCAAGCCGGTATTCAATCGATTCACGGATTACTTTATTCTACTTCTACATTTAAAGAGGATATGTACGCATTACCTAACCCTGGTATGCCTAAAAAAGCAGAAAATGACTTTAAGGTTAACTTTAAAGATGGTTATTTTGTTGGTGGTAATATGACCGCGTTAAAAACTGCTGAAAATATTAAAGCCATTCCAGTACTCATAAAAAATGGAGAGTACGAGGATACTCTCCAGAAGTTAGATACGTTTGCTAACAAAAAATTAAAGCAAGCTACTAAACACTATAATAGCTTGCTTGAGTTTGCTACTCAGCTTTCTTAATCAGCAACTTACCAATTTCAGGTAGGTACAGATACTTTAATTCACTCTTAAAAAGAGTATCAAGCGCATCTTCTACTGTTTCTACTAACGGTTCTCCAGCTAAATTAAAGCTGGTATTGAATAGAATAGGTACACCCGTCTCCTCTTTGAACGCTTTGATGAGCTCGTAGTAATGTTTGTTCTGTAGCTTAGTTACGGTTTGAACACGACAAGTTCCATCAACATGAGTAATGGCTGGTATATCACCAAGCTTTGAATCGGCTACATCAACTGCATACATCATAAACGGTGTTTCTTTTTTACCTCTAAGATCAAACCATTCCTCAGCGTCTTCCGCTAGCACAGATCCTGCAAAAGGTCTGAACCATTCTCTACCTTTTACTTTATTGACGATATCCTTACCGTCTTTGACCCTAGGATCAAATACTATAGATCTATTACCTAAAGCACGCGGACCGGCTTCTGATCTACTTTGGAAAATAGAAACTATATTACCCTCGGCAATAAGCTTAGCTACATCATCGTATGTAGTATCTTCAGACCCTACATTACTGTATATAATATTATTTGCTTTCACCACTTCTTGAAAACGGTCAATACCAAGATACAGTGTATCTAATGGCATTAAATCGGGAACAATTTCCTTCTCTTCACAATAAGTAACCCATGCCTGTTTAGCTAGGCCAATAGATGTACCCCCATCATGGGAAACAGGATCAATATAGATATTAAGATCTGGGAAACGTTCGAGATAATAATAATTTGCTACGCAGTTTAACCCGTAACCACCAGCAATCACTATATTCTTTTCCCCGGTCTTATCTACAGCTTTCTGAATTAGATCTCCAACTTTTTCTTGCGTTTCTGACTGAACATGCCAGGCAAGATTCTTCATGACATCTGTTACCTTAGAAGGGTCTTTATGCCAATCATTAGACTCGTCTGCTTTTTTAAGATACAAATTACGTTCTTGGTCGATATAGCTTCCAGCGGGGTATGCTGGAATAAATTTGTTTTTATCTGCTCTATCGTTTAAAAATAATTTACCAATATTTTCATCATAGCTACCATAAGGTGCAAGACCCATGGTTTTACCTGCTTCAATAAAACCAAACCCTAGATAATGGCTTACCCCCTCGTACGCTTTAGTAATTGTTACAGCACTATCTATAACAATTTGTTCATTACTAAATTTAGGTGTGTCGTTGTTTGCAACAGATTTATAGACGTCTTCAAATTTACCAGGGAACGTACAGTGATATATTGTTTCGGTTTCAAATGCTTCAATTGGTCTTTGCCCTTCACCGGTATTAAATTTAATCTTTGATCCAGCACCATCTACAATAATTGCAGCAGCAGTCTCAAACCCAGAATTATAAAATGCGCTCTCTGCATGTCCACGGTGATGATCTTGCCACCTGTAGGTTATTTTAACATTAGGGTAAAATTTTCTTACTAACGCACCGTATGCTGTCTCCCCTGTCCAAGGCAGGCTATGAACTTCAGCCTGACCGGTACCGCCAATTACCAGCTCATCAATTCTTTGAATGCCAATAGCCTCAAGCATTCCACGGAACGGGTTACCATCATACTTCATTCTGGAAATACGTTCCTCTTCAATATAGAACTCAATCTTACCGTCAACCAAAAGACATGCTGAACCGTTGTGACCGGGGTTGATTGCTAGAACATTATAACTCATTATTTTACTTTCTTTTCAATATCTTGAACAATTTGTTTGTAAATACTTTCAATATCACTATCTGTAAATTCCATACAACGATCATTAATTCGATCGGCCAGATGACAGTCTAATCCTGAAATACGAATAGGGGAATATTTTTTAACTGTATTATCTCTTTCCAGAATTTGGAAATAGTCTGGGTAGGTGACATTAATTGCAAATGTTGACCCTAGAATAACAGTACCAGGTTTACCTAATGCTCTTGCCATATGCTGACCGACACTATCAACACCTACAAAGTAATCGCTGGAGTCAATAATGGCTGCCCACATTCTAAGATCGGCTTGAAGCTTAAATGTGTAGGTATCTTCAGGAACATTAAATTGCTGTTCTCCGAAAAAGATAAGATTATATTTAACAGATAGTTTCTTAACCAGTTTAATATAATCTTTAACCTCTAATGATCTCGATGCATCGTCAATAATGTCATTGCGATCAACTCTTGCACCTCTGCCGAATGGCTGGATTACAATGGTTTTTTGTTTTTGTTGTTGTGCCTTAACATCGGCAATAACGTTAGCTGCATTTTTTTCTTCGGTCTTAGAAAGAACAAGTAAAGGAGGGCCAAGATCGCTATGATCAGTAGCATCATTTATCTCTACATCGAAGGCTTGAGCTAGGGAGAGTTGTTGTTTAAAGTAACCAGGAACACGATAAGGTTCGGGGGTAACTATTTTTGTAGCATTAAAAAATACATTCTCAAAAACACCCTTTGTGTCCCCGCTGTACGTTCTATCCTGTAACTCAGGGATGCCCCATAAAAACGTATCCCAACCCATGATAACGATTTTAAAATTATCGTCTGGGTTGTTTTTGTGGTATTTAAGTAAAGCGGGGATAGCGGCGATAGCGCGACCGGCACCCCCGTCAATCACAAACACAGTCTGCATAAAAACTCCATATTAAAAAATAACCAAATTGTAAGATTAAGGCTCTATAGCTTGTCTTAGGTAATCTACGCTATTATTTATTCTCTCTAAAATAGCTGAATCTTCATCATTATCGTCTCTCTTCATTAAATAATCCATACCTATATCATATTGAAAAATAGATGTAGTATTACTCATAGTTTCACCACGTACTGAATACCACGAGGGTAGTCTTGTAAGAACACCTGTAATATAATTACGTGTCTTTATTAAATTAAGATCGCTTGGTGAGCCAAGACTTACCAGGTAATGTTGCTTACTTGTATCAAATACTTCTTGAGATATTAAGTAGTCTATAATTTTTTCACGGCTTTTAGAGTAAGCTAATCCTAAATCAGTGTTAATATTTTCTTGAAATATTTCATTTGAATTAAAAAAAAGTGTATCAAATACTATAATGTCAACATTATTTTTTAAAAAATTATAACTAGTTAAAATCTGCTCATAAGACGTAGCTTCAATAGTACCCGCAGTAATAGTTGAGGGCGCATGCTCTTTCCAATAGCTTACTATTTCGTTAGTCTTCTCACATCTTTCTAACAGCGATGGTAATATTACTATTTCTGGTTGCAGTAACTTTACATGCGTAATATAATCATCTAAACAATCATAATCTATAGTATTACCGATTGTACGTGGAAAATTAATTAATAGTTGATTAACTTCCCTTTTATTGGTATAGTACTCTTCCTTAATTTGACTGTCCATCAAAGAAAAATCTAATACATAAGAATCTGAAACCGGGTTTAATAAATTTAGAAAAGACGGTGTAGTTACAAATAATTTCTTCATTAGCATGCTCTTATAAATGTGGTTGCTGACGGGGATAAATCAATAGTAGGTAATACAAAGCATAATGAGTTATCAAAGCAGGCGCACATTGCACCATAGTTAGTCACCAACCTGTTAAGACAGTCCATTGAAAAAGATGCTTCCGATCTTGATCCATTCTCGTAAAATAAAGGGACTCTAGGTGAACATACACTTCCAGGGAGAGAATAGTGAGAAAGACCAGGGAAGCAGCAGAACGGTGCATTAGTAGTTAAGGTACCAGTCGCGGATAAGCATCCAATAGTAACTGCATTAAAGTTCCAGGTACCATTTTTAGTACTAGCAAGTACGGTACAACAACCACTTACAGCAAATGTGTAGTGAAGATCGTTACATTCATCATAATGCATTCTAACATTCTTAAAACCTGAAGTACTAGGGGCGATAACTGATTGAACGAAATATAACGTTCCATTTGTACTTAGTAAAGGTAATGATAAAGATGTACAACAAACACCTGATGGGCCACAATTTATACACCCACAATTACAACCAGCAAAAATAAGATCATCGTTGGAATTAAAGCAATAATGAATAGCGTCTCGTACTTGATAAAAGGTGACAGGTTGTTCGCCGCCGCCGGCACAAACTTGTCTGTATAATGAAACTACATTACCATAATTATATAAATTAGGTACAAAATTATTTTCATAAATTAACATCGAACAATTATTACGACAATTATTATGAACAGCGGTAATACAGCAAATAGTTGTTCCAAAATTCTTAGTGTATTGAATTAAAGCGTTTGAAAGATTATTGAATGATGGGGCTGGAGCATATTGGCCACAACAACAACAACTACATGCAATAGCAAAACCTACCGATGTTCCAACCTTATTAGAAAAAATTTGTATGGGGCCGGCGTTATTCAAAAACTGACTACACGGTCTAATTCTAGTATCTACACAGGTAAAGGAAAGTGGTGTTGTACCAAGGTTGGCACAAAATAAAGTTACATTAGAGTTGAAACTGTGAGCTGCTCCTAAAATCTTACACGTGTATTGTTGTAATATAAAACTATCCCCATTACTACTATCAGGTAATTCACCTATAAAACACCACCCATCGCCATTAGCACTACCGTAAATTGACATTCTACAACCATTACATGTTCTGGTTGATCGTGGCAGTGAAATATAGCACTGTAATCCATATACATACGCTGTACACCGCCCTGCACCGCAATATGACGGGTCTTTACATATATTATTATCTTCAAATGGATATACAAGATTTATACAAGTAAAATTATTATCTACTAAAATATTATGATTTGCAATTATATTTGAATTAGGTATTTCATACATTGGACCGGCAGATCTAGATCTACCTATACATTTAGTTAATAGTTGCCAATTACAACCATTGCAAGAATATAAAATATTAACATTACCCGCAGTACCATGTGGTCTGTTGAAATCGCCATACAATATTGTTTTATTATCTTTAGTAGTTAAAAACCCAAATCCAGTAAAGCTTAAACATGTACAGCAGCATGCCGTGGTCCAGGTAATACCATCTGGTGAATATATTAAATTATTACATCTTAAACCAACAAACACACAAGAATTACCATTGTAACCGTGAGTGGTAAATTGGCAAGTTTGAGTAGCTACAGTACAGCAGTAGCAGGGGGTTGTGTTACCTGAATAAAATTTGACAATCATTTGACAGCAGCAACCACCACCTAGTAAAAGTGTATCGTAGCCAAATGAAACTAAATTACAAAGAACATTAGCTACACTATAATTATCAGAGGACCCACTAGATATATCCCCTACTACACACTCACTTAGACCTAATGTAACTCCCGAATATGCCAGATTAGTATTAGAAGCAATTGCCATCCAGAATCTACAAGGGGTTGTGGTTTGACCGCAATTGCAGTTCAGATAAATCCAAAACGGGTTATTAGGTTTGGATTGTAAGTACCCACCTCTTAAATGCGATAAAGCGTTGTTTCTCTCATATGTACCAAAATTATCACATCTACAGCACTGAATTTGTATTCTTAGACAGTTGTCAGCGGAATACCATATGCCGAAGTCTGCAAAAAGCGCACCACTTCCATTATCTCGGTTTCCATATACAAATATTTGATTACAGTAGGGAGAAGAACCGTAACCTGGTTTACACACCATACGGTAATTGCCTGATCCGAGGCTATATGGTGAGTTAAATGTAGTATTACAAGTCATAGCGTATACAGAACATGCATTACCGCATTTATAAAATAAATTTATATTATAAGGTATATTATCACAAGTACACAAGTATGCTGCAGCTTGACAACAACAGTTCCATTTATTATAGTGTGCTACTGTGTTGTTATATTCCGCCAAACAAACAGAAGTACCCCAATCACACATTTCTATAGGTTCATAACCCATAATATTTACAGGTCTTTTGGGTGCAATTGTTGCACTTACAAGATCTAACCTATCGCCAATAACTGAATATAGACATGACTGAGAGGTTTTTGAGTAAATTGTACCATCTGCTTTTAAGTAATTGCAAGGTTGACTTGTAGAAAGAAGCATAGCACCAACAGGTACTGTACCAGAAATACCTGTAATATTGGCACCTTCACCTTTGAGAGTTGTTGCACAAACAGTGGTAGCGTTAACTGTTATAACGCTACAAATGTTTCTACTGTCGTCAACGACGGTTGTACCGCCTACTTTGATTGCCATCTTCGCTCCCTAGAACTCGGCTCTTATTGCTGTTTTAATTGATTAATTTGAGCCTGTAAGTCTTTTACAGCCTCAATTAAGAATGCTATTATATTTATGTAGTTAATACCTTTGGTACCTTCATGTTCAGTAACAATCTCAGGTATAATTTGCTCTACGTCTTGGGCAATTAAACCAAAACTCTTTATTCCAGAGTCTTTCCAGTTGAAAGATACCCCTTGAAGTTGTTGCAGAATACCGATTGTCTCAGAAAGATTGGTAATATTGGTTTTTAAATTTCTATCAGATGCCGAGTTATAATCTGTAGAAGTTAAAAGACCGGTACTTGGATTAAAAAACAGCTTAGATGTTGATACATTAGCCGAATTAATTGACCCCGTAGATGCAGTAGTCAGTGATAGATAATAGGTAGCGTTGGTTGTTGTATCATCGGTAATAGTAATATCAGCGCTAGACCACAATACATTAGAACCATTAGTTCTTAAGAAGAAATTAGTATTGGCGGTCTGAGACGGTAACAATGCATTAATAGCAGCGTAGCTATTGGTTTGTCCTGTACCACCATACGCAATTGCAATGGTATTGCCGTTGTAAGTAGAGTTGGTTAATACAACTCCGGAAATATTACCACGGGTAATAGTAACGTTAGATGAGGCTTTAGTGTTAAGTTCGTTAATTGCTACAACTAAGTTTGCGTTGTTAAATGTCGTAAGGTTGGTGATAACGCCAATATTAGACTTTAATTCGTTAACTGCATATACAACGTTGCTTTTACCAATAGTTGTTAATGATGTTACATTACCGAGATTTGTATTAGTAGTTACATTAGAAGTAACTAACTCGTTGATCGAGATAACAATGTTACTGTTAGCAGCCGTGGTTAAATTCGACAGCACACCCACGTTGCTGTTTATAGTGTTACCCCAGGTATTTAAATTGGAAAAGTTATTGTCCACCTCTAAATTTGTAAGAGGTGCACCCTTAACCGTTCTTAAAGTTAAAGCAGCTGCCATTTAGTTTAAACCTTGGTTCATTTGTTAATGTTCATATCTACGAGTTTATGTAACAAACTCTTTATTTCGTTTATTTCTTGTTTTAATTGCGAAATTTCAGTTTCAACATTGTTACTCGTCTGAGCCACTCTTTCTCTAAAGCGCTTCTCATTCAAATACACTTTATAACTCTCCTGGTCTTCCAAGATAATAGCTTTTGATCTACTATCTCGAACTAAACCAGGGTTACCTTCTACCTTTAATTTCATTACGCTAACGCAATCAATCTTAAATTCTTAAGTTTAGGTACCTGAGCGGAATTGGTACTCTTAAATACCGCTTTAAACACCACAGCGTTAAATGGTAATAAATTATCTAACTGTTTTTCTACCTCGTAGAACTCTCCTGCAAGTGATGTAGGAACAGTAACATTGGTAATTTCAATAAATTCTTGATCTGATAAAATCTCTGTTTCACCGAGTTCTTTAATCCTGTAGTAGAATGTAACAGTAGCATCTGTTGGCTTACATACATCTACTCGAAGATTCAAAGAGGTAGAATCATTAGTAAAATCAATCTGTCTTGTTATATATTTAGAGTAAACGCTACCACCAGTTGCAGCTTCTTCAGCAATAAACTTGGTACCATTTGTAATAGTATATGTATTACTTACACTTAGATCGGTTACAATATTTGCACTTAAGTTAACAACCAAAACGTTTGCACCAGAATCGATAACATCGACGACTCGATACTGGCCGTTGTTTGGGTTAGTACCTGTAATATTGATGTAAGTACCGTTGGTAATTAATGTAGCATTAGAAATGTCCCCGGCAGCTACAAAATTAAGTCTACCGTATGCGCCAGATATCTGTATAAGGTTAGCGGTAGTAGAGGCAGATGTTACCGTACCAATATCATATGTTAAGTTCTTATTAGCATAGGTAGGTGAATCAACTAAGTTTTTAGCCAACACCAGACCTAATTGTTTTGTGTCAATTAATGGTGCAACATAAGGGTTATCTGTTGTCAAATCAATCTTGTAAAAGAACGATTGAGCATTAGATAGGTTATATCTTGTTGTTGCATTACCGGCGATAAGTTTTGTAGCGGGCAGGTCGTTATCACCTAAAATCATTTTAGTATAGCTACTGTCAACAGTATAGCCTGTAGAGGTAGCTTTAAAACTAGGTATAATCGTACTTCTACCCTGATTAACAGAAGAAATTACCGGGTAAATAGTATCAAATTGAGTATCCTGGGTCGCATAAACGTTACCACCAAACCTGGTAGCTCTGGTAGCGGTAGATACTGTTCCGACGTCTACCGTATAAGATGTCAGCGTTACATTGCTGACAGTAAGTTGAACGTTTTCAAATAAATTAGATGAAATACCATAAAAGGAATTTACAACATTACCAAATGCCCTAGCATTAGCAATACCATTAAGTACAACATATCCCCCCTCAGTTAGACCGTGGTTAAAGTGGTGGACCCTAATAGTTGAACTTGATGGAAATACTTCAAGAGGATCTTCTCCTAGATCTTTATATTCATATTCGCTAATATCAGGTACGAAAGTTACAGCACCAGTTTGAGATGTATTAAAAACTGCACGATATAATTTAAATTTTAAGTCTTCTGTTTGAACTGGAGACCATGCTGCAGCATTTTGAGATTTAAAAAGAGTACCTACATAGGGTTGCTCTGTAATTCTTTTTGATGTAACAGTGTCAATACCATCTAACTCTGAAACATAAACCCGATAATTTTTAGAGTCAGAACCAAGAGTAATAGAATATTCACCAATATCTAAGTACACAGGACTTGAAAATGATACCGTAGTTGCAACATTAGCGTTAGCCGATGTATTAACTGAACCAGGGTAAACGAATACATCTGAAAACGGTACAATGTAAGGGCCGGGTTTACCGTCTTGATTTTTTCTAATTGCCAGATGAGCCGGTAAAGCCGAATCTTTTGCCGAAAAATATAAATCTACTTTTGTTACAACACTGGGTGTATCAATAAAAAAGGTTTGTGCTAGAGGATCAATTAATTTATATGCCATTTTTTACCTTAAGTTCTATCGCCAACTGCTCGTAATGCATCAAGTTCCCATGTAGCATTACGAGCAGCGCCTACTTCAGAGTTTGCTATAGCAGTAACTAGTTGAATAGTTGTTGCAGTAATTGCATCTTCAACAGTTGCACCTGCCTTTAAGTGTATGCCCAGTAAACCATTAGGGTTTTTCCATTCCTTATTATTAAAACCTGAAGTAACTATTTCGTGAGTAGCAGCGTAAATTCTTTGCGCGGCAGAATTAGTTGATGCAGGAATCTTTGGTTTATTATTACCATCCATCGAAGTAATACCTCCATCTGTCCCAATGTTTTCAGTACTGACTTCTGCGGCGCTAGCTATTGAACCCCAGTTAGCCTTAGTAAGACCATATTGGTCAAATCGATTTGCCCAGTGGTTTACTCCCTCTTCTTCGCCATCTCTACCGAAAGACCATCTGTATATTTGATTAATATACCCAGTCGCCTGGAATGGCTTTACCGTGCTTACGTTAGGTATCGTTTCACCTGGGTCATTATTACCAGAGTCATTATTGTTATTATTGTTATTGTCACCAATATACACTGTCTGTGAATCAGTAACTTCTTTAGAGTCTAGTCTGGCATTTCTGGTTGAAACTATTTCATTTGCAACATTTCTAATCTCACCCGAACTTGTAAACAATGCCTCAGCAAATGTTTCCACATCGGTTGTAGAGTTAGTGTCGGAGTCGGAAAGTCTAAAAGTATATGTACCTGTATTAAAGTCTAACGTGGCCGCGGTATATACAAATACACCAGAAGCATTACCTGTAGCATCCGTAGTAACAGGGGTACCTGTAGGGTATATATCATTTAGAGCAGAATAAACGTTACCAGATTTATTTAATGGTTTGGTATATGGTGATACGTCTGCATTATTAAAATAGGCGTAAAGTACGGTATTAGGCTTCATACCTTCAGCCGTGAATTTAATAATAGCATCACGCATCTTAGGTATAATAGACTTGTTAATTACCACATCATTATTAGTTGACGTATCGATAGTCTCGACTACATTATATTCTATACCTGAGCGTTGCTGTACTAATTCATTGCCATTATTACCATACTGGACATCTCTCCAGTTACCCCATATTGTACCGTAAGTACCTTTTGCTCTTGCATCTGTTACAACTGAATCGTAATTACCATCTGCATTTCTGTATACATCAGGTAGCTTTGTATCATTAAACCAGATATCTGAAGGCGGGTCTAAAGTAATCTTCCCATTAAATAAAACCACGTTAAAAGGATTCAAATTAACAGTCTTACTAGATTTAATATTAGTTATAAATGCCTCTTCTGTATAAGCTAAGGTAATTATATCACCAGAAAGAACATAATTGTTTGCAGATCTTCCAGCGGTACCTACTTCATTCACCTTAACAAATCTAGTTTCACATAATGGGCGCGCTTCATTCTTGCTAAAATCAATAGCAGTAGAGTAGTCGGTATTATAGACATCACCAATACCGTGACCTTTAAATGAGTCTACAACAAAACCGTTTTTAAATCTATCAAACCCTAAAGCATCTTTAATTTGGAATACCTGAGTATCTTTTTCTGCTAAAGATAAAGATGTGTAGTATTCAAGATTTTTAACTCGGTTTTCAATACGGCCAATATCACGCATTGTAAAGCGTTTATTATCAACAGGAATTATTTGTATATCTTTTGCAATATCTTTAACATATGCAGTTTGTTTGAGAATATACAGAGTCATTGAGTCGTCTGGTGTCAGAGGTTCTACCGGGTTAAGAGAGCTTATACCTTTCACCGTTCTTACACGACCACTTCTATCAAGTACCATCTTATCAATACGTGGTAGATAGTATTCATAATCAGTAATGACATCATTTGTAAAATCTAAGAACTCAGTTACGCTTGCACCAGTACTTGAAAATCCTGTACCAGCATCATTAATTCTAGATCTAAAATCTAAACTATCCGCTAGTGTATATGTTATACCCCCTGCGGTGTATGTAGGAATATCTTTATAATCAATATCATTATATGACTCTACAGAAAAATAATCTCCTGCGCCATGGGTAAAGTAATCAAAGGTAATACGAACAGGGCCAGCTGGTTTTGCAGCACCTGGCTTAAGTACTATAGACCCTACATCGTAGAAGGTTGTTCTTTGACCGTTATCAATTGTATAGCGGTCTGTAATATCAACAGCATTAGTTGTTGTATAAGCTGTCCCGAATGCATTAGAGGACATACTGACACTAGATACTTGATAGATATCTGCTTTACCAAGTGAGATGAAGGCTGCGGTAGCGGCTGCCTCTGTAGTATAATCTAAAGTTGCACCAGATACTAGAGTTTTAACTTTTTTATCTGCTGCAGAAGAACTCTTCTGCAGTGTCGTTACAATAACAACATCTTCATTTGTATATAAACCTGATAGACTGATTGTAACCGTTTTACCAGTCGGAGAACCAGAGCGGGTAACTTTGTTTGTAAGGTCAACCCAGGTACCTGCACTACCACCAGAAGCAATAACCAAATGGTAGTTATCGGTTGAGTACCCAGCAAAGACTTCATCGGTACCTGATGTGATAGATACGTTGCCACTTGAAAGTGTTCTTGAATATACTCTACGTGTATTGTATGTGGTAGCTGTACCTGCACTATCTACAGACTTAATTACACTGTATGGTAGAGGAAAGATGTAGCTGTTAAATGTTGGATCGTAAATAGTAGCAGTATCTAAACTGTATGTAACACCAACTAAGTTAGCAGAAGGCCTAGGTGTAACGTTTGCGGAAAAATTACTAGCAACATCAAGAACTCTTAACTTTTGAGAGTTAATTTCAATATAATCGCCAACTTTAATATCAGTATTAAATAAGGTACCTGCACCAACAACAGTATTACTTAATGAATTGGATGTAATAGTACCTGATTGAACTGTGACAGTTGGGTATATGTCTGCTGTAAAATCTTCAATAGAAGCATTATCGCTGTAAAGTTGCTTAACGTCTCTTGAGAAGGAATAGCCTGTCTCCATGCTCACATTGAACAAAAAGATTTTATAGATAGCAGTTGAAGTACCAACTGTACCGGAACTAAACTCAATACTTCTTATGCGCGCAGTACCAATCTTTGTACCATTAGGTGTTGCTGGCGTAATGTTAAATTGATTATATAAATCTAATGTCGCAAGGGTTGTTAAATCTGGTATACTGTTAATGTTTGTAGCAAAGACATAGTTGCCAAACGTAGTTGCAATAGTACCATTAGTTACCGATACATAGTCTCTTGCTTTTTCACTATTTACGTACTTGGTACGAATTGAATCAATTTCATACCCTTTAACATATGCTTTACCTGCAGTAACAACACCTACAAATAAATCGGCATTACCGCCGTTAGCAGCTGTATACAGCCCATTAATAGCTGAAATTGCTGAATTAGCATTAGAAGTTCTTAAATGTTCTTTTACTTGAAGCCTGTAAGGCCTTACAGTATAGTCACCGGATTCATCGTAGGTTCTTCTGGCTAAAGTATCAGCAAGAATATTATATGATGGTGCTTTTATTTGTTTAATAATCTCACTATCTTCAATTCTGGCAATTTCAACAAAGTTAGGATCATCTGCTTCAACAGGAGTAAAAGATCTTGTATTAAGTGTAAGGTCAATTTTATAACGATCTGCACCAGGTGCAAAATAATTAAAAGTACCAATAGAGGGATCTAACAGGCTTTCATCATCATCGCTAGTTACAACACTTTCAGTAATATCAAAACCCACTATAATATTAGCAGGGGTAGCGTATTTGCTGATGATTTTTGTTTGTTCTTCTACATAAACAAACGACCCCTTAACAAACATTACTCCGTCGCCAATAGAATAAGCAGCACCACTACCCGTTGCGCTGGTACTGGCAGCTTGAACAGAAATACTGGAATCCAGATTTACTAAAATTTCACTAGCAGAGAAAGCAGTAGTTGAACCATTAGTACCTGAACTAACATACTTTACAAATACTGTAGGGGGCTCTGTAGATGTTGCAACTGTAAAATTAACAACGCGGGCCCGTACTCCAGTGGTTTGACCAATTAAGGTATCATCCAAAAGATCAGCTATTACATCGTCAGCATCAACTGAGTTATAACTGGTAGCTAATTTGACGAATTTGTAATTTGTATCATAAACTTGCTCACCGGGAATAACAATAGAACCTTCTTTAAAAATATTCTTACCGAAACGCTCAATTTGACCTTGAAGAAGGGTTTGTAATTGAGTTAATTCACGGGCCTGAACCGCACGACCAGGTCTAAAAAGAATACGATAAAACTTTTTTGTTTCATCAAAATCATCATAATACGGATTTGTTGAGTAAATTTTCATTTGTTATAACTTAATTATAGTTCTTAACGTTACCAGTTGCTGGTCGCTATAGCTTACAGAGGCGCGGTTATCTATAAACAATAATTCACCACTGAATTTATTTATAGTAGGTGTTTTATCTATAGATACAATTGTATACGTAATGTTGGTAAGACGATCGGTTAAAGTAATATCAGCAGCCAGAGTGTAGTTGTGTTTATTAGCTAGAAGTAATTGATTGGTTGAACTAACAACTTCTACAATTTCAAAATTTCTATATATATTACCGGTCTGTAAAGAGAGAACCCCATCCCGTGCTAGTGATCCAACGGAGCCTACCGTAACTAGGAAGCAAGCTGATCCTTGGGTGTTAGCATATTTCAAATCGTTTGAATAGTTAGTTATATCTTTTAAAATACCGGTCTGTCTAAAATCGTTATTAATTGTTACCCCTTGGTTTCTCTCATTGTTAATAGTAGAGTAAAGCATAATAGTATCTGCGTTAAGTTCACGAATTGGATTAAACCCATGGCCCCCGGGCGGGGAAATAATAGCAGTTAAATTAGCATTAGACCCATTACCAGAAATTGCTACGTTTGCAAACGTATAACCTGAACCGGGGTTTGTAACCGTTACCTTACTAATTGTGTTGGTGTTAGCGTTTAAAGATACATTACCAATAAAGTTGCTACCGTCACCTTCAACGGTAATACTAGCAGTTGTATAATTATTACCAGCATTATTAACTCGAAAACCATACAAGGCACCATCAATTGCAGATAACTCAACAAAAGCTTGCTGAGTGTTTACATCCCCAGTAGAGAAGTTTGCATAAGCATTAGCGCCGGCCCCTGAACCTGCAATTGTAGTAATTGCAATATCAGCATATGTATAACCAGAACCAGCATTTAATATAATAATATCTTGAAGTTGACCAGCACCATTTACAAAAGGCGATAAATTAGCACTTACCCCATCCCCCGTCACTGTAATTCTGGTATTAGCGTTAGTATAGTTCGAGCCACCGCTATCAATAACTATCGAAGAGATAGACCCATTTGAATAGAATTCATTAGTTATTGCCCGGACAACCGGCATATGATTAGATGTAAGAAAACGATTTCTTAATGCTAGAGGGATACTGTAAAGATACTTCCAAACATAACCATCACCGTATGTTACAGGTACAATATCTGTACCAGACGGTTGAACTGAAGATGCACCACCGTTATTATTAAAAATACATTTATAAACATTAAAAGAAGATGTTAAGACGTAGAAGTCAGCATCTTTAATATCTGTTGCACCTGTGTCAGATGGAAAAGCTGTGTTATAATCTCCATCAAATTGATCGTAGACTGTACCGTCAACCCAGTCAATTCTTCGAGCAACCAATGCTACATCACTTGCAGATATTCTTTTTAAACCAATAACATCATTACGTGTATTGTATTCATATTCCCGGGTCGCTGTAGGGGTATCTGGGGATCCCTCGTTACCCCAGGCAATTGGTCTACCAATAAAATAATAATAACTTCCTCTACGAGAAAGTATATCGTTATAGAATGTTTCTGCTACAGAATGGTGAAATGAATCTTTCAGTATAAATGACATGATTATTGTATCGTTACGTTCCAGGTAATAACAATTGTATCACCTGAAGCTTTTGTTAGGGGTGTAAAACTAGTTCTGCAAAGCATGTTTCCCCCAGATGTGTTATTAAAGATACCTGCCTCGGATATATTACCGGTAGCAGTTCCAGCGGGGAAGGTAGCAATATATGATATGGTATTTGTAACTCTAGCAACTGAATCAAATGCAACTCTACCTAATTCTGTACCAAGAGCAGTCTGTGTAACTGTAGCAGCTGTATTAGAGTTACCAGCAGCCATATGACTCATAATAGCTAAAGTATTACCAACAAGCCGTGCAGAAATTACATCCTTACCAACAGCGGTAACGGTATTTCTAATTTCTCTTTTATCTTTTAAGTTACCGGTATCATTATATTGTTTAATATCGACATTACCAACAACAAAAACTGTACTTAACATTTATTTCCCTTTGGCTTTTTCACTGTATATTTATATCAAAAATCATGGTACTGTAACTGAATATACAACACTGACATTAGATTGAACATTTACCTCGTTGGTAATAGTTCGGTTGTTATAGAGTTCTTGACCAGCGGGGTGTATTAGGAATTTAACTGCATTGTAGAATTGTTCAATATCTAAATCCGTAATTGTTTGATAGGCAAACGGCTGATACAGTAAACTATCTTGCATTTTAACATCTGACTCCGATAAGAAGCCCTTATTAGAAGTATAGAAGCCGGGGTATCTACCAACGGCGCCTAATGTAAAAATAATAGAAGCTATCTTATCATCTGATTGTTCTCCGGATGATGAACCTTCGCTACTGCTAACAGTAGTAGATACATTTACTGCTAGATTACCAGTATACAGTTCTGATGCAACAGTATAATCAGTATCAAAATATCTATTAGCATCAGATACGTTATAGCTTTTAAAAATTATAATATCTTCTTTAAAACCTAGAGTACGAGAAACTTTAGCCTGGACGGTGGTAGCTACTGGTAGGGTTGCATTAAAGTTTGCCGTAACATTTACACTAAAACCATAGCCATAGTTAATAAATTTAATTTTAGAAATACCACCGTCTTCATCAACTTCTGTGACTTGTATAATTGTTTCAACAGCACCTGCAACGTTAACAGTAAAGATTTGACCAACTTTAAAATTCTTACCAGCCGTAATAATACTGTAATTGGTAGTAGTTGGTCTAACAGTACCTACAAATATAATACCTTCGTCATCACTTACTGAAACATTATCCCCTACAGCATAGTCTCCAAGTGTATTACTATCTAAAAATAACTCGTAAAGATCATTACCCAAGTCTTTAAGTCTAATAATATTAGTACTATAAACTCTGTTATTTTTTTCTAAAAATAAATTTCGGTTAAGAATATCTTCTGCACTACCATCAATAAGTGTTACCCTAATGGATACCCTCTGTTCCCAGATACCATCTGATGCTCTTAAGACGTACTCATACGGGTAATTAAGTTCTACCTTTGTATTGTATAATATACTAAATAATAATTTAAATGATATCTCACTACCCTTTGATGTATAAAGGTCATTTATTTTTTTAATTAATAATGATTTATTTGCTAATAAAGAAGGGCTGATAGAAGTAGCATAGTTCTTTAGAAAATACTGTACAAAAGAAGGAGCGGTTTTATCAATATCAGAATACTGTAGTGCATTTTGAATAAGCTCCTGTGAGGATTGATCTTGCTCTAGAAATTCATAATATGCTTCTAAAAACGAAACAAACGTAGAATAATCTGAACGAACAAATTCCGGGAGCTGGCTTGGAACCAGCGTCGATAATTTTTCTTTAATACGTGTAATAGCCATTACTCAATAACTGCAGTAGCGGTAACAGTTACTCCAGCCTCTCTATTTGCTAAAGTAAATAGAGAACTATCATCTAACAAAATAATTTGATTTCTTTCGGTAGTAATGTTGTAGGCTACTTCTTGTAAAGATGAAGTTAGCTGTATTTCTGTTTGTCCAACGTTAAACCCGGTTGGTGTTATACCGTCAATAGATACTTCCCCAGTAAGATAACTAACGGAACCAATATCAGGATTAACAATAGCTTCTGTTAATGCGTTAAGTAACTGTAGTGTACCTGTACCTTCATAATTAGGAGGATTATCATCTGCTTTATCTCTTATATAAACTGATGTTTGAGTTCCGTTTAAACTAATAAAGAATCTGGTTGATCGAAGCTCACCCGGATGTAGTTTATTGTAAAACTTAATTGTATTACTATCGGTGTAAAAGTTAGTATCATTAATAATCGGGGTAAATCTTCTTTGTAAGTTTAATTCGGTAGTTATACTAAGTATTGAGCTATCTAAGTTCATTAGATATTTAGTTAGCTGAGAAGAATAAAAACTCTTATTGAATTGTGTAACAGTACTATTCATAAAAGTAGTAATACCGTTTGTTACTAAAGTCTTAATTTGTTCGGAAGTATATGATGTGAGGTTAGGATTAAAATTAACACTTACTATGACATTTAAATACAAATAGATAGGGTCAATAAATTCTGGGGTTACCGATATAACAGCTTTATTAGCTAAGATAACGTCTCTTAAATTTTCCTTCAGTGTAGACGAGATAGCATAGCCACTGAACGGTTTAAGCGATATTAATACCTTGCCATAGAAAGGGGGATCATTAGTCTCGCCCCCCCACACAACTACAGACTCTGCCTCAGTTACTTGAGCTTTAATATAAGACTCATAATCATCCGTTGTAATTAAGCGATTTTTAGCAGCATTAAATTTCGGTGCATTAAATTTAATTGAGGTAATAGTTTCTTCATCAGCCCCGCCGGTTGAATTGCTGTTAACCGTAATAGATATATCACTGGAGCCGCCAATAGTACCAGCAGCTGCAAATGACTGAGTGATAGAACCAGATACGTTTACAGTAGCACCACTAACAGCTAGATACTGAAGTGTAATAATATTACCAGCAGAAAGGGCTTTGCTTATAACATCATCACCAAAATAAATTTGATACTTACCCAAGGGTGTTTGTTCTAGATAAAATACTCTACTGGAGCTGGTTAAACTGGAAATATCAGTAGCTAGGTTATAGGTTAGTGTAGAGGTATCAGTAGCAGAGGTTTGAACTATGACTTGTAGAGTTGTAGTGTCAATATTAGCCGTAGGAATTTCATATTTAGCGTCAGGTGTTGTATTTGTAACAACATGTCTGAAAGAAGTTAATGTACCTTCTGTTACTTTAACCCCTGAGAACGTGTAATTTGAACCTGAACGTGTTGCTGTATACGCAGTAGTAGTTAAAAAAGTATATGAGGTTCCCCCAACCGTAGATGTAAATGATGTAAATTTATCTAGAGTAAGTACGGCTGGTAATCCAGTTGGATTAGTTACTGTAATACTAAGGTCTGCTTTTGCACCTCTGATCGACCTGGGTGTATAACCTAAATGTTTAGCAATAGAGACGGCTGAGGATCTTTTAACAGCTGAATCTAAGAACATCTCGTTCATTAGCATGTTTGAGAGATATGCGTTGTAATGGGTATTGTATGCAAGAACATCTAGCAATACTGAAAGACTTGAACCCTCAAAATCATAGTCTGTAAACTGAGACTGGCTTTTAAGATATGTTTTTAGGTTGGTCTTGATCTGATCAAAATCAAGCTCAGAAATTCTTAGGTTAGACATTATCTTACTCTTGTTAGTAGTGTTGTTAAAGTAATGGGTCTGTCAGAGTTGTTAAGTCTAAAAATTATGTCACAGATAATATCATTATTATCTGCTTTCTCACTTATTTTAACTTCCAGTACCGTTACTCTTGGCTCAAACTTATCAATTGTATCTATTAAAGTCTTCTTCATAACCTGTGCAGTCACAGGGTTAAAATTTTCAAACAAAAGACCATGTATCTGGCAGCCAATTTCGGGATGAAAGGGGCGCTCATAATTTCTCGTAGAAATTAAATTTCTAAGAGATTGCTTAACTGCTTCCTCATCATTCTTTACTGTAACATCAGCCGTAACGGGATGACTGGTAAAAAGAAGATTGAAATCTGTATATTGTCGTGTATTTCTAGTAGCCATATCTATATTTATGTTGGTTTGTTAAGCTGCAAATACTGTAGGTGACCCCTGAGTAATGACATTATCGTTATACAGGTCACCAATTCTACCTACACCTTTACCCCCAACAAATACTCTACTAGAAAAAGTAGAAAGAACGGCTTCGTCTATCAATGTACAGCCTGGCAAAGGGTGTGGGGCAACTTTATTACCCTGGATAACAACAAGTTTATTATTTGCATAAACCTTAACATTATTAACTTCCCCAACGCTAGTTTTTAAAGGCATACGGCATTTAAACCCTGATCCATTCGGTGATAATACAGAATCGTCTTGTCTTGATATTGCTGGCATTTAAGGTCCTAATTCTCTTAACGTACTAATATTGTTTACAGCTGTTTGATAACTCCACACAATCCATTGTCCAATGTTAGCTTGTAATGTTACATTACCTGTCTCTCCTGGGCCTGTAACACTAAAAGCATACTGGTTGTTTTGTGTAACCGGATTTGGCATTTCATAACGAACTAACGCTTTAAAATCCGTGGTAGTATCAGGTGGTAATATTTCTAATGTCCCGTCATTAAGTACAAATTGATAGTATTCATTTTCAAATTGACTTGCAAATGTACCGGAAAGCCTGACAACACCACCTGAATATGTAACATTTATTCCTTGAGCGGCGAAATCATATAATGCCGTTACCGAAGTTGCTGGAGCTGATACATTACCTTCAGGCATTATAGGGTATACAATGTTAAAACCTATATCAATTGAAATGGTTTGACCACCATATATTGTCGGTAAATATAAATTAGGAGCAGCAGATTCACCGTCATTTGTTAATACTGCTGCAGGGTCAGGACTAACTGTTACAAAGCCAGTTGCATTGGAGGTATTTATTGTTACAGTTTCATTTGCCATTATGCCAACTGGGTTAACCCATCTGAATGTTTCCTATGATTAAAGAATGTAAGTACCTGTGTACGATTCTTCTCAACAGAATAGGAAACGTGAATCCAAGGGTTTTTAGTATAATTACAAAACTCTAATATTAGCTGATCATATTTTAATACCTTGGCCAGTTTAATAGCAATTTCATAATACTCTGCTTTTGTCGCCCCTTTAAATTGAATATCAACACCTTGTCCTTTAGGGTGTTGAGATGTCTTGGCATTTGAAGCATTACCTGGATTTCTAAATGCAGAGGTAACAAACATATTAGGGTACAGCTTTTTGACGGGTTCAAGAACGTTTAATGCGACTGCCTGAAGGTTGTATACTAGTTCCCCGTATGTGAGACCGCTGTGAGCAACAATTGAATCACGTGTTACCGCGGCTTTATTAGAAAGCATTTCTAAAGTAAAGTTAGGAGAAAGATTATAGTTACCAGGTAATGCAGTAATAGACTTTAATTTTACATCTGGTTCAACAATATTTCTTTGTGTAGATTGAACGTCAGCAGAATCAATAGGTACTGGCGTAGCTTCAATACCAGCAGAATTAGCATAACCTTCGCTAATAATTACATTCTTTTGTTTAGTATATTCTTCCGGTGTTTGCGCTTCTTCTTCTAACAGTATAGATCTGTTATCAGCCAAGGTCATTGCCTGGGGGTCATTAATGTCCACCTTGACAATGTCTTTACGACCAGACATAATACCAATGTTGGAAATAGCTGCATCGTTAGCTGCCTTACTTGGTTGTGAGCCGGATGAGGTGCCAGAGTTCATATAGAAGTTATCACCATCATTATTGATATCACCGCCGGCTTTGTTGTGAATAGCGCCCTCTACTTCTGTGAATCTACTACCGCCAACTTTTTCATATAAACTACTACCTGTCTGATGGTAGCTGGTACTGGTATTCTGATACAAGGTTGTTGCAGATGCGTACAAATCAACATTAGCTTTAAAATGCATTTCTTCTGAAAATAGTCTTAAATCAACATTTGACTTCAAATTCATATCTTGATATGCTTGTATGTTAACTTTATTACCTGTAATATTAACTTCTTCCGTTGCAGAAAGATTTAAAGTACCCCCTGCCATGGCAGTAATATCATTATGACATGTTAAATTTACGTCTCCTTCGACTTCGATATTTGCATCATTGCCAACAAATATATTACAAGCACCGCTAATAGAAATGTCTGCGCGGCCTGCGATAGATATTTTACCATTTCGATCAATAATTTCATATGAAGATCCTTTTGTTCTTTTAACCATAGACCCGTTGGCGTCAATTTCTACAAACGTACCGGATTTATGATATATGTGTATTCGTTCAGAACCATGAGTATCATCTACTTCAATGATGTGACCAGATTCAGTTTGTGTAACTTTATTGTACGGGTACTGAGCACGATAGGGAGATTCCGGTTGATCCCAGGCTTCTCCCCCGGGTAACTTAGCACCAATAAGTCTATCATTATTCTTTTCTTGAATAATAGTACCAGCTACATCACCGGTGGCAAGTTTGTTTGTTTCTGTAAGACCTGCATATTCTTTAGTTGGATAGTTAGCTGTTGGATCAGTGAAACCCTTTTCCACTACAACTAACTTTTCTTGATTATCTGCTGAGTTAACATCAAAGTTTTTAGCTTCAAAAAGCGCTTGCCCGGCAATATTATCAGCAAACTGTTGATCTACAGCTGCTAGAGCATCATCTGAAGACAATGTACTAAATGCCTGATCTATACTACTAACTATAGGATTTGCTGTTTGTCCGCGGCTGAATAAAGAATCTGAAAAACTACTTAACGCTGTTGTAATTGATTTACCAATTGAGGGGGTTAACAACTGTACGAGGGTTGCAGCCAGTGCAGGGAAGTTAATAAGGTTTAATTTGTCCTTAGGTAATACAGCTGTTAGCTCATTTTGTAACAGAACAACAACCTTATCTGTTATTTGTGATGATAACTGGACCTGAAGTAATCCATTTAAATTATTTGTTATGTCGTTTGAGCTATTATTACCTGAGAGAATGTTAACAGGGTTAATAGGACCTATTAAATTCTTTGGAATTTCATTTAATTGGAAATTAGCATTCTTATTGACATCTTGTACAACTGTAGATGCGGTTATTTCAGCTACCCTTGATACGATAGCTTTTAACGTTGCATTAGGTATGTTAATACCTAGAGCACTAATTTTAGTAAAGACTGCGTTTTCGAGAACGCCTGATAATTGTGTTAGTAGTAGTGTTTGCATTATTTAATTAGTTTTAATAGGGCTTCTTTTTCACCTTGGAATCGAGTCTTAACACCGGCTTTAATATTTGCGGAACTAGACTTAAACAACGTATCTACATTATTAATCTTCCACTCACTTACAAGAGTAACAATGTCTTTATCAGTAAGCGTGCTCTTACCAGTTAACGTTTCTTTAAACGCCGTTACATTGGCAGGACCAAATTGTACAGCACCAGACCAAATTAAATCTTGCACTGCGGGCCCGTATTTGGTCATATCTAAACCAACGCGCTGTAAGTTAGAAAATGCAACATCATAATATTTTCGCTTTACATAATCATGTTGGTCATCTTTAAATTCTTTAGTAGACGATGCAGCTATCTCTTTCCACTTTGCATCAAATGCTGGGGTTGCTGGATCTAAACCTGCAAACTTATCTTTATATTTTGAGTTCTTTAAAAACTGTAATACAGGTGAATTTTTAGCTGATGGTCTTGCTTTACCATTAGACATGGTAGCAGGTAAATAGGAGGCAAATTGATAAGTACCGTATGATGCCCCTCCGAGATCGCCCCCTGCTGCTCCACTATATTCATTAATTGTACCTGGACCTTTACCCCCAGATTCATATTTTTCTGATGTCTGTCCAAGCTCCCATCCATCTACTGAGGGGGTACCGGATCTTACGGGTTGACCAGATCCATCGAGTACAGGGTTACCTGAACTATCTTTTAATACACCGTCAGAAGGATTGGTTACCAGGTCGGGTTCGGTAGTTTGACTGAAAGCTTTTTTAGCGGCTTTTGTTGCAATAGTACCAAAGATGGCAGGTTGTTGCATATCTTCACCATCTAAGAAGAATCCAATAACCCAGGTACCTTCAACAGGACCTAAAGGTGATGAACCAATACCAGAAATTGCAGCCGAGGTAATTGGCTGTATGGGGGTAGCCCACGGCAGGTCTTTAGTTGGTAATATTAACTTACTATCAGTATGATAGCCGTAAATACGCACCCTGCACCGGCCCATCTTTTCTGGGTCCATGCGATCCTCTACAACCCCAATCCACCAGTTAAATCCATCTTTGTTAAAAATTCTCTGCATAATTAAGCCTTGTAGGTACTTTCTTTATCTACGTATAACGAATCTTTAATTACTTCCATTGTCATAGTATGTTCATGTTTATTAACTTTATGGTGAATGGCTGTAATAATATAAAAGCCTGAATATAATTTATCTTGAGCAGACGATCCTGTATCAGTTTCATCTTTAGCACCCATGGAAGGGTATTCAAAGTATATTAGTCTACCGACCTCTGCATCTGTTCTACCTGGTACAGTCATATTCATTTTAATGTTAGTTAGTTCTAACATACTGGATAGACGATTACCGTATATCTCACCCATCTTCTCGCTGATGTTATCAGGATAATCATTAAATAGTTTTGGATTCTTTGGATAAAAACTTATGTTAGTTGCAAAGTTTCTAAATGTATCTTTATTGAATACAGGTTTAGCTTCCTCTCCTTTACCTGAGGAATGAAATTGTTTTTCATAATTTAATGTATGATCATAGTCAATAAGTTCATATTCTTTATTAAAAACGTCTAGATATACTAACCTATTACCTAGGTACCCATTAGTGTAATTTTTAATGTAGTCAGTTGATTCCACCATTTCTACATCTTTAGCTAGAAACATTTCTCTATTTACATTTTGAGAAGCTTTATCTTCACGTACATTAGATGCAGAAATTAAGTATCTACCTAGATAGTTTTTACTTTCATGCGTATCTTTAAACAATTTTTCTAGTGTACAGAAGTAAAAGTTCTTGCTTGACTCAAAAAATATAAAGTTTTTAGCAACACCGTCTTTTGGTATAGCTTTAGAGGCTAGCCAATTTATACATTTAAGTGGTGACCAACCAGGTGATATAAATTTTATTTTATTAGATGCTTCATTAATGACAATTAATTCTGTAGGTCTAGGGTCTTCTTTAATTTCATTATTTGTTTCTGATACACTAAAATTACGTGAAGTAGCTAGAAAGTCAGAAAAGATTCTCCCGGCAATATCAGTTACAGTACCCTCAAATGGTGCAAATAGCGGTAGTGAGACGTCATAAAAAAACTCTACGGAAATAAAATGTAACACAAAGTTTTGTGTATTTTTATCTCTTACGATTGTTCGGTCAGATAGCTTAAATATTCTGAAAGTTTTTTCGATGATTTCCGAATCTGGAAATGAAGGTGTTCTTAGTTTAACGTTAAGAAACTCTTCACCATGAATATTATACTTGTCAATTAAATTTCTACTATCTGTTAGTACCAGGTTACCATGAAGATAGTTCTTAAACAGGTCTTCGTAAATATTTAATTCAACAACAAATTCAGACAAGTCAATTACCTCATCACTTGAGTTAATAAGTTTGAGTTGCTCAATTCGTACTTCACCAGCACGTTGAAGACCTTGTTCACCAATCATTATTCACCTAGCTTCTTCTTAAAGTCATTTACGACAGCATCTACATAAGGAGCTTTCAATATTTTAATTCTACGCTTTGATTCATTAATTTCGTCTTCGAAGGTAAAATTTGTAACGGGTGTTCCAGACAGGATTACGGTACTGGTGATATTAGCTCTGTTGCTAGTATTAGAAGATTTTAAAATCTGATCACCGGTTTTGAACCCTCCCGTTGTAATAGTTATTCTGACATTAGAGTTACTATTTTTTTGTGTAATGAAAGCGATACCAATATTGGTATTATTGGTAATAGCGTCATTAACGCTAAAATTAGTAAAAGCGTTTGAGGATAAAATATATGCATTACCATTGGTGTAATTACCATTAGCGTCTTCAAAATGATGTACAGCGTTTACATCGGTATACTTACTATCAACGTACTTATTGAGTTTGTTGGTATCTAAAGGCCAATCAAATCTTGGATCAATAATTTCGTTGTAGTGTAATACTAACCAATGGAGTTCAGAATTATTATAAAACTTATCAGCTACAAGTTCTGGTGTCTCACCGTCTTTAATATCGTACTCATCATAAAGACCTAAATTGTTCTTTACTTCGTCAGATAAGGTAACGCGGTTCGTAATGTTTGTTACAACCTGAACCGTAGTTGTATTATCTAATGAATAGTATGTGTAGGGGAAGCTTTTAAAGTACATTAATAACCATCCTGTATCATATTCTTAGTAAGAATTTCTAGTTCACGGAATGTAAGAGACATGTTTATTTCAGTCGGTGAACCATCTCTAAACGACGAGAATTGTTCCCCGCCATAACTTACATCCATATTTTCTAATACACAGGTCGCAAATTTATGAAAGTATCCATTTTCTTCATTACCAAAATAATATGATATGTTAAACTCAGATGGGTATATAAAGAATAACTTGCCTGACGACATCTCGGGATGCATATGAAATTTAAAAGTGTTTATAATGTTATAAACATCATCAGATTCTTTTTTATTTTTAGGAAAAAATTTGTACTTAAAAGCAAAAGATCTAAAATCAACTGATTCAAAAACAGTTTCTTTAAATGGGTTAAGTGCTGTACCTGAAGAGGCACTAAGTGCAGAACCTACATCTGCAGCTCCAAATGCACCAGGCAGTTTAGCAAGTGATGCACCTAAGGCAGCACCTACTTCACCAGCACCCTTCATAGCTCCTTGACCATCAAGAACACTACCGCTTAACACACCTAATAATGTTCCTAGTTCTTTATTAGCATAGTTCATACTGTATTTAACAGTTGGGGGACCATCTACGTAAAGCGCAATTGCGTCTGAAATTCTGTATGTAGTATCTTTCTTTAATATATCGGAAGTAGCCATGGTAGCACCTACTGCAACACCGGATACACCTCCAGCAACTTTTGATACTACTTTAGCAGTAGCCCCAGTCTTACCAAAAGCGCCAGCTGCACCGCTTGCTAATGCTGTTACTGCGACGCCCGCGGCTGCACCTGCAGCTGCATAAGTAGTACCCCGTATTACTGGGCTTGCAAGTTGGTCCGCACTCAAATTAGCTGAATTAGGGTCTCTCTTTGTTTCAAACAATACTTTCTTCTCATTAAACTTAGATTTTCCTCTAACGTTAATATTAAAAAGGACGTAATGTTGAAGATTATCTGCAGTCTGTAGATCAGAGGGGTACTGTGTAATGTCTACTTTGAACTTATTTTTATCCAGTTTTGCACCGGATAGTGCAGAAGCCTCTTGCTTATATCTATCCAGATATTCTTTTTTTATATCTGCGGCCATTGTTTTTCCATAAATAGTTGGATTATATTATATTTATCCCGTTATGTACAAAGCAACTTACAAAGGCCGTTATAGGGTCGCTAATCCTTCCAAGTATAGAGGTGATATAAACGATATCATTTACAGGTCATCCTGGGAATTAAAATTTATGAAATGGTGTGATAATAATACATCGGTACTTGAATGGGGGTCTGAGACTATGATTATACCTTATAAGTCTCCTGTTGACAGTAAAGTACATCGTTATTTTGTAGATTTCTATATCAGAGTAAAAGACAGACATGGTGCAATTACCAAATATTTAATTGAAATTAAGCCAGAAAAGTTTACCAAACCCCCGGTTATCCCGCAACGTCAGACTAAAAGATTTATTGATGAAGTATTTCAATACGGGGTAAATCAATCAAAATGGAAAGCGGCCGATGAATATTGTGTTGATAGAGGTATGAAGTTCCTGGTTTTAACCGAAAAAGATCTTGGGTTATAACGGATAAATATAATTATGGCAACCACTGTTAATCCTTTTGCAGATATTAGAATGAAAGCGGGCGACGAGGATCGCTCTCTCAACTGGTATCAGGTTCAAGTAAAGAACCTTAAGAACGTCAGACCTAATCAACTGATGGCAAATACCCCTGAATTGACGACTACTATTCTACCCGGTAGTATGTACATGTTCTTTTACGATGCTAAGTTAAAGGATAAGTTACCGTATTGGGATATGTTCCCTCTGGTATTACCTTTTAGAAAAGTTGCAGGTGGTTTTTTTGGATTAAACCTACATTATTTACCTTACCCCGTCAGGTTTAAATTACTAGCAGCAATGCATGATTTAGCCTATGATGCTAAGGTTACAGAGAATACAAGACTCCAATTGAACTGGAGAATACTGAATGCTTCGACTAGATTTGCTCCTATTAAGGCTTGTGTTAAGCATTATCTTTATGAACAGCTTCAATCAAGATTTTTAAAAATACATTACCCCGATTGGGTTACAGCTTCCCAGCTTCCTGTAGAGAGGTTTATAGGAGCTAACAAACAAGAGGTCTGGAGAGACTCAAGGAAGAAATACTAATGGCAAAAGCTGGTTTTAATTTATCACAGTTTATAGGGGCTATTAGAGAAGATAGTCTCGCAAGAGTAAACCGATTTGAAGTCTTTATTAATCCCCCAGCAGGTATGATTAATAAAAATCGTGCTAATGCGGAAGCGGTCAGTTTGTATTGTGAGATGGCAAGTTTACCCCCTGTTAATATTTCTACTAAATCTTTTAAGATATTTGGACCGACTTATCAAAGACCGTTTGGCGCTGAATATGGTGGGGAGGGTATATCTTTAACATTTCACGTTGATAGAGATATGCAGGTTAAAAAATTCTTTGATGATTGGACAGCAACTGTTGTCGATCCAGACACAGGTTTAGTGGGGTTTCAGGAAGATTATATTTCAACTATTTCATTAAGACAGCTTGATGAACAAGAAAACGTTACATATGAGTTAGAATTATATGAAGCGTTTCCTAGAAGTGTTAATCTTTTAGAATTAAATAACTCAGCTCAAAACCAAACCCACCGTCTTAATGTTTTATTTGCGTATCGTTATTGGAAAGATGTTGATAGAGAATTTCAAACTACACCAATAGATATACCAAGACAGAGACGGTTCCCTCAAGTACCCTTATCAAATGAACAAGCAAACCAGGCTCGCGCAGATTTTGCAAGAACAGACCCAAGACGAATTGATAGATAAAAGGAAAATATAATGGCTTTACCAAAATTAGAAACACCGACGTATGAATTGACATTGCCTTCTACAGGTACTAAAGTAAAATTTAGACCGTTCTTAGTTAAGGAACATAAAATACTTCTGACTATGTCAGAAGCTGATAACAGTGAAGTGGCAAGAATTATCAGAGAGTTAGTAGATGTATGTACATTTAATAAACTCAAGATTAGAGAATTACCTCACTTCGATATTGAATTTATTTTTATGCATTTAAGAGCTAAGTCAATCAGTGAAACTGTTGATGTAGTAGTTAATTGTGAATGCGGTGAGAAGATAGATACAAGTTTTAACATTGAAGACCTAAAAGTTGTTAAACCTGATGACCATACTAATAAGATTATGATTAATGATGAAATTGGTATTGAGTTAAAGTATCCAAATATAGATGATGTTGTGGATGTTTTTGCAACTAAAGATAATCAGAAAGTTATTGATTTAATCTTAAGAAGCATTAAAGCGATTTATAACCAAGAAGAATATTGGTTAGCAGAAGATCAGACGAAAGAAGAAATGGAAGAGTTTATCTTTTCTCTAACCAAAGACCAGTTTGATAAGTTGGAGCAGTTCTTTGTGACCTCTCCTAAAATTGTGCAGACCATTGAATGTGATTGCCCTAAGTGCGGAAAACATAACGTATCCAAACTGGAAGGATTACAGAATTTTTTCGTATAACCCTTTCCTCGGATAATTTAGCTAATTACTTTACGCTAAACTTTTCATTAATGCATCATCATAAGTATAGTTTGACTGAAATTGAAAATATGATGCCGTGGGAGAGGGAGATTTATGTTTCGTTATTAATTGATTATATTAAACAAGAAAACGAAAAGCTGAAAATGCTTAAACAAAATGCGAGGAACTCATGACAAAAGAAAATAAAAAAGAAGAAAAAGTTCAGAAGAAGTCAGATGAAGATTGGATGACAAAGAAATGGCGTCCAATGATGGCTATGATGTATATGTCATGCTGTCTTGCAGACTTTTTCTTATTCCCTATTATGTTTACCATAGTTCAGTTCTGGGAAACTGCTGTACAAAATGATGCATTTAGACAATGGGTTCCAATTACGCTACAAGGCGGTGGGTTATTTCACGTAGCCATGGGCGCTGTTCTCGGTGTTTCAGCATAT
>Ga0222712_10000464_pt1 | contig 53603 bp, 46 predicted proteins | sample C33_657DmetaG_FD_165043 | JGI IMG/M metagenome (GOLD analysis project Ga0222712, IMG submission 165043) | Estuarine water microbial communities from San Francisco Bay, California, United States - C33_657D | ecosystem: Environmental > Aquatic > Marine > Unclassified | place: USA: California... | reverse complement strand
GAACAATTCGCCGGCCAGGTGGCCCAGGTTGCCCACCCCGGCCGAGCTGTAGTTCAGGCCATTGGGCTGGCGCTTGGCATAGGCCACCAACTCGGCCACCGATTTGACCGGCAGCTTGGGGTTGATGTGCAGGCCGAAGATGATGGAGGTGGTCTGCGTCACGCCGACCAGGTCCTCCAGCGGCTTGAAGGGCATGTTCTTGTAGACATAGGGGTTGACCGTCATCACGCTGGGCACCGCCAGGCCCAGGGTATAGCCGTCGGGCGCCGCCTTGGCCACCAGGTCCATGCCCAGATTGCCATTGGCCCCGGGCTTGTTGTCGACCACCACTGCGCTTTTGAAACTCTCGGCCATTTTGGTCGCGACGCTGCGTGCCAGCGCGTCGGCCGAAGAGCCGGGGGCCTGTGCCACCACCAGCCGTATGCTGCGGGCCGGAAAGTTTTGCGCCATTGCCGCGTAGCCGGTCAAGGCAGCGCACAGCACGACGGCTGTGCGCGCCGCCTGCCGGCGGCCCATCAGTGAAAAAAGCGTCATCGTTGTCTCCAGGTTTGTGTTTACCGTAAAAAAATCATGCTCTGGCCGGCCTCAAGCCCGGCGCACCACCACCTCGGGGTTGGCCAGGCGCAGCGCCCCGCCGGTGGCAAACAGGCGGACCTGTTCGAAGGTCTCGCCGAAATACAGCTCGAAGGTCTCGCGATCGGCCCAGCCCAGGTGCGGCATGCAGACCACGTTGTCCATCTTGAGCAGCGGGTGCTCGCCGTTCATGATGGGCTCGTTCTCATAGACGTCGACGGCGGCAAAACCGGGCCGGCCGGCCAGCAGGGCTTGCTCGAGCGCGTCGGACTCGACCAGCTCGGCCCGCGCGGTGTTGACGAACAGGGCCGAGGGCTTCATCAGGTCCAGGTCGGCCCGGGTGACGGCGCGCGCTGAGCGTGGGCCGTAGCGCAGGTGGACGCTGAGCACATCGGCGCGTGTAAACAGGTCCTGCTTGCTCAGGGCCATCTCGTAGCCCTGCTCGTGGGCACGTTGCGCAGAGCCTTCGCCGCCCCAGACCAGCACCTTCATGCCCAGGGCCGCGCAGGCGCGCGCCACGCGGGTACCGATCACCCCCAAGCCATAAATGCCCAGGGTCGAGCCGTCGAGTCGGCTGGAAAAAGTCGCGGGCCACTGACCGGCCCGCATGCGATTGGCTTCAAACACCACCTGGCGGCGCGAGGCCAGGATGAGGGCGACGGTCAGCTCGGCCGGCGCAATCGGCGAGGCAAAGATGCCATGCGTGACCGCCACCCCATGGCGGGTGCAGGCCGCGTAGTCAATGTAGCGGCTGTGGCGGCCGACCAGCGCCACCTGCTTGAGGCGAGGCAGGGCTGCCAGCAGCTCGGCGTCCACATGGGCGCGCTCGCGCACCACCACCAGCACATCGGCATCGCGCAGCCGCTCGATATAGGCCGCCCGGTCCTCTGGCGGTGCCTGGTGGATGGTGACCGAGTGGCCTTCGAGCAGTGAAAAGCAGTCGAGCTTGCGCACGCAGTTTTGGTAGTCGTCGGCAATCACGATATTCATGTGCTTCCTGTTCGGTGGTGTTTATTCAGGCGGCCCAGGGCTGGACAGCAGCGGCGCTCTCAGCGCGTGCGGCGGGCCGGGGCCCGTCGGCCTTGGGTCCGAGGGTGTAGCGCACGCTGAACTTGCCGGCATAGTAGGTACGCCCATGCAGCAGGGCGCGGCCCTTGGTGTCAAAGATGGTGTGCTCGCGCACCAGCAGGGCTGCGCCCTTGGCCGCGCCGAGAATGCGCGCCTGCTCGGCGCTGGCCACGCTGGCGCTGACCGCGTTTTCCATGCGCCCGATCTGCAGACCCAGGCCTTCGCGCAAAACCTGTTGCACGCTGCGCTGCTCAAGCCAACGCACATTAATACCGCGCGCCAGGGATTCCGGCAAATGCCGAACTTCCAGGGCGACCTTGCGCCCGCCGACAAAGCGCAGGCGCTCCAGGCGCCAGAGTGTAGGCGCCTGCAGGCCCAGGGCCAGGCTCAGTTCGGGCGTGGTCGGCTCCGATTCGAAGGCCAGCAATTCGTAGTGCAGCGATTCGCCGGCGGCGATCATGTGGTCTTCAAAGGACTCGAGCAAATTGGTGTCGACCCGGTCGTCAATGCGTGGGTTGCCCACAAAGGTGCCGCTGCCGGCGCGCCGGGCGATCAGGCCCTCGAACACCAGCTGCTGCAGGGCCCGCGCCACCGTGGCGCGGGTGGTGCCAAAGCGCTCGGCCAGCTCTGGCTCTGAGGGCAGCTTGTCACCCGCACGAAAGCGCCCCTGCTCGATGGCCAGCCGCAAAAATTGCTGGATCTGCAGGTAAAGCGGTGCAGGGTGGTTCATGACGGCAGCTTGGGCCCGGCGCTCAGGGGATGTACTTTTTTTCCAGGGCGTCAAAGAAGGGCTTGTTGACCATGCGCTGGCGCTCCTTGAAGGGCACCACCACCGCAGGGTCTTCGTCCAGTCGGCCGTGGGCCTTGAGGTGCGAGAGCGACTTTTGCATGCCCAGCGCCGCCCCTTGCAGGGCCGCATTGGCGTAGAGCACGATGCCAAAGCCCAGCTGGGCCAGCTCGGCATGATCGAGCGCCGGCGTCTTGCCGCCGATCACGATGTTCATCAGCTGCGGCCGATCGAGCACTTGCGGCAGTCGGCGCACCTCGTCGGCACTTTCGGTGGCCTCGACGAACAAGACGTCAGCGCCGGCCTCGGCAAAGCGCTGGGCTCTTTCGATGGCCGCATCAAAGCCCTGGGTGGCGCGGGCGTCAGTGCGGGCGATGATCTGAAAGTTGTCGTCGATGCGGGCATCGACCGCGGCCTTGATTTTGGAGACCATGTCTTCGGTCGACACCACGTCCTTGCCGGCAAAGTGCCCGCAGCGCTTGGGAAAGGTCTGGTCTTCGATCTGTACCGCATCGGCGCCGGCGCGCTCGAGCGCGCGCATGGTCTGGCGCACATTGAGCGCGTTGCCAAAGCCGGTGTCGATGTCGACGATCAGGGGCAGCTCCACCGCATCGCGGATGGCGGCGGTGTGCTCGACCACATCGCGCAGGCTGATGAAGGCCAGGTCGGGCAAGCCGTAGTACATATTCGTCAGGCCCGCGCCGCTGAGGTAGACCGCCTCAAAGCCGAGGTCGGCGATGGTGCGCGCGCTCATCGCATTGAAGGCGCCAGGCACCAGGAGGCCACGGCGTTGGTTGACGAGCTCGCGCAGGGCTTTTTTCGAATTCATGGTTGATCTTGATTCAAAGGTTGGGGGTTGATCTCAAGCCGGCAGCCAATAGCTGGCCGGCACAAACACCTGGCCGTCCATCAGCCGGCGGGCGCTGCGGCTGACCACCGCTTTGGCCACCTGCCACTGCTGGCCGTCAAATTGCGCCTGCGCGCCCACCGTGAGCACGCCTGAGGGATGGCCGATGCGCAGTTGCTCAGGCGCAAAGGGCTGCGTGGGGCTGCGCGCCGCTTCTATGGCTTGCCTCACCAGGGTGCCGGGCAAGGCCGCGGCCACTGCCAGCGCGATCGCGCCGGTGCCGGTCAGGGCATGGTGCATGGGGCCCATGGACAGGATACGCACCATCAGGTCGATATCGCCGGCAGCCACCGCCTTGCCGGCCGAGCTTTGGTAGCTCGCCGGCGCCGACACAAAAGCCAGCTTGGGCGTGGCCGGCCGCAGTCGGGTGGCTTCCTCGCTGCTGGCGGCCAGGCCCATGGCCACTGCGCCGCAGGCGCGTATGGCCTCACAGCGCGCCAGCAAGGCCGCGTCGCGGTTGAAGTCGGCCGGCATCTCGCTGCCGTGCAGGCCCAGGCTGGCGGCGCGGATCACCACCGTCGGGTTGCCGGCGGTGATCAGGGTGGCTGGCACATCGCCCAGGCCCGGCACCTGCAATACATCGACCTCGCGGCCGGTGGGCAGCAGCGCCATGTCGTCGCTACCGGCCGGGTCGATGAAGTCGATCGGGATTTCAGCGGCAGGAAAGGTCACGCCGTCGAGCTCGAAGTCGCCGTCTTCCAGCACCAAGCCGCCGCGCACCGGTACATGGCAGACGATGCGCTTGCCGATATTGGCCTGCCATATGCGCACCGGCTGCACACCCTGGCCGCGCATAGGCAGCAGGCCGCGTTGAATCGCAAACGGACCCACTGCGGCCGTCAGGTTGCCGCAGTTGCCCGACCAGTCGATCACCGGCTCGCCGATGGCGACTTGGCCGAACAGGTAGTCCACATCGCAGTCGGGCCGGCTCGAGCGCGCAATCAGCACCACCTTGCTGGTGCTGGAGGTGGCCGCGCCCATGCCGTCGATCTGCTTGCCGTAGGCGTCGGGGCTGCCGATCACCCGCAGCAGCAAGCGGTCTCGCAGCGCGGGATCGGCAGGCAGGTCTTCAGCGAGGAAGAACACCCCTTTGCTGGTCCCGCCGCGCATGTAGCAGGCGGCAATGCCGCGCTGCAGCCCGCGCTTGTCCATAGGCGCGGCTGTGTTCATCCGGTGTAGCCGATGTCCTTGATGATCTGGCGGTACTTCTCGCTCTGCGACCTGATGTAAGCACCAAATTGCTCGGGCGTGTTGCGGATCACATCCGACTGCTCGCGCTGAATGCGGGCCTGAAAGTCGGGCCGTGCATAAGCCTGATTGGCCTCGGCATTGAGCAGGCGCACGATCTCCGGCGGTGTTTTGGTGACGGCAAACAGCCCGCCCCAGAGCGTGAAGTCAAAGCCGGGGACCAGGGTTTCAGCCACGGTGGGCGTATCGGGAAACAGGCTGGAGCGCTGCGCCGAGGAAAGGGCCAGTAGCCGCACTGCGCCCGACTTGATGTGCTGCGCGATCGGGGTCAGGCCGGAGAAATAGCAATCCACATGGCCGCCGATCACGTCGACCAGCGCCGGTGCTGCGCCCTTGTAGGGCACATGGGTCATCGGAGCTTTGGTCTTGAGCGCCAGCGCCTCGCCGGCCAGATGGCCCGGGCTGCCGCCGCCGGCCGAGGCGAAGGTTACCTTCTTGGGCTGGCGGCGGGCGTCTTCGACCAGCTCGCCCAGGTTTTTGTAGGGCGACTTGGCCGGCACCACCAGCCCCAGGGGGATGTTGAAGACCTGTACCACCGGCACAAAGTCAGCGTCGGGGTCAAAGCCCAAGTCTTTCGTGAGGATCTTGTTGACCACCATCTCGGCCGGGTTGCCAAACAGCAAGGTGTAGCCGTCGGCCGGTGCGCGCGCCACCGTCTGCACCGCGATATTGCCGCTCGCGCCCGGTCGGTTCTCCACCACAAAGGACTGCTTGAGGCTGTTGCTAAGGTATTCACAGATCAGCCGCGCCATGATGTCGGCGCTGCCGCCGGGTGCATAGCCGAGCAGGATTTTCACCACCCGGTTCGGATAGGTGCCGGACTGTGCCCAGGCGGCGGGTAGCAAGCTGGCTGCGCCCAGGCCGGCGATCTGTGCGGCCAGGCGGCGGCGGGCCGGCGATGTGATGTGGGGAGGCTGTGTCATGGCGGGGGTCCTTGGGTGAAATGCGGGTGAGGGTGAAGGGCTCAGGCCGTCCGGCCTGCGGTCGGCATGGTGAGCTCAAACAGCGGCGCTGCTGACGGGCCTGCGCCGAAGGCGCGAAGGTACTGCAGCAACTCGGCCGCACGGCCGGTGACGGGTTCGACCAGGGCCATGAACTTGGTCTCAAGCTCGGGCCAGCCCAGCGGATTGCCGATGCTGCCAAAAGCGTGTTCTACCCATTCGGTAATCTGGCTGCCGTCTTCCAGCTCTATGTGCAGGCGGGCGGCGGTGCGGCTGACCGTCTCGTCGCCCACCGACTCCAGCCGATCGGCCAGCTCTTGCAGCTCGCTGTCTTGCAGGCGCGCGGGCAAAAAGTCTTGCAGCGTCACCGCATGGCCTTGCAGGCCCAGGGCCACACAATAGCCCATGGAAAACCGGCCCTCGGTCGGCGTGCTGGCTTTGCGGATGTTGGCGATCTTGATGGCCAACGGATTGACGTCCACCCGCATGCGGGCGATCGCGCGCCCCGCCACCTGGGCGCGCGCTTGCCGCGCAGCGTCGATCGCACCGTGGGTGAGCTGACAGGCGGCATAAGGCTTGAAGCTGTTGCGGCTGATTTCCCAGACCTCGTCGAAGGGCGCCATGCGCAGCACCAACTCAGGGTCCTGCAAGAGCGTGCGCAGCAAGGGGCTGTGGGCGTCGAGCACGCCGGTGGCGCCTTCAAAGCCGGCCTGTGCCAACTCGGCGGCCAAAATGCCGTCCATCGCGGTCTTGCCCGCGTGCAGCGGTTTGGCCATGGTGCCAAAGGATGCCGTCAGGCCGCTGGCCTGGGTGGCGGCCAGGCCGAGCGCGTGGGCGGTCTGCGCCTCGTCCAGATCGAGCAGTACCGCCACGCCGGCCGCCACTGCCAGGCGCCCCAGGGTGGACGTTGAGTGCCAGCCGCTGTTGTTCAGCCGTATGCCCACCCCCTGATCGCCGATGCGCGCGGCCACCTCAAAGCCAGTCACGAAGGCGCGCAGCATGAGCGCCTGCTCGCAGCCACGGTCGGTGCCGACGGCCAGCAAGGCGGCCCACAGCGGACCGCTGACATGGATCACCGAAGGAATATGCGTGTCGTCGTAGTCCAGGCAGTGCGACAGGCTGCCGTTGATCAGCGCGGTCACCGCCGCGCTGCTCTGGCCGCCCCAGAGCATCCGCGCCTGGCCCTGGCTGTGCCAAGCGCGCAGCACCTGATGCAGGCGGGCCGCCTCCGGGGCGTCATAGGCGCCCACGCATACCGCCGTCCAGTCGAGCAGGCATTTGCGGGCCTCGTCCAGCACATCGGCCGGGTAGCTGCGCTGGCGGGTGCCGACAATGTAGCGGCAGACTTCGAGGGTTTGGCTGGACTCAGACATGGGCGGCCTGACTGCTGTGGATCAGCTTGCGCAGCACAAAGGCAAGGATGCCGCCATGCTGCAGGTAGCGCTCTTCTATCGGCGTGTCGACCCGCGCCAGCAGCATCACCGACTGCTGGCTGCCGCCCGTGCGCGTGATGCGCAGCTCGATGGTCTGCTGCGCCCGCACGCCGTTTTCCAGGCCCACGATGTCAAAGCTTTCACTGCCGTCGAGCTGCAGCGATTGCAGGCTGTCCTGGCCCTGAAACTGGCAGGGCAGGATGCCCATGCCGATCAGGTTGCTGCGGTGTATGCGCTCAAAGCTGCGCGCAATCACCGCCCGCACGCCCAGCAGCTTCGGGCCTTTGGCGGCCCAGTCGCGGCTTGAGCCTGTTCCGTATTCCTCACCGGCAATCACGATGCTGGCCACGCCCTCGCGCTGGTAGGCCATGGCCGCATCGTGGATGCTCATGCGCTGGCCACTGGGCTGGTGCAGCGTCACGCCGCCTTCGACGCCGGGCAGCATCAGATTTTTCAGGCGCACACTCGCAAAGGTGCCCCGCATCATCACGCCGTCATGCGCGCGGCGGGCAATATAGCTGTTGAAGTCGCGTGGCTTGACGCCCAGCGTGGCCAGGAAGCGGCCGGCGTCGGAGTCGGCGCCGATCTCGCCGCCCGGGCTGATGTGGTCGGTGGTGACCGAGTCGCCCAAGAGGGCCAGGGCCCGCGCCTGTTGGATGGGCGCCAGCGCTGGGGGCTCGATCGAGAAGTTGCGAAAAAACGGCGGCTCGCGCAGATAGCTCGATTGCGCCTGCCAGCTGTAGGTCTCCCCCACGGGGGCTTGCAGCTCGTTCCACAACTCGCTGCTGCGCGCCATCTCGTCATAGACGCCGTGAAAATGTTCGGGCTTCTGCGCATGGGGCAGCACCTGCGCCAGCTCCTGCGGCGTCGGCCACAGATCGCGCAGGAAGACCGGCGCGCCCTGGGCGTCTAGGCCCAGGGGCTCTCTGGCCATGTCGATGTCGATGCGGCCGGCCAGCGCATAGGCGACCACCAGCGGCGGGCTCATCAAATAGTTGGCCTTGATCGCCTGATGGATGCGGGCCTCGAAATTACGGTTGCCCGACAGCACCGAGGCCACCACCAGCTGGTCCTGCGCGATCGCTTCTTCCACCCAAGGCGCGAGCGGGCCGGAGTTGCCCATGCAGGTGGCGCAGCCAAAGCCGGCCACCTGAAAGCCCAGCTGGTCCAGGTAGGGCTGCAGGCCCGCCTTTTCCAGATAGACCGCCACCACCCGCGAGCCGGGGGTCAGCGAGGTCTTGACGTGATCGGGCACCCGCAGGCCACGCTCAGCCGCCTTTTTGGCCAGCAGTCCGGCGGCCAGCATGACGCCGGGATTGGAGGTGTTGGAGCAGGAGGTGATGGCGGCAATCACGATGTCGCCATCGCGCAGCTTGGGCGGCTCGGCGGGGAGGGCCTGCGGCGCGTCGGCTGGGCGCAGCGCACCCAGCCACTGGCGCCAGCGCTGCGGCAACTCTGACTGGTCGAGCCGGTCCTGCGGGCGGTGCGGGCCGGCCACGCTGGGCACGATGGCCTGCAGATCGATGACCACCACCTCGCTGTAATTAATGTCGCCCGCGCGGGGCATGCCAAAGGCACCCTGGGCCTCATAGTAGGCGCGCAGTACATCCAGTTCATGCTCGCTGCGCCCCACCGCCTTGAGGTAGGCCAGCGTCGCCTCGTCGACCGGAAAGTAAGCGGCGGTCGGGCCGTACTCGGGTGCCATATTGGCGACCGTGGCGCGGTCTGTGGCTGCCAGGCTGGCCGCGCCCTCGCCGAAGAATTCCACGAACTTGCCCACCACCTTGTGGCGGCGCAGCGTCTCGGCGACGGTCAGCACCAGATCGGTGGCGGTGGCGCCCGGCGGCAACTGGCCGCGCAGCTCGACGCCCACCACATCGGGGGTCAAGAGATAGACCGGCTGGCCCAGCATGGCCGCTTCGGCCTCAATCCCGCCCACGCCCCAGCCCAACACGCCGATGCCGTTGGCCATGCAGGTGTGGCTGTCGGGGCCGACCATCGAATCTGGAAAGATCAGGCCTTCGCTCTGACGCCAGCCGCAGGTGAGTTTTTCGATGTTGACCTGGTGGATGATGCCCACGCCGGGCGGCACGATCTTGACCGCATCAAAAGCCTGCGCCGCCCATTTGAGGAAGCGATAACGCTCCTCGTTGCGCCGAAACTCCTCGCGCATGTTCAGCTGCAGCGCGTCGGCGCGGCCGGCATGGTCAACGATGATGGAATGGTCCACGATCAGATCCACATCCACCAGCGGCTCGATGGCTTGAGCGCTCACGCCTTGATGGCGTGCCACCTCGCGCATGGCGGCAAGGTCTGCCAGCAGCGGAATGCCGGAGGCGTCGGGCGCGATGATGCGCGCCACCACAAAGGGGATCTCGTGGCTGCGCTGCGCCTTGGGCTGCCAGCCGGCCAGCTCGCGCACATGGCGCTCCTGCACCCGCTCGCCGTCGAGGTGGCGCAGCAGCGACTCGAGCATGATGCGCAGCGAGACGGGCAGGCGCGATAGTGTCCCCAAGCCGGCCTGCTCCAGCGCCGGCAGGCTGTGGAAGTGGCCAACCTGGCGGCCCTTGACCATCAAGGCGCGCAGGGTGTCAAAGGGCTGGTCTTGCATGATGGCTTTCAGAAGCGAAACAGGTCGAGGGCGTTGGCGCCCATGATGCGTTCGCGCGTTGCATCGTCAATCACCCACTCGTCCAGGCAGCGGCGCATGCGCTCCACGCTGATGTAGGACTCGTGGCGGGTGTGCGGCCAGTCGCTGCCCCAGACCAGTCGCTCAGGCCCCAGGTGTTCGAGCAGCAGCTCGGCCTGCCGGGGCGCCGCCGCAAAGCCGCGGCCTTCGCTGCCGTTGCGATAGGCCCCCGACAGCTTGGCCCACAGCCGGCCCGTGGCGCCGTACTGGAGCAGGGCCCGAAAGCCCGGGTCCTCGGCGCCCAGATCATCGTCGGGTCGGCCGAAATGATCGACCACCACGTCCAGGCCGGCGGCCAGCAGCGGCTCCAGCAATTCGGGCAGGTCGCGCGCCTCGCGGTGGATCTCGACCTGCCAGCGGTGCTGGCGCAGCCAGGCCAGTAGGTCTGGCCAGGGTCCTTGGTCAAACTGCGGCAGGGGCAAGCCGTCGAGGTTCAGGCGCAGACCGACCACGCCGTCGGCGGCCAATGCTTCAAGCTCGGCCTCGGAGATGGCCGGGTCGACCACCGCAATGCCGCGCAGGTTTTGCCGGTGCTGGCGCAGCACGCTGCACATATAGCTGTTGTCGGTGCCTAAAAAGCTGGGCTGCACGATCACCGCATGGGTGACGCCGTTGGCGCGCATCGGCTCTTGGTAGTTCTCGTAGGTGGCGTCGTAGTCGGGCACGTAGCGACGCACCGGCGCCAGGGGCAGGCCCCGTACAAAAACATGAATATGGGTATCGACCAGTGACATGGCGCGCTCCGCTGGACCTGAGAAAGCCTTCCGCTTGAGCCAAGTCAGCGGAAGAGGGCGTCAGCATAGTTGACTATGCAGCTTTCGGCCCCGGGGTTTCCCCGGGTGACTGGGTGACGCATAACATCATGCATGGTTTGCATAAAGTTTGAGCCCCAATGACAGCGCGTTTTCAGGCGAGTCCATAGAATTCGGGCCTCCCCTGCGCAATCCGGCCACCGTCGCCGCCCTGCGCTGCAAGATCAGTCAGGAGCCGCAGCACCTTCCCCAGTCGCAGCGTCATGTCGACAGCCGCCCGCCTCAGCCTGGCGGCCGTCGAGATCACGTTTTTAACTTTGGAGCCTCCCCATGAACCATCCCGCCATGCAAGGCCTGGACCTCCAGGTCCCAGCCTTTGTCAAACACCCCAAGCTGATCGCCTGGGTCGCCGAGATCGCGGCCATCTGCAAGCCCGCGCGCATCCACTGGTGCGACGGCAGCCAGGAAGAGTACGACCGCCTCTGCCAGCAACTTGTCGATGCCGGCACGTTTAAAAAGCTCAATCCGGCCAAGCGCCCCGGCAGCTACCTGGCCTGGTCGGACCCCACCGATGTGGCCCGTGTGGAAGACCGCACCTTCATTTGTTCGCAGAAGAAGGAAGACGCGGGCCCGACCAACAACTGGGTGGCTCCGGCCGAGATGCGTGCCACCCTGGCGCCTCTGTTTGACGGCTGCATGAAGGGCCGCACCCTGTATGTGGTGCCGTTTTCCATGGGCCCGCTGGGCTCGCCGATTGCGCACATCGGGATCGAGCTGTCCGACAGCCCCTATGTGGCCGTCAACATGAAGATCATGACCCGCATGGGCCGCGCCGTCTATGACGTGTTGGGCGCTGAAGGCACTTTCGTGCCCTGCGTGCACACCGTCGGCGCGCCGCTGCAGGCCGGGCAAAAGGATGTGTCCTGGCCTTGCAACAAGACCAAGTACATCGTGCACTACCCCGAGACCCGCGAAATCTGGTCCTACGGCTCGGGCTATGGCGGCAATGCGCTGCTGGGCAAAAAGTGCTTTGCGCTGCGCATGGCTTCCATTATGGGCCGCGACCAGGGCTGGCTGGCCGAGCACATGCTGATCCTGGGTGTGACCAGCCCCGAGGGCAAGAAGTACCACGTGGCTGGCGCCTTCCCCAGCGCCTGTGGCAAGACCAACTTCTCCATGTTGGTGCCGCCCGAGGGCTTCGAGGGCTGGAAGGTCACCACCATCGGTGACGACATCGCCTGGATCAAGCCCACGGCCGACGGCCGGCTGCGCGCCATCAACCCGGAGGCCGGCTATTTTGGCGTCGCACCGGGCACCAACTACCACACCAACCCCAACTGCATGGCCACGCTCGACAAGAACGTGATCTTCACCAACGTCGCGCTGACCGACGACGGCGACGTCTGGTGGGAGGGCATGGAAAAAGACAGCGGCAAGCTGCCCGATCACCTGATCGACTGGCAGGGCAAGGATTGGACGCCCCAGATCGCCAAGGAAACCGGCGCCAAGGCGGCCCATCCGAACGCGCGCTTTACCGTCTCGGCCATCAACAACCCGGCCCTGGACGCGGCTTGGGACGATCCGGCCGGCGTGCCGATCGACGCCTTCATCTTTGGTGGCCGTCGCTCAACCACGGTGCCCCTGGTCAGCGAAGCGCGCAACTGGGTCGAAGGCATTTACATGGCCGCCACCATGGGTTCGGAAACCACCGCAGCCGCAGCCGGCCAGCAAGGCGTGGTGCGCCGCGACCCGTTTGCCATGCTGCCCTTTGCCGGCTACAACATGAGCGACTATTTCCAGCACTGGCTGGACCTGGGCAAGAAACTCGGCGCCGCCGGCGCCAAGCTGCCCAAGATCTACACCACCAACTGGTTCCGCAAGGGCGAGGACGGCAAGTTTGTCTGGCCCGGATATGGCGAGAACATGCGGGTGCTCAAGTGGATGATCGACCGCATCGAAGGCCAGGGCCAGGGCAGCGAAGGCGTGATGGGCATTACCCCGCGCTATGAAGACCTCAACTGGACCGGTCTGAATTTCACCGCCGGCGACTTCAATCAGGTCACCAGCATCGACCAGGCGGCCTGGGTCAAGGAAATGGCGCTGCATGCCGAGCTCTTCCAGCAACTCAAGCACCACCTGCCCCAGGAGTTGGAAGACACCCGCGCCGCCATCGAAAAGCGGCTGGCCGCCTGAGTTCCCAGGCAGCGCTGCAAGCCTGAGCGAGGGCGCAGCAGCATGAAAAAAGCCACCCATCAGGTGGCTTTTTTCGTTCATGGCTGGCGTCAGCCAGCCACCTGCTGTGCGCTCAGCGGCCCGATGCGCTCAGATCGAGATCGCGCTGTGTGGTGATCGTCAGCTCGCTCATCACGCGCGGGTCTTGGCGGGCCACCGCCCACAGCCGTGCGTCGGCCCTTTGCTCGGCCAGGCGCTGCAGGCGGCCCTGGACCGAGCGGCTCAAAAAGGTAGCCAACTGACGGGACGGCGCAGCCAGCAGGCCCAGCGCTGCAAAGCCGGCCAGCCAGACGCCCATCCAGATCACCAGCAGATGGCCTTCGGCCAGGCTGTCCATCACCTGGTAGGCGACCACCAGGACGGCGGCTGCCAAGCCGGCCAGCAGGCCTGCGGCCAGCCCTCGGCCGCCGGACAGGCGGCGACGCAGTTCGCTCCAACCCTCGGCTGCCGCCTCCAGGCGGGTGACACCGGGGTGTGCGGTTGGGTAGGCAGAAACAACAAAACGGGTCATGGTCGAACTCCAAAAAAACTGGCACCGTAGCCAGCGATGGTGCGAAGATTAGGGTAAAACCTAGTGCCTTTCAACTTTATATTTATGATCTAAGTTATTCACCAATGTGATTAACAAGATTTCCCCCTTCAGCCCAAGACGCCATGAACCCCAACTTTCGTACCCTGGACCTCAATTTGCTGCGTGTCTTTGACGAGGTGATGGCCGAACGCAGCCTGACCCGAGCGGCCCGCAACCTCAGCCTGACTCAGCCCGCCGTGAGTAACGCGTTGCGTCGATTGCGCGAGACCTTGGGCGACGAGCTCGTGCAGCGCAGCGGCCAGGGCATGGCCCCCACGCCCCGGGCCCGCGCCATCTGGCCGGCGGTCCGTCAGGCGCTGGAGCAGCTTGAGCTCTCGCTGGTGCCCAATGAATTCGTACCGGCGCAGGCCAAAACCACCTTCATCCTGGCCATGGCCGACGCCACCGCGGCCGAACTCATGCCCGGGCTGGTCGAGATTTTGGAGACCGAAGCGCCAGGAGTGACCTTGCGGGTGGTGCCGCTGACCACCCGCGATCCGCGCCACTTGCTCGACGAACAGGCCTGCGATCTGGCGGTTGGATTCTTTCCTTCGGTGCTGGCCGATATGACCGCCCACAGCCAGGGCGATGAACCCCTGCCCTTTGCCCACCAGCGCCTGTACGACGGGCAGTATGTGTGTGTGGTCCGCCAGGGCCACCCCCTTGCCGACCGGCCCTTGACCCTGGACACCTACTGCGAGGCCCGCCATATGTTGGTGAGTTTTTCAGGCCGGGCTTATGGCTTCATCGACGAGGCCCTGGCCGCTCTGGGGCGGCGGCGGCAGGTGGTGCTGACGGTCAATCAGTTCTTCACCGCCGGCCGGGTGGTGGCCCATTCGAATTTGCTGACCGTGCTGCCGCGCCACTTTGTGCGTGTGACCGGCATCGCTGACGAGCTGGTACTCATGCCGCTGCCCTTCGAGGTCCCGGCGGTGCATGTCGATGCACTCTGGCACCGCCGCAACCAACTGCGCGGCAGCCACCAGTGGCTGCGCCAGGCGGTGCAAAGGGCCACTGAACGGGCTCAGCTACCGCGCCAGTGAGCGCTGCGGCTCGGTTTAAAAAACGATCACCAAGCGGCCGCGGGTACCGCCCGCTTCGAGCCGGCGATGCGCCTCACTGGCTTGCTCGGGTGCATAGGTGGCGGCCACGCGCAAGGTGATCACCCCGCTGTGCACGTCTTGGCGCAATTGGCGCAGCAAATCTGCCCGATGGTTGTAACGGCGCACGCTGATGACGTGGCAGGCAACGCCGCGCTCTTGCATGGACCAGCCACGCACCGCGGCGAATCCGCCGCCATCGCGCACCGCGCCGAAGGCCAAGTCTCTTTGATACGAGCCATCGGCCAGTCCATCCACGCCCTGGGGCACGACCTTGCGGATTTGGGCTGCGATGTCATCGCCCCGGGGCACCACGGTATCGGCACCGAATGAGCGCACCAGGGCCTCATCGCCTGGCGCTGCGTCGGCAATGACGCGCAGGCCGGCTTGCTTGGCCAGCTGTATCACATAGCCCCCGTAGCAACCGGCGGCCCCGGTGACCGCCAAGGTCTGCCCCGCCTGCAAGGCCAACTTGTCGAGCGTTTGGCGAGCGGTCAGCCCATTCATGGGCAAGGTGGCGGCCTGCACCATGCTCACGCCCTCGGGAATGGGGGCTACCGCATCGGCCGACAGGACAATGCTTTCCCGGTAGCCCCCATGGCTGCCCTGGTTGTCCACCATGGCCATCACCGCGTCGCCTAGGGACAAATCGGTCTTGGTGTCGGGGCCTATGGCGTCGATCACGCCCGCCACATCCATGCCCGGCACATGGGGCGGCTGTATGCCCTGCAAGGCCTGGGCGCGCGAACCGTTGCGCAGCAAGGTATCGGTGGGGTTGACCGTCGCAGCATGCACGCGTACCCGTACCTGGCCAGGGCCGGGCTGGCCCTCGGGCAGGTCCATGACTTGCAAAACTTCGGGGCCACCGAACTCAAAAAATCCTATAGCGCGCATGGTGTGCTCCTGGTTTATTCAAAAAAGTGTCTGCGGGGCTGGGCTCCACCAGCTTGGATGTTGTGCCGGTGGGCTAGGCTCCCCGAGTGGACCACATCGGCGTCTATTGGAAACGCAAACGCCTCTGGGTGCCCGGTGCGGGCTCGATGCATCCTCACACCCGGCGGGCCCGAGCGCATGGCTGCGCTGGCAAGAGGGTCAATTAAAGTCAACCGGTCAACCTGGCTTTGTCCTATGCCGTTGAGTCGGTGAGCCCAAGCACCCAAGCATGGGTGTCGGGCTCGGTCACTTTTTTCATCGTCTCCCATCCACACAGGGGTATTTCATGCTCAAGAAAATTTTCGCCTTTTTCGCGGCCATGTCCTTGATGGCTGCTTTTGCCGCCGTCGACATCAACAAGGGCACGCCCGCCGAGCTCGAAACCATCAAGGGCATAGGCCCGGCCAAGAGCAAACTCATCGTTGAAGAACGCAAGAAGGGTGAGTTCAAGAGCTGGCAGGACTTCATTTCCCGCGTCAATGGCTTTGGCGAGGCCAGCGCGGCCAAACTGTCGGCTGAAGGCCTGACGGTGGGCGGCGCGAGCTTCAAGCCGACGGCCAAAGACGCCAAAGATGCCAAAGCGGCTGCCAAGCCCGAAGCCAAGGCAGAGGCAAAGCCGGCCGCCAAAGCGGATACCAAAGCCGACGCCAAACCAGCCACAGCGGCAGTTGCAGCGGCTGGCGCCAAAGCCGATGCCAAGCCTGCTGCAGCAGCCGCAGCAGCCAAGGCCGAGGCTAAGCCCGAAGCGCCTAAGAAATAAGAAGCTGGCTGTTTCCAATCCCGCAAAACCCGCTTCGGCGGGTTTTTTCGCAGGCTGTAAAGCTCGGCGCTGCATTTCATCGCAACGGCGGGCCAAGACTGTTCACTCCAGCACAACAGCGGCAGCCCCTCATGCGGGATATCCCTGCTTTGCATAAAGGCCCGGACTCACTCATCATCAGGCCTATGTCAAATTCTCCCATGCTACCGCCTGACGCGTCGCGGCCCCATCTGGTGCCCGTGCAGTCTTTTGCCGACGGACTGGTGGGGCCACGCTTTGGCATTCGCTCCCAAAAAATGGCCGCTGGGGATCGACGCCTGCACCGGCACGACTATTTCGAGATTCTGTTTTTTGTCTCCAGCGGGCCGCAGCAGCGGATTTACCTGCGCGACTACCTTAGTCGCAGGGGCAGCATCTTTTTCATCTCGCCCATGACGCCGCACCAGCCCCGATTCGGGCCGGACGATGTTTGCTATGTGATCTATTTCGACTTGGCTTTTTTGCACAAGGAGCTCAGCCCTGCCGCCGGGGTTTCACAGCAGACTTTGGGGCAGGTGCCGGAACTTGCACCGTTTTTGTTTCAGCAGGACATCGACTTCGCCTTGTCCGACGCTCAGGTTGAACTCCTGCAGCAATTGTGTGAACGCATGCTCAAAGAGCAGCAGGAGGCGCGCCTGTGCTCGCAGGCGGTGGTTCGCGCCCACCTGATGCTGCTGTTGGCCGAAGTGGCTCAAAGCTATGAGTCGGACATACGCACACTCATGGCCCGGCGCACGCCTCAGGCCAGCGGCGAGCGCCATGTTCAACGCGCGCTGGCCTATATCGAAAGCCATCTAGCAACCAAGCTCACCTTGGCCCAGGCGGCCGAAGCGGCTGCCGTCTCACCCAATTACCTGGCGACCTTGCTGCGGCGGGAAACTGGACAAACCTTTGTGGATCTGGTGACCGCCAGGCGCATGGACCGCGCCTGCGAGTTGCTGTCCTACACCCGCTTGCGAATTTCCCAGGTGGGCGATGCGGTCGGGTTTTTTGATGTGGACTATTTCTGCCGCCGCTTCAAGCAAGTGGTCGGCTCTACCCCCCTGGAATACCGTTCTGCGCACCGCCTGATCCAGGTCAACGCATAAGGTCAGGCCGTCGCAGGCGCTCGGGCGAGCTCGGGACCCCTGCGCCGCATGACGGGGCGGCTTCTGCGTTGCTCTCCTCAGCCAGGCGTTGAATTGTCCAGCAGCCAGGTAACCGGTTACGGCCGCGCAGGCACTTATCGCGGCCCAATAGGGGTTGTCGCTCCCGCTCGCAGGAGCTCGTGATCAGTAACTCCTTGAAAAGGCCTGCGCTTGCCCACCTTAACTCCCCCCGACTGGCGCGAATTGCGGCGACTGGCCGTGCGCATACAGCTCAATGCGGTTCGGATGGTTTCCATCCAGGGCTTTGGTTATTTTGGCCAAGCCTTGTCAGCCGCAGAGATTTTCGCGGTGCTCTACGGCAGCTTTTTCAAGCCTGGGCATGACCGCTTTGTGCTCTCGCCGGGCCACTATGCGGTGGTCCTTTTTGCAGTGGCCGCCGAGCTGGGCCTGATCGAGCGCAAACATCTGGCCTCTTATGGGCTTGATGGCGCTTTGCTGGAAGCCATCAGCACAGAGCGCACGCCGATGGTCGATCTGACCTGCGGATCACTCGGGCAGGGCCTGTCTGGCGCCATCGGTTTTGCCTTGGCTTCCCGACTAGCCAGCGACGGCCGCCACACCTATGCCTTTCTGAGTGACGGTGAGATGGAAGAGGGCCAGGTTTGGGAAGCAGCCATGTTTGCTGCCCACCATCGTCTGGAGGGCCTGACGGTGCTGATTGACGCTAATGACTCGCAGGTCGATGGGCCGGTTACAGAGCAAACCACCATCGAGCCCCTGGCCGACAAATGGCGCGCCTTCGGCTGGGAGACTTTCGATGTGGACGGCCATGATGTGCAGGCTCTTCATGCGGCCCTACAGTCGCCCCGCCAAGGTCGCCCGCGGGTGGTGATCGCCCGTACAGAAATCCTGTCGCGTATCCGGGCCTTGCCGGCCAGCACCGACGCACACTTTGTCAAGCTCGATCCGCAGCTCACCGCAGCGATTGAAGCAGAGCTGGAGGCCCAACTTGCGTAAGCCCCCCTACGAAATCGCCCTGAAACCTTACGGCAAGGCTTTGCTGGAGTTGGCCGCACGTCGGCCCGACGTGTTTTGCCTGGGAGCCGACCTGACCCGGCAGACCGAGACCGATCTGATCCGCGAGCAGATGCCCGAGCGTTTCATCAACGTGGGCATGGCCGAGGCCAACATGATCGGAATTGCAGGTGGCATGGCCCGGGCGGGCCACACCGTTTTCGTCAATAGCTTTGGCGTGTTCTGCACCCGCCGCTGCTATGACCAGATCGCGATGGCGCTGGCCTACCCCAAGCTCAATGTCAAGATCGCTGGCTTTATGCCGGGTGTTTCCAGCCCGGGTGGGCCCAGCCACCAGGCCATCGACGACCTGGCCTTGATGCGCGCGCTGCCGAACATGACCGTGTTCGACCTGTCCGACGCCACGGAGATCACGCAAGCGGTCCAGGTGGCGGCCGACATCCCGGGACCGGTCTACCTGCGGCTCAAGCGCGGCGAAATTCCAGTCATCTTCGGCGAGGGCCATGTGTTCGACGGCCGGCGCGCGCACGTGCTCTCACGCGGCACCGACGTCTGCCTGATCGCCTCGGGCATGATGGTGCCGGCCACGCTGGCCGCCGCCGAGGTGCTCGAAGCCGCCGGCCTGGGTGTGACCGTGGTCAATTCGCCAGTGGTCAAGCCGCTGGATGCGCCAAGCATTGTTGAAGCGGCGGCCGCCACGCGGCTGGTGATCACCGCCGAGAACCATTCGGTGGTGGGCGGCCTGGGCAGCGCAGTGGCTGAGGCCATGGCCGAAGCCGGCCTGGGCCGGCGCCTGCTGCGCATCGGCCTGCAAGACACCTTTGCCGAATCGGGCAGCCGCGAATTCCTCTTCGACAAATACGGCCTGAGCGTGCAGGCCATCGTCAACGCCGCCTGGCAGGCGCTGCGACCGGGCACCGAGGTGCCACAGGCGCCGCAGCAGCAGGCCGAGCCCGGCACCTACGCCCCCGTCTGAGCTATTAACCTGAGGAGAAGAGAGCATGTCACTACAAAAATTTCCCCCCATGCCCACCTTCGAAGAAACGAAGGAGCGGTTCAAGGATTTTTTCAAGCTGAGCCGTCGTCCTGACGGCGTGGTGCTGGCTGAGGCCCACACCCTGGGCGGGCCGATACAGCTGAGCGTGGAAAACCACCGCGCCCTGGGCCTGATGCTCAAGGCCATTGGCGGCGATCCGGACAACGAGATCTTGATCCTGACCGGCTCGGGACAGGAGTTCATGATGGACGCCGACCCCGAGGGCTTCAAGCTTGAAGAAGAAGACATGCCCTACTGGGCCTACGAGTACGCCTACAAGGACGGGCGCATCAACGTCAGCGCGCTGGTCAACGACCTGGAGATTCCCACCATCGGCGTGCTCAACGGCCCGGGTTTTCACACCGAGATCTGCCTGATGTGCGACATCAGCATCTGCGCTGACGACGCCACCATCTACGACCTGCACTACGACATTGGCTCGGTGCCGGGCGACGGCATACACACCTGCTTTCAGACCTTGCTGGGCGTCAAGCGGGCGGCCTACGCGCTGCTCACGGGCGAGGCCATCACGCCGCAAAAAGCGCTGGAGTGGGGCATGGTCAACGAGGTGCTGCCACGCGATCAGCTGATCGCACGGGCCTACAAGATTGCCGACCACATCATGACCCAGCCGCGCACCACGCGCCGGCTGACCACGCAGATCGTGCGCCGGCCCTGGCGCCAGGCCGTCACCGACAGCCTGGACGGCGGCTTTGGCATTCAGATGTTCGGCCACCTGGCCAAGCTCAGGGGCGTGCACGGCAAACAGCACATCGCAGACGTGGTGGACTACGTCCGCCAGGGCAAGAAAAACAACTTCGACAAGTGAGCGCAGACATGGGCCAAGCCAAGGCGGTCAAGGAGCTGGGCCACATCGGCTGGCTGGGCATAGGCAATATGGGCCTGGCCATGGCGCGCCGCCTGGCCAATGCCGGCGCGCAGCTGAGCGTCTACAACCGCTCGCCCGAAAAAGCCGAGCCCCTGCGTGCCCACGGGGCGCAAATCGCGCGCACGCTGCGGGAGCTGGCCGGCTGCGACATCGTCGTGACCATGCTGGCCACCGGCGATGTGGTCGAGGACCTGCTGCTTGGCAGCACCGGCCTGCTCAGCCAGCCCGGCGCGAAAAAGCCCCAGGTGGTGATCGACTGCTCCAGCATCTCGGTGGAGACCTCGTCTTCCATCCGCGAGCGCCTGGCGTCCATGGGCGTGGCCTTCATTGCCGCGCCGGTCAGTGGCAACCCCGAGGTGGTGGCCTCGGGCAACTCCACCTTTGTCTGCTCTGGACCCGCGCAGGCGGTGGACCACGTCAGGCCGCTGTTCCTGAGCATGGGCAAGGCTGCCAGCTATGTGGGCGAAGGCGAACTGGCGCGCGTGGCCAAGATCTGCCACAACGTCTGGCTGGGCGGCGTCAGTCAGGCCTTGGCCGAGGTGCTGGTTCTGGGGCAAAAAGCCGGCCTCACGCGCGAGGCTTTTCTGAACTTCCTCAACCAAAGCGCCATGGGCTCGGCCTTCACCAAGGGCCGCACCCCGTCCTGGGTGGCACTCGACGGCGCGCCGGGTTTTTCACCTTGGCTGATGCGCAAGGACATGGACCTGGGCCTGGACCTGGCCAAGTCGCTGGAGATGCCCATGCCGCTGTCGAATACCGCCAGGGATTTTCTGCAGGCGCTGATCAACGCGGGCGATGCCGAGGCGGACTTCACGCAAGGGCTGCTGAAGCAGCAGGCGCGCGTGTCGGGCTTGGAGATGAAGCCTGAAAAAAGTGCGGGTCACTGACGCTGCTTGTTCAGGCAGCGTTCACACGATGTCGACCCTTCAGCTTGACATCAGGCGCCATCGCCCATGGCCTCGAGCACGGCCTTGTTGCTCAGCGGATTGACGCCGGCCACCAAGCTACCTCGGCCCGGATAGACAGGCAAGCGAATGCGCGAACGCCTGGCCTGCGCCTGGGCACGAAGCCGCAATTTCAGGCCTTCCTCGATCACTCGGGCCAGGCTGGTGCGCTGCTGGGCTGCCAGCGCCTTGGCATCCGCGAGCAGCTGATCGTTGAGATTGAGCGTGGTCTTCATGGGCCCAGGATACCGATTTCTGTACCCGGCTTTCAAGCCCCCGCCGGGGCGCCCCGGCCTCAATCCTGTGGCTTGATCCCCGCCGCCTTGACGATCTGCTCGGAGACCTTGAACTCCTGCGCCAGGAAGTTTCTGAAGCTATCCACGGTCATGGGCATGGGGTCGGCGCCAAGCTTGGCGAAACGCTCCTTGACTTCGGGCGAGGCCAGGGCGGCCTGCACCTCCTGATTCAGGCGTGCCACGATGGCTGGCGGCGTGCGCGCCGGCGCAAATAGGCCTATCCACAGCGTGTAGGCCGAGTTCGGCACCCCCGCCTCTTCGGTGGTGGGCAGGTCCGGCAGCAGCGAGGAGCGCTCCTTAGAGCCGACCGCAAGCGCCTTGAGCTTTCGGTCCTTGACTGCGCCCATCACCGACACGCCCGGGGCGAAGAACCAGTCCACCCGGCCGGCCATGGTTTCGGTCACGGCCTCGGGCGTGCCTTTGTAGGCGATGTGCTCGGCGCTTAGACCTGAGGCGATGCGAAACTTCTCGGCGTTCATGTGCGTGCCGCTGCCCACACCGGCCGATGCGTAATTGAGCTTGCCGGGCTTTTGCTTGGCCTGGGCTACCAGATCTTGAACCGTATTGATGCTCGACTGCGGGCTGACCACCAGGATGTTGGGCAAGCTGCCCAGCGTCGCGATGCCGACGAAGTCGCTGGCGCTGTCATAAGGCAGGCTGCGGTAGAGAAAGGGGTTGACGGTGTGCGCGTTCGAGTTGGCTAGGATGGTGTAGCCATCGGCTTCAGCCTTGGCCACCTGCGCAGCGCCGATGGTGGTGCCGGCGCCGGCTCGGTTTTCAATCACCACTGGCTGACCCAGACGCGCCTGCATGCGCTCGGCCACGGCGCGTACCAGCACGTCGGTGGCGCTGCCCGGGCTGATGGGCACCACGATCTTGATTGGCCGGCTTGGGTAGCTCGACTGCGCTTGTGCAAGTGCCCCGGCTGCGCTCAAGGCGAGTAAGGCTGCCGGCAGGATGTGTTTCAGGTACATGGTTTTGTCTCCAGCTTGTGGCATCAGGCCGCGCAGGGGCAGGCGGTGCGCCAGTTGCCCGCATCCGAAATGATCAGCGGATGCGCATGTCCAGCAAAGGGGGTCTGTGGGGGCAGGCCAGCGCTCTTGGCGTAGCGGCCATAGTCCTTAAAGGGCAGCCAATCCTGATTAACCTTGGGCGCGGGCAAAGCCAGGTTCTCGAAGCTGCCCGCGCCGTAGACGACCCGGCCTCCCACCATGGTCATGACCGACTCGAGGTTACGAATATCGTCGACTGGGATGTTGAAGTAGTCGGCCGACAAAAACGCAAGATCGGCCAGCTTGCCCACTTCCAGCGTGCCCTTGATTTGCTCTTCACCCGACATCCAGGCGCCGCGCTCGCTGTACATGCGCAAGGCTGTGGTTCGGTCTAGGAGGTTGCGATCGCCCTGCAGCTTGGCGCCGCCCAGGGTTTTGCCGGTGATCAGCCAATGCACCCCCACCCAGGGGTTGTAGCTGGTGGCCCGGTTGCCGTCGGTGCCAGCGGCCAGGGGCAGGCCCATTTCCATCATGCGGCGGATCGGTGGCGCGTCGGCGGCGACCTGATTGCCGTAGCGTTGCTGGAAAGCCTCGCCGTCGAGCGACATGCGGTTCTGGATGTTGACGCTGCCGCCGAGCTTGGCAATGCGTTCGAGCGTCTGCGGCGAGAGCGTCTCGCAGTGGTCAAAGCCCCAGCGCAGCTTGTCGATCGGTACCTCACGGTGCACCTTTTCCAGCACATCGAGCGCGCGGGCGGCGGTGTTGTCGAAGCTGGCATGCATGCGAAATGGCCACTTCATGCCCGCCAGGTACTTGCCCACTGCGGTCAGCTGGGTTTCCAGAACCGCTGGGACGATGGGCTGAGAGTCTTTGGCAAAGTTCGAGACGTCGCCAAGCGCCCAGACAATGTATTCGCCCGCACCGATCATGCGGTAGTAATCGTCGCCCTGCCCAATGCTCACCATCTTGGACCAGGATTGGTAGTTTTCCAGCTCCTTTCCACCAGACTGGGCGAACAGCTGGTATCCAATGCGCAGGGTCAACTGCTTGTTTTTGGCCAGTTCGCCGACGGCCACATAGTTTTCCGGGTAGTTTTGTCCACCACCGCCGGCATCGATCACGCTGGTCATGCCCAGGCGGTTGTTCTCCCTCATGAAGTGCAAGGTAGAAAGAATCTGGTCCTCTGGGGGCAGGCGTGGAACCCGCAACCAGGTGGCCACCAGCCCCGGCAAAATGCCGGCCAGCAAACCGGTGGGCTCACCCCGGCCGTCGCGGTCAATCACGCAGCCAAAGGGGTTGGGCGTGGTTCTGTTCCAGCCCAGCACCCGCATGGCCGCCTTGTTCAGCCAGAGGCGGTCGTACATGTGCATGATCATGGTCGGCACATCGCCCGTGGCCGCATTGATCTCGTCGAGCGTGGGGAAGCGCCGCTCGGCAAACTGCGCCCAGGTCCAACCACCGATGACCTGAATCCAGTGCGGCGACGGTGTTCGTGCAGCCTGTATCTTGAGCATGCGTAGCCCGTCGGCCAGCGATGACACGCCGTCCCATCGCACCTCGTTGGTATAGGTCAGCCCGCCACGGATGAAATGGGTGTGCGCGTCGATCAGTCCCGGAACCACCCGTCGTTTGCCGGCCTCGATCACCCGGGTATTGGGGCCGCGAAAGCGCATCACCTCGGCATCACTGCCCAGGGCGACGATTTTCTCTCCTCGTACCGCAATCGCACTGACCTCAGGCTGCTTGGGGTTGAGGGTGGTGATCAAGCCGCCGATGATCAGGGTATCGGCCGGCTCAGGCGCTGGCCCGGGAGCGGCGCAGCCCACCAGGGTGGCCGTTGGGGCGCCGACTGCCAGTCCCAGGCTGGCCATTTCCTTGAGAAAACCGCGCCGGCCAAAATAGGCCTGGGCAGGCTCGGCGACGGTTGAACAGTTCGGGTCAATGCAATCGGCTGTGCCGCAGACATCCAACATAGGGCCTCCTGTTTGTCAGGCTCTCGGGCCTGGACCCCATGATTAGCGCCGGCCGCGCCGATAGCGTCAACAGCCCTGGCCGTGTGGCCTTCTCGAAAAACAGCACTATCTTCTTTTGAGGGGCGTGTTCATCAGCCTGAGGGCTCAATGAGGACGCTGCGACATGCTCTGGCCCGGGGGCAGTGTGAGACAAAAAGCGCGTTGCACCGAGCTGTGGCAGCCCGTTTAGTGAGCTCAGGGCGCCAGCAGCTGCGGCGGCAGCTTGGCCACGAAGTCGGTGATCGAGCTGCCGTCGCGGTCGGGGCGCATATGGCCGATCATGGCGTTGACCGCAGCTTGTGGGTCGGCCTGCTCGAAGGCGCGCACGATCTCGGCGTGCTGATCGAACGAGGCGCGTACCCGGCCGAGCGCGCCGAAGGCGTGGCGGCGGTAAAAGCCGGTGCGGGAGCGGATGCGCAGCACCTCCTGGCGCAAATAAGGGTTGCGGGTGGCGCCATAAATGATTTCATGAAAGCGCAGGTTGTCGTCCTGCCAGCCGGCCAGGTCTTCGGCCTGCATCACCGCCTCGCTGCCCCGGTGGCAGGCCTGCAACTGGGCCAGCTCCTCGGGCGTCATGCGCTGGCAGGCCAGGCGGGCGGCCACGCCTTCGAGCTCGGCCAGCAACTCCCACAGCGCCAGCAGCTGGCGCAGATCCATTTTGGCCACCACCATACCGCCGCGCGGCAGGCTGCTGACCCAGCCCTGGGCCTGCAGCTGTATCAGGGCCTCGCGCACCGGCGTGCGCGACACGCCGTACCGGCTGGCCCATTCGGCCTCGTCCACCGCGTCGCCGGGCAGCAGGCTGCCGTCGCGGATGGCCGCCTCCAGTGCGGTGCGGATCTGCTCGCTGGCTTTGACGAAGTTGGGCTTGGTCTTTTCCATAATTACCCTCGGATTGTGCAATATAAGGAATCGGGCTACATTTATATTTATAAATCGCCCATGTATGCACCCCCTCCCTCACTCCAAGCCTGACCCCGACGACCTGAGCGTTTGGGTCGAGCGCGGCCTGGCGCTGCGGGCCGGCCCGGTGGATCCGGCCGAAGTGCAGCGCCAGCTCAAGCACCTGCGGCGGTTGGAACCCTCGGCCCGGCTGGCGGTGGCCACGGCAGGTGTCGCCGCCCGGGCCGATATTCCCGTGCAGGACTTCGGCGCCTGTCTGCGCGACCTGGCCTGAAGCCGCCATGAGCCTGCCTGCCACCCTGACCGAGCTGCAGCGCGCCATCGCCGCTGGCGAGCTGTCTGCGGCGCAGGCCTGGCAACTGCAGCGCGAGCGCCGCGCCACCCTGGACGCGCGCTGGCATTGCCTGAGTGAACCTCTGGAGGGCCAGCTGGCACAGGCCGCAAGCAGCGGCCCACTGGCCGGCATAGGCCTGGCCCACAAAGACAACTTCGACACCTGGGGCCGCAGTCCCGGCTGCGGCGCAGGCCCGGGCCGCAGCGACCCGGGGCGGCCGGCCGCCTGGGCGATCGAGCAGCTGCGCCAGGCCGGCGCCGGCCATTTGGGCGCCCTCGTCATGGCCGAGCATGCTTGCGGCGCGACCTCGGCCAATGCGCACTTTGAGCGCTGCATCAACCCGCTGCACCCCGAGGCGGTGGTCGGTGGGTCTTCGAGCGGCAGTGCGGTGGCGGTGGCCGGTGGCCTGGCCTACGGCGCACTGGGCACCGACACCGCCGGTTCGGTCCGCATTCCGGCGGCCACCTGTGGCCTGGTCGGCCTCAAAACCACCCAGGGGCTGATCCCCACCCAGGGCCTGAGCCCGCTGGCCCCATCGCTGGACACCATTGGCGTGCTGGCCCGCACGGTGGCTGACGCGGCCGAACTGCTCAAGCCCCTAGCGCCCACGCTCAAGCCGAGCCCGAACACCGCGCCGCAGTTGCGCGCCTGGATCCCAGGCGACTGGCTGCATGCTGAAGTGGCCCGCGTGCTGGGCGAGCTTTCTAGCGAGCTGGGCGCGCAGCCAGTGGACCTGCAGGCCGATCACCAGCACCTGAGCAGCTTGGCCGATGTGGTGCTGCACGGCGAGGTGGCTCAACTGCAGCGCGCAGCGCTGCTGGCCGGTCGGCTCAGTGCCCCCGTACAAGCCCTGGCCTTGCCGGGGCTGCTCATGCCGCCGCCGTGGCTGCCAAGCGCGTTGGCGGTGCGCTGCGCCGAGCTGCGCCGGTTTTGCCAAACCCATTTGCCGGCCGGCAGCGTGCTGCTCATGCCGGCCCTGCCCCACCCTGTGCCCGACTGGCAAACAGTACACCCGGGCCAAAGTGGTTTTGTGGTGCGCGAGCTGCTGGCCCTGCACCGCTGCATGGGCTTTATCAATTACCTGGGCCTACCGGCCCTGGTACTGCCGATCGCTAAAGACAGCCGGGGTCTGCCCATCAGCGTGCAACTGGTTGGCCGGCCCTTTCATGAACACGAGCTGCTGGCGGTCGCTGCGCAGCTGCAGGAGCGGCGCTTTGGTAGCGCTGGCTTCAAGCCCGGCTGGCACCTGCTGGCCACGGAGAACTGAATGCCCAAGATACAAGCCTCGCAGGCGCTCGCACGGTTTCGTGTGCTCGACCTCTCGCGGGTGCGCGCAGGCCCGAACTGCGTGCGCATGCTCACCGACTTTGGCGCCGATGTGATCCGCATCGAGCCGCCGCCGGGGGTCGACCCGAACGAGGCGATGTTTGCCGCCAACCGCAAAGGCGGCGACTTTCAAAACATCAACCGCAACAAGCGTTCGATGACACTCAACCTCAAAAAGCCCGGTGCCTATGAGGTGCTGATGCGCTTGGTCAAAGACGCCGATGTGCTGATTGAAAACTGGCGCCCCGACGTCAAGGCCAAGCTGGGCCTGGACTATGAGACGCTGGCCAAGGTCAACCCGCGCCTGGTGCTGGCCAGCATCTCGGGCTTCGGCCAGGACGGGCCTTATGCCAAGCGGCCGGGCTTTGACCAGATCATTCAGGGCATGGGCGGGCTGATGTCGGTGACCGGTCACCCCGGTGGCGGGCCGGTGCGCGCGGGCCTTGCGGTGGCCGATATGAGCGCCGGCCTGTATTGCGCCCTGGGTATTCTGACTGCGCTGCTCGAACGCGAGGTCTCGGGCAAAGGCCAGTGGGTGCATGCCTCGCTGCTGCACTCGCAAATTGCGATGATGGACTTTCAGGTGGCGCGCTGCATCAATGACGGCGACCTGCCGGTGCAGGTCGGCAACGACCACCCCACCAGCAGCCCCATGGGTCTGTTCGACGGTACCGACGGCAGCTTCAACCTGGGCGCCTCGGGCGAGGGCAGTTGGCAGCGCATGTGCCATTTGTTGGGTAAGACCGAGTGGCTGAGCGACCCCGAGTTTCTGGACGAGCCGTTGCGGGTGAAAAACCGCGCCCGCCTCAATGCGGAGCTGGCCGAGATCTTCCGCCATCAGAGTGTGGCGCACTGGATCGACAGCCTGAACGCAGCCGGTGTGCCGGCCGGCCCGGTCTACACCGTGCCGCAAATGATGGAAGACCCGCAGGTGCAGCACCTGCAGGTGACCGCCCCCTTGACCACCAGCTTCGGCAAAGAAATGCTCTACATCACGCCGCCGGTCACCTTGGAGCGCACCCCTGGGCGGGTGGTGGCGCCGGCGCCCAACTGGGGCGAACACACCGACGAGGTCTTGCGCGAAGCCGGCTATTCGGATTCTGAAATCGAACAGTTTCACAGCCAAGAGGTGGTTTGAGCATGGCACAAGTTCTTCACAGCATCGATGGCCATGTGGCCACCATCGTGCTGGCCAATGAGGCCAAGTACAACGCCATGACCTTGGGCATGTGGGTCGAGCTAGGCACTTTGCTCGGGCGCCTGCGCGAGGACGAATCGGTGCGCGTGGTGGTGCTGCGCGGCCAGGGCGAAAAGGCTTTTGTCTCGGGCGCCGACATCTCCGAATTCGAAAAGCAGCGCAGTGGCCCCGAAGCCATTGCCGCCTATGACCGAGCGGTAGACCAGGCGCAAAGCGCACTGGCCACCTTCCCACGCCCAGTGATCGCCGCCATCAGCGGCATCTGTTTTGGCGGTGGTTTGGGCTTGGCGCTCAGCTGCGACCTGCGCTATTGCAGCCCCGGCTCGCGCTTTCGCATGCCGGCCGCTCGCCTGGGGCTAGGCTACGCCTGGCGCAGCATGAAGTCGCTGGTCGGCGCGCTCGGTGCCATGAACACCGCCGAAGCGTTTTTCACCGCCACCATCTACAACGCCGAGCCAGCGCAAAAGCTCGGCATCGTGCAGTCGGTGCACGAGGATGTCTTTGCCCACGTTGCACAGACCGCTCAACTCATTGCCGGCAATGCGCCCCTGACGATACGCGCGGCCAAGCTGGCCATGATCGAAATGCGCCACGCCGATCAGCCCGATGCGTCGATCGTCGACGCTGCCGTGGCCGACTGCTTTGCCAGCCAGGACTATGTGGAAGGCCGACGTGCCTTTGCCGAAAAACGCCCGCCCGAGTTCAAGGGCCGCTGAACCGCAAGGAGTTGCCATGGGACTGCAAGGCAAGACCATTCTTATTACTGGCGCCTCGGCCGGCATAGGCCGCGCCTGCGCGATGCAGCTGGCCGCGCAGGGCGCGCACATCATTGCGCTGGGCCGGCGCCAGGACGCGCTCGATGCCTTGGCCGCTGCGCTGCCTGCGGGCCAGATACGCACCTTAGCCGGCGACCTCAACGATGAGGCCTTCATCGGCCAGATCGAGGCGCTCGCGCCGACCCTGGATGCTTTCGTGAACAACGCCGGCGTGCTGCGCTACGCGCCCATTCTCGACCTCACCCCTGAAGACAGCGCCTGGATGTTTCAGACCAATGTGCTGGCTGCGCTGCGGGTGACGCAGGTGATTGCGCGGGCCATGGTGCAGAAAAAGCGCGGCCATATCGTGTTCATGTCCTCGATTGCCGCCCGCGAGGTCTACCGCCTCGCCTCGGTCTATAGCGCCACCAAGCACGCCCTGTCGGCGCTGGCCCGCTCCTTTCGCATTGAGCTGCAAAGCCAGGGCATCAAGGTCACCGAAGTAGCGCCGGGCATGGTCGATACCGACATCCGCGCCGCCAGCACCCACCCCGATGTCTTAGCCTCGGTGGCCAACCGCAAATTCAAAGCCTTGACGGCTGATGAGGTCGCGCAGGCGGTGGTCTATGCCCTGAGCGCCGAACCCAATTGCTGCCCCGATCTGATCGAGCTGCGCCCCCAGGGCTCAGCCTGACCCTCAACCCGCAACGCCCGGAGAACCCAGCCATGGCCACCCGAAAAACCACCGCTGTCAGCAAACCCGCGCCTAAATCCGCGCCTAAATCCGCCGCTAAAAAGGCAGCCCCCGTGAAGAAAGCAGCGCCTGCCAAGAAAGCAGCGCCTGCCAAGCAGGCTGCGCCCAAGCCGGGCAAGCCGCCCAAGATCAACTGGAAGCCGCAAACCTTTGTGGCCAGCCACCTCAAGGACGCCGCCTTCCACACTGGTTTGCGCGCCTACGCGGCCTACCGCGACCTGCACACCGAAAAAGCCACCGGCGGCGCGGTGCAGGCCCATGTGATCCGCCTGCTCGGCAAATGCGACCCCAAGGTGGTCAACATCCCGCACTACCACGGCGTGCAGTTTCAATTCCTGTACATGCTCAAGGGCTGGATGATCGGTAAGTACGAAGGCGCGGGCCGCGTGAAGATGACGGCTGGCTCCAGCTGGATACAGCCGCCGGGCATACGCCATCAGGTGATCGACTATTCCGACGGCTGCGAGATGCTGGAGATCATCCTGCCGGCCAACTTCGAGACGGTTGAACTGTGACGCCTGTTCAGACCACACTGTAGGGAGCCTCCTGTGAAAAAACCCCAGAACCTCAGCCTGCTGAGCCTGATCATCCCGGCCATCGTGATCGCCATCTGGCAGGTCATCGGCAGCCGACCTGGCATGCAGGCCATGCTGCCCAGCCCCACCTTGGTACTTGACGCCTGGTACGACTGGATCTTTGGTAAAGCCGGCGGCATGAGCCTGAACCCCTACCTGGGCACCTGGTGGTCCAATGTGCAGTATTCGGGGGTGCGGGTCATCCAGGGCTTCGCACTGGCCATTGCGGTGGGCGTGCCGCTGGGTCTGATGATCGGTTGGAACCGTTTGGTGGCCACCATGGCCGACCCGATGGTGCAGGTGCTGCGTCCCATTCCGATTACCGCCTGGCTGCCCTTTTCCATTGCGGTCTTTGGCATCCGTGATCTGGGCTCGATCTCGCTGATTTTTGTCGGCGGCTTTTTTGCCATCGTGGTCAACACCACCCAAGGTGCGCGCGACGTCGACAAGAACCTGATGCGCGCCGCACGCATGATGGGCGCCTCCTCCTGGACCTTGCTGCTCCGGGTGGTCTTGCCCGCAGCCTTGCCCAACATCTTCACCGGTATTCGTATTGGCATGGGCATCGCTTGGACGGCGGTGGTGGCCGCCGAAATGGTGGCCGTCAAGTCCGGCCTGGGCTATGTGCTGTGGGACGCTTACTACGTCGGGCGCATGGACATCGTGCTGGCCGACATGGCCTCCATCGGCATGATGGGCTATCTGAGCGACCGGCTGATCGTGATAACCGAACGAAGGGTGCTGCGCTGGCGCCTGCTGCAAAACCACTGAACAGCCCAACAGGACTTTTAGCCATGTCGCACATTCACATCAAAGAGGTCTTCAAGACCTACCCCGGCAATCCGCCGGTTGAAGCCCTCAAGGATATACACCTGGACATCGCCCCCGGCGAGTTTGTGGCGCTGCTGGGCCCTTCGGGCTGCGGCAAGTCCACCTTGCTCAATCTGGTGGCCAGCTTCGAGCCCCTGAGCTCGGGCACCCTCACCGTGGGTGGTCAGGCGGTGGAAGCACCGGGGCCCGACCGTGGCGTGGTGTTTCAGGAGGCGGCGCTTTTTCCCTGGCTCAGTGTCTGGGAAAACGTGGTCTTTGGCCCCAAGGCCCAGGGGCAAAGCCCAAGCCAATACAAGGAGCGCGCCGAGCAGATGCTCGAATTGGTGGGCCTGAGCGACTTTAAGAACCACTTGCCGATTCAGCTGTCAGGCGGCATGCGCCAGCGGGTGGGCATCGCCCGGGTGCTCACCTTGGGCTCCAAGGTGCTGCTGATGGATGAGCCCTTTGGCGCACTCGATGCCCAGACCCGGCTGTCGATGCAAGAGCTCTTGCTCTCGGTCTGGGACAAGCTCAAGCCCACGGTGATTTTCGTGACCCACGACATCGACGAGGCCTTGTTCCTGGCCGACACGGTGCATGTGATGTCGGCGCGGCCGGGCCGCATCGAGACCACGATCAAGGTCGATCTGGCCAGACCGCGCAACATCGACGTGACGGCCACCCCGGCCTTCAACGCCATGAAACTCTCGATCCTGCACACCATCCGTGGCCACTGAGACACAGGCAAAAAAAAGCCGGCCCGCAGGCCGGCTTTTTCAGGGCAATCGCGCTTTAGCGACGGCCGCGGATCTCACGCGCCAGGCTGTCGTCATACAGCTCGGCGGCCTGCTTGGTCACGTCGGTCTGGATCACGCCTTGCTTGAAGGAGGCCTCGGCCAGACGGGCCACTTGATCACGGTCCAGGATGCCGCCGAGCTTGATCAGCTTGTGCGACTCGCGGGTGACTTCCAGCGGCAGGCCGGTATAAGCCGAGTAGGTGTTGACGAAGAGGTTGGAGTCCTTGGCCATTTTTTCCTCGGCGCTCAGGTAAGCCCACAGGAAGCGACGGATGACTTCACGGCGCTTGTTGTAGGCTTCGCCCGAAGCGGCCAGCAGGCCCAGCTCGGAGCCGACGGCCTTGGACTTGCTGTAGTCCACCAAGTTGGTGGCAAAGTAGGCTGCGCCTTCGGCAACCACGCCCGACTCAAACGGCTCCCAGCTCAGGATGGCGTCCACGTCGCCGCGCTTGAGGGCCTGCACGAAGGCGGTACCGCCGCCTTGCACGTTCACTGCCTGGAAGGTGTTGTACGGAATGTTGTTTTCCACCAGGGTCATGGCCCAGGCAAACCACACCGCAGAGCCCGGGGCTACCGCCACCTTCTTGCCTTTGAGGTCGTTCCAGTTGTTGATGGTCACGCCCTTGCGCACCACCAAGTACTTGGGCGAGGTGGCCACGCCGGTCAGGCCGATGATGTTTCTCGAGCCCTGGCTGGCGGCAATGGCCAGATCGGCCGGGCCCACAGCGCTGACGTCCACCGAGTTGGACAGCAGTGCGGTGCGCGCATCGGCGTAGCGTACGAACTCCGCGCGCTTGACGTCGATGTTCATTTTCTTGAGCTCTTCCTCGACCAGGTGCAGCGCGGACACATGGCCCACCTTCACATAGCCGATGGTGATGGTTTCCCGGGTCGGCAGCGGTGCGGGCATGGGGCCAACGGCCATGGCCGATTGAATCAGCCCGACCAGGCCGATGAGGGCCGTCGTCAGGGAACGTGCAGAAAACATGGAAAGCTCCTTGCGATGTTGAAAAAAAACGGCGCGGCCTCTGATCTGTCTGGACCGCGCTCGGACCGTAGTCTGCCTGCGCCCGTCGGTCGTGTCCTGCGGACGGGGCAATACCCCCAAGCAGCACTCCAGCCCTGGGCTGGGCAGGGCTGCCCTCGGGCGGGCCGCTCTAAGATCGATTGTGTACAAACGAATAATGGTGTGACCTATGGCTAACCCGCGCATCCCTTACGCTTTTTCCAACGATGGTCCGGCCCTCAAGCCTGCTGGCGACAAGTCCATTCTGGTTCATCTGGTGGTCAATGTGGAGCACTGGCAGTTCGAGGCCTCGATGCCGCGCACCATCATCACGCCGCCGCATGGCAAGGAAACCATCCCCGATGTGCCCAATTTCAGCTGGGCCGACTACGGCATGCGCGCGGGCCTGCCGCGCATCATCGAAGCCATACAGTCGCGCGGTCTGCCCGCATCGACCAGCTTCAATGCCGGGGTGATTCAGGCTTACCCGCGCGCTGCCCAGGCCATGCATGAGGCCGGTTGGGAGTTCATCGGTCACGGCGTGCACCAAAAGGCGCTCAACCATGCCGATGGCGAAGAGGCGCTGATCGTCACAGCGCTGGACATGATCCAGGGCTTGACCGGCACCCGACCGCGTGGCTGGCTCAGTCCCGGCCTGCGCGAGTCTTTCGACACCCCCGAAATCCTCAAGCGCCAGGGCGTGGACTATGTCTGCGACTGGGTGGTGGACGACGTGCCGCGCTGGATGAGCACCCGCGAGGGCCCCTTGTTGTCCGTGCCCTACAACGTTGAAGTCAACGACTCCATCATCTACGCGATCGAAAAACACAGCTCGCCCGAGATGTATCTGCGGCTGGAAAACACGCTGCGCCTGTTTGAGCGCGAGGCGCCCAAGCACCCCCGGGTGCTGGCCATCGGGCTGCACCCGCACCTCATCGGTGTGCCGCACCGTTTTGAATACCTGGAACGCATGCTGGACCGCTTGATGAAGTCACCGCAGGTGACCTTCATGACCGGCAGCCAGATTGCCGACTGGTACACCGCTCAGGTGCCGGCGCCCCAGCGCTAAGCCCTTTTTGCTTTAACAAGGACATTCATGGATTTGCAACTCAAGGGCCAGCGTGTGCTGGTCACCGGAGGCTCGCGCGGCATCGGCCTGACGATTGCGCTGGCCTTTGCCCGCGAAGGCGCGCGCCCCATTTTGGTGGCCCGCGAGCAGAGTAACTTGGACAAGGCGCTGGCCGCCTTTGCCCAGGCCGGCCACAGCGCGCCTGAATCGGTGCTGCTCGACCTGTCCGTCTCTGGCTCCTCCGAGGCGCTGCAGCAAAAGGTCGGCGAGGTTGACATCCTGGTCAACAACGCCGGTGCGATTCCGGGCGGCGACATTCAGGCTGTGAACGAGGCGCGCTGGCGCCAGGCCTGGGAGCTCAAGGTGCTGGGCTACATCAACATGACGCGGGTCTTCCTGCCCCAGATGGAGGCCCGCGGTACGGGCGTCATCTGCAACATCATTGGCCTGGCCGGCGCCATGCCGCGGGCCGACTACATCTGCGGCTCCACCGGCAATGCCGCGCTGATGGCCTTTACCAACGCCATCGGCGGCGACAGCCTGAAAAAAGGCGTGCGGGTGTTCGGCATCAACCCGGCGCCCACCCGCAGCGACCGCATGCAGGGTCTGCTCGAGCAGCAGGCCACCAAGCTGCTCGGAGACGCGCAGCGCTGGCGCGAGTTGACCGGCCGCTACCCGCTGGGCCGGCTGGCCGAGCCGCGCGAAATTGCCGACCTGGCCGTGTTCTGTTCATCGCCGCTGTGCAGCTACCTCAGCGGCTCCATCATCAACGTAGAAGGGGGGCAGATGTACGCTACATCTGCTCAATAAAGCCATGCAATCCTATGAATTCCCAGAGCTGCGCGAAGGCGTGCGGCAGGTCGTCAGCCAGTTCGATTCGCGCTACTGGCAAGAGGTGGACGAGGCGCGCGCCTTCCCCGAAAAATTCGTCACTGCGCTCACTGAAGCCGGTTGGCTCTCGGGCCTGATTCCCGAGGAATACGGCGGCTCGGGCCTCTCGCTGACCGAGGCCAGTGTGGTGATGGAAGAGATCAACCGCGCTGGCGGCAACTCCGGCGCCTGCCACGGCCAGATGTATGTGATGGGCTGCGTGGTGCGCCACGGCTCGCAAAAGCAAAAGGACGATCTGCTGCCGCGCATTGCCAGCGGTCAGATCCGCATGCAGTCCATGGCGGTGACCGAGCCGACCACCGGCAGCGACACCACCAAGCTCAAGACCACCGCGGTGCGCAAGGGCGACCGTTATGTGGTCAATGGCCAGAAGGTCTGGACCTCGCGCCTGCAGCACTCGGACTACATGCTGCTGCTGGCGCGCACCACGCCGCTGGCTGAGGTGCAGAAGAAAAGCGAAGGCCTGTCGGTCTTCCTGGTCGATCTGCGCGAGGCGGTGGGCAAAAGCATCACCGTGCGTCCGATCCGCAACATGGTCAACCACGAGACCAACGAGATCTTCATTGACAACTTGGAAATCCCGGTGGAAAACCGCATCGGTGACGAAGGCAAGGGGCTCAAATACATTCTCGACGGCCTGAACGCCGAGCGGATTTTGATCGCCGCCGAATGCATAGGCGATGGCCATTGGTTTGTCGACCGCGCCAAGACCTATGCGCAGGAGCGGGTGGTGTTTGACCGGCCCATAGGCCGTAACCAGGGCGTGCAATTCCCGATCGCCCGCGCCCATGTGAATGTGGAAGCCGCCAGCCTGATGCGCTGGCGCGCCTGCGAGCTCTTCGACGCCGGCCTGCCCTGTGGCTCCGAAGCCAATATGTCCAAGCTGCTGGCTGCCGATGCCTCCTGGGAGGCGGCCAACGTTTGCCTGCAGACGCACGGCGGCTTTGGCTTTGCTGCGGAGTACGACATCGAGCGCAAATTCCGCGAGACCCGGCTCTATCAGGTGGCGCCGATTTCGACCAATATGATTCTTTCCTACATCGGCGAGCATGTGCTGGGCATGCCGCGTTCGTACTGAGTACCGGGCCGCGTGATCCCCATGAACGCCACACCCGCTACGCCCGATCTGCAAGACTGGATCGGCCGCACACAGACCGTGAGCGATGCCATCAGCGCCGTGCCCCTGCGGCAGATGGCCGCCTTGATGAACGATGCGCCGCGCATGCGCGATCCCATGCAGGGCGGGCCGTTGCCGGCCGGCTGGCATTGGCTCTACTTCAACCCGCTGGAGGAGCAGGCCAAGCTCGGCGCCGACGGTCACCCCGAGCGTGGCGACTTTCTGCCGCCGGTGCAACTGCCTCGGCGCATGTGGGCCGGCAGCCGACTGCACTGGCACCGTGACTTTGAAGCGGGCATGCAGATCGACAAAGCCTCGGAGATCATCAAGGTCAGCCAGAAAAGCGGACGCAGCGGTGAGATGGTGTTTGTCACCGTCGCCCACCGCTACAGCGACTCGGGCGGCTTGATTCTGGAAGAAGAGCACGACATCGTTTACCGCGAATGGGCCAGCGCCGCCGAGACCGAAGCCCTGCGCTTGCTGGGCGAGCAGGTGCGCGCCGGCAGCCATGCCTTTGAGCGCCAGGGCCAGACGGTCTTGCCCTGGAAGGCCGACTCGGTCGCGCTGTTTCGCTACTCGGCTGCCACCTTCAACGGGCACCGGATCCATTACGACGCCGACTATTGCCGCCAGGTCGAAGGCTATCCCGGCCTGGTGGTGCACGGCCCCCTGCTGGCCACCTTGCTGCTGCATCTGGTGCAGACCCAGGTGGCGCCTGGCCGGGCGCTGGCCAGTTTTGAGTTTCGCGCTCTCAAGCCGACCTTCGACCTCAGCGGCTTTCACCTGCACTGCAGCGCCGAGGGCGATGGCCTGGCGGTCTGGACCACCAATAACGTCGGCCAGGTCGGTGTGGACGGAAGGGTCACCCTGCGGTGAAGCCCGATCTGCCGGTCAGCTACCTGTTTGTTCCCGCTTCGCGCTGCGAGCGCATCGCCAAGGCGCTGGCCGCTGGCGCGCAGGCGGTGATCGTCGACCTGGAAGACGCGGTCGATCCGGCGCAAAAGGCCGAGGCCAGGGCCCAACTGGCCCAGCACCTGCATAGCGCGGGCAGCGCCACCAAGCCCTGGCTGCGCATCAACGCCTTGGGCACGCCCTGGTTTGCCGACGATATGGCGCTGGTGACCCAGTCTGGCGCGCAACTGGCCGGCGTGATGCTGCCCAAGACCGAGAGCCAGCAAGACCTGGCGCAGGTACAGGCACGCACAGCCTTGCCGCTGATCGCGCTGGTCGAATCGGCCCGCGGCATCACCCAGCTGGCCGACATCGGCAGTCACCCTGGCCTGCACCGCATGGCTTTTGGCTCGGCCGATCTGTCACGCGATCTGGGCTGCGAGGACAGCTGGGACAGCCTCAGCCATGCCCGCCAAGCCATGGTGCTGCACAGCGCCGCCTGCGGCCTGCCCGCGCCGGTGGACGGCGTGAGCTTTGTGCTTGACCAAGCCGGACCGGTGCGCGAAGACGCAGCGCGCGCAGCCCGCCACGGCTTTGGCGCCAAGCTGTGCATACACCCGGCGCAAATTGCGCCCACCCACGAGGGCTTTGCCCCTTCACCCGCGCAGCTGCAATGGGCGCAGATGGTGATGGCTGCAGCCGATCAGGGCAGCGGCGCGCAGCGCGTGGGCGGCCAGATGATCGACCGCCCAGTGATTGAGCGCGCCCGCCAGATTTTGGCCCGCCAGATGGCGTAAAGATATGACTGCAAAAACCGCTTCCCTAGATCCCGTGATCGTCGTTGGCGCCGGCCCCGTGGGCCTTTTGTGCGCGCTTGAACTGGCCCGCCGGCAGGTGCCGGTGACGGTGCTCGAAACCGAGCCGGGCACCACGCTCGATCTGCGCGCCGGCACCTTTCACCCGCCCACCCTGGATATGCTGCAGCCCGAAGGCGTGGCCGATGCGATGCTCGAGACCGGCATCAAAGTGCGCTATTGGCAGTCGCGCGACCGCGAATACGGCCTGATCGCCCAGTGGGACCTGGACCTGCTCAAGAACGACACGCCTTACCCCTTCCGCCTGCATCTGGAGCAGCACAGGCTGACCCCCATCTTGCTGGCCAAGCTCAAGGCCTACAGCCACGCGCAGGTGCTGTTCTCGCATGAGTTCATCTCGCTCACGCAAAGCGACGAGCAGGTGCTGGCCACAGCGCGCACCGCACAGGGCGAGGTGCAGATCAAGGGCCGCTACCTGATTGGTGCCGACGGCGGACGCAGCCCGGTGCGCAAGAGCGCCGACATTGCGTTTGACGGCTACACCTGGCCCGAGCGCTACACCGTGGTGAGCACGACCTTTGACTTCGAGCCCCTGGGCTACGCCGACAACGCCTACATCAGCGACCCCGAGCAGTGGCTGGCTTTTTTCCGCATGCCCGACGCAGGCCCGCCCGGTCTGTGGCGCATGACCCTGCCGGTGACCGATGAGATCAGCGACGAAGAGGTGCTGGCCCCGGCCTTTGCCCACCACGCCATCAACCGCATCATCGGCGCGCCGGCCACCAGCACCTACCCCATCGTGCATCAGAGCGTCTACCGGGTGCATCAGCGGGTGGCCAGCTGCTTTCGCGCAGGCCGGGTGCTGCTGGCCGGTGACTCGGCCCATGTCAACAACCCGCTGGGCGGCTTTGGTCTGAACAGCGGCATCCATGATGCGGTCAACCTGGGCGACAAGCTCGCTCGCGTCTATCACGGCCAGGCCAGCGCCGATCTGCTCGACCTCTATGACCGCCAGCGGCGCACCGTGGCCATGGAATATGTGCAGAACCTCTCGGTCAAGAACAAGAAGAACCTGGAAGAAAAAGACCTGCCCACCCGGCTGGCGCGCTTTGAAGAGCTGCGCCAGGCGGTGGCCGATCCGGTCAAGGCCAGGGCCTATTTGCTGATGTCGTCCATGATCAACAGCATCGCCCGCGCCAACGCGATCACCTGAATACCAAGCCACGCAGACCCCCTTAACCCCTTGGAGCTTGTATGAAGACTCGCATCCCCCGCCGTATATTGTTGTCCCTGATTGCGACCGCCGGTCTGTGCGCGGCCCTGCCCGGCCAGGCTCAGGGCAACTGGCCGCAGCGCCCCATCCGACTGATCGTGCCTTTTCCACCCGGTGGCAATACCGACGGCATTGCACGCCTGACCGCCGAGCGCCTGAGCCAGAGCTTGGGCCAGAGCGTGGTGGTTGAAAACCGCGCCGGCGGCAACGGCGCGATCGCAGCCGACGCACTGACCAAGGCAGCGCCCGACGGCTACACGCTGATGATGGCCGCCATGCCGGTGCTGGCCATCTTGCCGGCGATCAGCAAGACCAACTTCGACCCGCTGCGCGACTTTGTGCCCATCAGCATCGTCGGTAGCAACCCCTTCGTGATGGCGGTGCACAAATCGGTGCCAGCCACCAATGTGCGTGAGTTTGCCGACTTCATCCGCAAGAACCCGGGCAAATTCAACTACGCCTCGGGCGGCTCGGGCACCGTCTCGCACCTGTCGGCGGCCCTGTTTGCCAAGCGCGCCAATCTGGACATCGCCCATGTCAGCTACAAAGGCGGCAGCCCGGCGGTGACCGACCTGCTCGGCGGCCAGGTGCAGATGTATTTCGGCAACCTGTCCGAACTCGCACCGCATGCTGCGGGGGGTCAGATTCGCATCATCGGCGTCTCCAGCTTGCAGCGCGCCAAGCAACTGCCCGATGTGCCCACCGTGGCCGAATCGGGCTTTGCCGGCTTCAAGACCCTGACTTGGAACGGCCTGGTGGCCCCGGCCGGCACACCTGCCGCAGTGGTCAACCGCATCGCCGCTGCGGTCAAGGACATGGTGGGCCAAAGCGATGCGGTGGCCCGCCTGCAGCAGATGGGGGTCGACCCGATCGGCGATACACCCGCACAATTTGCCGACACGCTCAAAGCCGATCTGGCCACCTGGTCCGAGGCGGCCCGCGCCAGCAATTTGAAGGTTGAGTAAACACATTCAATGCCGCGCGGCCAAGCGTGCTGCGCGGCCCGGAGGGAGTCCCCATGAGCTTGCAAACCCGCACACCGAGCACCGACACCCTGGCCAGCCGCGCCAAGGTGGCGGTGGTGGTTCCGGCCACCAACACCATCGTTCAGCCCGAAATGGAAGCCATGCGCCCGCCCGGCGTGACCAACCATGTCACCCGCATGCGCCTGCCGCCCCGGCCTTATGACGACCAGGCCGCCTACAAGCGCGCCCTGGAGACGGAAAAAGGCGAGCTGGAAGAAGCGCTGGAGCTGGTGCTCTTGTGCGAGCCCCATGTGGTGGCGCACGGCCACTCCATCCACTCCTTTCGCGGCGATGCCGAGCAGGCCCTGGCCGAAGAGCAGCGGCTGGAAAAGCTCTGCGGCATTCCCTTCATCACCCCCTCGCGCGCGGTGCTGGCCGGGCTCGAAGCCATAGGCAAGCCCCAGCGCATTGCCATCCTCACACCCTACTGGCCACCGGCCGACGAGATGATCGCCGCCTTCTTCACCGCCTGCGGCTACGAGGTGGTGAATACCCACGGCCTGAAGTCCACCGGCCCGACCGCGGTGGCCCGCTTTACCAGCGAACAGATCATGCAAGGCTTCGAGACGGCCAACCACCCCGACGCCGATGCACTCATCCACGTCGGCACCAACCTGCCCGTCTCAGCCCTGACCCCGCAAATCGAAACCCATCTGGGCAAACCCCTGATCGGCGTCAACGTCGCCACCTACTGGCTGGCCATGCGCAGGCTGGGCATCAAGGATCCGCTGCCCGGCATGGGCCTGCTGGCAGAAAAGTACTGAGGCCAGACGCTGTCATGGCCCGCCGATGGCGTCATGCGTGGCATGGGCAGTGGCATAGGGAGTAGGAGCGCCGCCCCCGGCGCGATGCGGCCTTCAAAGGGGCTGCGGTGTCTGATCCACCGCCGCATCGCTGCGAGGGCGCAGCTCCTACATCGGCTCCTACAGCGGCTCCCACAGCAGCTCCAGCCTTTTTCCAAAAGTTGTGGGAGCGCCGCCCCGGCGCGATGCGGCCTCTGATCAGGCGCAGCGCCTGCAGCCTTTCTCGGTCACCTCTGCGAACGAATGGCCCGGTTATAAAGCTGAGCTCGATAGCGGGATCGAATACGATAGCGCCCTTTCCTAAACCTCGCTATCTCGCTCGCCGAAGCGCCAGTAATCCGGCGGGCGGGGCTCAAGGATTTCCCAAGGATATGTGAGCCATGGCCCTCAAGACCATCGCCTTCGACATCGTGGCCGAACTCGACAGCGAGGAGGCTGTTCACGAATACCTCACCCAGGTGTTTGCCGATGGCGACAACGATGAAGTCATGCGGGCATTGGGCCATGTCGCGCGTGCTCGAGGCGTGGTGCAGCTGACGCCTCGACCGAATCCGTCCGAGCACTGAAACCGAGCGCAGGGGCAGGACTCTGGCCCTGGTCAGCTCCCTTAAATCCCTAGAATCGCGCCATGAACTTCCTCGACATGCTCGCCGGCGCTGAGCGCGCCAACCGATCGATGCTGTGTGTGGGGCTGGATCCGGAGCCCACGCGCTTTCCGGGTCGGCTTAAGGGCGATGCCAACAAGATCTACGATTTTTGTGCTGCCATCGTAGATGCCACCGTCGATCTGGTGTCTAGCTTCAAGCCGCAGATTGCCTACTTTGCGGCGCACCGGGCCGAGGGGCAGCTTGAGCGGCTGATGGAGCATATGCGCCGGGTGGCGCCGCAGGTGCCGATTATTTTGGATGCCAAGCGCGGCGATATCGGCTCGACGGCCGAGCAGTACGCCCGCGAGGCCTTCGAGCGTTATGGCGCCGATGCGGTCACGCTCTCGCCTTTCATGGGCTTTGATTCGGTCCAGCCTTATCTGAAGTACGAGGGCAAGGGCGCTTTCTTGCTGTGCCGCACTTCCAACCCCGGCGGCGACGATTTGCAGAACCAGCGCCTGGCCTCGGTCGAAGGCCAGCCCCTGCTCTACGAGCATGTGGCCCGGCTGGCGCAGGGCCCCTGGAACCTCAATGGCCAACTCGGGCTGGTGGTGGGTGCGACCTACCCGGCCGAGATTGAGCGGGTTCGGCAGGTGGCGCCGCACGCGCCGCTGCTCATTCCCGGTGTGGGCGCGCAGGGCGGCGATGCGGTGGCCACGGTCAAGGCCGGCTGGCGCGAGGGTGCGCCCATCATCGTGAACTCCTCGCGCGCCATCCTTTATGCCTCGGCCGCCAATGACTATGCCCAGGCCGCCCGCCGTGCCGCACAGGCCACGCGCGATACGCTAGAGGCGGCCAAGGCGGCTTGATCGGGCCTGCGCGCCCGAGGGGCGCAGATTTTTCATCCTTGCATTTTTAAGATGGCATGTTTGAAATGCAGGGATGTGTCTGCTTAGTAGGCCTTCTCCAGCGCAGCAAGCTGCCCCAGGCCCGGCCCCGGTTTGACCGGCCCTGCCGGGTAGACGCTGGTGTGCCAGCGGCGGTGCTCGCTGACAGATGGACCTTGCGGATAGGCCAGGCTCAGCGTGCCCGGGCCGGCCTGGGTACGCTGGCTGCGCTGATCGGCGTAGTGGCTGTGCAGGTTGTGGAGGCTGACACGCGTGGCAAGGGCCTGGCTGTGCGCAGCAGCGGCGCCCTGAGGCGCGCAGCCGGGGGCTGAGTCGCAGGCCTGTACCTGAAGTGGCGCTGCAAGGGCCAGCAGGCCGAGCAAGCCCAGACGGCCGATGATTTGGGTGCAAGCACGCTCGATACCTTTCATAACTCTCTCCTGGTGAAGTGAAGACAGTTGTGAAATTTATCGATCAATCACCTGCTATTTGTTAATCATGGTTAACGTTGCGCAGCATCCGGCCAGGGCCTTTTGAAGGCTGGGCCTGTGCTGGCCCATGCGCCTTGGCTCCACACAGGCTCAGGAGAGCAGGCGCTTGAGGTAGCGCCCGGTGTGGCTGGCCTCATTGCTGGCCAATTGTTCGGGCGTGCCCATGCCGACGATGGTGCCGCCGCCCGCACCGCCCTCGGGGCCGAGGTCGATCAGCCAGTCGGCGGTTTTGATGACATCGAGGTTGTGCTCGATGACGACGATGGTGTTGCCCGCATCGCGCAGCTGGTGCAGCACCTTGAGCAGCAGGTCGATATCGGCAAAGTGCAGGCCGGTGGTGGGCTCGTCGAGGATGTAGAGCGTGCGCCCGGTGTCGCGCTTGGACAGCTCAAGCGCGAGCTTGACCCGCTGCGCCTCGCCACCCGAGAGCGTGGTCGCCGCCTGCCCCAGCTTGACGTAGCTCAGGCCGACGTCGAGCAGGGTATGGAGCTTGCGCGCAATCTGCGGCTGGGCGCTGAAAAACTGCGCGGCCGTCTCCACCGTCATGTCCAGGATCTGCGCGATGTTGCGGCCCTTGTAGGCGATCTCCAGCGTCTCGCGGTTGTAGCGCTGGCCGTGGCAGACATCGCAGGGCACATACACGTCGGGCAGAAAGTGCATCTCCACCTTGACCATGCCATCGCCCTGGCAGGCTTCGCATCGCCCGCCGGCCACGTTGAAGGAAAAGCGCCCGGGCCCGTAGCCGCGTTCCTTGGCCGAATTCATCTCGGCCATCAGCTCGCGGATCGGGGTGAACAGGCCGGTGTAGGTGGCCGGGTTGCTGCGCGGCGTGCGGCCTATGGGCGACTGGTCGACGTTGATGACTTTGTCGAAGTACTCCAGGCCTTCAATGGATTCGTGAGGCGACGGCTCTTCGTGCGAGCGGTACAGGTGGCGGGCCACCGCCGTATAGAGCGTGTCATTGACCAAGGTGGACTTGCCCGAGCCCGAGACCCCGGTGACGCAGGTCAGCAGGCCGACCGGAAAATCCACCGTCACCTTTTTGAGGTTGTGGCCACTCGCGCCGACGATGCGCAGCGCCTGCAAGGCCGCTGCCTCTGGCGCCTTACCTTTACCCGTGACCCGGCTTTGAGCCACTGGCTCGGCCTGTGCCACCGGTAGCCAGGGCGTGCGCCGACGCGGCACTGCAATGGATTGAGCCCCGCTGAGGTAGCGGCCGGTCAGCGAGTCGGCCTGGGCGGCGACCTCGGCGCAACTGCCTTGTGCAACCACCCGACCGCCATGAACGCCCGCGCCGGGGCCCATGTCGATCACATGGTCGGCGGCGCGGATCATGTCTTCATCATGCTCGACCACCAGCACGCTGTTGCCCAGGTCGCGCAGGTGCTGCAAGGTGGCGATCAAGCGGTCGTTGTCGCGCTGATGCAGTCCGATGCTGGGCTCGTCGAGCACGTACATCACCCCGCTCAGGCCCGAGCCAATTTGGCTGGCCAGGCGTATGCGCTGCGACTCGCCGCCCGAGAGCGTCTCGGCGCTGCGGTCCAGGCTGAGGTAGTTCAGGCCCACGTCGTTGAGAAACTTCAGTCGCAGGCCGATCTCGCGCACCACCTTGTCGGCAATCTCGGCCTTGGCCCCTTGCAGGCGCAAGCCTTTGAAGTATTCGAGCGCCTGCTGCAAGGTGGCGCCGCTGATGTCGTAGATGGCCTTGCGGCTGCCGCTGTGGGGGTCGAGCAGAAACACATGGCGGGCCTCGCGCCGAAGCCGGGTTCCGCGGCAATCGGGGCAGGGCTGCACGCTGCGGTAGCGGGCCAGGTCGTCACGCACCACGCTTGAATCGGTCTCGCGCCAGCGCCGCTCAAAATTGGGAATGACGCCTTCGAAAGGATGCTTCTTGCTGACCTTGCGGCCGGCCTTCTCGCCCGACTCCATCAGGTAGCTGAACTTGATTTCTTCATCGCCCGAGCCGTGCAGCAGCACCTGCTGCACCGTCGGCGGCAATTCCTCGAAGGGCTGCTCGGCGTCAAAGCCGTAATGCCGGGCCAGGCTCTCGATGAGGGAAAAATAGTGCGCATTGCGCCGGTCCCAGCCCTTGATGGCGCCACTGGCCAGGCTCAGCGTCGGGAAGGCGACCACCCGAGCCGGGTCAAAGTAATCGCGCTGGCCCAGCCCGTCGCAGCTCGGGCAGGCGCCGACCGGCGAGTTGAAGGAAAACAGCCGTGGCTCCATATCGGCCAGCGAGCAGTCGCACAGCGGGCAGGCAAAGCGGGCGCTGAACAGGTGCTCGGCCTGCGCCGGCGGGGCGTCCAGATCCAGTGCCACCGCCTTGCCGCCGGCCAGCAGCAGGGCCGCTTCGAAGCTCTCGGCCAGGCGTTGGCGCAGGGACTGCGGCTCGCCGTCCTCGGCGCGGCGCACCTTGAGCCGGTCGATCACCACATCAATGTTGTGCTTTTCGGCTTTTTTCAGCTGCGGCAGCTGGTCGGCCTCGAAGGTCTGGCCGTCGATCCGAAAGCGCACATAGCCGCGCGCGCGCATCTGCTCGAACAGGTCCAGGTACTCGCCCTTGCGCTCGCGCGCCACCGGCGCGAGCACCATCAGGCGGGTGCCTTCGGGCCAGGCCAGCACCGCATCGACCATCTCGGCCACGGTCTGCGCCTGCAGCGGCAGGTCGTGCTCAGGGCAATGGGGCGTGCCGGCGCGGGCAAACAGCAGGCGCAGGTAGTCGTGGATCTCGGTGACCGTGCCGACGGTCGAGCGCGGGTTGTGCGAGGCCGCCTTTTGCTCGATGGAAATGGCCGGGCTCAGGCCTTCGATCAGATCGACATCGGGCTTGTCCATGAGCTGCAGGAACTGCCGCGCGTAGGTCGACAGGCTTTCGACATAGCGCCGCTGCCCTTCAGCGTACAGGGTGTCAAACGCCAGGGATGACTTGCCTGAGCCCGACAGGCCGGTGATGACCACCAGCTGGTTGCGCGGAATGTCGAGGTCGATGTTCTTGAGGTTGTGGGTGCGCGCACCGCGCACGCTGATGCGCTGCGCGCCCAGGACCTGTCCCAGGTACTTGCTGTCGGTGGAGTTGTTCATGCGGCGGGGTTCGGCAAGGTAACCGAGCATCATACGGCCGACCGGCCGTTCCTGCATCCGCTCAGCCTCAGAGGGTGGCGACGGCGGCCTCTTGGACGAAGGCCTCGAGCTGTTCGACCGGAAGTGCCGGGCTGAAAAGAAAGCCCTGGAACACCCGGCAACCCGCCTCGGAGAGCATCTGCAGCTGCTCGGCCGTCTCTACCCCCTCGGCGGTCACTTGCAGGCCCAGGTTACGGGCCAGCTGGACGATGGTGCGGGCGATGGCCGCATCGCGCGGGTCGCCCGCCATGTCGGTCACGAAGGAGCGGTCGATCTTCAGGCGCTGCAGGGGCATGTGTTTGAGGCAGGACAGGGCCGAATAGCCCATGCCGAAATCGTCGATGGCCAGGCCCAGGCCGGCTTGGCGCAGCAGGCGCATGCGGGCGATGGTGCCTTCCAAATCGGTGGCCAGCAGGCTTTCGGTGATTTCCAGCTCGATCTGCTGTGCCTGAACGCCGTGGCGCGCGACGGCCTGCAGCACCTGCTCGACGAAGCTGGGCTGCAGGAACTGGCGGGTGCTGACGTTGACCGACAGTGTGAGCGAGCGCAGATGGGCTTGGCCCGCCCACAAGGCCAGTTGCCGGCAGGCTTGCTCGATCACCCATTGGCCCAGTGGCAGGATGAGGCCGCTTTCCTCGGCCTGTGCAATGAAGCTGTCCGGTCCGCGCAGCTCGCCCGTGGGCAGGCGCCAGCGCAGCAGCGCCTCGACACCGATGACCTGCCCGCTCGCCAGCACCTGCGGCTGGTAGTGCAGCACAAACTGCTGCTCATGCAGCGCCTGGCGCAGTGCGCTGCTCAAGGCGGCTTTGGCCAGCGCGGCGGCCTGCATCTGTGGGTCAAAAAAGCACAGGGTATTGCGGCCCGCTGCCTTGGCCTGGTACATGGCCAGGTCGGCCTGTTTGAGCAGGTCGGGCAAGCTGTTTTCTTGGTCGCGCAGCAAGGTGATACCGATGCTGCAGGTGCCGTGGTAGGGCTGGTTGGCCAGCTCATAGGGCTGGCCCAGGGTGCGCAAGATCAAGGTGGCTGCCTGCCGGGCGCGCTCACTGGCCTGCGCCGGACGCTCGGCCAGCTCATGCATGACCACTACAAACTCGTCGCCGCCCAGGCGGGCGACGGTATCGCCTTCGCGCACGCAGGCCCGCAGCCGCGCGGCCACCTGTTGCAGCAGTTCGTCGCCCCGGTCGTGGCCCAGGGTGTCGTTCAGGAGTTTGAAGTGGTCCAAGTCGATGAACAGCAAGGCCCCCATGCGCGCACCGGCGGCGGCTTGCGCCAGCGCTTGCTGCAGCCGCACCATCAGCAGCTGCCGGTTGGGCAGGCCGGTCAGCGGGTCATGAAAGGCCAGGTGCTCGATCACCTCTTCTTGTGCCTTGCGGGCGGTGATGTCGCGGCCCACCGCCACCCAATGGGCGCTGCCGCCCAGCGGCTCGTCGACCGGCACCACCTCGAGCTCAAGCCAGAAGGTCTGACCGTCCTTGCGGTAGTGGATCAGCTCGCTGCGCACCGCTTGCCTGCGGCGCAGGCCGTGCGAGATGCGGGCGAGTTCGCTGGCTTGGGTCAGCGGGCCTTGCAGCAGGCGCGGGTGGTGGCCCAGCACATCGTGCGCGCTGTAGCCGGTCAGCCGGGTGAAGGCCTCGTTGACGAAGACGATGCGCAGCCCCTGGCCGGCGGGTTTTTCGGTGATGTAGACCACATCGTTGAGCCTGGCAATACAGGTGCGCAGCAGCAGGAGCTGCTCCTGTGTGCGGTGACGCTGGCTGACGTCGTCGATGTAAAGCGCCAGGCCCTCGTCAAAGGGGTACAGGCGCAGCTCCAGCCATTTGTCCAGGCTCAAGGCATAGACCTCGAATTCGCCGCCCTGGCCGCTGTCCAGAGCCTGCTGTACCTTCAGACGCAGCGCGCTGCCGCTGCTGTCGTCAAGTTCGTGCCACAGGCGCCGGCCCAGCAACTGCCAGGCCTGGCGCTCCAGCAGCTGGCAAGCAGGCGGGTTGAGGTAGCTCAGCCGGCCGTCGGGCGTCATCGTCGCAAAGGCCGCAGTCAAGCTCGCCAAGGTGGTGCTCAGCTGCATCTGCTCGCGCCGCGTTTGCTGCTGACGCTGGCGGTGTTCGCTGCGGTCTTGCAGCACGCCTTGCCACAGCAGGCCGCCTGCTGCCGCCCGGCAGCGCAGCAGCAGGCGAGCGGGCAGCTTCATGCCCCCAGCAGTCAGCGCCAGGGTCTCCAGTTCCAGCGAGTCGCCAACGCTCGTTGTGGCCTGCATCAAGGTCTGCAAATCGCCCCTGCATTCGCTGGCCAGGAGATCGCAAGGGTGGCGCCAGGGAGGCGACTCGGTGGTATCCCACTGCAGCAAGCGGGCCAGGGCGGGCGTCCAGCGCAGCAGCGCCGGCTCGGTATCCGAACGGTCCAGCCATTGCCAGCTGCCGGCTTGGCCTGCTTGCTCGAGCAATTCGAGCGGTTCAAGCTCATTGAGCAGGAGGGCTGGCAGGTCGTGGGTCGTCATTGGGAGGCTGCCGGCCAGACCGAAGCGATCCGTGCCGACTGCGCCTGCGGTTGGCCGAGGGATGCTTAGCTTAGAGCCGCATGAGGCCTTTGCGAGCGCCTTGCGCCCCGCGCCGATAGGCACTTGTGACGATGCGGCGCACAAGGCTGCGCCCCTGTCCTACGCCAAGGTGGGCAGAAGGCGCAGTGCCTGAACCACAAACCGGACCTAAAGTGATATGCCCGTTTCAAGTCATTCTGGCGCACCATGTCATTCATATACCGCATCAGGCGCGACAGCGCTGCGCCGCTGCCTGCCAAGCCGCCTCAGATGGCTGGCGAGGATATTTCGATTTGGCGCGACCGCTTGCATGCGCTGTTTTCCGAGCACGGTCATGTGAGCCGGCTCGACCTGGTGCGCGCCGATCAAGCCGGCCAGCGGCGCTACCTGTGTTTTTTGCGCATGGCCAGCGAGGAGGAAGACAGCGCAGTTGCGCTGGCCTTGGGCCTGGGACGCTTTGGCGGTGATCTGGTGATGCTGATCTCGCCCGACGAGCCTGCGCTCATCAACCCGCCCTGGCTCAACGCGGTGATGCCCGCCAACGTGGGCCAGGCCCAGCGGATGTGATGGCCTAGGGCTGTTGCAAGCTGAAGACGGCGCGCCGCGCGCCGACCACCTCGCCCTTGACGCTCACGATGGTCTCGGCCCGCCAGGGTTTGAGGGCCTGGCGCTGGGCCGGCGTCAGCCAGCCGAGCTGATCGAGCACCGCCACGGTGGCGGCCGTTTGGGCGGTCCGGCTGCCGTCGGACATCTTGAGGGCGATGCCGATGCCACGGCTGACGCTACCCAGGGCCTGCACGCCATCGGCGCCCGTCTTGCTGACCCAGTCGCCGCCGCCGATGCGCATGAAGGCCTCGTCATGCCGACCCGTGCCCGAAACCAGATCAGGATGCTGGCGCATCGCTTGCGACAGCCGCGCCAGGCTGTCGCCTGCAATTGGCGAGGCCGCGCCGGCGGCCAGCCGCGCATAAGCCAGCGCCAAGCCCGACAGAGGCATGGCGTAGTTAGGCGCCGAGCAACCGTCGATGCCAAGGGCCAGTTGATCAGCGCGCAAGCCCATCACCCGCATCACCGCCTGGGCAATGGCTTGCTGCAGGGGATGCTCGAGGGCAAGGTAGTTGTCCAGCGGCAGATGGTGCTGAATGCAATAGGCGAGAAAGCCGGCGTGCTTGCCGCTGCAGTTGTGATGCCTCTCGTCGTAAGGACCGCCCGAGCCCTTGAGGCCAAACTCGACAAAGTAGGGCGTGTGGCAGCCGCATTGCAGGCGCTTGTAGCCCAGGCGGGTGGCTGCCAGCAGGCGGTCGATGTGGGCCACATGCCGGTCCTCGCCGCTGTGCGAGGCGCACAGCATCGCGATTTGCGCCGGCTCGAGTTGGAAGTGCTCGGCACCACCGCCTTCGATGAAAGGCAGGGCCTGCAGCGGTTTGAGGGTCGAGCGGGTGAAGCTGAGCAGGTCCGGATTGCCGGCGCTGGCCAACAGCTTGCCTTGCGCATCGACCACCGCCACCGCGCCGAAATGCAGGCACTCGGCCACACCGCCGCGCTCGGTTTGTATCAGGGGGGTCCAGTTCATGGCGCTCATTGTCGACCCTCGGCGTCAAGTGGGAGCGCCGCCTCGGCGCGATGGGGTGCTTGATCTTTTGTGGGAGCGCCTCGGCGCGATGGGGCCTATGAACGAGGCCTGCTGGCTGAATCATCGCCGCATCGCTGCGAGGGCGCAGCTCCCACATCCCCTCCAACGGGATTCGCTGGAGCTTTGTGGGAGCGCCGCCTCGGCGCGATGGGGCCTATGAACGAGGCCTGCTGGCTGAATCATCGCCGCATCGCTGCGAGGGCGCAGCTCCCACACCCCCTCCAACGGGATTCGCTGGAGCTTTGTGGGAGCGCCGCCTCGGCGCGATAGGGCCTATGAACGAGGCCCGCTGGCTGAATCATCGCCGCATCGCTGCGAGGGTGCAGCTCCCACACCCCTGCAAGGGGATTCGCTGGAGCTTTGTGGGAGCGCCGCCTCGGCGCGATGGGGCAGCCCCTTGCCTGCTGGCCCCTCTTAAAACCGCGGCAGGTCCGGGTGCTTGATCTGGCCTGCGCGCACCAGCATCTTGCCGTATTCGGCGCAGCGGTTGAGCGTGGGAATGACCTTGCCGGGGTTGAGCAGGCCTTGCGGGTCGAAGGCGCACTTGAGGGCGAACATTTGCTCGTTTTCATCGGCTGAGAATTGCACGCACATGCTGTTGACCTTCTCGATGCCCACGCCATGTTCGCCGGTCACGGTGCCGCCCATGGCCACGCTGGTCTCCAGAATATCGGCACCAAACAGCTCGCAGCGGCGCAGTTGGTCTGCGTCGTTGGCATCGAAGAGGATCAGCGGATGCAAATTGCCATCGCCCGCATGGAAGACATTGAGGCATTTGAGGCCGTACTTGACTTCCATCTCGCTGATGGCTTGCAGGATGTCGGCCAGGCGCTTGCGCGGAATGGTCGAGTCCATGCACATGTAGTCTGGGCTGATGCGGCCCGATGCGGGGAAGGCGTTCTTGCGTCCGCTCCAGAACTTCAGGCGCTGGGCCTCGTCGCGGCTGACCGTGATCGCGCTGGCGCCGGCTGCGGTCAGTACCGCGCTCATGCGGCCGATTTCCTCTTCCACCTCCTCGGGCGTGCCGTCGCTCTCGCACAGCAAGATGGCGGCCGCGCTCAGGTCGTAGCCGGCGTGCACGAAGTCTTCCACCGCGACCGTCATCGGCCCGTCCATCATCTCAAGCCCGGCCGGGATGATGCCGGCGGCAATTACCGCCGCCACTGCCTCGCCGGCCTTGCGCAGGTCGTCAAAGCTGGCCATGATGCAGCGCGCCAGTTGCGGCTTGGGCACCAGCTTGACCGTCACCTCGGTGGTGATGGCCAGCATGCCTTCGCTGCCGATGACCACGCTGAGCAGGTCGTAGCCGGGCGCATCGAGCGCGGTGCTGCCCAACTCAATCGGCTCGCCTTCGATGGTGTAGCCCTTGACCTGCAGCACGTTGTGCACCGTCAGTCCGTATTTGAGGCAGTGCACCCCGCCCGAGTTTTCGGCCACATTGCCGCCTATGGTGCAGGCGATCTGGCTGGAGGGATCAGGCGCGTAGTACAGGCCGTAGGGCGCAGCCGCTTCGGAAATGGCCAGGTTGCGCACGCCGCACTGCACGGTGGCGGTGCGCGCCAGCGGGTCGATGTTCAGGATCTGGTTGAACTTGGCCAGCGACAGCGTCACCCCCAGGCGGTTGGGCATGGCCCCGCCCGACAGGCCGGTGCCGGCCCCGCGCGCCACCACGGGCACCGCCAGCGCGTGGCAGGCCTTGAGGACGGCTTGCACCTGCTCTTGTGTTTCAGGCAGCGCCACCACCAGCGGCCGCTCGCGGTAGGCGGTCAGGCCGTCGCATTCATAGGGCGTGGTGTCCTCGCTGTGCCACAGCAGGGCATGCGCAGGCAGCACCCGCTGCAGGGCCGCGACCACCTGGGCTTGGCGGGCGGCGCGCTCCATCGACGAAGTTTGGGCAGGACTTAGGGGGGCGTTCATGGGCAATCTCCAGCAGCAGCCACTGTAGCGGACAGCCCGGGCCGCCGTGTGAGGAAATTTACATCTGCCCGTGAACGCCCCTCAAGCCGCCTGCCTGAGCCACTGTCCCAAGGCTGTTGCGCGTATGGCCAGCGGCTGGCAGGGGGATTTGCCTGTTACCGAGCTTTTTCGGGGTCTTCACGCTCCCGGCCCGGCGTAGGCACGAAGGCTGGGGCATTGCGTATGAGGGGTGTGAAGTTCATGGGCAGGGGGGCAACGGTCAGGACCGCCGGTGAACTGTAAGCCTGTAAGGCGTTGGGGGCGAAATCTGCGCGCGACACAGTACCGTTGAACAAGGCGCCTAGACCGGGTGTGCTGGGCACCGCAAAGCTTTGGACCGTGGTGGCCGTGATCGTGGCAACGATGTCGGTGGGGCCCCAGGGTGTGTCGTTCAGGAAATAGGGCGCACCCACCAGCAAGCTCGACACGCGCGAGGCGGCGATGGCGCCACCTTGCCCGCCGATGCTGCCATACAGTGCGGCCGACCCAGCCGTGCCCACCCGCAGCGTGCCGACGACCAGGCTCAAGGGCGCGCCGCTGTTGGCGGTGCCAATCTTGAGCGCCCCGGCGCCGGCGTTCATCTGCACCACCGACTGCGCAGCATTGAGGCCCGCCAGGCTGATGAGGCCATCGGTGCTCAGTGTGAGGTCTGCGCTGCTGGCTGGCGCTTCAATGGAGATAGGGCCGCGCACCACCTCGATCTTGGCCGGCATGGCCATCGCAGCGCCTGCGGTCTGAACAAAGCCTGTGGCCGCCCGAACCGTGCTGCTGGGCGCAAAGCTGACGCTGCCGCTGCTGTCCCTCAGTGCCAGCGTGATGTCACCGGCCTGCGCCGAGACCGAGCCGTCGAACTGCAGCCCCCGGGCACTCAGTTGCACACCGCCCGCGCCTGTTGCGCGCACAGCGCCGCCGAAGTTGGCTGAACCGCCCTCAGTCTGCGTGATCTGGTCAGCGGTGACTGAAGCGCCAAAGCGCGTTGTGCTGCCTCCGCGCAGCGCCAGAGTGCTCAGGGCCGAGGTGGCTCCCACGTCGCCGGCCACCTCTATCGCTGCGGCGTCGGCGCGCAGGGTGAGCGCTTTGGCGCTGGGGCTGTCGATGGTGCTGCCAAAGACCAGCGAGCCGGACAGGCTGCGCAGCGTTGCATCGCTGTTGATCGACACCGAGCCGTTGTAGCCTTGGTCGCCGCTGGTGGTGATGTTTCCGCTCAGGACGCTGGTGCCGGTGACGCTCAGCGCATTGAGCGCCTGGTTGGCACCCAGCGCAGCGCCGAAGTTGGCATGGCCGGTGACGGTGAGCGATTGCGCGCCTGCCGTGCTGGCATCAGCGCCGGCGCTCAAGGTGATGGTGCTGCCGCTGAGCGTGGTGTTGGCGCCCAGCACGGCGCGCTCGCCGTAGGTCTGGGTGCCGCTGGTATCGACCGAGCCGCCGTCCAGGGCCAGGCTGCCGGCCGAGTCGGTGCTCAGCGAGGCTGCGCGCACGCTGGCGCCCAAGCGGGTGGCGCCGCTGCTGTTGACCGCGAGAGCCCCCAGGCGGGTGGTCGCGCCCACCGCGCCGCTGAAGCTGGCGCCGCCAGCGCCCGCGTTGACCGTCAGATCCCGCGCACCGTCGAGCATGCTGCCAAAACTCACAGCGCTGGCTTGCAGGGTGGCGTTGGCGGTCAGGGTGGTGGCGCCACCATAGCTTTGAGCGCCCGTGGTGCTGACGTTGCCGCCCAGGCTGCTGGTGCCTG
>Ga0222712_10000463_pt1 | contig 53644 bp, 71 predicted proteins | sample C33_657DmetaG_FD_165043 | JGI IMG/M metagenome (GOLD analysis project Ga0222712, IMG submission 165043) | Estuarine water microbial communities from San Francisco Bay, California, United States - C33_657D | ecosystem: Environmental > Aquatic > Marine > Unclassified | place: USA: California... | reverse complement strand
TTGACACTTTTTCTATACCTACCCCCCTTAAAAATTACAAAAAAAATTAGAAAGTGGCAAAAGGCGTCCTATAAACGTCATTAAAACGACCTCGAAACGTTTTTTTACGTTCTTTTATCGTTCATTAACGTTATATTTACGCTTTTTATATAAGATTTTCGTAAAAACGGATTCTTTTTTTATATAAAAATAGAAATTAACTTGGCCTACAAAATGGAGGATGAATTTACTGATGCCCAACAAGGTCTTCTAGTTAAACTTATAAAGTGCTTTGAAGAAGAGTGCAAAACTATTCGTGACGTCTATAATGGCATCAAGAAGAGACACGAGGAGGAAAGAAAAAAGAAAGAAGAGGGAAAACTTCCCTTGAATTATTGGTTCCACGAAGACTTTGTGGTACCTTTGAAGACTTTTGTCAAGTGGTACAACAACAAACAGCAAGAGGAGCAGAAGGAGCCAGAAGAATGGAAAGTGACGAATAATCAGGCACGTGCAGTGCTTGACTATCTTTATGGATCTGAGTAAAAACGGATTCTTTTATTATAAGAAGATGATTAGCGGGTTAAATGTGAACTAGAATAGAGAAGTCTTATCGAGTTAAAACTTACCCAACCAGAGACTGAAACAGCGCAGATATATAATAAATAGATGGGGGGACTGAATCAAGAGAAAATGGTGGCGACGACCGGATGCTAGTTATATTGCTAGTAGGGAGTGTCTAGCAAGTTTTTACCTTGAAATAATATTTTTATATAAGATTTTCGTAAAAACGGATTCTTTTTTTATAAGAAGATGATTAGCGGGATTTAGATTAAATCCAACGAAACATAGAAACAAATGAAATATTTTGGATGTTATGTAGTAGTATTGAGAGACATGGAGTCGGGCTATGAACCGGCACGTTCGTTGGCACTGGGTATCTTAGGATATTTTATTATAATTACAGAGAGCTGATAGGCGTATATCATATGTACACAAGAAAGTTTGAGAGGAAGGGGCTTTTTGTTTTAAAGAATTTTACTCTTAATTTAAAACGAATTTTTTTCATATTTTTTTAAAGATCTAAAAGAAGAGAATGCAAGAACCTTTATTAGTAGGTGGTCAACCATTGAAATATAATGTTGTATCATGTTTACAAGATAAAACAAAAGATAAAGTTCAACAAATAGCAAAAACTTTTAATATTCCTTTAGAAATTGCAATTTTAAATACAAAATTTTCTATGAATGCTGCTATGGTTATTAGAACATCAGCAGTATTTGGTCTACAGAAAGTTCATATCATAGGCCCTAAAGCTTGTGATATGAGATCAGCTGTAGGATCACAACATTATGTTGAAATTGTAAAACCTGGTGAAATTAATCCTGAAACATATTTTCATGATTTAGGATTAATACCAATTTTAGTTGAACAAGGTGGTGAACCATTAGAAGATTTTGATTTTAAACCTTTTATTAGACAAAAGAAAACTATATGTTTTGTTATGGGTAATGAAACTACAGGTTTATCAAATGAATATTTAAAACAACCATTTAAAAAAATTTCAATTTCACAAATGGGTGTTCTTAGAAGTTTAAATGTACAAGTTGCTGCTTCTATAATAACTTATGAATTTTCAAAACAATGGAGACAAGTACAAATGAATAAGTTGTAAAAATTATGTTAATGCTTTTATAATTTCATTAACACAACCTCTTTCCATAAAAGGAAACTTGTTTGTATTTACTAATAAATCTGGTTTAGGGATAGAATCATCAAATAAATCATTTTTTCTAGAATATGATTCATTAATCCAAAATTCATTTATACAAAAACGTTTTTTAAATGTAAATCCATTTGTTTGTAGAATATGTCTACACTCTTGATCTTTTTCAGGAGTATGATTATCTAATTCAATAACAATTACATATACAGGAATATTAAAATCAAATGTTTTTAATACAATTAATTCAGCACCTTCAACATCTATACTAAGTAAATCAATATACTTGATATCACTTTTTTGAAGAATATCTTTAAAGGGTTGTCCTTCAACAAAATATTCATTTGAATTTTTATGCCAATGATTCTTAAATTCTTCAGACATAGTATCAATAATACCAGCAGTTGCGTAATTTCCAATAATTTTTACTGGACCAGTTGTATAGTTAACTGCTAGATTATAATTATTACATAAAGGTCTATTTTTCACAAGTTGTTTATATTGTTCAGTTGGTTCAATTAACGTACCACTAAACCCCAAATTATCTTCAAAAAATTTTGTATTAGAATATGTCAATCCATTCATTCCTCCCAATTCAACAAATATTCCAGAAGAATTAAACTTATTAATAAAATTCTTGAATACATATGTATCTTCACCTTGTTGACTATAAAATGTATACATTATATTATTACATAGTTTATTCAAGAATATTTAAATAACATATAAAATAATGGAGATCTTATTATAAAGATTTATAATAGAAAACGGATTTATTTAAAAATTTATATAGTTTTTTAAATTAAGTTACAAAAATGTCTTATGATATTTGGTACTTTGTAATAATGTTTCTTATTGCTGAACTTTCTGTTATTTATGTTTCTGTAAAAATGTCAAATGAACATCTTACTGAACTTCAAACACTAGAAATGGAACTAAAAGATCTTAAAGAAGAAAGAGAACGTATGGAAGAAGAACTTAAAAGAAAAAATAATGAAATTAAATCTCTTTATGATGAAATTGAAGATTTCCAAAAAAAAATTGGTAACTTTATTAAAACAGGTACAAGTTTTATAGTTGACGAAACTATTTAAAATAAAACTTTAAAACCTTTTTAATAAGGGAATATGTATGTTCCAGAATTAAAAGAAACAAAGGTTGAACCTTTACCTTCAGCTTCAATAGAAACATTAAAAGGTTTAAGAGAAGAAATGTGTTCTCAATCAGCATCACGTGATTTCAAATTACAAAGTCATCAACGTTTTTTACGAAGGATATTATCTCCTGATGCTCCAACTAGATCATTATTAATGGTTCATGGTACTGGTTCAGGTAAAACATGTTCTGCTATTCAAATTGCTGAAGAATATATTATTAGACCTGAATTTCAAGATTCAAAAGTTCTTGTTGTATGTCAACCTTCAGTTCAAAGAAATTTTAGAAAACAAATTTTTGATGATTCTAAAGTTCATATTGATGATGATGGATTTATTTTATCAAAACAATGTACTGGAAGACGTTATTTAGAAATGTTACAAAGAATACAAAAAGAACCATTAAAATGGTCAAGTAGAAAAGTTCGTGAACAAATGATTGGTGTTGTAAAAAAAATTATTGATGAATTTTATGAATTTAAAGGTTATATACAACTTTTTAATGATTTAGAAGAACAACAAAAATTAGGTAATGAAGAACATATTAATAAATGGATACATAAAACTTATGATAATCGTATGATTATTATTGATGAAGCACATAATTTAAAAGATTCATCAGATTCTTCAACATCTAAACTTGTTAGTATGGCATTAGAAAGAATTGTTAAAATTGCTAGAAATGTTACTTTAATACTTTTAACTGCTACACCAATGTATGATTCTTATTCTGAAATTATTTTTTATTTTAATTTATTTTTATGGAATGATAAAAAGCAATCATCACAGAAACAAATTGCACCATCAAAAGTTTTTACAAAAAGTGGAGAATTTCAAGAAGGTATGGAAGATCAATTCCGTTCATGGTGTCAAGATTATATTTCTTTTGTTAAAGGTGATAATCCATTAACATTCCCATTTCGTTTACCTCCACCTGAATCATTAATTGCACCAATATCTACAAAAGATTATTTAGGTAATATAATTCCTACAAAACAAAAAAGAAATATTTTAACATTAACAGGTTCTATATTAAATGGACAACAATTAAAAGTTGTTCAACAATTAAAACCTTTAGGAAGAAATCCACCAACTGAACTTATTTGCGTTTTACCTGATAATAAACCTTTAACATCAATTTTTGTTACAAAAGAAGAAGGGTATGATTATGCACCAAATATACCAAAATTTTTATCACCATCACAAATTTCTAATTATAGTTCAAAATTTGCATTAACATTAAAAATTATAGAAAATTCTAAAGGTTTAATATTTGTTTATACAAATTCAGTTGAAATTGGTGCTAATTTATTTGCAATGGCTCTTGAAGAACATGGTTATACAAATGCTGATAATAGAACATTTTTAATTAATACTTCAAATGAAATACCAAGAAATACAAAAGGTAAATTTGTTATATTTTCAGGTGGTTCAACTTCAGTTTCTGATATTGATAAAATGTTATCTCGTATAAAAAGACGTGAAAATATGAATGGTGATGATGTTAAAATTATTATTGGAACTAAAAGAGTAGCAGAAGGTATAGATTTTAGTTTTATTAGACAAGTACATGTTTTAGATTATTGGTGGAATATGAGTCGTATTGAACAAGTTGTTGGTAGAGGTATACGTACATGCTCACATCAATTATTACCATTTGAAAAACAAAATTGTACAGTTTATTTACATTGTTGTGTTTATCCTGATGCTGATCGTGAAACTTTAGATGAATATTATTATCGTATTATGGTAGAAGGAAAAGCTAAAGAAATATCTAAAATTAAAAGAATTATTATGGAATCTGCTATGGATTGTCCATTACAATATGAAATTAATAATTTACCACCATCATGGAAAGATTTAGAAATTACACAAGAAAGATCACAAGATTCTAAACAAGTAACATTAACATTAAATCAATTAAGTTCACCAATTTTTGTAGAATTTGGAGATCTTGTATGTAAAATTAAAGAAAAAGAAGTTGACCCATTACATGAAAGGCCATTATCTTCATATTTAGATGTTAGAGATGAAATTTTTGATAAATTGATAACAATGTTTTTAAATAAACCTGTTTGGATTAAAAATGATTTAATGAAATCAGAAGAATTATCTTCATATGATCCAAATGTTGTTATTTATTTACTTCATAATGCTATAGATACAGGATTAATTTTAAAAAATAAATATGGTCAAAAAGGATTTCTTGAATCAAGAAAGAATTATTATGTATTTAATATGACAGATTCAGATGTAGTACAAGATTTACTTATTGATACACATAAAGAAACTTTAGTTCCATTTCCAAAAGTTTTTAAAGAAGTTAAAATGAAAAGTATTGATATTTCTAAAATACCTGGTGAGTTTTCAGATGAAATTAAAACATGGTATGTTGTTGATCATGTATTAACAAAAAATGAAAGAATAGATCATATGATTAATTTAGATTGGGATAATCCACCAATTTATGCAAAAATTCTTAAATTAGATGATATACATATTCTTGGTAGTAATAATTTTTATAAAGGTAATAAAAAAGTTACATTATTAGGTGAAGATCAAGATTTATATATGAAATGGCTTGAATCAAGAAAACAAATTTATATTTCATTAAAAAATGTAATTACTGCTACAATGAAAAATGGTTTATTATTTAATTTAGATGAAAAAGAACATGATACATTAAAAATTTCAGAAAGATTTAAAACATTTGGTGGACGTAATTGTAATACATTTCATAAAAGTTTAGTTAATAAATTTGCTGAATGGTTAGATGGACGTGGATTTCCTAAACCATTAACAAAACCTGAACAATGTCAATATTTATCTTTATTAATAAGAGAAGCAGTAATAAAAGGTAAAAAAGGTATAGCATGGTTAACACCTGAAGAATTTGAAATATTTAATGAAGATATCAACCGTAAAGATTTAATTGAAAGATTATATAAATAGAATGAGTAGTATAAAATCTAATCCAAAATTATGGGAAACAATAAAAAATAAAATACTTAAAGGTTCTCGCGGTGGATTAACAGGACAATGGAGTGCTAGAAAAGCTCAATTATCTGTAAAAGAATATAAAGATCAAGGTGGAAAGTATTTAGGTAAAAAATCAAGGAAAAATTCTTTACATAAATGGACTATAGAAAAATGGAGAACAAAATCTGGTTTACCTTCATTAGAAACTGGTGAACGTTATTTACCTACAAAAGCAATAAAATCATTAACATCATCTGAATATTGGAGAACTACACAGAAAAAACGTAAAGATTTAGAAAGAAATAAACAATATTCTAAACAACCTAAATTAATATTAAAAAAAACAAGAAGATTTCGTAAATTTTAATGATATTTTTTAGTAAATTTTACTAAAAGTTGTTCATTAATTTCTTCCAAATATTTTTCAATTTTTTCTTTTGTATATTTACTTCCGTCACTAAATAATCTATCTTCAACAATTTTTCTAGCTAGATAAACTGTTGCAAAAGCATAATCAAGTGACCATTGTTTTACGAAATCTAAAGGTTCATTAGTTGGTGTTTCTCCAATTGGTGGATCCATTTAAATATTATTAATATAATAGATTTTTTAAAAGAAAATAAATACGTTTTTATTGTTTGAATTCACTTCTTAATGTCATTAAAATTTTACCTAATTGATTTTGTCCTTTCCATTTTGATGGATCTTTTGAAAGTTCTGTAGATATTGATGTTCCTATACCCCAAAATGTATTACGAGGATCAGCTTCACCTATAATTTTATTATTAGTTTCAAGTAATTGTTTTTGTAATTCAGGATGTTGAACAAATTTTGCACGAACACCTTTTGTCATAATTCCAATTCTTTTAGAATCCCATTGTTCTTTAATAAAATTTTTAACTTTTTTACCTAAAGCTTTAACTGCTTTACCTGAAGGTGTTTTCATAATTTTTTCAAGTATTTCATTATCACCAAATTCATTAGCTTTCATAGCTTGAAAATAATGTTCAACAGATGGATATTTTTTATCTTCAATTTGTATAGGATATTCAGCTTGATTATCTAAATATTTATATTGTCCTTTATCTTCACCTGGTCCATGAAATAAAATAGGTAAATCATTCTCATCTATAACTTTTTTCAATTTACGTTTTTTTGTTCCTTCAACTATCTTAACTTCTTTAGATTCTTCTTTAGGTTCTTCTTTCTCTTTAGATTCTTCTTTAGATTCCTCTTTCTCTTTAGGTTCTTCTTTCTCTTCTTTAGGTTCTTCTTTCTCTTCTTTTTCTTTTTGTTTCTTTTCAAATACAAATGTACGATTAAGAAAAGAGAATTCTTGTTGTTGTATATTTAAACCTTCTTTATACAAATCACGAAATAATTTAGATTCTTTTAAATACCATCCTTCTTCTTCAAATATAGTAATAACTTTATCAAATGGTACTAAATATTCTTTTGTTGGTGTAAATGATTCCATTGAAACTGTAATACCTAAACCAAATCTATCTGACCACATTTCTTCATCTTCATATTCTTTTAAATATTCACCACCAAGTTCGGATTTATTTCTAAATTTATGAGAATTTTTACCTGAAAGAAGACTATAAACTGATTTACCATCTAAACATGTTCCAAAGAATAATTTTGAATGTTGAGTAACATTTTTTACAAAGATACGAAATACTTCTTCAGATTCACAAGCATAATGTATAGCAAAATGACAAGAAGATACATCAAACATTTTTAAACCTGAAAATTGTTCTAAATATTTAGTTGTTCCTTTTTCTGTTCCTTCTAAAATTCTAAATTTATCAGATTCTTGTTCATATAAAGGTAATTTCATATCACCTTTAACATATAAAATTAAAGGACGATATTCTGTAGGATTTAATTTTTTATCTTCAACAAATCTTCTACATGCTTCTTTAATATTTGTTTCAATAGGTTCAATACCTACAACTTTTGATAATCTTGAATGTTTCCATCTATGCATATCACCACCTCTACCTGAACCAAAATCTAATAATGTTTGATTTTCTTTCATAAATTCAGAATACATATCATATTTAATTTGATTATGAAAATTATAACATTGTGAAAGTACACGACTATTTCGTTTAATATCATTAATATAATAACTATCTTCAAATTCATCATCTGATAAAGGTGAACTAACAAAAGTTTTTATCATATCTTCAGTTACAGGAACATGAATAGAATTCCATATATCTTCAGCAGTTCCTGAATCTTGTCCATAATTTTTACCTAATTTAAATTGTAAAGTTTTTTCATATCTTGTTCTTAATATTATCCATCTTTCTTTTAAAGAATCATAAGAACATTCAATTATAGTATTTGTTTCAACACGTGTATTTTCAGAATCTTTACCAAGTCCTTTATCATCTACAGGAATTAATATTTTATAAGCATCTTCTTTTTTAGGATTTGATGGTTGAAAATATGAAGGTATACGTTGTCCTTGTACTTGATATTCTATTGGTAATACAGGAGCTACATATTCACCTGTCATTGTTTCACATGGATATACAGATATATCACCAGCATTTTGACTAACAAATAAATTACCTTCTTGTACTTCTGTATTTAAAACAGGATCAAAAGTTTTACGATCTATAAATTTTACAAGAAAATCAATACTATTTTGATGTGGTGGTTTCCATTTATATACACGTTTCCATGTATTTTTATCTCTATCAGAATCAGGTGCTACAGGTGAAGATTTAGGAGTGAAAATTAATCCATCTGTAGCATATTCATATTGCATTTCTAACAATTCACGAATTGCTTTTTCCATTGTAGGACCATCACCAGCTTTAAATAATTTTTTCTCAATTTTTAAAGGTTTTAATGTAGCTTCTGTAACAAACTTATCTTTAATATCTTGAACAAATAAATCACAATAATGTAATCTAGAGTCTTTATCTGACATTAATGGAAGATTTTTTATAGATTTACTTTTATATTGATAACAATCAAATATACAATATAAATTTCTTTCTGGGATATATTCACCATCCATAAAAGTTCCATGAAATGTATCATCTAAACATTTTAATCCAGTCCATCTTATTTCTAATGGTCTTGATGTAATTCTTAAAACTTTACGATCACGTGAAATATATAATCCACATCTTTCACCATCAGCTTTTATAGTTACAGTATAATCTTCCCAAATTGAATGTGGGAAATTTTCACGCATATGATTTCTTTTAAATGTTATAGGATTAAAGAAAATATTTTTAGATAATTGAAATTCTTTTAAGTAATTTTCTTGTTCTGATGGACTTAATATAAAATCAGATTTTTGATAAGCTTGAACTAAACATTTAATTAATCTTTTCATTTCTTCTGAAAGAATTGTAGATGATAATTTTGTATCTCTTTTAACAAATTCAATTTCTAATTCATATTTAGGATCTTCTTTTAAAATATCACGTAAAGTTTGTGATTTAATTCTACGTGATTTTACTAAAGAGAAATCAATTTTAAAACATTCATCTTTTGTTAAATAACTTCTACGATTCATTAATCTAATTCCTAAAGTTTTAGGATCATTTGGTGAAGCATCCCAATCTTCACGTATAACAGATTCAGTTTTTAAATTAATTCTTGAATATAATTCAGGTATTTCAATTTTATTTTGTTTATTTGAATGATATTCTGCTTTCTTTTGAACTTCTAATGGTATACCTTTAAATGAATTTGTTGAACAAACTTTTTGAATTAAATGAGGTGATTGAACTTCAACACGTATTTGATCAGGATAAAATACACGCAATATAGAAGATTCAGTATAACCTGAAGTTAAAGTTTGAATTGTTTGCTGAATACGATCAGCTACATTTTTTGTTTGAATAATACCAGATAATAAAACACATTCTAATTCTGCTTTTTTATCCGATTTAGCAACATCAAAGAATGTATCCATTCTATTTCTACTTATTTTATAAGACGATAATGTAAGTTCGTTTTTCACCTTAATAATAATAAATGCCAAAACAAAAAGGTGGTTCACCATTTACAGATAGTTGGTTTGAAATGCCATTTTGGATTTTATTATTTTTAATTGTAGTAACACTTATACTTTTAGCATCATTCGGTGTTTTTAATCCTAAACCACCTACTCCTCCTTCAATTAGACCTACGTTTATACCAGGACAAACTGAACATAAACCTAGCTTTGTTATAAATAATGCTTATATGGAAACATTAGATTCTTCATATACTTTTAATGCATTTTTTACTGCCCATAATTGGAATTCAGATTATAAACTTTATGCTAGATTTGTTACTGATTTAAATCAATTAACTGATTTTGAAATAGTTAAAGATCCTCCTCGAATTTTTACTTATAAAATTAAGTCTGCTAAACCACCAAAAACGGCATATGTTGAAGCATATATATCATATGATGATATACCTATTGGGCCAACACAAAAATTAGATATTGATTTAACTACTCTACAAGTCTCTCAACATTCTTCCTAGTTTTTTGATCTTCATCCATTCTTTTTTTTTGATCTAAACAAAAAAGTGTATATTTTTCCATTTCTTGTAGACATTCATAAGATAAATTTTCAGATGATATTAATACACCACTTGGCGTTTTAGTAATTTCACTTGTATATTTTTGAATAATATTATATAATTGTTGATGTTCATTAGCATCTAATTTATCAATCTGTTCCTTTAAGTGCTCCTTCTGTTGTCTGTTCATTTATTACTTCATCGGTCTTTCTCTTTAACTTTCTTTTCTGTTTTTCAGGTTCAGAATTTGGAACTATTTTTATAGTTTTTTGTTCCGAATCAGTATTAGAAGAATCTACAAATTCTTCTTTAGGTTTTTCTACAGAAAGTAATGGTAGTAATACATCAGATTTAATAGCAGTTTTCAATCTTCCCATAATATAAATATTTTTATCTTCTTGTTTAAATTCTGATCCTACAACTTCAAATTCAATTTCTTCTTTTTCTTTAATATTTTCAAATTCTTCATTACCAATATGTAAATCACGTGGAATAAGAACTTTTAAAGGTTCACAATCAGCATGAATACCAATTTTAGATCTTAAATTTACTAAAGCTTTAAATGTTTGTCCAGGATGAGGTAAACATATATCAGCTTGAAATTGAACATTATAATCTACACCACCAGTTCTATAATTTGAACGTCCCATAGAATAATAAAGTAAAGATAAACTTTTAATAAATCCTTCAGATGAACATTTACCTTCATAATTCATTTTAAGTTGTGCTAACAATGAATTTTCTATATTTTTTTTAATAAATTTAGAATTTAAATGAACTTTTCTTGATAATTCACGACGTTCAAATAAAGGATCCATTATTTACTATTTAATATAAAGAACCTCTTTATATTCGTTTTTTAAAAATTTAAGTAAAACGGAATTTTTTTTTATAGATTAATGGTTAGCGGATGTATTTCCGCAAATCATTTACCGCACTTAAAGCCTTCAAAGGAGAGCTTAATTGCGTTTGTAGATAGAATGAGTGAGAGACAAGAGCTTCAGGTCGCAGACCCGGAGCCAACCCTTGAGGGGGGAGGGGGGAGTTCAGCAGGGCTGGCCGTACCCAAGAGTTGCCTAAAGAAGGCAAAAAGAGGAGAGAGAGTGCGTGGAGTTATGTGGGAAGGCAAATTTGCCACCACTATCCGTGAAGAAACAAGGTTTCCTGATGGCAAGCCAATGTTTCCGAAGCGTGAGCTTGTGATCTTTAATAAGTGTGAAAATACAACACCAGGAAGGACTTTGCAGGATCTATTAGAAAATGCAGAGGCAGAGGCTAGGGCAGCAAGACAGAGGGATAGGGAAAAGAAAATTATAGCAAGGGCAAAGAAGTGTGCCCGGATTACGCTAGTAAATTCCTTTAGTTTCAAATGTCCTGTAGATTTCGTAAAGGGAGTAAAAAGGATTGTTGTAGAAAAGCTTGTCGCCTTAAGAGGGAAACTTCTGCATGAAGAGAATGTCCATGATAAGATCCTGTTTGTAGAGGCTTTCTTGGAAAGTTTTATAAAGTTTTAAAGAAAAAAGAAACAAAGAGCGGGCTTCGGAGCCATAATCCGAGCAAATCGTCAAAACCTAAAAAAAAGAAAAAAAGGAAGGCGATAAATTTTTAACTGATAACAAATAATGGAAGATTATATAGTTTCAATATTAGTTACATTATTTATTACAGGTATTGTATATGGATTTTTAAAATATTATAATTCTTATTCTTCACAGAATAATAGTATTATTTCAACAATACAAGATGGTAAAAAAGAAGTAATTTATTCTGGTGATATACCATTATCAAAAGATCAAGCTGATGGTCTTGGATTTTCTTATATAGGATGGGTTTATATTAATGATTATACTTATAGATATGGTGAAAAGAAAATTGTATTTGTTAAAGGTACACCAGATTTATCAATTGCATGTCCTTCTTTAGTTTTAGATTCACAAACTAATACATTTTTAATTTATATTGATACATTTGGAACACAAGAAATTATACCTATTTCAAATTTAACAGCACAGAAATGGATACATTTTGCTATTGTTGTAAATCAAACTTCTGCTAATATTTATATTAATGGAACTTTACATACACATCATACAATGAATCAATTACCTAAACAAAATCATGCTAAATTAATTATAAATCCAAATGGTGGATTTGATGGTAAAATAGGTTATCTACAATATTTACCACAAATTTTAAATCCATCTGATATATCAAACTTATTTATGAATCCACCTGTTGAAACACAAAATGGTATTGGTATTTTACCACCTTATCAAGATACAAAATGGTGGTTAGGGAGATTTGATAGCAGAAGTAATAGATGAATGTAAAGATGATACTTGATCAGATGCTTTACTCATAGCTTTATCTTGTTTATCAATTTTTTGATGTATTACTTCATATTCATTATGTAATTTATCAACTTTTTTATGTAATTTTTTATTATCTTTATTTAGATCATCTAATGTTAAATTTTCTCTTAAAATATAAATTCTAATTAAATAATAAGTTAAAAATGCTAAAATCATATATAATATAATCTCCATTATTTTATAAAATGTATGGGAATATTTTACCTCCATCATTTACTAATAAAAATATACCTACAAATAATGAACATACAAGATTACGATCATCTTATGGACTTTATAAAGATTATGTTCAAAATAGATTACCTTTAAATACAGCTTCAAATTTACATGAATCTTTACATTTTCAAAATAATTTTTTATGTCCAAATTCAATAAGAACTTCAAATGTTAAACCACTTTCAGAATTAGGTATTCAAAATTTAGGACCATTAGTATTAAATTTAGAACGTTTATCTTAAAAAATATAAGTATATTAAAATAAAATGGATGCGTCCGATTTAACTTCTAAAAAACGTAGAATTATTTTATATAGTTCTACAAATGTATCAAAAATTCCAGAAAAACAAGGTAATCAAATGCGTATAGATTATAATTTAGGTGCTCAAATTTGTAAATTACCTGTAAAGGTTAAATTTCCTACATTAGAAGTTGGAATTAGGTGTACATAGATTTCCATGGTTCATGTTCACGATATTCTATACCTGTCATTAATTTTTTAATTATAATTTCATTTAATTGTAAAGGATAAACAATTTTAATAAAAAATTTATAATCTTTTGTTGTTTCTTCATCTGCAATTTTTAAGATGTTCAGACGTGTGATTATTGTTTCTGCACATCTAATTAATGTACGAATACCTTGTTCTTTAGATGAAAATTCACGTACCATAAATTTACAACAATCAGAATTTAAAATTAATTCTTCATCTGTAAATTTTAAATTTTTTAATAATGATGGCCATACATAATCTTTTAAAATAATTTGTTTTTCAGATTCTGAATAACCACCACAATGAACAACTTGCATACGATCACGTAAAATTGGATTAACTAAATTAATATCATTAAATGAAAATACAAATAAACATTGTGATAAATCAATATCTATACCAGCAAAATATCTATCATGGAAATGTGAATTTTGTGTACGATCAGTTAAATGTATTAACATACTTGCAATTTCTTCACCATGTGGTGTTCCTGAAATTTTATCTAATTCATCAAAATACATAATTGGATTTGAACATTTATGTTGCATTAATGAATCTACAATACGTCCCCACGTAGATCCTTCATATGTAAATGAATGACCTACATAATTTGATATATCAGATGCTCCACCTAATGAAAAAAATTGAAATGGACGTCTTAATGCTCTTGATAATCCTAATTTTGCTATAGAAGTTTTACCTACACCTGCCGGACCATGTAATGCTATAACATTACCTATAGATTCAGGATTTGTTACCCATTGTGCTAAAACTTGCATAATTTGTGTTTTTGCTGGAACCATTCCATATACAGCATCATCTAAATATTTACGTGAATCTCTTAAAAATTTTGAACATTCATCTTTACCTGATTTTATTGTTACAGGTAATGGTATAGTTTTACCAAATGGTATTTTTAAAAATGCATCAACCCAATTACGTAATTTAAAAGAATCACTACCTTCTTCATCTAAAAAAGAAATTTTTTTTATTACACTTGATTTTACATATTCTGAAATAGGTAATGATAAAATTCGTAATCTTAATGGATATTCAGTTTCATGAGAATTATAAAGTTTGAATTTTTCCATCTTAATAATTAAATCATCTTGTAAATCAGATGTTAAAGTTTTGAAAAAATTTGTTTCACTTTTTGTTAATTTTATAGGTGGTTCAGGCATTTTTCTTTCTTCAACTTGTGGATCAGCAACCCATATAACATCTTCAGAAGGCCGTCTACGTACTCTTTTACGTTTATCTTCAGTTTCAGAAACCTTTTTTTCTTCATGAAGTGGTCGTTTCGGCATATTATTTACAATATAGGATAAAACATTTAATTCATTTCCGCCATTAATAAATAATGGAAGAAATTAAAGAAGCTTCTGAAAAAGCACAAGAAATTATTGATAAAACTGAAGCATCTAGATCTATAATTAAAAAAATGATGCAAATAGTTAAAAATTTTATTCAAAAACATCGTGTAATATGTTATGGTGGAACAGCAATAAATAATTTATTACCTAAAGAAAAACAATTTTATAATCCGGAAGTTGATATACCAGATTATGATTTTTTTTCAGAAAAACCACAAGAACATTCAAAACAAATTGCTGATGAACTTTTTAAAGCTGGTATACCTAATATTGAAGTTAAACCTGGTATGCATTTAGAAACATTTAAAGTTTTTGGAGATTATACAGGTGTTGCTGATGTAAGTGGTATGAAACATGAAGTTTTTAAAGCATTATGGAAAGAATCAATTGTAAAAGATGGTATACATTATGCTCCACCTAATTTTTTAAGAATGTCTGTATATTTAGAACTTTCAAGACCACGTGGATTTGTTGAAAGATGGCCAAAAGTTTATAAACGTCTTAATCTTTTAAATGAAGAATATCCTATAAAATGTTCACAAGAAGATAAAGATTTTCATGATGAAATTATTGATGATGAATTAACAAAAAAAATTGAAGTATTTTTAAAGAAAGAAAATGTTATTCTTTTAGGATTTAATGCATTTAATCAACAACAATCAAAAAAATCATGGATTCTTCCATTAGATTTACTTGTTACACCTGAAAGACATGAACATGTAGTAGAAAATTTATTAAAAATTTTTGATACAACACATCGTAAAGATTTTGAAGAATATGCTGAATTATTACCAGCACATACAGATATTCTTAAAAAAAATAAACTTGTTTCAAGAATTTATGAAACTGATGCTTGTCATTCATATCATTTATTAGACAATAAAATGAAAATTGCTTCAATTCCTACATTATTAAATTTTTTATTTGCTATGCTTTATTCTGATTATGAATTTATTGAACATACATCTAAAACTCGTATAATATGTACAACACAAGAATTAGTTGATATGGCAAATAATTCAGGAAAAAGAAGATTTAAATTATTAACACCTATAGATTGTTCAGGTAAACAACAAGATTTATCTGATATGAAAAAAATACGTAATGAATTATTTACGAAATTATCAACAAAAAGAAATTCAAGAGAGTTTCTTAAATATTTTTTTACATATATTCCAAAAAAACATATTAAGGGATCAGGACATATAAATACAATGTTTCCTAAAAAAACTGGTTTAGATTATTCTAAATTAAAAATGACATCAGAAGGTGAATATTCAATAACAAAACATTTTGATAGTACAAAAATTATTGAAATTATGAAAAAATATATGAAATTAAAAACATTAAAAAATAAAACAATTGCTGATTTATCAGGTAATGTAGGTGGTGATACAATCAGATTTGGTATGAATTTTAAAGAAGTTGATTCTTATGAATTAAATCCTGAAAATTTTGAAGCATTAAAAAATAATGTTGAAGTTTATGATTTGAAAAATATTAAATTACATCAAGGTGATTCAACTATTTTATTTAATAAAAAAGTTGATGTATTATATATTGATCCGCCATGGGGTGGTCCTGAATATAAAGAGAAAGAAAAATTAATATTAAAATTTGGTAAAAAATCTTTACATGAATATTTAGAAAGTATTATAAAAGAAGAATGGAAACCTAAATATATATTTTTAAAATTACCATCAAATTATGATTTTAATTCATTTAAAAATTTTAATTATGAAGAATTTAAAATACGTAAATTTAGTTTAATCTGTATTCATATTCCCTAAATCTTCAATTAAAGTATCAATTTCATCTTCTTCCATTGGACTTGATAATAACATATCTAAGCATATTTCACATACAAGAAAATCTAAATATTCATATAAATCTCTTTCAAATAATTCAATTTCACACCGGTCACAATGCATTTTTGTTTTAATTTTATATTAGTAAAAAGATTTCCATTTTAATAATACAGGATTATTAAATAATAAATGCCTGTAGTATTAATTTCATGGGATTCTGCGAATAAAACACAATATGATATTACATCTGTAGTTGATAAATTTGATCTATGTTATATTGAAAATAGAAAAGAAGCACTTGCTTTATTTAATAATATTTCTTATGATATTAAATGTGAACAAACATTTATAATAAATGATTTGGGAAAAGATCATGATGCACTAAATGTAATAAAAACACTATATGATAGATTTACAGAGTTAAAAAGTGGAAATGTATTAATAATTTCACACCAATCATTTTTTAAGACTTTGAATATTGATGTTGAAGAATGGCAACCAAGAAGTTTATTCTTCGAGAGCTTCTAGCCATGGTGCCCATTGATCTTCAGGTATAGCCATATTATGTAAAATAGCTCTACCTACAAGCATTCTATCAGGATTTTCTCTAATTTCATGAAATTTCTCTCCAATGATTTCTGCTGTAGATCTTAGTTCAAGACCTTCGAGATATCCTGAAAGAATATTACAAATACGAGAAAGATTACCTTGAGAACATGTTCCAATAGAATCTTCAAGTTCAGAACATAGAATTTTCTTCAAATCATCTTTATGTTCAGAATTTTTAATAAATTGCCATACAGAGCTTAATACTCTTGCATAAATACCATGACCCATGTCATAAATATTTTCATTTCCACAAAATTTAGATGTCATTTGCCATACAGCTTTTAAAGAAGGTCTACATTCATCAATAATTTCACTTAAAGTTTTCATAGTTTCAGTTCTATATTCAATTGGAACTGAAATTTGTTCTATTCTTTCAATTGTTTTTTTAATTGATGAAACAACAGCTGTTGTATGAACATTTTGACGATCATTTGCTATTCTTGCTAGTTCTTGAATTATTGCATCTTGTTCTTCTACAATTACTGTAACACGTCTTTGTAAACGTTCTCTACGTAATGCTTCCTTACGTTCATTATTTCTTTGAATGTATGGAGCATCAGCATTATAACCGAGTGTTTCAGTTTCAATGCGAATTGTATTAAGTAGTTCATTTCTTTTTGTAAGATAATCTATATGTTGAACACGAATTTCTTCTCTATATGTTTCTATATTTCTATGATTTCGATAACTTTCGAAAATATCTTTGTTATTTTTTGCATGAATTAATTTCAATTCAGTTAAACGAGTTGCGTTTGGTCCTGTATGTTGAAATATCTTTTCATGTAACCGACATCTTATTTCGGTTGACATAATGCTACATCTTTCGCCTGTCATTTTAATACTACAGCAACGTTGCATTTGTCTCTTTTTGTAATTAATGTAATCAAAAAATGAAAAAAATTCCGTTTTAAAAAAAACCCATTTTTTATGGGAAATATTTTATTTTTTTTGTTTCTTTTTTATGCTTTTTTAACGAAGTTCAGGCTTCGTCTGCTTAATCCACCGGACAAAACTTTCACCCCTGGTTTCATCACCATCTCCAGATAATCTCCAATGTGGTCCATAGTTGCCTTCGTTGTCAATGGCATCGAGAAACTTCAGAAAGTCAGACAAAGCGTCCGTGATCTGATCATCACGAACGTTTGGTCTAACACCTCCGTCACCTCCCCTTCCCATCCAAGTTGCAACAATTTGTTGAATAAGTTTAAGATCGTAGTTGTTGATAACACCTACAATCGCACCGGCTGGTCCGTTGACATGGTCATAATCTTCCCACCTGCGGATCTCTTCCAGCACATCTGCAAGGGTAGTAGGCATTTGCTCTCTCTCCCCGTCTGCATTCCATCCAAGGATAGACCTTCTCTGTCTTGCAATTTCTTGTAACATTTTTGACATGCCGCCATTCTGTTCCTCGCTAATCTCGTAAGAAGGAGAAGTCTGTATCTTCTCCTCCTCCGGAGGAACTAACCCACTCAATTTTAGTTGTAGTCCTTGCATCTGCTGCTCTTTTTAATACTATGAAAGTTTTATGGAGCAGCTCCAATAACTTAATAGATTATAAATTAAAAATCCGTTTTTACAAAATAAGATATTTAAATATAATGATAATATCATTTGATGTTGGTTTAAGAAATTTAGCTTATTGTATTTTAGATGGAACAGAAACTAATTTAAAAATTTTAAATTGGGGTTTAATTGATATTATGGCAGAATCATCAGGTAATGGAAATGTACAATGTTATAAATGTAAAAAACCAGCAACATGGAAACAAGAAGAAAAATATGCATGTACAAAACATCGTACAATAACAAAACAATATACAAAAACTTTATTAATGAAAATGTCAATAGAAAATTTAATGAAAGAAGCTGAAATAATACAAGTAAATAAAACTACAAAAAAAGATCTTGTAAATGCTTTATATTCGCATTATTCTAAAAATATATGGAAAAGATGTGTAAAATCATGTAAAGCAGGATCAGTTGTTGATTTAGCACCATTAATTGCATCATCATTAACTTCAAGAACATCTATGTGGACAGGTGCTTCATTAGTTATATTTGAACAACAACCTGATAAACGTATGTTAGCTGTACAATCTATGATGCATATGTGGTTTATATGTCATGGTTATAAAGTTAAAGGTGTATCTGCTGTACATAAATTAACAAATATAGTAACTATAGATGATTCAACAAAAACTTATAAAGGTAGAAAAAAAACTGGTATATTACATACAGAAAAATTATGTCCTTCTGAATGGTTAGATTATTTTAAAAAACATCCTAAAAAAGATGATTTAGCAGATTGTTTTTTACAAGGTTTATGGATGCTTAAATCTCATAAACACCATAACCCTCTCTAGTTTCATCATATAGAAAATAAATTTCATATACACCATTTTCAAATATAAGTACTTGTTCATCTTTTTCTATAAATTTTCCTACAAGATAACCATTTGAAACTAAACGATATGTTTTTGTATCATCAAGATCTTCTTTTTTTACTCGTAAACTTTCTGCTTGTTTCTTTCGTTCACCTTCGTAACCTAATTTTATTTCAAATAAAGAAGGAAACATTTTTTTATAAAGTAATAAAATTTTATAAAAAAATTTCCGTTTTAAAAAAAACCCATTTATGGGAAATGTTTTTTGTTCATTTTTTTATCTTTTTAATATGTATACTTTGTAAACTCAGTCCCAATGAGACCAAACAATAACCTAGCTGGGCTCAAAGTCTGTCTCAATGCACACACAAATTCATACGTCATCTCCTCAACGACGGTTGGAACTTGGAATGTTATGAAGGCAAAAGTCAACACAACCGCATAGCTTCCAATTATGATCCCAGTAGTTACTCCTGCTAGCAGAAGTGACAAAGGAAGTAAAGTAAACCCAATTAGAAATGCTCCAGGAAGGTCCTTTTTCCGGATTTCTATGATTGTCCGCTTTCTATAAACTCCCTCTGTCTTTTCCACGATAATTAACCTAACAACCTCATTCTCAACCGGCTTCTCAACGGAGACAACGGGCTGAACCTTATCAGGCACCTTATCAGGCACCTTAACAGGCACCTCAACAACAGGCATAGAACTTGTGCACCCCATTCTTTTTTTCTCTAAAAGCTATAGGGTTATAAGTATTAAAAATTCTATAAATAAAAAATCCGTTTTAAAAAAAACCCATTTATGGGAAAATGTTTTTTTTAATAATATCCCCGTCTCCACCAGTAAAACCGAATGCTATTAGGGTCTGTAACGTACAAGAAAGCACGCCACCAGAAAATATATCTTTTTTCAATAAAATATCGAAATTGCATTGTTAGTAAAGCATACGTACTCAACAATGTCCCAACTACAACTATTCCAGCAGCACTAATGACTGCTAATGGAAGTGTAATGGGAAGTGTAAGCCCAACTATAAAATGAACTTCTCGTTCCTCTTTGTCTGTAACACAAATCATTTCCCGTGTTCCACCAGGAAGAATTCCTCCTGGATATAATGTCGCTCCGTTTAGCTTTTTAGGCTGTTCAACAGGAGTAGAACTTCCACACCCCATTGTTTTTCTCTATAAAAGCTATAGGGTTTTTTAAATAAACAAAATTCTATAAATAAAAATTCCGTTTTAAAACGCGTTTAAGTTTATAGAAAGGATGGCATTACATAATAACAAAATGGAAGTTATTGGTCTTGATTTTTTAACTAATCCTTCAATTACAGAAAAAACAGAGGTTGTTAATTTAGATACATTTAGTTTAGAACCTGAACAACCTAAATTAATACCTGAAAATACAGGTGAAACTGAAACATGGAGTGGTGTTGAAAATTTTAATACTGAATCTTTTATACCAAAACCTACACCAAGAATGTCTGATGAATATTCACAACGTAAAAAATATGAAATTCTTAGAAAATTTGATAGATTAGCTAAAATGGGTGTACCATTACGTAAAAGATTTACTATGGATTCTTCTTTAGAAGAAATGGAGATGGAATTAGAATTTATTAGAAAAGAAAAAGATATGGATCGTACAGTTCAACAATTTTCTGAATGGTTTGTTACTGGTATGGGTGGATTAGAATGGTCATCTAAAAATGTAGCATTAGTTAAAGCATTTGGTTTAAAATTAGATGGTTTATCTGAAGCTGCACAAATGAAAGTTGGTGATATGGAAGAAGATTTTGAAGAATTATATGATTTATATGGTGATAAATTACGTATGCATCCATTAGTTCGTATTCCTATACGTACATGTATGATGGTATATATGGTACATTTAACTAATGAAATGGTACAAAAATCACCTATACCAAATATTGATACTATCTTAAAAACAAATCCTGATATTGCACGTCAATTAGCAACAGCAGCAATGCAAACACAAGCACAAACAAGACAACAACCTAATGTATCAAATAGTGGTGGAGGTTCAAATCCATTAGAAGGATTACAAAATTTTATGAGTTCTATGGTACCACAACAACAACAAAGATTACCACAAACAATTAAATCACCAATTAAATTACAAAGACCTGTAAATCCACCACAAGCTAAAGTTGATTTAAAACCACCACCAAATATTTCTGATTTATTAAAATCTGTAGGTGTACCCGAAGAAAAGAAAGTTGTTTTAACTCCTGCAAAAAAAGGTGGATCCACAGGAAAAAACTCAGTAAGTATTAAACTTTAATCTTCTTTAAAAAAAGTCATTTATATAAATGAATATTATTTCATTAGTTGTAGCTGTTTTATGGGTTGATTTAATTGTTATTATTATTTCATTATATGGAGGTTTAGGTAAAACAATTCGTGAATGGTATGCTAAATTTGGTCCAGTAGCTGTTTTATCAGATTGTTTAATTATTATTTTAGGAATTATGTTAGCAAATTTTATTTATCCTACAGCAAGTACTCTTGAACTTATTTTATTAGCATTAATAATCCAACTTGTTCATGATATTCTTTTTTATATTCTTGTAATTCAAAAATTACCTGAAGGTCATAATGGAATTATTGATTTATTTAAGAAATATGCTTCTGAGAATGGTTATCATATTTTAATTGCTGATTCTTTAATGGTTTTAGCTAGTATTTTAGGTCATGATTTTCTTGAAATGCAAAGTGTAGAAATAACATCATTTCTTGGATTTCTTGCTACTTATGCACTTTCTTATATTATTTATACTAAGTAAATATGGGTGGTGGATTATTTGGAACTCCTTTGTATTTAAATCCTAAATGTTTAGCATTTTCAGCATTTGTTTTAATTGTATATTGGTTACCTCATCCTAAAGAATGGAGTCATCGCGCAGTCACAGCATTTTTATTAGCATGTTCAGCTTATGTATTAATGGCTTGGTATGATGTAATATATGATTGTAATGATCGTTTAAAAATAACTTTATTAGGATGGATGTGGGGATGGGCAAAACCTGAAGAATATCAAAAACAATATGAAGCTTTACCTGTAAAATATAAAAAAATTGTTAGATGGGTAGATATTGGTGTTTTATCTGTAGTTGTTTTAGCTATTGTATATCCCTATTTACACATAAAGAAATAATAATGAATAGTCCATTAGCTCAGTAGTTAGAGCACCCATCTTATTAATGGGGGGTCACGGGTGCAATCCCCGTATGGACTAATTCTTATTATAAAATAATGAACTTTTATTCAAGATTTTCAAAAAGTGAAAATACTATTAAATATGGTTATATAACATATCCATTAATTATTTCAAATTTAATTATAGATAATGTAAATGTATATTTTTTATATTTAAATGAAAATTGGGAATCAGGTGAATATATAAAAATTCCAATTGCATATGAAGAAGATGATAAAAAAACAATATTATTTAAAATTAATAAACCTTTATTACAATTTAATTTTAAAAAACAACAAGAAGAATTTGAAGAAGAATTAGAAATTGAATTTGAAAAACGAATTCTTTTTTTATAAGAAAGTAGTTTGTGGGAAACTTGAAAGAATCCTTATTAATTTTAAAAAACATATATATGATATCGAAAGATTATCGTATATATGTTTTAAAAAAAGTAAGAAAACTGAATAGTAACTCACGGAATTGATTTCATCTCAGAAATCATAGGAAGATCAGAACGTTAAGTTGAGAGCTTAACAAATGTGTGATCTACAATCTATTTGCGGAAGTGAGGGGCAATAGATAGGTTTTAACGTACCTTTAAACGAGGAAGGGAGGATAACTCTATGATTATAGCGAAGGAGGAGCGTATAATCTGTGTTGGATAACACAACAAAAACCGAGACCAGAGAGAATGGTATTTCAATAAAGTAGAGGGAATATTGAAATGGTAGGACACCATTAAAAAGTCGAGAAATAAGTGATTCATAATCATTAGAATAATATAAGAATAGCAATCAAAATATTATTTGCTAAAATGTAGGCATACATTTTTTGTTTAAAAACGAATTTTTAATTTATAATAAAGTTTATTTTGAAAGAAAGAATGTCAAAACGCAGAGTACTTGGAGGCAAAAAGCCTAAGAACATGTGGACTCGAAAAAACAAAGTATGGAGAAATCCTTTTACAGCAGTTTATGAAGAAATGTTGAGAGTGAAACAATCTCTTGAAAGTGATCCTAACGTGTATACTTGTCTTAATGCAGAAAAAGCTTTGATTATTTATAAGAAAAATGCAAAAGCTGCAAAAGAGGGGGGAACAGGGTATGGAAAATGGCTTATTGGCCTATTCAAAGAAATCAATGCCATCTTGGATATGTTAGCATTGGAACTTTAAAAAAAAAGAAGACAACTTTTTTTATTTCATTCTTCTTCCTAAATTTACAAATGTATCAAATGTAAATAAAAAGAATATTCCAGTAAAAATATATAATAACATATCTTGTGTTGCTGGTGTTTCTTTACCTAATTTATTTTCTTCTAAAAATTTAATAATTTTATTTAATTTTAATTCATGTGCATCATCTTGAAAATTTGTTGGTGAATATGGGAATTCAGTACCAAAATCTAATGGTTGTTTTTTAGTTGTAAATCCTTCTTTATGTGAAATAATTTCAGGTTTCCAATTATCTTCATTTTCTTCATGAATAATTGGCAATGATGATGATAAATCATCAATTCTTTTTTTATGAGTTTGTATAGCATGAGAAGTTCTATGTTGAGGTGTAGGAAAAATTCTTGCTTCCTTTACTGGATCTCTTTTTTCTTCAGGATGTTGAATTTTTGATGTCATTGAATGACTTTTTTTAGGAAATGTTCCCCAAACATCTTCTAAACTAGAGAATTGCATTATTTTGAAGACTATAAAAATTTATTTAATTATTAATAAACAAAATGAAACTTACTCAAATGGAAATTATATTTTTATGTGGAACAATTATATACGTATCATTTTTTACACATCCACCACCTAAATTTATTCAAGATATTTTAAGAACACCATGGGGTCATGGCGGATCATTATTATTAATTCTTATTGTTGCTTTACAAGTTTCTCAATTATCTGCAATTTTTCTAGGTATTGCTTATATATTAAGTTCTAATCCTACATTAGAATATTTTGAAGAAAAAGAAAAAGAAAAAGAAAAAGAACAACCTAATTCAGGAGCACCAAAATCTGAATTAAAAGGTTTAGCTGGTAAAATTTTAGCAGGACAAGGTAAAGATATTACTACTGCGCCTTTACCTACACAACAACCTAAACCATCATCACCTGAACCTAAAACTGAACATTTTAGTTCTTTTTCAATGGAATAAATAAGAATGGTATTAAATTATATTAATAATCTTGCTGGATTTTTAAATGAAAATACATTTTTTGCAGGTATAATGTTACTTCTTTTAAATGTAGGATCAAGATATATTGTAGATGAATTTTCTGATGATCCAATACAATATTCACAAAATATATTTTTAAGAAGATTATGTATTTTTGCTGTATGTTTTGTTGGAACAAAAGATTTAATTACATCATTAATTTTAACATCAGGATTTGTAATATTAGCTTCAGGAATATTTAGAGGAAAAGAACAATCACGTGAAGGAATGAAAAATAAATCATCAATTAATACAATGTATGATCCAAGTCCTCCATTATTTGAATAAAAAAACCAAGCATTTATAAACACTGGTTTTTTTAATGGTTTTTTACTATCTGTAATATGGGCGTTCTGGCCCACCTTTAGAAGGAACATCATGCCATCCATCATCACTAGGACGCCCAAAAGGATGTCCACTCACTCGAATGAATCTTGGTGCACATAGCAACCATCTCATCCACCAAGGTGTCTCTTCATACCTTTGCTGCGGCGGTGGGCTATTGTCACCATAATGCCGAAGCTTTGCTTCAACAATTGCAGAAATGTCGAGTTCACTCATTTCCTTTAAAGTCTAATATCTGAAAAAGAATATTTTATAAAAAAACTTTCCGTTTTTATATCTTTATTGTTGAATTGAATAAATAACTTTTCTTAAACCATATTTTTTAATACATTTTTCAAGAAATATTTGACAATCAGAACATGGTTTTGAATCTCTTAATTCACCTAAAGAATTATAACGATAAACAATTAATGTAGAACCACGAAGTTGTGAAATATCACCAAGATTTTTCACAACTGCACGTTCTGCGTGTAAAGTCATATCACTAAAACCACATCCGCGTGATCTTGTTCCTACTGAATTATGACCATAAGAAATAACATTACCTTTATTAACTATAATAGCTTGATGATAATGTTGTATATTATTTGGTAATATATGAGGCCTCCGATTAATTAAAGGGTGCCTCCTTTCCATTTTTTTTGTATAATGAATATAATTAATTTAAAAAATCCATTTTTTTTAATGACGTAATCTTGTTTCCATACTTGAAAAATCATCAAAAGAATTTTCTAATGTTTCAATTTCTATTGTTATACCATAATCTTCTGTAGGCCAATAAACAAATCCTGGAAAACCATGTACTCTTAATCTTAATCTTAATCTATCAAGTTTACCAATTGATGGATAATATCTTTGTATAATTTCTTGTGAAGAATTTTCAGTATAAAAAGAAGGTTTTGTAGAATCTATATTTTGAAATTTAGCAAATACAGAATCTACTTGTGTAACTGTATATGATTTTTTAGTAGTTTCATCTGATTTATTAAGTCCATCAATTTCTAATAAATAATATAATGGTGAATTAGCAGTTGGACCAGTTGGACCAAGATATAAACCTGTTGAACCTTGAGAATAATAACGTAAATTATCTGATTTAGGAAATTCTGCTGATTTTACTTTTATAGATACAACACGTTCATATACACGTGGTAAAAAAACAATAAAATCACCATTATAGATAGAAGTAGTTATATCTCTATCACCTGAATCAATATAAATAGTTTTTTTTAATGTAGTTAAAGATTTTGTAGGTTTAGAAGTTGAAACAAGAGCCCCACCATAATCAAAAACTTTATTCATTTATATATTCTTCATAGAATAAAGAAATCCTACACACGCACCAGCTAATAATTGTGCTAAAACTAAATATAAAGCATTATTTCTTGATACTTTATTTGTCATAAATTTAAATAATGTAACTGCGGGATTTAAATCACTACCGATAGTTGTAGCAATAGCAAATGCTGCAATAATATATACAGGTGATTTTGAAAATGCTACAGCAGAAATTAATAAGATAGTTCCTACAAATTCAGAAAGATACATTTATAATAAATGAAATATTTAATTATGAAAGCAATTTTAGGATTTGGTGATCGTCTTGAATATCTTTTAATGTGTATAGATTTTGTTAAACAATATAATTTAAAAATTTATATTGATTGGTCTGATAAAACATGGAATGAATCATTTTATAAATATTTTAAATTAGATTTACCAACATTTGAATTAAATGAAATTGATGAAACATTAAGTGTATATCCTGAATTTTGGAAAGGACAATTAGATAAACAAGTATCAGTAGAATTAATACTAGATAATAATTTAGAACTTAATTTTTTAAAACATTATAATGCTGATGTAATAGTATGTACTTCAGCTGGTAAAAGAAAAATATATAGTGATATTAGTTTTTTTAGTAATAAATTTAAACTTATTGATGAAAAAATTATTAATGAAGTTCGTATTAGACAAAAACAATATAATTTAAAAGATTGTTGGTGTGTACATTTAAGAGGAACTGATAGATTCAAAACTAAAGAATTTAAAGAAAGAAGATTTCTTGAATTACAAGCTAAATTATTAAATAATGGTTTATTAAATCAAAAAAAAATTATTTTATTAAGTGATGATCCTGAATTTATTAAATTATGGACATCAAGATTTAATACACCTTTATTATCAAAAATAATGGATTCAGATGGTAAAGGTTTACATAATTTAGATATACCAAAAGAAGAAATAAATTATAATCTTTTAATTGATTTTTTTACAATGATGTCATGTAAACAAATATTTTCAACATCAATGGATTCAAGATATGTAAGAATGGCACAAAATTTAAAACCTTATATAAATCAAATTCTTTAAATAAAATGGAATTACTTAAAAATATATAGATAAATAAAAAAATGTTAACACAAAAAGGTTATAAAATTTTAAAAAAAGAAATACAAAATTTAAATCATATTAAAGGAGTATTACAAGTAAAACCATTTATACCATCTGTATTTGTAAAACCACAATATGTAAAAAGTTATTCTTTATTTGAAGAAACTGATGAATATTTATATGTACCAAAACATTATGGTATAAATACATTTGGATTATATAAAAAATCTGATCGTGATATTGAAAAAACACCAGATATTTATTGGTTATTTAAAGGAAATTTACGTGAATCACAAATTCCTGTTGTAAATTCTTTTATGAAACCTGAACCACATGATGGTATAATATCATTACAAACTGGTGGTGGTAAAACTGTTTGTGCACTTTATATAGCTTCACAATTAAAATTACCTACAATAATATTAGTTCATAATACATTTCTTAAAGATCAATGGATTGAAAGAATTAAATATTTCTTACCTAATGCAAGAATAGGTAGTATACAAGGTGAAACTATTGATATAAAAAATAAAGATATTATTATTGCTATGATTCAATCATTAGCTTTAAAAAATTATGGTGATATTTTCAAAAATGTAGGATTTACAATTGTAGATGAATGTCACCATATAGCATCTGAAGCATTTTCAAGATCTATACCAAAAGTTACATCAAAATATATGTTAGGTTTATCTGCTACACCTGAAAGAAAAGATAAATTAATGTATGTTATAAATTGGTTGTTAGGACCATTATTATATAAATCAGATACAACAGATAAAATTGATGATAAAGTTAAAGTTGAATATTTTGAATTTGAACCAAAAGATCCAAAATTTAATGATATTATTTATAATCAATCAGGTGTAATGTTTACAACTTTAATGATTAATAAAGTTGTAGCATCACAAGAACGTAATATTTTCTTAAATAAAATTTTAGAAGATGTTTATGAAGATAAAGAACGAAAAATATTAATTTTAACTGATAGAGTTGATCATATAAAATCAATAATTGAATTAATGACACAAAAACTTAAAGATAATACTGGTATTTTATCAAGAGAAATTAAATCTGATGAAAGACAAAAATTAATGGATACTAAAAGAATTCTTATAGGAACTTATCAAATGTGTAAAGAAGGATTTGATTTACCTTCATTAAATACTTTATTAATGGCAACTTCTAGACCTGATGTAGATCAAATATTAGGTAGAATTTTACGTCAAGAAAAAGATCAACGTAAAATTCATCCATTAATTTTAGATATTGTAGATCCACCATTTCGTAGACAATTTCAAGAAAGATTACACTTATATAAATTAAGAAAATATATTATTGAAAAAACAATTATTGAATAAACATTGAAGGTGGATTTAATAAAAATTCATTTATTGTATGAATAATTTGTTGGGTTATATTATCATCAATATCTTCTACATTATAATTTATCATAGGATAACTTGGTATATCTAATTGTAAAGTTTTATAACAATTAATTCCAGATAAAGAAATTTCTAAATATGATATAATTTCATTTAAAGTTTTATCTTGTATCCAAACACGATGTGGGAAATTTGTATCAACAAATCTTAAAATATATCCTGAATTTCTACGTCTACGTATTGTTATAATATCTTCTGTTGAAGATCTTTTTAAATGTAGTTGTAAACTCATTATTTATAAAAAGTATAATTAATCATCATCGTCAAACGCAGGTATACTTGTATAATCATTATAATCTAATACAGCACGATCACCATAATCACCAAAATCAACATCTAAAGTATTACCCATATTATCAATTGGTTGATCACCATTTTCTACATAATCGCGTAGAAAATCACCTTCAGGTATATCTAAAGATTCTAAAAATTCTTCTTCAATTTTTTGTTCATATTGTTTAGCAAATAATTTACGATCTTCATTTGTAACAATAAATTCTGATATACCAACATCTACTAACATTTTTACAAGTTCACGTTTAGTATCTGTCATTTCACGATATCTTGATTTTAATAAATTACGTTCTTTAGATTCTAATTCATCGACTTCTTTTTGTGCTTTTTCTTTTGATTGTAAAATCATTTTAAAAACTAAATCTTTTTTTAAAGATTCTATAAAATATCTTAATGATACACCATCAATTTCAGATAAAATTTTAAAGAAAAATCCTTTTGCTGTATCTCTCATAAAAGATTTATTTGAATATTGTATACTTTCTATTTGCAATCTAATTTCTTTTAAAGTTTTTTTATTGAATGAAGTTTCAGATAAAATATCTAATGTTCTTGATGTTAATAATAAAAATGTATTATAATCACCTTTTAAAGAATCAGTGAAAATTTTATTAAATTCTTTAGGTAAACCTAATGAAATATTTTCTTCAATTTCTTTTTTAGTTATTTCTATATTATCATTAACAAATTTTATAGGTAAAATAAATTTTAAATTAGGTGAAGGCATAATTTTCTCATCTAATTTCAATGGTTTTTGCATATTTGTAGGTAGACGTTTTGTTATCCATCTTGTTAATTGTGTACCAAAACATTGTACAAAATCTTCATTACCTAATGTTTTACCAGGATTTAAATATTCAATTGATTTTTGTATTTTAAACATGATAGAATTAATTTCTTTAATTTGTTCAGGTTCTTCGTATCTTTCACGTGCACTTTCTAATAATGTATTAAATTTCATAGCAAAAACTTTTAAGAATGGTAAACTTTCTTCTTTAACTTTTTGTGGTTTAGATTGTATAATTTTTGATAATTCATTTAATGGACCATGTGTAGATGGTAATTCTTCCATTAATTTTTTTGTTATTGATATTACAGATTCTAATATTGGACTATCTTTAATATCTATAGAATCTCTTGGATATCCTGATACACGAAATGGTTTATTATTAATATTTCTTCTTGGTATTAAAAATGGTTGATGTGTTTGTAATAAAATAATTAATGCAGGTATACAAAGTATACTCTGTATACGATCTTGATCTTGTTTACTTACTTTTCTTGCTTTTAAAGATTTTGTTATTTCTCTCATTAAACTTAAAATTGGTATCATCTGTGTTTCTTGAGGTAAAATTTGTAAAGTAGCTAAAAGAAGAAATAAACATGATTCACCACCATGATTTAAATCAAAAATATCTTTTAATTTTGTTAAAGAATTTGTAAATGTTGTAAGACCTTCAGAAACATATAAATCATTATCAAGTGATTCATAAGTTGAAACAAGATGACCTTTATCATCATATTCATCTGTAGCAATTAAAATTTCATTTGATACTTCTTCACCACAATATTTACATGCTCTTTTTCCAGTAATAATAGATGTCCATTCAATAAAAAAATTCATTGGATTTTCTTCTAAATTACCACGTAATATACTTAATGAATGTTGACATATAACAAATATACCTTTTTCAAAATATTGTTTATTTTCTAAATCTAAATCTTGTAAAATAACTTCAATTGATTCAACTTTATCATGTGATGTTCTTAATGTATCATTTAAAATACTTAAAATAATTTTACGTCTTTCAGATTCTTTTAAAACTTCAAATTTTTCATATTTAGTAAAATTTGTTTGTGAAAATTGTTGAAATAATTTTAATAATTTTTTATAATCTGATTGAATTTCAGTTTCTAAAGATTCTTTCCATCCTAATTTATCTTTTGTAATTGCTGATGCTTTTTCTTGTTGTATATGACCAACTGTTATACATGTACCATCTTCAATTTCAAAACCATGTTTATCTAATTTACCTAATCTATATAATCCTGAATTTAAAAATGAATCAAAATTACTAGTTAAATGTTGACAAATATCAATTGTAGATTTAGAATGAATTAATCCTGGACCTTCAGGACCACTTAATGCTACAAGACCATTTTGACTACTTCTTGATAATAATAATTTTATTATAAATAATCCTGAATCAATTTGATTTAATAACCAATATCTTTCATTAAAACATGGTAACCATTCAGAATAAACTTTTAAAAGAATTTCAGATGGTTCTTTATCATTTTTATAATTAAATTCTAATGGTTTAATAGTTTTAGATAAATGTTTTTGATCAGCTGGTGGAAATCGTAATTTCCATAAATCCCATGTTATTTGTGATAATTTTACATCATAAACTTTTAAATATTTTAATCCTTCGCCATAAGGATCATCAGTTCTAGGAATAGCATGTTCTATAATAGATTGTATATTAGGAAAAACATCAATTAATTTATAATCAGTTTTATAAAATGCAGGTTTTTCAGATTTTAAAAATGTATGTTCTGTAGGATTAGGAATTTTTACACCTCGATTACCTAAATAATAACCTTCTATATTAATATCATCTTGTTCAGATAATTCAATATCAATTAAATCAAATGAACCATCATCATTAATTATTTTTTTAGATCTTTTAAATGAACTTAAAACATTAATAGGTTTTTCACCTTCAGAATTTACACACATACCAATTTCACGATTACCTTGAGAATTTGATGAATAAGGTTTTGGTAATGATTTAATTAATCCAGGATAATAATTTGATTGTCTTATACGTGTACTTTCAAATAATGGTAAATATTCTTTATCAAAAGAATAAGCTTTTAATTTATAATCTGAATAGACAGGAAAAATCCATGGTATATTTATATGTGATCTTCTTTCATTTAAAATATAATCTGTATCTGTAACTACAATAACTTTTTCATATAATTTACGTATTCTATCTCGATCATAAATTAAAGTTTTTAATTCAGTTTTTGAAGGTTTACCACTTGTTAAACTTTTTTCAAAATAATCACGTAATTGTTCATCTATAGTATAAAAACGTAGTTCTTGTGGTTTTGTAACTTCTTCTGAAAATTCTATATTTTCAAGAATTTCATATTCTGTTTGTTGAAAATTTAATATATAATCCATTATTTAATTACAAAGCTTTTTCAATTATATTAATATACTCGTGAATATTTGTTTGTATTTCTTTCAAAATTTCTTCAGGATTTGTATCTGAAATCCATTTCAATGTCATATCTTTTAGCAATGGATGTGGAATATCATAAGAAACAAAACCAGTTTTACTAGTATGATAAATCATTTCTTGTATTAATGAACCTTCTGTATGTTCACCTTTTTTCATAGAAATTGAATAAACATCTTTTTCAGATTCTTTAGATATATTTTTCATACCTTCAGTAATCCATTCATCAATTAATTTACGTAAATGTTCAGTTGCCATTTTCATTAGTTCTTTAGATTTTATTACACCAACACTTTCAAGTTGGAAATCAATACAATTTGGTCTACCATGTTCATCAACAGAATATGATTTTTGATAATGGAAATTATCAAATTCACGTGGATCATTTCCTTCAATTTTAAGAAAATTTTCACGATCAATTTTAAGACGATCAGCATCTACATGATATTTATAAGTTGCTGTACATACATGTGAACCTTTTGTTAGTGATAAACTAGCAGTTAAATTAATTTCTTCATTTTTTCTTACTTTAATGAAAAGTAAAGGTTTATTCAATTCTCTATCTTTCATAAATAGAGAAGAAGGTCCTTTTTCAATTTTAAAATCATCAGTTAATATCAATCTTTCTTTATCAGGTACTGGTGTTATAATCAATTCAATTTTTGAATTTTTTATAGTTTCAGAATCTGTTGGATAAACTGCTATAGGTAACATTTTCAAACGATGTTCTATCATTTCATGTGGCATTTGTGTTGTATTAATATTAATTTGAATATTATCAAGTACTACTTGAGGTAGATAAGAACCTACAAGAATACGTCTTAAAGCATTAACAAATGATACAGGAAAGTTATTTAGTTGACATTCAAATAGGAATGGTTTATTTTTTGTAATTTCTATAGTTGCCATTTTTATTTTAATTAATACGTTGTTCTTTATTTCCGTTTTTTCAATATAATAAGAAAAATGTCTCAACCATATTTATTTTATAGTGAACGTTGTCCTCATAGTAAACAAATTTTAGAGACTTTAAAAGCTTTAAATAAATCCGGTTTATATAAATTTATTTTAGTTGAAACATTACCTCGACATCAAATACCTGCATTTTTAAAGAAAGTACCAACCTTATATAATCCTGAATCAAAAGAAGTAATTGTAGGTAAAGATATATTTGGTTATATAGGTAAACCTACAAATTCAAGAGCTGAATTACCATCAAAAGAACAACAACAAGCTGTTGGAGATATAAGTGCATGGGGATTTGAAGGTAAAGGTGGATTAACTGAAGCATTTTCTGATTGGAATTCACCAACATCATTTTCATCTGAAGGTAATAGTTTATATACATTTTTAAATGGATCCACACCTTCAGGTCCACAAGAACCTAAAAGTGAAAATACATTACAAGATAATTCAGAATTATCACAAAGAATGAAAGCTATGGAAGATCAACGTAAAAAAGAATTTGGCGGTATTCAACGTAAATGAGAATTACAAGAATAACATAAACCTTGACCAAAAGTTGTAGATGAATCACATGAACATAATTTATTAATTTGTAATTTTGGTTGGCATGCACTAGTAGATGATTTTGTTAAATAATCAGCTTTAGAAAATGCAAGTCTATCAGTTAATAAAGAAGCAGGATTACGTATTCTTGATGATCCAAATTGTTTATCAAGATTTAATCCACCTGAATCAATAACTTTATTTAAATTACCTTCTGTATCCATAACAAATCCTTTAAAATTTAATGAAGGATATCTTGTTTTTATATTAGTTTGTAATTTTAATAATTCTTCTGTATGTGGACTAATATCAAGATCAGGACATGGACCAAAACTTCCAACTGGACAACCAAATTTAATTGCTTTATAAGCACCACAATCTAAATGATCAAATACCCATACTTCAGTAATATTATGTAATGCTAAAGCAATATCTATATGTTGAAAAAATACATTACCCCATTTAACACCAAATCCAGAAATTTGATTTGATAAATATGGTGCTGTTGGTACAGCAGTTCTTACAGCACCAGTTATTCCATAAGATTGATTTACACCTAAAGATGCTCCAGCTAAATTAAATAAATCATAATTAAATTTTATATTTTTAAAATCAATTAAAAATTTTGATAATAATGCAGAATATCTTGGATCTATACAACCAAGAATAAATACAGATGCTCCTGTATTTGGTGGAATACCAGGACAAAATCCAGTATTTGTTAAAATACTTCCAGTAACACCTGAAAAACATGATCCTCCGCATTCAGGTGAATCTTGTAAATATGCTTTAACATTTAATCCTGTAATACCTGCAATACCTGAATTAGCTAAAGCAGTTTTCATTCCAGCAATTACATTTGTATGATTTAATATAGTACAATCAGGACCAGTCGGACCACTTAAAGGTGGACTATAAAAGTTTTTATAAGCACCACAATCTAAATGATCAAATACCCATACGTCAGTAATAGAATGTAATGTTTTAGCAATTTGTAAATGTTCAAAAAATATTTCTTGATAAGCAGATGGACTATATAAAGATCCTGTATTTCCTAGAAAACTTGGTCCTAATGGTGATCCAGCTAAAGCAAATAAATCATATTTATTAGTAGCATCTAATTGATTAATTAAAAATTGTTCAGTAGCATAAGTATATCTTGGATCAATACATGCTAAAACCATAGCTTTTGCTGAAGTATTATCACTAGGTAAACCGACAGGTGTAACAATTTTATATTGGTTTTGTTGTTTAGATCCTTGTAATCTTTTTAATCTTGTCCATTCGCCTGTAGAAAGCATTTTTATATATTAATAAAGATTTTAACATTAATAAATTATTTAATATAAAAATGTCTCGTAAAATTTTTATTGATGTGTTTTTTGATCAATTTATATCATTTATTAATGAACTTAAACAAATGTATCCTGAAGATACAGATTTTAATACATTTTTGACAACATTAAATTTATTGAAAAATACAAATCCAATGTTAGTTGTAAATTATATTAAATCTGAAGTTATTGATATATATGAAGATAAAATTACAACACGTGATGAAACATTTTTTTTAGAACAAAATTATTCATACAAAAATGCTGATATGAATATTATTTATAAATTAAAAGAATATGTGAAAGGAATGTCACCTGCCTCAAAAGAAGTTGTTTGGCAATATATTGATCTATTGATGAAACTTTGTATAAAAATTATTGAGAGTTAAAACTATATAATTCATTAGGATTTAATTTAATAATTTCATCTTTAGCTTTTTCCATATTTTTAAAATTACGAAATAATATTTGATTAATTTCAGCTGGTGACCATTTATAATTTATTTCTTCAGAAAAATCTTCATCTAAAACACGATCATAAAATGATTCTAACATTTCACGTAAAATTTTTACAGAACATTTTTTAAATTCAATAATCATATCTATGCGTCCAGGTCTTATTAAAGCCGAATCAATCCTTTCAGGAAAATTTGTTGATATTGCAATAATTCTTCCTGATGATTCTAAAGTTCCATCTAAAAGATTTAATAAAAATGATAAATCAATAGGATTCTCTTCTTCTTCAATTAAATTACCTAAATCATCCATTTTCATAGGTTTTTTTTCTTGAGGTCTTTTTAATTCACGTCTTAATACAATATCACCCATTGCATCAATATCTTCAATTACATACATACGTTCACTTACAGGAATTGTATAACGTTCAGTTTTACCATTATCTATAACATGAATTTCATCATTAAAAAATAAATGATTTAATTGTTCTTTTGATTTAATTTCAGATAAATGTATATTTATAATATGTCTTTTTCCTACATTTGCTATAGCTTTCATTGTTGATGTTTTTCCACATCCTGGAGATCCATGAAACATAAATCCTAAAGTATGTGGAATACCTTTTTTATCATACCAATCTTTTCTTTCTAAGAAAAATTCAGTATGAGATCTTACACCTTCTTTTTGTTCAAAAAATACATTCTCAAATGTTCTTGTTGTTAAAAATTTATGTTTTTGAAATACAATATGACTTGATGGTAAAGGATTACGTATACCAGGTTTTTTCTGATCTATCATCATATCAAAGAAAAATTTTTGTGTACCTAATTTATTTGCCATATGTCTATCATATGTTAAAGAACATGATTCTACATATTGTTGTAAATATATATTTTCATGTTCATAACAAAATAATTTAAATTTTAATATTTCTAATGAACCACTTGTATATGAAATTGTTAATAATTGAAAATATAAATCATTATCAATAAGAACAGGTTCATATTCATATGGTATATAATCATGATGAGTTAATGAAAGTAAATTTCTTATTCCAGGTAATTTAGATACTGAATGTATAACCGCATCCATACGATTTTGAAATATTGTTGAACCTTTTTTATCATCTTTATCTCTTTCAAATGTAATAATTGATTTAATTTGTTTATTTTGTGGAAGTTGATGTACAGATTTTCTAAAACATGGCCAATTAATTGTTAATAATGAAGGAAAATATTGTAAAAGTTTATCAAATAATGTTATACCTATAAATGTTTTTAAACTATTTGTACCATTAAGAATCATTTGAGTTTTCAAAAGATCCATAATTTGAGAATTCATTTTTTTAATTGTATTAAATTATTTATGTTTAATACACATATCAATAGTTTGAACATTTTGTTGCAATGGTTTATTTCTTTTAAGTCTTAAAGATTCTGATGCTTTTTCCATTACATCATTTGTTAAAGAAACAAACTTTTTAATATCTTTTAAAGGTGATTGTACAATCATTGAAGGAAAAATCATACGTATTGGTGGTAAATCAGTTAGAATAATTTCATTTGTTCCTGATAAATATTCTCTATATTGTTTAATATCTAAAAGTCCACCAAATTTTCTTAGTAATTCTTTTGGTGGTGCAAAACTAATCAAATAATTTTCATAAAGATGTCCATACAATTTTAACATTAATGAATGTCTATTCCATCTTTGTATATCAGAAACTTTACTATCTGAATAAAGATGTGATAAACAACATTCAGGTGAACAAAAATTTCCTTCACATATAAAATAATCTTTATAAGTATTATATGAAATTGGTGATTTAAATTGAAATCCTTCAAATTCATGACAACACCAAAAACAGGCAGTATAACTAGAATAATTTTGTTCAGAAAATATTGAATCCAATAAAGGTCTTAAAATTGTTTTATTAAATTTTTCTTCAGGTTTTGTAGTATTAAGTATTTGTGTATAATCAGGTGTATTAACAATTTCTGAATATGTATTTGTTTTTTCATTAGGAATAACACCATCATTTTTTTCTTCAAGTTTTAAAACAAATATTACAGGAGTTTCATTAATTTTTTCACTGACTTTTTTCTTAGCAGGCATTTTAATATTTAAAAGTTTTTAATATTAAAACCATAATAAAAAATGGATTTTATTGTAATTTATTAAATTTCTATTAAAAAACTATGTCGTCTTATAAAAAACATACACACAGACAACATATTTATGAATTACCTGATACTTATATAGGTAGCATTGAAAATTCTAATGAAGAACATTATGTAGTATCAGATGAAAAATTCATACCTGAAAATATTCTGTTTAATCCAGGATTGTATAAATTAATTGATGAATTAATTGTTAATGCACATGATCATGTTGTAAGACTACAACAAAGAAAATCCGAAAATCTTGTAAAAAATATACAAATTAATGTAACAAATAAAAGTTTTGCAATTAAAAATGATGGTGAATCAATTGATGTAGAAAAACATTCTGAATATGGATGGATTCCACAAATGATATTTGGTGAATTACTAACTTCAACAAATTATGATAAATCTGAAAAGAAACTTGTTGGTGGAAAAAATGGTTATGGTGTTAAACTTGTTAATATTTTCAGTAAGTCTTTGACTATTGAAATTGTAGATTCTAAAAAAGAATTGAAATATGTACAAACGTTTGAAAATAATATGACAATTACTCATGAACCTAAAATAACAAAATGTAAAACAAAATCTTACATTGAAATTACATGGATACCAGATTTTGAAAAATTCAATTTGAAAGAATTTTCAGAAAGTTTCCTAAAAGTTGTTAAAAGAAGAGTTTATGATTTAGCTTTAACTTCAGGAAAAAATGTTAAAGTTATGTGGAATTCAGAACATATAAAATTTCGTGATTTATCTTCATATGCTTCATGGTATATACCAGAATCAAAATTAATTTCTGATACACCACAAGAACATTGGAATATTGTTATTGGTGATTCAAATGATAAAAATTTGACAATATCATTCGTAAATGGTATTTGGACAAAATCAGGAAAACATGTAGATGAAATTACAAATCAAATTGTTTCATTTATTACAAATTATATTGAAACAAAAAAGAAAATTAAAGTTAAACCTTCAATCGTAAAAGATATGTTATCAATATTTATTCATTGTTCTATTGAAAATCCTTCTTTTAGTTCACAAACAAAAGAAGTTCTAACTTCAAAAGTTTCATGTAAACTACCACCTGAATTTCTAAAAAAAATTCTTAAACTTGATATTATTACAAAAGTTATTGAAGAACAAGATAAAAAAGATCAAAAAGAACAGAAAAAAACAGATGGACGTAAAGTTTCAAAAGTTGTTGTACCTAAATTAGATGATGCTACACTTGCTGGAACTTTAAGAAGTAATGATTGTACACTAATTCTAACAGAAGGAGATTCAGCAAAATCTATGGCAGTTTCAGGTTTATCACAAGAACAACGTTCTATATTTGGTATCTTTCCTTTAAGAGGTAAACTTTTAAATGTAAAAGATACATCAACAAAAAAAGTTGAATTAACTGAAGAAGTTTCAAATTTGAAAAAAATTATTGGTCTTGAATCTGGAAAAAAATATACAGATACAAAATCTCTAAGATATGGACGTATTCTAATTATGACAGATCAAGATTATGATGGATCACATATACGTGGTCTACTTATTAATCTATTTCATGAATTATGGCATGATCTTTTGAAAATTCCAGGATTTATAACTTATATGGCAACACCAATTGTAAAAGCATCAAAATCTTCAAAAGTATTATCATTCTTTACTCAATATGAATATGAAGAATGGAAGAAATTGAATTCAGGATGGAAAATTAAATATTATAAAGGGTTAGGTACATCAACAAGTCAAGAAGCTCGTGAATATTTTAAAACATTAAATATTGTAAAATATATTTATCAAGGAAAAATTGATGATGATGCTATACATCTTGCATTTAGTAAAAGTATGGCAGATAATCGTAAAGATTGGTTGAAAGGACATACAGAATCTAATATTATAACTGATTCAAAAGAAATACCTTTTAAAGAATTTGTTGATAAAGATTTAATACATTTCTCTAATTATAGTTTAGAAAGATCTATACCAAATGTTATGGATGGATTGAAAACTTCACAACGTAAAATTCTATTTTCAGCATTTAAAAGAAATTTGAAATCTGAAATTAAAGTAGCACAATTTGCTGGTTATGTTAGTGAACATTCAGGGTATCATCATGGTGAAGCATCATTAAATGATACAATTGTTGGTATGGCACAAGATTTTGTTGGTTCTAATAATATTTCATGGTTTGTTCCACAAGGACAATTTGGAACAAGATTACAAGGTGGTAAAGATTCAGCTTCACCAAGATATATTCATACATATTTACAAAATAATATAACAAATTTAATACCAAATCAAGATTTTGGTTGTTTGAAATATCGTGATGATGATGGATTACAAGTTGAACCTTATTGGTATGCTCCTATACTTCCTATGCTTCTAATTAATGGAGCACGTGGAATTGGTACAGGATATTCAACATATATACCACAATGTAATCCTTATAAACTTATTGAAGGTATTAAAAAATGGCTACAAAAAAAATGTATAATTGATGATATAGTAATTGAACCTTTTATTAAAGGGTTTAAAGGAACAATTCAAGATTATGTAGTTACAGGTAAATGGGTTATTAAAGATGATAAAATGGAAATTACAGAACTTCCACTTGAAACATGGACATCAGATTATAAAGAATGGTTAGATAGTCAAGAAGAACTTGGTATAATTAAAAATTATTCTAATACTTCAACTGATACAGATGTAAAATTTAAAATTACATTAACTGGTAATAAAGAACATCAATCTATTATAGAGAAATCATTAAGTTGTAAATTGAAACTAACAAATATGCATGCATTTAATTCAAAATGTCAAATACAAAAATATGAAACATTTCATGAAATATTAAAAGAATTTATTGAAATAAGATTAGATTTATATAAAAAGCGTAAAGATTTTCAATTAAAAGAAATGAAAGATAAATTACCTTATCATGAAAATGTTGTTAGATTTATTAATCAACAAAGTTTTGATATGCCTATACCAGATTTAAAACGTAAAACACAAGAAGAATCTGAAAGTTTACTTGATTCACAAAAATTTATTAAAATTGATGGAAATTATAATTATTTGTTAGATTTGCCTTTTCGTAGTTTAACTATACAAAATGTAAAGAAACATAAAGATACTCTAGAAAAATTGAAAGAACAAATTAAAGTTTTAGAAAATAAAAAAATTGAAGATTTATGGTTAGAAGATTTAGACTTATTTGAAATGATTTAAATAAAATGCAAAGAACTTATTTAGAAATTTTATCTGAACAAGATACAGAATCAAGAAGTGAATATGTTAACCCTAAAGATCTTTTTGTTGATCATAATAGATATGATGATATTGAATCTGAAGATGATGAAGGTGAATTAGAAAAACAAGAAGATTTTCAAAAATTTGGTGGATCACATCAACAATCTTCTTCATTAATTGTTAATCATACTACTCAATCTACTCATACAAATTCATTACCATATGCAAAATCTGTAAAAGTTAATATATTAAGTATAGATTCAAGATTTCGAACAAATAGAATAGATTATATTTTTAATTTTTTATATAAAATATCAAATCCAATTAAGAATGTAGTATCAGTTAGATTATCTTCAATTGAAATACCAAATACATGGTATACATTTTCTGCATATAAAGGTAATACATCATTTGATATTATTATTTCTGGAAATTCATATACAATTACTATATCTGATGGTAATTATTCTTTAGATACAAATTTAGATAATTGTTTACAAACTCATTTACAACAAAAAATAAATTCTATTATAACAGGACAAAATTTTGTAGTAAGTTTTAATACAATAACAAGTTTATTATCTATTTCAAATACTTCAAATTTTAAATTAGATTTTACAAAAGGTATATTTAATTCAAGAACGGATAATTGGGGATTAGGATATAATTTAGGATTTCGTGATCAAAGTTTTAATACTACAACAAAAATAACTGAATTATCTAATGTTCAAACTGGATTAGCAATTCCTGATATTTTAGGATCAAATTATATTTTTGTATCATTAAATCCTGATTGGAGAAATGTTGAACATAAACATCCTGATCATAATAATTCATCAGCATTTGCTAAAATTGTTGTAGATGTTCAAAAAAATGATATTATTTATGATGGAACAAATTTAATAACTAAAACATTTACATTAAAACAACCTACAAATATAAGTTCGTTTAATATAACATTATTTGATGAATATGGACAATATATTCTTTTAATGGGTGGTGATGTATCTTTAACATTAGAAGTTACAGAAGTTACAGATTCAGCATTATATGAAACTTTAAGAAATTGATTTTTTTAATTTTTCTAATTCTGTATAAATTTTATCACGTTCTTCAGTACCTTTAATATAAGAACTTAATAATTGTATTAATTTAATTTTTTCATCTCTTAAAGGTTCTGGTCTTGTTTGTACATTCAAACTTCCTAATTGATCAATTGTCATTAATAAAGGTTTATTTTTAGTTGTTCTATACATTTATTATTTATCCAGTAAGATTCATTTTCCATTCTACAAGCCATTCTTTAGGAGAGGATGCATAAGAATCATCTGCATCAGTTTCATCACCAATTACTACATCACAACCATCAACAGAGAATTTTAATACACCACTAGATACAACTTGAGATTCAGTATCGGGTTGGAATTTACGAGTTTTAACTAATTGTAATCTAGTATAGATAGATACTGAATCACCTGCTTGGAAACGAAATCCTGTAGAAGCAGATTGAGATGTTGCATCACCTGCAGTTGCTCCATCAGAAGCTTGCAAATATCTATCAGCAGCTAAAGCTTGTAAAAATAAACTTCTTACAGCTCTTTTTTTATCATCTGCTAATACTACATCATTTTCAGCAATTATAGAAGATGGTAAAATACCTACTGCATTACTTATAGGATCAGTTACTAATTTTACAGCGTCATTTCCAGATTCATTTTTAATTCCTAAAGCACCAGAATAATCAATGCTTTTTACAGCTTCAATAGGAATTTTAGCTAATAAATTATCAGGATCAAATACGAATTCTTGTGTAGAAAAAACTTTTTGTAAAGTAGATTTTGTCTGCTCCGCGTCATCAGTAAATGTAGTAGGCGCAGCTGCGTTAACTGCAACATATTTGTCATACACTGTATTTAAATGACCATGCATTGTCCATGACAAAGTTACTTGAGGATAACCAAAACCAGGACCAGTTTGACCGCCAACTACCATTGCCGTGTTCATATAAGTTTTGGGAACACTAACATTAATAACTTGATCAGGTGTTGCTACTGGAGAAGTTGCAGATTCACCAAGAACTGTCATAGTAGTAGTTTGGGAACCAGTTGCACCAAACACGTAATCAAAGAAAAACGTTTTAGCGGTAAGGGGGCTTTCGGGACCAGTTTGATCTGCCATTTCGTTGTTATACTCTTTACTTGGACGATAAGTTAAAATCCAAACTTTTTTTATACCCACCCCCCTTAAAATAAAAATAAATGGCTCTTGTATTTAATTCTAAAAATTTTCTTAAAGAAATTATAACAGATTTTCAAGCTTTATTAGCATTTATGGATAAAAAATTCGGTAAGAAATATGCTTATGGTCTTTTATATAAAGCTGACGCTTCGCATGTAGTAAAAGAAACTTTAACATTAGAAGGTACAATGATATATTATTTTATTTTATTAACAAAACGTGCTTATCCTACTGGAACACCTACATCAGAAGATATTAAATATATTAATGCTGTATGGGATGGATTAGGTTATCCTGAAAAAAAACTTGTTACTTAAGATAAATGAATTTTGTAAAACCTGAATCTGTACAAAATAAATATAATATTACTTCGACATCACAACAATTTCCTCCACCTCAAAATTCTGGTAGAGTACCAAATATTAAAGAAAATTCTAATTCAGTACCATTTCAATTATATGATCAAAAATCAGCTATATTATATAAAGATGTACGTAAAGAATTAGTAGGAACTCAACATACTTCTACACCATTAAATACTACATTTTTTAGTGATTCTAATATTGAACTTTTACAACAAAAAATTCAAGAACAAGTATTTAATATGTCAGGAAATAAACATAGAATTGATAGACAATCTGATGATGATTTAAAATTAATTATGAGATCTTATTATTTAATGTTTGGTCGTAATAATCCTGATGATATAGCAGGAGATTTAGCAGATTTAAATGCTCGTGTTATAGGTTATTCATCAGCAAAAATTTTTTCAGAATTAGATTTTTATTTTTTTTATTTAAAAGATATTGAAAATTTTGCTACACCTATAGCTAATCCTACAAATGTTAAAGTTTATGGTTCTCGTACTGGTGAACTTAAATCATTTTTTTAGATTTTCATATTATATAAATTAATCTTTAACCCATACATAATATGGACGTGGTGTACTAGCTTCATAATAAAATGCTCCTTGATATTTAAAACCTAAAGTTTCAGCATAATCTTTCATTAATGGTATAAATGAATCTACACCTTTATCTTCAATATATAAAACTAAATGTCCTTTATCTTCTAAATATTTAAAAGATTTACGTAATAAAGGTTTCATAAATTCTGTCATAAATTCTTGTACAGATTCCCATATTTTCATATGAGCATAAATTTCTTTTGTATAAAATGGTGGACTTGTAAATACTAAATCATATTTTTTTGTTAGACGAATACTTTGAAATCTACCAATTTTTACTTGAACTTTTTTAGGATCTCCTAAATCATCAATAATTTTTTTATATGCTGATTCCATATCTATATTTGTATCACTACCTAAATATTCACACCCATAAGAAATAGCACATCTTAATCTATCACCCCAACCAGCACATGGATCTAACCATTTACGAGGTTTAAACATTTGTAAAACTTTCATACCTATAGGAAAAGGATATAACGTACATTCTTTTCCTGTAATAGATTTACATTCTTTTCTTTGTTTCCCTGAATATTTATCAGTTTCATCAATTAATTTCCATTCTTTACTTCTTGGTATAATAACTAATTTTCCACGGAATTTTTCCATTCCTTTCCCTTTCCTTATAAAAACGGAATTTTTTTATATAAAATTTTAGCTAACTAGGAACCTGTGTCTACAATGGACAGAAAGAGGGAGAAAGAGCTTGTTGCTAGTGAAAATGCCAAAAAGGCGTTGAATTTAGGAGAAGAAGTTAGTGTGTCTATAGAGCCTGCGATTAAGTTTGGATGTCTTTCATTAACAAAATGGAGAATGGGAGGAAAGAAAGTCACAGAGTATGAAGGGAAGCGTTTGGGTGTTCTTAAACTTACTATTCGGAGGAATGGGAAGAAGGAGGAGACAAGATTTGAGTATGGTTACTGTACAGATGAGAAGGATCTAATATGGGAAGTTCTCCCAAAAGAGGTCGCAGTTGAAAAAAAGTTACAGCTTATAAGCGTGGCCACACAGAGGCCAACGCGAGAAGATCTTTGTCCCATCAGTGTATGGGTTAATAAGAACAATGGAGTGGTGTGCTTTCAGTACCCCTTCGTAATAAAAAGTTGTACTACTAATGCATCTGACACTGTAACAAAGCTTTATAGTCACCTTACTCTTTGGGAAAGGTTGGTTGTTTTCTTTCGTGGTGTGGTTGATAACGAGTTGGAATTAATGAACAGAATATAAGGAAGAAGTCCTTATTTTTTAAATTTTGAGAAATCTGATAAATATGGTAATGGTTCAGAAGAATCAGCTTCAAATGAATGTGTAGGAAAACTTGAAAATTGAGTTTTTTTACCTGGAATTTCTAATTGTTCAGGTCCATAAATTTCAGGATATACAGATGATTTATCAACTAAATCTTTATGTTTTTTTGCTTCAATTTCTTTTTCTTCTTCTTTTGGTATTCTTGGTCCTAAAATTTCTTTATTTAATGATTCTTTCTTTTTAGTTAAATTCCATGATGTAGGTTTAGATGCATGGAAATCTAATTTATGTTGTACATCTGCATTTGTCATATAATCTCGAGGTTTCCATGTGAGAATTATTATTAAACCAATTAATCCGAATAATGCCCATATCATTCTATTAGTTTATTAAAACGAATACTTTTAAAGATTATTTGTTTACAATTAAAAAAAATGATTCCTCAACATTTAAATCCTAACGTTTTAGTTTCTATAGGTTCAGCACCTCATACTAATATTGAAGATTATACTGATAAAAGAAATCAATTATTTCCTGTATTTACACGTGAAGGTTCATGGACAATGGTACACATTGATCCATTCTTTAAAGAAAAAAAACATCATCCTTATATGGAAAAACTAGGATTTAAAAAAGTTGATGATAGATTTGTAAAATTTGATACTGAAATGTATTTTGTTGCGGATTATATTGATCAAGAAATTAAATTAGAATATCTATTTAATTTCATGAAAAGAATTATTAAAGAAAATAAAAGATTATTTGTTCAAGAATATACAGGTCATAATTTATTTCCTGAATTTAAAAATATATTAAAAAGATTTACAAAACAAGAAATTTTGTATATTAAAGATAATATTTTGTGGGATGTATCTTATGGTAATGATTCAGGTTGTTGTACAGATATGCTTAAAGCTAAACCTTTATTTATAGATAATAAAATATTTAATTTAGCATGTCTTGATTTTAAAGAATTACAAAAATTAATTCTTAAAAATCCTGAAATTGATCAAATTATTTCTAAAGTTTATATTGATGAATATAAAAGTTTGATTTCAATACATCATGTTAATTATAGAAGACGAGTTAAAGGTGATACTTTACTTAGTAAAAATTCAAATTATGATGATAATGTAGAACCTGATAAAATTATGGAAATATATAAAGAAAAAACATTACCTTTAATTGAAATTCTTTGTAAACTTAAAAAAATTCCTGATGAAATTTATGCTAAACAATTAGATCATATTAATAATTATTATTTAATTGATTTATATGAATGGTATTCATTCATGTCTACTATTTATAACTAATTTATCACCATGATAAGATTTCTTTTCAAATATAAAACCTAAACTTAAATATAACTTTCTAGCTATTTTATTTTGTGGATCAACATAAAGAATAATATTCTTTTTTTTAGGTTTTAAAAATTCTAATATTTCATTCATTATTTTACGTCCTAAACCTTTTCCTCTCATATTTTCTTTAATAAAAACATCACGTATAACATATTGATCTTGATAAAGTTTTACATATAAAGAACCTAATATTTCTTTATTTTCAATTAAAGTTAGAAAATAAGAACCTTTTGGTAAAGTTTCAGGTGGATTACCTAACATTTTAGTTTTAGAATATTTTGATGGTGTACCAATCATTTATTTAATGTTTGGAATTCAGATTTATGATATGTTTTCGCGTTAGCAGATTGTACACTATTCCATTTTAATGACATTGGATCATCTTTTTTTGCTTTCCATTCTATAAATCCTGTAGATATTGTATTACCTTCAGTTAAAGGAAAATCTTTAGTATCTTGTGGTACTTTAGATTTTCCAAGAGCATTTAAATATCCTTGCCAATTAGATTCCATTTATTATTAATAAATGAAAGATATTCAGAAAATTTTATCTGAACCGAATATTATTATTTATTTTTATATGAATGGATGTCCATATTGTATTAAAACTCAACCTATATGGAATGAATTAAAAAAAACTAAATTAAGTAAAAAATTTAAATTTGCTGATATTGAAAAATCTGAATTACCTGAATTTTTAAGACAACAAAAATCTATTCAAGGATTTCCACATTTTATTATAAGAAATCAAGGTAATGAATTAAGTTCACCAGGTAGTAAAAATACTTTAAGTGAATTAATGAATTCTTTACATGTTCGTAGACTTGGAAGGAGTAACACCCGTAAGCTTACTCGTCGTATTAGGAAGAGAACCTAATGATCCTGGAGCATGAACATAAGATTCAGATTTAATTTTAGCATTTCTTGAAGGAAATGCGCTTGAATTATCAGGTAAATCTTGTCCTTTCTTTAAAAATTCAAGAAAATCAGTTTGTTCATTTGGAATTGTAGCTGATTGTAAAGTATGAAATGTTCTCATTGATTGTGCTAAATCAAATCTATCTGATGTATCCATATATAATTCAGAAGTTTGTTGGAATGATTCTTCAATTTCTTTTTTAACTTTATAATCTGTTACTGGCGCAGCATCAGGTCTATCAGGATTATCAATAATTTCAGTTAATAAAGGATTCATAAATGGATTTTTTGATGTCGGGTGTGTAAGTTTTTTTATTGAAGCTTGGAAACTTTCAACAAGAGGACGAGTATTTGGAAATGTATAATAAAATATTCCTGAAATTACTAAAACTAAAGGAATTGATAATAAATATTCATGTTTTGATGTACATGCATATAATAAAACTGCAAAATAAGTTGTAAATCTAACAATAGAATTCATTGATGCTGGGATATCCATATCTTTTGTTGGAACAAATTTTTGCCATGTTCCTGAAGAAAATAAAATTGAAGGATCTTTAAACCAGATAGGTTCGCTCATTATTATTTCTTATCTTTTAATTTTCGTCTCAAACGAGCGATCATTCTTTCTTTTCTTGCTTCTGGTGAATTATCTAGTAATGTTTTTGATGCTACTTCAGATTTACGCGTTCCTAAAATATCATTGAATACATTTCCAAATATTTCTTGAACTTTTAATTTAATTGATTCAATATCTTTTAAAATAATTTCTTTAGTAAATTCTCCTGTTCTAGATTTCTCTTCCATTAAAGTTTTCAAATCATTTTGAATTTTTATTATTCCAGGATTACTTTTTAATTCTTCTAATTTATTTTGTACATCTTCAAATGAATCTAATTGTATATCTAATTGTGAAAAATCTAATTTTGAAAAAATATGTAAAATTAATGAAGCCATTTTAGTTTCTTTCAAAAAATCAAGAAATTCTAAAATATTTGTTTGTTTTGATTCATCATTTAAAATATCATCTAATTCAGATCTTTCACCTATAACAGATTTTAATAAAGTTGATAATAATGGAATATTACCTTTTAATTTTGTATCAATTTTTCCATGAAACATACTTGCAAATAAACAACCTTGTAAATTATCCCATATAATTTTATGAGAATCAGGATCTTTCCATAATTCAGATAAATCATTATTAAATACAACTCTTGATGTATTCCATAATGTTGGATCTTTTTTTAGAATTTCTAAAGAATGTTCAACAAAAACTGAATGAAATAATTCAATATCTTCATCTTTAACTTTTGTAGGAAATTTTCCAGGAAATTTTAAATTTAATTCAGTTAAAAATTTCTTGAAAGGTTTTAAAAAATTCATTTATAATTATATTATTAAAACTTTATCTGTTTCCAAAACGTGAATTCATTTGACTACGATCTGATGGAGTTAAACATACGCATCCTGAATCAGTTGATAATCCTGATGCTGGGCAACATTCAGGTGATGAAGGTGTATCAGCTAAATACATTAATTTATTTTGTTCAAGTGCTACATTTTGTGGTAAAGATCCTACAGGCATTACATTTTCAGTTGATGCCCAACCTCTAGGTTGTTCATCATATGGTCCCATAGGTGAACCTTCAACTGGTTTACCAACTTCACGTTGAATAAAAGTTTCTTGAACAGGTAAATATTTCATTAAAAATCCAGAACTTAACGCTAATAAAAAAAGTGCTACAACTAAAAAACTACGATTCATTCCTTTTTCTTTTATAGCATATAATTTTATTATAAAAACGGAATTTTATTTAAATAATTTTTTATATATTAGACACCCGAGTTAAAATGGAGGGATATAGATTTTCCGAGCACTATAGATTTCTACTTAAGAAAAGCAAAGTTATAGAAGAGATGGATTATTGGAAAAACCAACAGGAATTATGTTCCGATTTGGAAACATGTAAAAAGTATCAAACATTGATCGACTATCTTAGACGAAATGTTCTTACTGCCATAGATTTAAAAACTCAAAAAAAAGCTCTTAAACTTTATGAAGGGTTTGTAGAGCAAGTTTTCTACTAATAATTTAGTAAAAAACTTTTTTTTAAGCACCTGCAAGTAATGAAGCAATAAATAATGCTACACCTAATAATGGTGAACCTACAAAAATTAAAATTATAGAAATAGCTAAAAGTGCATATACAAATGCTCTTACAACATTTAAAAATAAAGATATAAAACCTTGAATAAATGAAACTACAGTTAAACCAAAAAATGCTGAAACATATCCTGAAGCTTCCATTTTTCGCATAAGATTTTGAATTTTTATAAGAATAAATGAAAATGCACTTAATGGCCCCGATGCTTTTTGTAATGTAGATTTTGTAAACGATAAAATAAATTTACGTATTGTAGCAAACATATCACGAAATAATTTTAAAGGATTTAATATAGATGATAAAGAATCTATAACAAGAGAAATTTGTGCTCCAAAAATATCAGTCATATTTCCAACTAAATCTTTTCCAGCTAAATTCATACATTTACGAAAATTACCTGCTATACCATTTGTTGGATCAATCCAATCAGATAATAACATAAAAATAGGATTACAACGATACTCACTCCAATTATTACGTAATTTTTCAATATTATAATAAATTTCATAATAAATTATAAAACTTATTGTAATAATATTAGCTAATATAAACAAATACATTATTCTTTATAAATTATAAATTTCCTAAGGCACTAACGATTCTACCAGGAATACCATTTTGTATAGATTGTCCAGTTTCTAATCCAGTATAAAATCCATAAATTAATGAAGCAAATACACCTACAATACGTCCCATTAAAGTTTGTATACGTATCATAAGATATTGCATAGATGACATTAAATTAGCAATTTTACCAAATACCATTTGAAATACCATACCAAATCCACCACGAACATTACTAAATAAACCACGCATATCACTTAAAGCACCTGAAACAGAAGATAAAGAATCACCTATAATTGACATTTGTCCATGTAAAGGATCCATAGCAGCACCAGCAAAATCACCAAAACTTTTATTTGTACATTTTAATAAATTTGACATTGGATCAACACCAACTATACTCGCCATTGGCATATAAAATGGATTACATCTTAATTCAGACCAATGATCTTTTAAATATTTAACTTGAGCTTCACCTAAATATTTTAATGAAAGTATAATTGCCGTCAACGTTGATAAAATTAAAATTATCATTCTATTCCTTTATGAAAAGAGGGGATATTCATTATTTATAATTTTTTTTATCAAGATGAACATAAAAATGATGAAAGTATCTCAATCTATGAAATTAGGACTTGTTCTTGGTGGTGTTGTTTTACTTGCTTTTGTAATGAATAATTATTCATCAAGTAAAGGTTTATTATCAGAAGGTATGGATAAACTTGCAGGATCTGTAGGTGTTCAAGGTCCTTTATCTGATGGTGGCCCTATGAGCTCAAGCTCACATTCTGTAGGTGGTAATGCTCAACCTGTAGAATCTTTACAAGCAAGACATCCATCATCACAAGGAACTTATAGTGAAAATACATTAACTTCATCTGAATTATTACCTAAAGGTTCTTTAGGAGCATCATTTGCTGCTGTAAATCCCGGTAGTATGGATGATTTGAAAGGACAAAATTTATTACAAGCAGGTTATCATACTAATACTGCTGTTGCTGGTGTATCACAAACCTTCCGTAATCCTTCATGGGATATTCGTGCCGAAGATCCTAACCCACAAGGACAACAAACTACTGGACCATGGAATCAATCTACCATTGAAAGAGATGCATTCCGTAAAGGTGTAGATGCTTAAAAAAAAGGATTTTTAGTCCGATTTTTTGCTATTTTCTTCTCTTTCTCTTCTTTTCTCCAAGATCAGGGACAGCAGTAATTCCGCCACCTTTCTTAAAGCCCTCTGCCCATTGATCATTTGAATCACTTCCACCAAGGGGTGAAGGTAAAGGAGGCAAACATTCTTCCTTAATTTCAATGACAACCATGTTCCAATCTCTTACTATTTTCTTCGCAAGTTCGATCAAAGACTCTGTTGCTTTGACGCGGTAAAAGTAACCGGGCACATTATACACTTTGTCTTCTTCTAATTCCAAGCATCTGTTCGTACTTAACCAATTGGCAAGTACTATTGCGCCTGCGATCCGGTACGGATTAGACATTCTCTCACACTCAAAGGTTTTTAAACGCTATTAAGTATGGGTTTTTTTAGTTAACTTGCTTTCTTATAAAAAAACATTCCGTTTTTTTTAAAAACGAATTTTTTATTCTAAATTTAAGATTTGTATTATAAAACTTACAAATGAATCTTAAAACAATTGATGAAATGGTAGGAATTGCTTTAGCAAGACCTGATTATTTCTTAAGTGAACTACTTATTAACGAATATTTTAATGTAAAAAGAAATTATGCACGTCTTCGTATACTAACTAATAAGTTTATGGAATTTAATATTTTGTAAAAGAAAGGAAAAAAAACCTTTTTTTTATAATAATGATTCCATTAGCATTAGCAACATCTGGATTATTTTTAGGTTTATCATATATATCAGGACCTAAAAATACAATAAAAGTTAAAAGTTCTGAAGATGGTAATATATATTTAGTACAAAATTTACCTGATAAATTTGAAGCAGCAAATATTATGGCAAGATTAAGAAAAAAATTAACTAAAATTATTGAATGTTTTCGTAGTGATATACATTATTCTAATGATCCATCATATCAAAGATTAATTACAAAATTTAATCCTGAAGTATTTGAAGAAAATGATTTGGATGCTTCAAGTACATCATATTCAGAAAATAAAGGTGAAAAAATTGTTGTATGTATGCGAGATAAAACACCACCATATAAATTTGTTGAAGAAAATACTATAATGTTTGTATTATTACATGAATTGGCACATTTAATGACAGAATCTATGGGACATACACCTGAATTTTGGAATAATTTTCGTAAACTTTTACAAGATTGTATGAAAAAAGGTGAATATACACCAAAAAATTATAATCAATTTCCTACTGAATATTGTGGAATGACTATTTCAGATACACCACTTTAAAAAAAAATGGTAACCATTTAATCAATTTTTTTAACAGTTAAAACAATTTTTTTGAATTCTCCTCCTTCTCTTTCCCCTTTTTTTATTAGTTCAATATATGTTACAGGTTTTGTTTTTAAAGGTTGTTCAAGGTTTTTATCATTCGACTGATAATAAATATCATAGTCTTCAACATTAATCAATTCTTTTGGAACTAAGCCAAGAATACCATTTGCCTCATCACGAGTAATTGGCATCCACTCTTCCTCATCATTGAAGATAT